>Ga0182005_1001076_pt1 | contig 11510 bp, 16 predicted proteins | sample Sormic07211103_1_FD_123021 | JGI IMG/M metagenome (GOLD analysis project Ga0182005, IMG submission 123021) | Rhizosphere microbial communities from Sorghum bicolor, Mead, Nebraska, USA - 072115-103_1 MetaG | ecosystem: Host-associated > Plants > Roots > Rhizosphere | place: USA: Nebraska...
ATGGTCATTTCACTTGCCTATGGAAATAATGAAAACGGAAACGTTGCTGTTGGTGTAATTGTTCTGCGCCACGCCGCCATTCACGGAGGTGGGCATGGCGGCGACAAACGCATTGGAATTGGGGCTCGCACCGACCCCCAGGACGCTGGCCGTACAGCCGAACGCCGCTTCCTTGAACGCAACCGGAAAGGAGAAATTCTTCGTTGCAATGCCGTTTGATGCGACGGGCACATCGACGGTTTGCCATTGCATGATGAAGTCGTCCGGCAGGAACTTGTGGCCGCTACCGGCCAGCACGCCTGAAAATGCGGCATTGCGGCTCAGTTCCGCGGTGGAATCGATCACGCGCCACACCTGATCCGTGGTTGCCATCAGCGTGAGCGACTGGCCTTTTTTGACCGTGATGCTGTTCGTTTCATCGGGCGCCATGAGAAAGGCGCCCTTGGCCGGTACGAGCCGTGCGCTTTGCGGGCCGGTGCAATGGACGCGCACGCAGATACCGGCATTGTTGGGAATGCCCAGCGATACGGGAGGGGGCAGGGTGAGCACCATTGCCGCGCCGCCCAGCAAGAGGACTGAACCGGCGTCTTCGGCGGTCAGCGAACGGTCCGCTTCCACGCGGGTGTAACCCGTCATGCTGCCTTGTGCGCGGCGGACAAACTCGGTGGTTGCAATGCGCGGCCCGCTGTTGAATTGCTCGGGCGTTGGCACGACGTTGCCAAAGTAATTCTTGAACGCTTCCACATGGCGCAGTTGTGCCGAACCATTGACACAGACCCAGTTGCCCAGACCATCGCTTTCCACGGTCAGCGATTCGCCAGCATTGACGTCGATGCTTTGGATGGCCGCTACGCTTGCATACAGCAGGTCGCCCGGGACGACATTGACCTTCATGCCAGGGCTGACGCTGACAACGCAGAAGAATTCGATGCGCGTGCCGCGTTTGCATTGCCTTGAGCCGGGTAGTGTGAATTCCGCCAGGCCAAGGCCCGATACGCCATTGTTGATGAAGCTCGCACCGGCATCGTCTTTCGACAAGGGATACTTGCCGGCACCGACCACGACCATTTTGGACGCCTGCATGCCTATCCGATTGGCGTACTCGGTGGTGGCGATCTTTGTGCTGCTGTCGAATTGGGGCTGCGTCGGGGCCGTGTTGTTGAAGTAGTCGGCAAAATCGACGTTGCGCCACATTTCGGCCGTCGCGTCGATGACTTGCCAGACTTGGCCGGCCGTCGCCATCAAGGTGAGGAACTGGCCCTGTTTGATGACAATATTCTTCACGTCGCTGACGTCATAGGCAATGACCACGCCAGCAGCGGACGCAATCGTGCCGGCGGCCTGGTTCCGGCCGAAGAGCTTGAAGTACTTGCCCGAATTGGCGGGAATGCCCAGCGCGTCCGGGCTGGGAATGGTGAGCGTCAGGCCAGGGGCGGTGAAGTACAGGGCGGCGCCCATATCGTCCGCCGTCAAGGTGCGACTCGCGCCCACGCCAACGAATTTGACCATGCTGCCCTGTGCCTGCTGGACAAACTCCGCATTGACCAGCTTCTTCGAGGCGTCGAATTTCTTGAGCGTCGCCACCTCTTTCATGCTGTATTGCGGGTGCGGATCGGCGGCGACCAGGTGCTTGGCCAGTTGTGCGTCGCTGTAGGCGCGCACGGTAATGTCCTGGTCATCGACATATTTACGGGTGGCCAGGATGACGGACGGATCAATTTTCAGCTCGATGGCGGCCGTGCTGGCGACGATCAGGACGATGCGCACCACTTGCGTGCGCCCGCTGCCTTCAAGCATCAGGGGCTTGTAGCTGGGCGGGCAGTTGGCCACCGCGCACAGGTCGCCCGCCTCGTCGAAGATGCCGATTTCGCGTATCCACCAGCCGCCCACGTCCTCGGGCAAGACTTGCTCGACGATGATCTGGCTGGGGTTGGCCGGGTCGATGGTCAGCTGGTTCAGGCCGGCGCGGCGCACCTCGCGCACCAGCGCCTTTTGCGTGCGCACGGGCATGGGCAGATTGCCGTTGCCGTCGCCCACGGCCAGGTTCTTCAGTTTCAGGGTTTGGCCCAGGGCGATGGCGTTGGCCAGCTTGGCCTCGCCCACCTGCGTCAGGATGGCAAAGTATGTGCTCATGGATAGATGGTGAGAGTGTCGATGGTATGGGATGCGCCGGCCTGCAAGAGCGTGCCGCGCACTTCGATGGTTTCCGCGATCCAGGGATACACGGTCATGCTGTCGCCGTGGTAGGCGCAAGCGCCCGTGTAGACGTTGCCGCGGCTTTCCAGATAAATGGCCAGGCCCGTCATGTGGCGGCTGACGGGCTTGGCGTCGGCAATCAGGCGTTCCATTTCCTGAAACATGGTGTCCGTGATGCCAGCGTCCAGCACGCCCACGTCGAGACGGAACGTGCCCGGCACGCCCGGCGGCGTGGCCTGCCACCATTCGGTGATGCGGATCAGGTAGCCCAGGGACTCCACCACGCGGCGCACGGCGGCAATCGTGCCCTTGTGCTTGTGGATGAAATAGGACGCCTTGATGGTGCCGCGCTTGGTCGATTCGGGCCAGGCGTCGTCCCAGCGGTCCACGGAACAGGCCCAGGCCAGAAACGGCAGCAGATTGACGGGGCAGCGGTCGGCGCTCCACAGGTCGCGCAGCGGCACGGGTACGTTGACCAGCTCGGCGCAGGCCACGGCAATGGCGCGTTCTAGCGCCGTGGTGTTGGGCGGCAATGTCGGCACGGTCTTATTCATCGAGCACCACGACATTGAGCTTGACGGCCGTGCAGCGCGCGGCCTGGGTGGCGTTCAGTTCGATATCCGCCGCCGGGCTGGTCAAGACGACCTTGCGTACGCCTTCGACGTGCACGGCGGCGCTGCAGGCGGAACGGTAGATGCTGTGGCCCAGCGGGCGGCGCGGCTGCGACACGCGCACAGCGTTGGCGCGCGCGGCGTCCAGCAGAATCGGCACTTCCGGGCCGACGCCGATAAACAAGGTGGCCTCGATCTGGTAACCGATGACCTGGGCAGCTTGCACGCTCAAGCGGTCGCCCAGGGGGCGCACTTCCTCGGCGTTGAGCGCGCGCGCCACGATGGCCAGCAGCGCGGCGTCGGCGATGCCGGTGTCGTTGTTCGCCAGGACGGTGACGGTAACGCTGGCCGGCGCCGGGCTGGTGGCGCTCGCGTCCTTGACGCGCCCGTCGCTGCTGCGGGCGTGGAATTCGTAGGAGGCTTTCGGGCCGGCCACGGACAGGCCGTCCGGCGCTTCCTGAATGCGCAGGCGGTAGGCGTCGTTGTCTTCCATGACGGCGGCCACGGGCGGCAGGGCGGTCGGATCGGCCGGCGTGATGACCAGGCGCGCCACGTTGACGTTGGCGCCCAGTTGATCGAGGTCGCCATCGAGGGCAAACGCCAGCATGACGGCCTTGCCGGCCTCGTTGACGCGGTTGCGCAGGATTGTTTCTTGATAGCTGTTCTCTTCCAGCAGCTTGGTGGCCGGTTCCGATTCCAGCTCCAGCAGGGCCGTGACGGCGGCGCGCTCAGCTTCCGGCAGCAGGCTCACCAGATGGGCTTTGCGTGTGACAAGGATGGCTTCGAAGTCCAGCACCTCGACCACGCTGGGCGCGGGCAACTGGGTCAGGTCGATGGGCGTGCTCATACAGTGCCACCCTGCTTGACGGGCACGGCCATCGTGATGGCCTGGCCATTCGCCGTGCCATCGAGCAGCAGGGCGATGGCGCCGTCCGTGTCGCGCGTGAGCTGCACGCTGGCCAGTTGCAAACGCGGCTCCCAGCGGCGCAAGGCAAAGGCGGTAGCCGCATAGATGCGTAACTGCGTGGCGCTGTTCAGGGGCTGGTCGATCAGCTCGGGTACTTCGGAACCATAGCGGCGCCGCCGGATGCGCGAGCCGATGGGTGTGGTGATAATGTCGGCGACGGACTGGCGCAGGTGGTCCAGGCCCGTCAGGCTGCGCCCGGTGGCGGCGTGCATGCCCATCATGCTTGCGGCCCGCCCGACCGGTCGCCGCCGGCCTTGACGCCGCCGTGCGCATGCTTGGCCAGGCTGATGGCGCCGGCCAGCACGTCCTCGCTGGCCTTGACGGTGCCTTGCACGGCCATGGCCACGCCGCCGGCGGCACCGGCCTTGGCGTTCACGCCGCCGTTCAGGATGGTGGCGCCGTTGACGGTGGCCGCTTGCATGACGATCAGGTTTTTCATGACGGTCAGGTCGCCCGTGCAAATGGTACTGGGCGCGTTCGACGTCACCTTGTCGGCGGTGATGGTGGCGGTGCCGCCGGGGAGCGTCGCCGTCAGGGCGTGGGCGGCATGGTCGTACTGCACCACGGCGCCATCGGGGTAATGTGTGGTGTGGATAGTCGGGCTGGATTCGGGCGCGTCAAATTCCTGCGAATACAGCGCCGGCAGGATGATACCGCGCGTCAGGTCGCCGCCCGGGGAAAAGATGATCACTTGTTCGCCTATGGTTGGCGCCGACCAGGTGCGCGTGCTGCCGGCGCGCCGTGTGGTCCATTTCAGCCATTCGGTGGTGAGTGTCGGCCCGAGCCGCACGCGCGCCTTGGCCCCTTTCACCTCGGCAATGGTGCCCAGGCGGATCAGGTTTTGCAGCAAGCGGAGGATGTCGGACAGGTCGGCGTTCATGCAGTGCATGTTGCCGAAGTCCGCGTGCGGATGCACGCGGGGGCGGGTTGATATGCGGCTTAGCGACTATGGCAGCCCTAGATGTGTAAAAACATAGGTGCAGGCGGGAACTCTCTTGTAAAGCGTGCATCCGCTATTTATCTATTTTCTCCTGCCAATTCATCGCGTTTTTACGTACGGATTGAAGATTTATTAGACCCTCTGTACGACGCGATGGGAAAAAAATACGGTTGAATTCTTTTTCTGCCTTATCGAAGAGGTCTGCGGACGTTGTTTCGCAGAATTCTGCTTCGATTTGGGCCCACCTTTGCAACGTTTCGGCGCGAAACCAATGGGCGCTATCGGTGCCGTCAGAAACAAGCTCGAGCGCCTCAGAAAATCGCTTTCGTCCTAATTCTTCTTGGCCGTTCCGCAGTAGCAGCCGCGCATAACCTCGCAGATTTGTCGCTTTGGAAATGGATGTAGTCGCCGCTGCTATTGCAAGTTCGTAATATCGAAATGCTGTATTTTCATCGTCCAAGTCCGAAAATGCGCGTGCGATGCTGTTGTATTCGGCATCGCTGACTAACTTAGGAATTTGTTCGGCTACATATATCGCCTGTTTTGCATAGAACAACTTCTGTCCATTATAGAAGCTGCGCATATTAGCGAGTGGAGGAGTTCCCCAAATATCAAACTTTTCAAGACGTAGCTTCTCAATAGACTCGAAAGCAGTATTCAGCTTCCCAATTGCATCGGTGAGTTGCGAACGAAGAGTACGCTCAATTTCATATTTCTTTTGACGTAGCGAAATTGCTGTCGCAGTCAAAGATAATATAAATGCAAATCCACTGAGTAAGATTGTTACATAATCTTTTAATGTCATTGTTGCTAATCCTCTCGGGTTTCTTTAGGTATAGACTGCTTCAATTGGCACGCTACCAATAGCATCTTCTACTATACAACTCTAACTCATTTGATAATTAATGTCATTTGAAGTTCACATTGATGCATTTCAGTTTTTTTCCATGTGATGTAGCAGCGATTCGCGTATCAACGTCCGATCCGCCTCACTCATTCCTAACAGTGGCCGCTTCGGGTACTTGTATGTATGTCCTTTTTTTGACAGGCGATCTTGCTGGCCAAACTGATGCACATGCGCCACGCGCGCTACCCAGCCAAAGAACCCGACTTCGATCTGGTTGCCGGTCGCCTTCACTTTCAAGTGCTTGGCGGTACGAATTCTGGCGAACATCGCCGCCTTCTGCCGCTTGATGCGCCCATTCTTCCCCTTGAATTCCTTGCGCCGTTTGCGCGCCGGATAGGCCGCGCCGTCCGGCCCCTGCTGCGCCTTGATGCGCTGTGCCTGGCTGCGGCGCAGGTCGATGGCCACCTTGTGATTGATGGCGCGGCGCTGGGCTGGCTGCAGCTTGGCCAGCAAGGCGCCGGCCCAGGCTTCCAGCGCGTGCAGGTCATCGCTCATGGCGTGGCCTCGGGCGTGCGCCATTCGGCCAGCAGGGTGTCGCCGTCATACAGCTTCCAGAACTCGTCCGCGTAGGCCGGCATATGTTGTATCTCGGCCAGGTGCTTGATATCCAGGCGGCCCGCCTCGCCGGTCTTGACCGCCACGCGCTCGGTCAGGTCCAGCTTGATCGAAATATCGACCGTTTCATGGTTATTAAAATCCACCTCAAAGGCGATGCCGTGCTTGCGGGTTTCCTCGTTGGCCATCAGGTCGAGTTGGTGCACTTTCAGCCAGGCGATCAGGGCCACCATGATGGCGTCGGCGTCGCCCGCGTAATCGGTGACGATCAGGTTGAGTTTGAAGCGGTATTCGAAGGACAGCGAGGCGGTGGCCGACGCCACCACGTTGCCCTCGTCAGCGAAGACCAGCAGGCGGTCGGGGTCGCGCTGCAGGTCGGGGATGGCGGCGGCCAGGTGCTGGCGCAGGCTATTCGGTTTGTACATGGTAGGTGTCTCGCACTAGGTTGTAGGCGTCGATGCAGGCGTTCAGCTGGCGGGTCGCGTCGTCGCCGTCGCCGGCAATGGCGTCAAGAGCTGTCGCAGTCGCCGGGTCAAGTTCGGCTCGCGCTTGGTGCCAATGGCCTGCGGCAGCGGTGGCATCTGCAGGTCCGGCGCACTGGGCGCTGGTGACGGGGATTGACAGGCGCACAGCACCGCTGCGCACGTCAAGGCTAAAACGGTCACGATCAGTTTTCGCATGGGTTTGTTCCTGGGTGAGGTGGTCGGCGCGCTGCGCCAGGGCGGCGCTGGCGGCGCGCTCCAGCGTGAGCACGCGGGCGGTGGCCTGGGCCAGTTCGGTGGCGGCTTTGGTTTTGCTGGTGGCGGCCGCCCGCTGCAGTTCGGCGATGCTGGCGTCCTTGCGCCAGCCCTGCGCCGTCCAGCCCGCGATGGCGCCGCATAGCAGACAGGCGACCAACGGGCGCCAGGTGGGGGTGGTCACATGGCCACCCGTTCCTTGATCCAGCCGAACAGGAAACGGCGCTGGGTCTTGTTGGCCTCGGTGATTTCCAGGTAACGCGCTGCCTGTAGGCCGTTCAGGGCGCGCAGCAGCACGGTGGCGCCATCCTGGCCGCGCCATTTCAGGAAGGATGCAAGAGCGCCCAGCGACTGCGCGCCCAGGCGGCCATCGACAAACAGGGCGGGGTAGCGGGCGCCCGTGTCGTTGAAACCGTTCAGCCAGCGCTGCAGGAACTCGGCCGCGCGGTGCTGCCCCATGTTCACGCCCGTGTCGATCAGTTCGGCGCCGATGCCGGCATGCAGGGCCAGCACCTGGTCGAACTTCGGTTCCGTGATGTAGCGGGCCGTGTAGATGGCGCGCGCCACGGCCACGGGCAGCTCGCGCATCGGCCCCGTGTAGCCATTCGCGCGCGCCACGGCGAGGGTGATGCCGTAATTGGTTTCGCCGCCTTTGTCGTGCGGGTCGTTCACATAGCCGCCTTCGGCGCGCAGGATGGCGTCGATGGTGCGCGCGATCAGGGGATTTTCAGAGGCGGCCATCAGTGTTCCTTCGCGTCTTTGACCAGCTCGGCGATGTCCTTGTCGCTACGGCGCTGGAACCACAGGGCCACGGCGCGCGATACCCACCAGCCGGGCGCGCCGACGATCAGGTCGATGGCGGAAGCGTTGACCATGGCGCCGATGGCGGGGAGCTGGGCGCACAGCAGCTGGTACACGGTGCCGCCCAGCAGGCACGAGAACACGCCGGCGCAGGCCAGGCGGGCGACAAACTCGCCCTTGTTGAAGGTGCCGTCGCTGTTCAGTGGCGGCAGCACGATGTACAGCATGGCTGCGCCGACCATGCCCAGCGCCGCCTTGAAGCCGTACAGTTTGACCAGGGTGGCGAAACCACCAAACGATTCTGCGGACATTGCTTGATTCTCCGGTGAGAGGGGTGATAGATTTTTCATGATGAATAAAAGGTAAATGCCAGGATCAGTCCCATAGCTGCACAAGATCGGCTGCGGCCACCTGGCCCGTGCTGGGCGCCGGCTCGGGCAGGGTGACGACCAGGCCGGCCGGCAGCACGGCGCCATGGCGCGCCAGTGCGGGATTCATTTCCAGGGTGTGCTCGACGTATCCCGCGCCGTCGCCCAGATAGCGCCACACCAGGGCGTCTACCGTGTCGTGCTGCCGCGTGCGCACCTGCATCAGATCAATTCCACGGTCAAATGCGTGCGGCCGACGATATCGGCGATGGCCCATTGCGCATTGCGCCGCTGCGCGCCTGGCGCCTCGTCCAGCCATTCCATGCTCTTCTTGTCGCTGACGGACGTGGCCGTGCTGTCGTAATCGCGGTAACGCTCGATCAGGTCGGCCTTCGCCGTGCTGTAGACGGCGCGCCGGTACTGCGCCAGCAAGCGCGATTCGCGGTTGATGCGCGTGGCCGGCACGTCGACCAGGGCGGCGATGCCTGCGGCGGCCTGCTTGCCCTGCCAGTCGGCCAGCTCACGGTTGACCTGCAGGATGGCATCGACCACGGCTTGCACCAGGCGCGCGTCGGTGACGGTGCCATCCAGGCGCATGGCGTCGCGCATATCGGCCAGCGCAATATCGGGAAACCAGCCGTCGTTCTCGATGACGCCGGCGGCCGGTGCTGGCGGCGCGGGCGTGGTGCCGGGCGGGATGGACGGGGGCAGGGCCATGAAGGACATATGGGGCGCTTTCAAAAGGGGGCGGTGGACGGGGTTCATCAGGTCAAAGGTATGGCCAGAATCCCCCCGTGCCGCCGTGCTGCGGGGGATGCTCTTACGTGGAACCGGCCGCGCGCTTGATGCGCCGCTCCAGCCGTTCCATATCTTTCTTGACGCCGCACGACTCCGACAAGGAGCGCGCGCGTTTCAACTGGCCCATGGCGGTTTCCGCTTGCTGCACCAGCGCCGGGGCGATGTCCGTATCGTCGGCCTGGTCCAGCACGGCGATCATGGCCAGGCCAAGCGCCTTGTGCAGCTTGGCGCGCGCCTGGTCCGGGGCGTCGCTGGCGGCTGTCAGTTCTTCGACGCGCCCCAGCACCTGGGCCGCGTGCTGCGGATCGGCGGCCAGCTTGCCGTGCAAGTAGCCTTCGGCGAACTCGTCCAGCATCAGGGTGGCGATGTCGCGGCTGTAGGTATCGGGCAGGGTGAATTTGTGCGCCAGCGCGTATGCGGCCATGACCAAGGCGCGGTCGTACTCGCCCGTGTCGATGTGCCACACCAGCAGGGTGGCGAAGACGTCATCCTGCGCACCCTTGCCGCCGGCCAGCACGCCGTCGATCCACTGCGCGTAATCCGGCAGCAAGGTGGCCTTGACCTCGATCTTGCGTTCCAGCGACTGGATGGACTTCAGGCGGCGCCGGTCGTCGGCCAGCTTGTAGAGCATCAGCTCGTAGGCCGTGCCGGTGGTGACGCCCTGCGGCGCGGCGGCGCCGGCCGTGCGCTCGGCCAGCATGCGCGCGCGGTGGCGCAGGGCGGGGGACTGGTTACTCATCACTTGTCTTTCAGCTCGATGTTTTCCACCAGCGCAGCCAGGCCCAGGTCTTCGATCACGTAGGCGTCGTTCGACGACTCGTAATTCTCGATGCGGTCGCGTTTCGGCACGTCCTCGACGCGGCGGCGGCGCGCGCCTTCCTGGAAGTAGATCGACAGGTTGTCGAAACGCGTAATCAGGATGGCGTTGTCCGGGAAGTAGGGCACGCGCGCGGCCGGCAAGCCGCCGATGCGTTTCTGGCTGATGATGATGTCGGCCGCCAGCGTTTCCGTGGGCGCCTGCTTGGTGTTGACCAGCGGGAAATACTTGTCGTTCAACAGCTTGCGCCCGACGATGGCCACCAGATTGGTGTCTTCCTGATACCACGGGTCGAGCAGGTTGACGGCATCGGTGACGGCAGCATCCAGATTGGCATAGTCCGCATCGGCCGCGTCACCGATGATGACCTTGCCCGGCATGCCGCTGGCCACCAGGCCCAGCACGCGCTCGGGCGCCAGCTCGCGCAGGTGCTGCAGCCAGCCTTTATTGACGTCCTGCAGCAGCGGATTGGCGTCCAGATCGGTGTCGGCCATGGCTTTCACGCCATTGAAACCGATGACGATGCGATCTAACGCCTGGCGCGTCAAGATGGCATTGGCCACGCGCGACTGGAAGTCGGCGAACTTGGCCCAGGCGTCCAGCTTGGCATAGTTCAGATGCGTGTCGAAGTTGGTTTGCTCGCAGCGGTACTTCGTGCCGTCCAGGGTGGACAGGTCGCGCGTCTTGCGTTCCTTGTCCTTGGTGTTGGTGCGGCCGGCAATCGGACCGGACACGCCCAGGCCCAGCTTTTCGCCTTCCTGCTCGGTCACGCCGATGATGTTCACTTTCGACAGGAATTCGCTCGATTCCTGCATCTTCGTTTCCAGCTTTTGCTGCACGCTGGGCGTGACGCTAAAGGTCTTGGCCACATTGTCCGTGTCGTTCAGTTGGCCCAGGCGGGTTTCATACTGGCCAAAGACCTGGCGCGTTTGCTTTTTCATATATCGGTGCTCCGTTGTTGAATGGGGGGAAGAAAGGGCGAGGGCGCTTAAAACTCGGTCTGCACGGCGCCGTCGTTGCCGGTGGCGGCCGGGCGGCGCGGGCCGTTGCCGGGCGCCTCGTCCATCTGCACCTTGAAGGCGGCGAGCTCGTCCTGTGTGGCCTTCAATGCCGTTTCGGTTTTTTCCAAGCGCGCCAAGGTGCCCGTGTAGTTGTCGTTGGCGGTGACGACGTGGCCGGCCAGCGTTTCCACGGCTTCGCTGATGTCGGCGAACTGCGCCGCGTCGCTGCCGGTCTTTGTGGAAAAGCGCGACAGCAGGTTTTTCACGGCATCGGCCAGCCTGGTGCCCTGCTCTTCGAATTCCAGCGTCACCTCGACGGCGGAGGTGAACAGGTTGGCGCTTTGCTGCTTGCGGCCGGCGGAGAATTGCAGTGCCTCGGTGCCCAGGCTGGCCGGGCTGTCGGTGACGCCCAGGCCGACCAGGTAGGGCTGCGACGAGTCGGCAAAGTCGGGCTGAATTTCCAGGCTGGTGTACAGCTTTTGCTTCGCCTTGTTGATGGCCACCAGTTCCGGCGTGGGTTCGATCTGCGCGAACAGGGCCAGTTTCTTGCCGCTGTCGGTGTCCACCTCTTCGGCTTTGACGGCGATCACGTCGCCGTAGGCCTTGAACTGGCTGTCGGGCAGGATGCCGCGAATGTGCTCGAGCCAGATGCGGGCGCCGTAGGTTTTCGGGTTGTAGGTGGCGGCGATCTGCTCGATGGTGGCGCGGTCGATGTTGCGGCCGTCCGTGGTGGCGCCTTCGGTGGCGACGCGGAAGAATTGGGATTTAGGCATGGTGGCGTGTCTCGGTTGATCGGATAACGCCATGGTCAA
>Ga0182005_1001080_pt1 | contig 11467 bp, 5 predicted proteins | sample Sormic07211103_1_FD_123021 | JGI IMG/M metagenome (GOLD analysis project Ga0182005, IMG submission 123021) | Rhizosphere microbial communities from Sorghum bicolor, Mead, Nebraska, USA - 072115-103_1 MetaG | ecosystem: Host-associated > Plants > Roots > Rhizosphere | place: USA: Nebraska...
CAGCTGAGCTACAAGAATTACCAGGCCAGTTTCCGCAAAACCGGCGACCAGATCCTGGCCACCTTGCGTCATCCTGCCGGACAATTGGCGCTGTTGAATCCACGCGCTGAAAATGGCGATGCGGCTGCGCTGCATCCGGTGTTGCTGCCGTTTCCTTCGCTTGATTTCGACGACCAGAACAAAGTGCGGCAAGCGATCACCATGTCTGGCTGCCTGGTGCAGTATGGCGACGACGGCGCGCTATGCGTGGCCGTCGGCAACAACCCGTGGGCCGGCGGTTTCATTTATGTGGCCGGCAGTTTCGTCAGCGACGAGCTGATGCCGCACCAACGCGGCGAGCAGGATATCGGCGACGCGCATCGCGTGCGGGTGACAGTGACGCTGCGCGGGCAGACCTATCGCTGGATCGCGCCGTTTGAAAAGAACGGCGATCCGAATGCCGTGCAAACGCGTGGAGCGCATGGCCGGCTGACCGGTTTTCTCGATGACGATAGCGGCCGCGTGGGATCCAGGCCGGTCAAGGATTTCCGCGGCTGGATCTGGCAAAGCACCATATGCAGCAAGCCCGGGCAGGGCGACGGCGATGCCGCTTGCCCGCGCAGTTCATTTTTCTCGCTGCGCCTGCCGGTGGGGGTTTTGCAGGATGCCCTGTTCCAGGAAAAAAATCCGGTCTGGCCGCCGGCCGACCTGGATAACATCCAGGTGCGCATCGAGGTCTTGCCCCCGGGCGATGGTCCACTGCTTTTCGACAGTAAAAGCGCCGCTGCGGCGCGGGCATTTTCGGTGGGCGACCTGGCCTCGCTTCTGCTGCCGGGCGAGAGCTTGCGCATCAGGAAGCGCGGCGCGGCAGGCGGCGCTGACCTGGTCAGCCTGGTCGGCGCCGAAGATCACCCGGACGATACCTCGCGCCTGCTAAGCCGGCTGGTGCGCCGCCTTCCCGTGGACGAAGCCGGCGCGCCGAATGAAAGCAGGGAATCTGTCGTGACGTCGGCGGGGATCTATGACGTCACCCTGATCGGCGACGAGCGCAGCGTCAATCGCAGCCTGGGCGTCGTGGCGGCGCGGGTATTGTGGTTTGTCGGGGCGATGCTGCTGGCCTTGTTCGTGGCCTGGCTGATCATCGAGATCGGCATCATCCGCCGCATCACGATGCTGACCCGGCGTGCAGCCAAGGTGTCGAAGATCGTCAAGGGTTCAGGCGGGCTCGACCAGTTCAACCTGGCCGACCTGCGCGGCGCCGATGAGCTTGGCGTGCTGGCAAGCTGCCTGCATGACCTGCTGAGGCGCGTCAAGGAAGATGTCGAACGGGAGGAAATCCGCGCCGAGCAGGAAAAGGAAATGTGGCATGCGGTGGGCCATGAAATCATGTCGCCGCTGCAGTCGCTGATGGCCTTGCACGGCACGGCCGAAAGCCAGAGCAGCCGCTACATCAACCGCATGCAGCAGGCGGTGCGGGTGCTGTATGGCAGCGCCTCTCCCAGCGAAGCGTTTCAATCCACGGTGTTGCAGGTGACGGCAATCGACATCGGCGCTTTTCTCGGAAACGTGGCGGACAATGCGCCGCTGGTCGGCATTGCAGACGTCAGGTTTTCCGGCGGCCAGGAGGGCGTGATGGTCAGGGCCGACGATTACTCCCTGGAGGATGTGGTAACGCATGTCCTGAGCAATGCCGATCGCTGCCGCCAGCCGGGTTCCATGATTTCCATCGACCTCAAAACCACGGAAACCGCAGCCACCATCGCCATCCATAACTACGGGCCGAATATCGCTGAAGGATTGATCGGCAAGATTTTCGAATACGGCGTGTCGGATCAGCTTGAGGCTGGTGCGAACGGCAGCAGGGGACAAGGACTGTTTGTGGCCAAGACGTATATGGCCAAGATGGGCGGGACCATTACGGCATTGAATGTGGCGGACGGCGTGGTGTTTTCGCTGGGGCTGCAACGCGTGTGATGTTCCCGTCGCTCTTCCGGCAAGAGGAAATTTTCCTCTTGCCGGAATCTCTCTATTTCAGCGCAAAATCGACCCGGTTCGGCTGGCCCTTGTCCTTGATGCCGTCGGCGGTCAGTTTCGGCGCGATCAGGAAGATCCGTTCCAGCGGGATCTGGCCCTTGGTCTCCAGGTATTTGCGGACGGCTTCGGCGCGCCGGGTCGCCAGCGCGCTCAAGGCGTCCTGGGTCACAGCGGTGTTGGCGACGATCAGTTTTTCCATCTCCGCGGTCGGCAGCGATTTCGACAGGCCGATCACGTTGCGCGGCTTGTCGAATTTTTCCGAGCCATATACCTTGCCCATGTATTTCTCTTTGTCGGCATCGGTCAAGGCCACATCGTCCGATTGCGCATCGTCGCTGCCGTCAACCGAATCCTTGAGTTTCAGCGCTTTCAGCTTGCGGTTGAGGATTTGCTGGCGGACGCCGTCGGTATCGCTTTTCGGATCGACCCGGCCGATCAGGTCCAGCTTCAGCGCCGGGCGGTCGGTCAGGGCCTTGGCCAGGGTGTCCAGCTTGCTTTGGGTAGCGGCTGTGAGGGTGGCTGAACCGGGCGCGAATTCAGCGTAGCCGAGATCGTCGCCGCCGGCGCCGCCGAAGGCCGAGCTGATCAGCGCGAACGGTGAGGTGACGGCCTTGACGATCAGGTTGACGAAGATGCGGACGATGATGCCGCCTATCGAGAATTCCGGATCGGACAAGGTGCCGGAAATCGGCAGGTTGATGTTGATCTGGCCGTTACGGTCTTTCAGCAAGGCGACTGCCAGCAGCACCGGCAGCTTGGTGGCGGTTGGGCTGTCGATCTTGTTGCCGAAAGTAAGCTGGTCGATGCGCACATTGTTCTGCGCCACCAGCTTGTCGTTTTCGATGCGGTAGCTGACATCCATCGACAGCTTGCCTTTTTCAATGGCGTAGCCGGCGTACTTGGCGGCATATGGAGTCAGGCGCGGCAATTCGACGCCGTTGGCGCTGGCCTTGATGTCGAGGAACATCGGCTTGAACAAAGGATTCAGCGAGCCGGAAATGGCGACCGGAGCGTCGTTGTCGATCTTGCCGTTGAGGTCTATCGGCGCCGGCGCCGGCTTGTCGGAAGCAATTGCGCCGACGGTACCGTTCATGCCGGTCATGTTGGCGGTGTAGTTCGGCTTGACGAAGTTGTCGGTGTAGTTGATGTTGCCGCCCTTGATGACCACCTGGCCGATCTTGACCACCGGTGCATTCTCTTTAGGCGGCGCGGCGGCGATGGGGGCCACGGTGACCTTGCCTTCGGCAGTCGACTTGGTGACTTTTTGCGTCCCCTGGCCCATGCCTTCACCCGCCTGCGCGGAAGTCAGGGACGGCGCCGGCGTGCCGGCCGGGGCGTTTTTCGAGACGACGATATCCTGCAAGTTCAGCTTGGCCGATTCGGACAAGATGATGCGCGCATAAAAATCGGTCAGGGCAATCTTCGCCAGCGTGACGTTTTGGCGCGGGCCGCCGATATTGGCGTTGATGCCGCTGACGTCGAGCAGTTTCCATTTCAGGAAATCGGCCGAGGTTTCCTTGTCGAGCACGCGGAAATTAGCCAGGCGCAGGTTGCCGTTATAACTGGTGGCGAGTTCCTGGCGGCCGCTGGGCGGCGTCAGCGACAATTTGCCTTTGGTGCTGGCCTGGCCCGAAGTCAGGTTAACGTTCACGTAGTCGGTGAAATACGGCTGGAAAGCGGCCACCGGCAGGTTTTGCGCGTCGAGGTCGAGGGTGATGGATTTCATTTGCGCGGCGACGCTGCCGTCGGCCGACAATTTGCCAGTCTTGTTAAGCTGGGTGCGCAGGGAAACCTTGATCGGTTTATCGAGTTTGCTGGAGATGTTTTCGGCGCTCAGGTTGAGGCCGTCTGCGCGCAGCTTGGCGGCCGGTTTTACCGCATCGTCCTGGTAAACCAGGCTGCTGTCGCTGACGGCAAACTTGCCCAGGGTAGCGACCCAGTCAGGCCCGCTTTTCTTGGCGGGCGCGGCAGGGGCGGCCTTGCCGGCGCTGCCGGTATTGGCGATGAATTGCTGCAGGTTGAGTTTGCCCTGGGCGTCGCGCCGCACATCGCCTTGTATGCCTGCCAGGTGCAAGGCATCGGCGTTGAAAGTGTGGGCTTCGGTGTCGACGCTGGCGTTTTCCAGGCTGATTTTCTTGGCCCCTATGCTGCCGCCCGCGCTGGTTTTTGCTGCTACCTTGAGATCATCTACATCGATGCCCAGCTGGTGCAGGCGGATGCGGCTGCCGTCGATCGCCAGCAAGGTGCTGAGCGACAGCTGGCCGGACAATAGCGCCGCCAGGGAGCGGTTGACATAAGGCTGGTACGGCGCCAGCGACAAGGCGTTGATGCTGGCCTTGCCGGCGACGATGCCTTTGGCAGGCGTGATCTGGCCGATGAACTGGATGCGCTGGTCGTTTTCGGTGCCGCTGGAAATGGTTACGGTCGCCGGTTTGGCGTCGGCGGCCAGCGACAGCCGGCTCGCATCCAGCGCGACGTTCTTGACCTGCAGGTTCAGCGCCGGCGAGGCGTTGGCGGCATCCAGCCAGTTGACTGTGCCGCCGTGGATGCTGAGTTTGGCCAGCGTCATCTGCGGTGCCGGGCCGGCTGGTTTTTTCGGCGCATCCTTGGTGATTTCCTGCTTCGCAGCCGGGGTGCTGAGCGCCGCCCAGTTCAGGCTGCCATCGGCGTTCAGGTTGACCCAGACTTCCGGTTGCTGGATGTCGATCTGGTCAAGCGCGGCGGCGCCGGTCAGGACGTTGAGTTTATTGATCTGGGCATTGATCGCCTGTGCCTTGAGCAGCGGCGCTGCATTCTTGTCGGCGAGGGCGACGTCGGCCAGCTTGATCGCGCCCGACAGCGATACTTCGGGTTTGTCCTTGTTGCGCATGAAAGTCAGGTCGAGCTTGGTCGACAGCTTGGTGCTCTGGATCGCCAGCGGCAGCGCCACCGGAGAAAACGCCACGAAGCTGGCGACATCGAGCTGGTCGATATCGATCGCCAGCGAGGTTTCCAGGCTGCCGGCGAATGGCTTGCTGCGGCCGCTCAGGTCGAACGGCGTGCCGTTGACTTTGGCCGACAGGTGCGGCTGCACAAAGATGTCGACCTTGCTTGGGAAGTTCGAGACATAGGGCACGCCGATGTTGAGCGCCTGGATGTCGACCAGCTTGTTGGTTACCTTGTCGTCGAACTTGATGCTGCCGTTTTCGAGCTGGATGTTGGACACCGAAAACAGGGTCGGCTTGTCGCTCTTCGGCATCGCCAGGATACGGTCGATGATGTCGGAGAAATTGTAGCGGCCGATGCCGTCGGCGCTGGTGCGCACCACGTGCAGACGGGGATCGACCAGCTTGGCTTCATTGAGCACCGGCGCCAGCCGGAACAGCGAGGCCGACGAGGCGTTGACCAGCAGCGTTTTTGCCGAGAATGCGGCAGTGCTCTTGTCCTGCTCGTAGAGCGTGAAATCAGATACCGTCAGCGCCAGGCTGAAAGGGTTGAAGTCGATCTTGCCGACGGTTGCCTTGCGCCCGAGCTGGGCTTCGATCTGTTGTTCGACCAGGTGCTTGGCGACAGGCGGCACCGCCAGCCAGCTGATCAGCGCCAGCACCAGCAACACGACGACTGCGATGCCGGTCCAGCGCATTGCACGCGGCAGCCAGGAAGGACGGGGGATATTTGCCATTTTTATTCCTTATGGGCAAGCATGTCCACAATATACCGCCAGACAGTATTGCCCGCTGATTAATTCAATTCTTCGAGATTGCTTGCGGCAGCAAAGCCAGCAATTGATGGGGAGCATCGATCAGGGCGTCCGCGTCCCAGGATTGCGGCGCGCTTTCGCCGCAATAACCCCAGGCCACGGCCACGGTAACCATGCCCGCCGCGCGGCCGGCCTGGATGTCGCGCAGGTCGTCGCCGACATACCAGCATTCCTGCGGCTGCAGCTTGAGGCGCCGGGCGGCTTCCAGCAGCGGTTCCGGATGGGGTTTTGCATGGGGAGTGGTATCGCCGGAGATGACGCAATCCGCATCTCCCAGGCCGATCTGGGAAACCAGTGGATCGGTAAACCTGGCGGCTTTGTTGGTGACTACGCCCCAGCCCAGGCGGCGCTGGCGCAGGTCGTTGAGCAAGGCAGGTATGCCGTCGAACAAGGTGCTGTCGACCGCCAGTGCGGCGGCGTAATGGTCGAGGAAACCGACCCGCAGTTCTTCATAGTCGGGATCGCCAGGCTTCAGGCCGAAGGCGGCGCCTATCATGCCGCGCGCGCCGGCTGAAGTATGCGGCCTGAGCTGTTCGTACGGGGTGCTGCTCAAGCCGCGGTCGCGGCGCAATCGGTTCAGTGCGGCAGCCAGGTCCGGAGCAGTGTCGGCAAGCGTACCGTCAAGATCAAACAGGATGGCGCGCGGCATTGGCAAGGGCATGGGTGGTTCCTAAAGTACGATAAAACGGCCGGCGTTGACCAGGTACGGCGCCGGCTCGAAGCAATTACCCAGGCCGGGTGCAAGCCATCAGGTAGTTGACGCTGGTGTCCTGGTTGAGCGAATAGATCCGGGTCAGCGGGTTGTAGCTCATGCCGCGCATGACATCCACCGCCAGTCCGGCGTTGCGGACGAACTGCGCCAGTTCGGCCGGCGTGATGAACTTGGCGTAGTCGTGCGTGCCTTTGGGTAGCATGCGCAGCAGATATTCGGCCGCCAGTACCGCTTGCAGGTAGGCTTTCAGGTTGCGGTTCAAGGTGGAGAAAAACACTTGCCCGCCAGGTTTCACCAGCGTGGCGCAGGCGCGCACGATGGATGCCGGATCGGGTACGTGCTCCAGCATTTCCATGCAGGTCACCACGTCGAATTGCCCGGCTTCGCGGCTGGCCATCTCTTCGGCGGCGATTTTCTCGTAACGCACCTGGATGCCCGATTCCAGGCTGTGCAGGTCGGCGACCTTCAGGGCTTTGTCGGACAGGTCGATGCCGGTGACGGTAGCGCCTTTGCGCGCCATGGATTCGGCCAGGATGCCGCCGCCGCAGCCGATATCCAGCACGTTCTTGCCGGCCAGCGCGGCGCGCGAGTTGATCCACTCCAGGCGCAAGGGATTGATTTCATGCAGAGGGCGGAATTCCGATTCCGGATCCCACCAACGGTGGGCCAGGTCGCTGAATTTCTTGAGTTCTGATGGGTCTGCGTTCATAGGTTGAATCATAGCTGGAAGTACAGCGTTGCGGTTTGTTGTCTGATTAAAAACCATCGCCGAAAGTTTCCGGGCTGGCCCTTGGCGCTGGTTTTTTGTACGAAAAAAAACCCCGCCGAGGCGGGGTTCTCTGATCGAGGTTGAGTCGATTACTTGCTTGTACCAACAACTTCGATTTCAACGCGACGGTTTTTAGCGCGGCCAGCAGCGGTCTTGTTATCAGCGACCGGTTGCGACTTGCCCTTGCCTTCGGTGTAAACACGGTTAGCTTCGATACCCTTGTGTACCAGGTATGCCTTGACAGCTTCAGCGCGGCGAACCGACAGTTTTTGGTTGTAAGCAACAGAACCGACCGAGTCAGTGTGGCCAACAGCGATGATGACTTCCAGGTTGATTGCGCCCAGTTTCGATGTCAGGTCATCCAGTTTTGCTTTGCCTTCTGGCTTCAGGACAGCTTTGTCGAAGTCAAAGAATGCGTCAGCAGCAAAAGTAACTTTTTGCGAAACTGGTGCTGGTGCTGGAACGACTGGTGCTGGAGCTGGAGCAACTGGAGCTGGAGCAGCTTGAGCGATTTCGCCGTCGCAACCTGGAACCGAGTCAGCTGGTGTCCAGTAGCCGGTGTGCCAGCACAGACCGTACGGGTCACGTGCGATTACACCACGTGCATCTTGCACGTAAGCACTGTTAGGAGTGTTTGCCTGGATATCTTTGATTTCCTGCGCAGAGGCAGAGAGTGCGACGACTGCGGACGCAGCGAAGACGAGTTTTGCTAATTTATTCATGTTTCTCCTCTCGGTTGAGATATCCGCAGATTAACTGCGCAACTAATATACGACATCAAAAATTGGATAGTACCACGTGGTTCAGGCCGTTACATGTGGGATTGACCACACGCAATGAACTTGACCACCATTCTGCCACAGGCTGCAAGCGCTAGCGAAGGATGCCAAATGATCCAGCCCACGTTTTGCCTGCTTCGTTGTTTTCATACAACATAACACTATGAAAACATCACCACGGGCGTCATCTTACATCGGCGCAAGAGAACTATCTATTTTATTTTAATTTGATTGCATTTTTATTACGACTCTGCGGTTAGGGCTTAGGCAATCGACAAGTTTTTTGCGGCTCAGTTTGTTGCTGCATTGCAATATCGGATCCGATGCGCCGGCGCCGGCAATTTCCATTTTGCTGGTCACGCCTTTGCTCTTCAAATAGCTGGCTACGTTAGCGGCGCGTTGCACCGATAGCTTCCGGTTATATTTCTCTGAGCCGAGGCGGTCGGTATGGCCGGTAACCAATATCAGATCCGCGCTGCCGCAGTTTGTCAGTTCGGTAATTACTTGCTGGTCGATGCGCTGCTTGGCGGCATTGGTCAGCGTTGCCTTCCCGAAACCAAAGTTCTGGTCGCTCGCCAGTGTCACGCTGGCATTGCATCGTGTGGTCACTGCAGCAGGGGCGATTTCATTGCTGGCGATCGTCTGATCGGCGACCAGGGCAGGCGCACTGGCCTTCATGACCGGCGCCGCCAGGGCGCCGTCGCAACCGATGACCGCGTCATTCTGGTCCCAGTAGCCGGAGCGCCAGCACAAGCCATCCTGGCTGCGCACGACCGGACCGCGTCCGTCCTGCAGATAAGCGTTGTTTTCAGGAGTAGCCCGGGCCGGGGCGGACTGGGCGAAGCCGGGATTGGCTGCGAAGCCGGAAGCCGAGCCTATTAATAGACTCAGCACGATGGTATGGCGCATAAATTGTTTCCTGAAAGAAATGGCGAGGCGGGACGATATTCAAAATCGCCTGATTGCAGGGCAAGGCGGCATTTAAACATATTTTTCCGGCGCCCAGATTTTCTGCCCCGCCGCCCAGGATCTTGCGCGCTCCCTGAAAAGCCTGAACCGGCCGCCCCGCGTGCTAAAATCATACGTCTTATTACCAGCGTTCCCGGCAACATGCGGCCTTGCGCCGCGATTGCCGTCCTGAATGCCGGTTTATATCGGATATAGATATCTGTGATCGATCAACCCAAGTAAAGACTCGCCGACTCGCTAATGGATCAATTCGCTAAAGAAACAATCCCAATTTCCCTCGAAGAAGAAATGCGCAAGAGCTATCTCGATTACGCGATGAGCGTGATCGTCGGCCGTGCGCTGCCGGATGTGCGTGACGGCCTCAAGCCGGTGCACCGCCGGGTCTTGTTCGCGATGCACGAAATGAACAATGTCTGGAATCGCCCGTTCGTGAAGTGCGCGCGCGTGGTCGGTGAGACCATGGGTAAGTACCACCCGCACGGCGACGCTTCGATCTACGACACGCTGGTGCGCATGGCGCAACCGTTCTCGCTGCGCTACATGCTGGTCGACGGCCAGGGCAATTTCGGTTCGATCGACGGCGACGGCGCGGCAGCGATGCGTTACACCGAGTGCCGCCTGGACAAGATCGCCGGTGAGCTGCTGGCCGACCTCGACAAGGAAACCGTCGATTTCGTGCCCAACTACGACGGCAAGGAAAAAGAACCGTCGGTGCTGCCGACGCGCATCCCGAACCTGCTGATCAACGGTTCGTCCGGCATCGCGGTCGGCATGGCGACCAACATCCCGCCGCACAACCTGACTGAAGTGATCGACGGCGCCTTGCATGTATTGCGCAATGCCGATTGCACCATCGACGAGCTGATCGAAATCATCCCGGCGCCGGACTTCCCGACCGCCGGCATCATCTACGGCGTGTCCGGCGTGCGCGATGGCTACCGCACCGGCCGCGGCCGCGTGGTGATGCGCGCCAAGACCCACTTCGAAGAATTCGGACGTGAAGGCCGCACCGCGATCATCATCGACGAACTGCCGTACCAGGTAAACAAGAAGGCTTTGCTGGAACGTATCGCTGAACTGGTGCGCGACAAGAAGCTGGAAGGCATTTCCGACCTGCGCGACGAGTCGGACAAGTCCGGCATGCGCGTGGTGATCGAACTCAAGCGCGGCGAAGTCGCTGAAGTCGTGCTGAACAACCTGTACAAGCAGACCCAGCTGCAGGATACCTTCGGCATGAACATGGTGGCGCTGGTCGACGGCCAGCCGAAACTGCTGAACCTGAAGCAGATGCTGGAATGCTTCCTGTCGCACCGCCGCGAAGTCGTCACGCGCCGCACCGTGTTCGAACTGCGCAAAGCGCGCGAACGCGGCCACGTGCTGGAAGGCCTGGCAGTGGCGCTCGCCAATATCGACGATTTCATCGCCCTGATCAAAGCCGCGCCGACGCCGCCGGTTGCAAAAACCGAGCTGATGGCGCGCGCCTGGGATTCGTCCATGGTGCGCGAAATGCTGGCCCGCACCGGCGACGAGAACATCGGCGGCATCGAATCCTTCCGTCCGGAAAACCTGCCTAAGCATTACGGCATCCAGACTGACGGCTTGTACAAGCTGTCGGATGACCAGGCGCAGGAAATCCTGCAGATGCGCCTGCAGCGCCTGACCGGCCTGGAGCAAGACAAGATCGTCAACGAGTACAAAGAGGTGATGGCGCAGATTGCCGACCTGCTGGACATCCTGGCCAAGCCGGAACGCGTCACCGTCATCATCACTGACGAAATGACCGCGGCCAAGAATGAATACGGCATCGGCAACAAGGATGAGCGCCGCTCGCAGATCGAACACAATCCTACCGATCTCGGCACCGAAGACCTGATCACGCCGCAAGACATGGTGGTGACCTTGTCGCATACCGGCTACATGAAGGCGCAGCCGGTGTCGGAATACCGTGCGCAAAAACGCGGCGGCCGCGGCAAGCAGGCCATGGCCACCAAGGACGACGACTGGATCGACCAGCTGTTCGTCGGCAATACCCACGATTACATTTTGTGCTTCAGCAACCGCGGCCGTTTGTACTGGCTGAAGATCTGGGAAGTGCCGCAAGGCTCGCGCAACTCGCGCGGCAAGCCTATCGTCAACATGTTCCCGCTGCAGGATGGCGAGAAGATCACCGTGGTGTTGCCGCTGTCCGGCGCCAACCGCAGTTTCCCGGAAGACCGTTATGTCTTCATGTCGACCAGCCTGGGCACCGTCAAGAAAACACCGTTGTCGGATTTCAGCAATCCGCGCAAGGCCGGCATCATCGCGGTCGACCTCGATGAGGGCGATTTCCTGATCGGCGCCGCGCTGACCGACGGCCAGCATGACGTCATGCTGTTCTCCGATTCCGGCAAGGCAGTGCGCTTCGACGAAAACGACGTGCGTCCGATGGGCCGTACCGCGCGCGGCGTGCGCGGCATGAACCTGGAAGATGGCCAGCAGGTGATCGC
>Ga0182005_1001083_pt1 | contig 11440 bp, 7 predicted proteins | sample Sormic07211103_1_FD_123021 | JGI IMG/M metagenome (GOLD analysis project Ga0182005, IMG submission 123021) | Rhizosphere microbial communities from Sorghum bicolor, Mead, Nebraska, USA - 072115-103_1 MetaG | ecosystem: Host-associated > Plants > Roots > Rhizosphere | place: USA: Nebraska...
ATCATGGTTATGGTGAAGTAAGCCGTTACATCCCAATGATGAATACCCCGCAGTACCTGTCTATGAGAAAAGAGGCGTTCACCAATTCAGGTACTACCCCTGGTGCTACTGATTATGACCTGACCAAATGGGACCAGACAGCTTATACCGACTGGCAGAAATGGGCAATGGGTGGCAAAGCGCATACTACCAGTGCCATGGCTTCCATATCTGGTGGCAATGCACAAAACACCTTCCTCTACTCTACTTCCTATCGTAAAGAAGGAACCGTGTTCCCAGGCGAAAACAATACCATCACCTTCTCTAACAGGATCAATGCAAGTCATAATAGTGCTGACAACCGTTTCAATATCTCTCTTTCCGCCAACTATACTTATATGAACAGTGATCTGCCAAAGGTAGACCTGTCCAGCATATACAACCTTGCACCGAACTATAATCCTTATAATGCAGACGGTACTTTCAACTGGGATATGGGTGTGGGTAAGAATCCCGCAGCTTTATTATTGCAAAAATATACAGGCCAGACTTACAACCTGATCACAGACCTGAACCTGCGTTATAATATCCTGAAGGAACTGGCCATCAAAGCGAATGTAGGCTTTACCCAGACCTCACTGGATCAGCAGACCACCCAACCTGCCCGTTCTGTGAATTCTACTGCCAATACCGATAATCAGTTGTTAGATGCCAAAGGCAAGACGGACAACTGGATTGCAGAGCCATTCCTGGAATTTAACAAATCATTCGGAGATGCACATCTGCAAGTGGTAGGTGGTAGTACTTTCCAGCAGACCAAAGCAACCAGCACCACTGTAAGAGGGATCAACTTTGCCAGCGAAGCACTGATGCATGCCATCAGTTCTGCAGGTACTGTCACCATCTATAGTTATAACTATTCCGTGTACAGGTATGCTGCCGGCTTTGGCCGTTTCAACTTTAACTATAAAGAGAAATACTACCTGGATGGTACTTTCAGAAGAGATGGTTCCAGCCGCTTTGGTGCCAACAACCAGTTCGGTTCTTTCGGCGCACTGGGCGCTGCATGGATCTTCTCTCAGGAAGATTTCATGAAGAACATCAAACCAGTCAGCTTTGGTAAACTGCGCGCCAGCTATGGTATAACAGGTAATGACCAGATTGCGAACTACATGTATACACCTATCTATGCAACCGCCTCTTCTTCCTATGCATACATGGGTACACCCGCACTGATCACGAATGGTATTGCCAATCCAAACCTGAAATGGGAAACGACGAAAAAGCTGGATGTGGCACTGGAACTGGGTTTCCTGAAAGATCGCATTTTGCTGAAAGCAGATTATTACCAGAACAGAACTTCCGACATGCTGGCTTATATCACTACGCCTATGCAGATCGGGGTGAACTCATATGCGGGTAACCTGCCAGCTACAATCCAGAACAAAGGCTGGGAGTTCGAACTGACCACGACGAACGTTGCTACCAAAGACTTCTCCTGGAATACTTCCCTGAACGTAACGATCAATCAGAATAAACTGCTGCAATTCGATAACCTGGCCAACTCCTCCTATGCTACCAGTTATACAGTTGGTAAATCCATCGATGCCCCCAACCTGTACCACTATACCGGCGTAGATGCAACGGGTGCACCGGTACTGGAAGATGTAAACAAGGACGGCACCATTGGTACGGCTGACAGACATGTGGGTAAAACAGGCGTTCCTTACTATGGAGGACTGACCAACTCAGTATCTTACAAAGGCTTCACACTGGATTTCACCTTCCAGTTCAATCACCGCTATTACTTCCTGAACAATACCCTGGCTTCCTATTTCTATCCTTATGGATATGATATGACCAACCAGAGTACAGCAATATTAAATCGCTGGCACGGTGCAGGTGACGCAAGCAATATTCCAGGTGCTTCTAAAAACTACTCTTCCAACTATTACTATTATGCTAACTCCGATGCTAACTGGGGTGATGCATCTTATATCAAGTTCAAGACACTCAGTCTGACTTACAATCTGCCGGGAGCATGGTTACATAAATTTAAGATCGCCAATGCATCTATCTATGCAAGAGGTCAGAACCTCTTCACTTGGGCGAAACAAAAGTATACCCTGGATCCAGAAACTACCTTACCTGGTACCGGCCCTTCACTGGGTACCGGTCAGTACATAGCCGTACCACAATTGCGTACCATGACTGTAGGTCTGAATTTATCATTATAAAAAGCAGAGAGATAATGAAGAAACTATCATATATATTACTCGCATTGGGGCTTACCGCCACATCATGCAAGAAGTTTGTAACAATTGACAACGCACCGAACTCACTGTCTCCTGCTGACACCTATGCGGCAGATGGAACAGCGACCAGTGCGGTAGTAGGAATGTATTCCTACTATGCTTCCACCTACTCTATTCAATATTATACCTGGACGGCAGGCATGCTCGGCGATGATATTCAGTATCGTTACTACAGCTCCACGCCAGCCATGGCAGAGTACCAGAATGGTAACCTGACTACGACTAACAGTAATGTACGTAACTATAACTGGTATTACCCTTATTACGTGGTGGCACAGGCAAACGGAGTGATCGATGGACTGACGAAATCCAAGACACTCACCCCTTCTGTAAAGAACCAGTTACTGGGTGAAAGCTACTTTATGCGCGCCTTTCACCTCTTCTACCTGGCCAGTTTCTTTGGTGGTGTACCATTGACACTGGATCCGGTGGCACTGAACAATGCGAATCTGCCAAGAGCGACAAAAGCAGAAGTGTATGCGCAGGTGGTCACCGACCTGAAAACGGCGGAAGACCTGCTGCCTGGTACTTATACCGGCACCCTGCATGCAAGAGTGAACAAATATGCGGCAGAAGCCCTGCTGGCAAGAGTTTACCTCTATCAGAAAGATTATGCCAATGCTGTCACTTATGCGACCAAAGTGATTGGAGCTACAGATGTAACTTATTCACTGGCAGATCTGAGCACGGCCTTCAAAACCAGCAGTACAGAAACCATCTTACAGTTTGCAACAACTTATGGCTATGCTAGCTTCGGTTATAGAGCCTCTTCTGCCACTAACCTGCCTAACTACTACCTCTACGATTCTTTCCTGAAGAGTTTTGAAGATGGTGATAACAGGAAAACAGCGTGGACAGATAGCCTGGTAAGCGGAGGTGTAACTTACCGCCGCCTCAATAAATACAAACTGGGTACTGCCACTGCAGGTGATGAATATAACGTGGTGTTACGTCTGGCAGAGCAATACCTGATTCGCGCGGAAGCCAATGCGCAACTGAGCAATATTACAGCTGCGCAAACAGACATAAATGCCATCCGTACCCGTGCAGGACTGGGTAACACGGCTGCAGCCACCAAAGATGCCCTGCTCACAGCCATCGCACAGGAACGTAAGGTGGAGTTGTTTGGAGAATTCGGACATCGCTGGTTTGACCTGGTACGTACCGGTCAGGCAGACGCCGTGTTGAGTCAGGAGAAAGCTACCTGGGTAGCGAGAGATACCCTGTTGCCTATCCCCTATGCAGAAATTCAGAATAATTTAAAACTGACCCAGAACCCGGGTTACGAATGATCAACTTGCTAAAAAGTATTCACATGAAAAAAATGACCACATTGTGTGTTATCGCTGCTATGTGCTGTGCCTCGGTAAAGGCACAGCGCATGGATAGCCTGTACAAGGCTTATGATAAGCTGGCTGCTTCCACAGATGAAAAAGACAAAGCATACCTGAATGCTGAACTGTACAAACATCTGCAAAGCAAAAAGGAAGAAGACTGGCAACTGGCTGCGAATATGTTCTATCGTATGAATAAAAAAGAACTGGTAAATTCAATTCAGAAAGCTGAAAAGAAAAAGTTTCCTGCAGGGATGGCAGTAAGGCAGGACCAGATCGGGCTTATATATGATGAGAATGATCCGGCGAAGAAGGAAGCGATGTACTACCAGCTGATCAGGCGCTTCCCACCTGCTAAATTTGGCCCGGACAGGATCACCTATGATTACGTAAGGAATGCAATCGGGGTTGCTTATGCGAATATTGACAGTGTAGCGAAAGCTGTAAAATTTGCCAACATGGTGGAGACCTCTGCCTGGAAAGGTGAAGGCTGGGCTGGCGTTGGCAATATCCTGGCAAAGAAAGGGCACTACAAAGAAGCGGAAGCTTTGCTGAAAAAAGCAGTGGATACTTCTTACTCATTCAAAATAGCGAAGGTACAGGATAATGCCGCGAAATTTGCAGCCGTTGGGTACAGGTCCTATAACACCATCCTGAGTAAGATGCTGTATAATGACAAGAACTATGGGGAAGCGCTGAAGTATGCAGACAATGCCTACAAAGTGTACCAGGAAAATGGTGAGGTAAACGGCGGCAACCTGGATACCTATTACAAGGTTCTGCTTGCACTGGGTCGTGACAAGGAAGCTTTTGACAAGATAGACGAAGCGGTGAGAGCGGGTCAGGCGACCAACGACATGAAGACGGAGCTGAAGACCCTTTATACAAAAGTGAAAGGTGCGGAAGGTTATGATGCGTACCTTCAGGAAGTAAACCGTCAGTTGATTGCGAAGATTACCAAGGATCTGAAAAAACAGATGATCAAAACATCAGCGCCTGATTTTACACTGACAGATCTGAACGGAAAGAATGTAACGCTGAGTGAGCTGAAGGGGAAGATTGTGGTGCTTGACTTCTGGGCTACCTGGTGTGGACCTTGTAAGGCCTCATTTCCGGTGATGAAACAGGCGGTACAGCGGTATGAGAAGGACAATGATGTACAGTTTTTATTTATTCATACCTGGGAAAGGGATGATAAGGCGGTAGCGGATACGAAGAAGTTTATTGCTGATAATGATTATCCGTTTGAGGTGCTGATGGATTTGAATGAGCATAGGGCGGCAACGGCTTATAAGGTGAGTAGTATTCCTGCGAAATTTGTGATAGATAAGGAGGGGAATATCAGGTTTAAGTTCTCAGGGTTCTCAGGTGGTGCGGATGCGGCGCTGGAGGAGATTTCGGCGATGATAACGTTGATTAGGGGGTAAAAGGGGATTGGATTTGAGTTGATTGGATGAATTTGGATTGATATGATTGGTATCGATTTGATTGGATTTAAAATGATTGGGTTTGTATTGTTTGGATTGAATGAATTCGATTTGGTATGATTGGATTGAAATTGATTGATTTGAATTAATTGGATTTGATATGATGGGATTAGTATCGATATTATTGGAATTGATTGAATTCGATTTGGTATGATTGGATTGAAATTGATTGATTTGAATTAATTGGATTTGATATGATGGGATTAGTATCGATATTTTTGGAATTAATTGAATTGGATTTAATATGATAGATTGGTATTGATTTGATTAGAATTGATTGAATTGAATTTGAAAATCCCCCCGGCCATAAAACACCGGGGGGATTTTTTTACTTAGTTGTGAAGTAAGTCTCTTTTAAATATTTATAAATCATCGCTTCCTGTTTGTCCGTACTATCTCCTTCCTGTAAATACCTTTTATAATACCTCTTCGCTGCTGTTTCATTCTTCATATTCACATCGTACATTCTTCCGATACTATATAAGTGCATCGGCTCGCCGCTCAGGTAGTAGGCGGTGTCCATACTGGCGATCGCCGGTTTAAACAATTTCAATCCTTCATCATTGCTGGCCATGGCGGCATAGTAATCCGGCAGGTTTTTAGATCGTGCCAGGCTGATGCAGGTATTTAACAATTGATTGCTTTCAGGATACTTTTTCAGTTTGGTATAAGCAAGTGCAGCGTAGTACATGACCTGTTCCGAAGGACTATTGCGGTTTTCCATGTAGGTATTGATGTCCACGCAAAACTGATAATCCTTCAGCGTAAAACTGGCAGCAATCAGGAAGCTCATGGCCCCCGGCATAACGACTTCGTGGGCCATCAGATATTTGCCAAGGGTCATACAGTTTTGATAGTTTTTCAGGTAGTACTGACACCGGAGGGCGGTGCCGATGATGTAGTACTGACTGGAATCCTTTTGCAGGTATGCGTTGAGAATAGAGTCAGCAGAGGTATACATTTCCTGCCCGATGCGTTCATCGGCGAGGCGGTTGACGGTTTTAGGATCGTTAGGATTCATCTCATAGGCTTTAAGCAGCAAAGCGAAGCCCTCTTCGGACTGACCATTGTTTAACAGCGTGAAGCTCAGTTGGCGGACGGCGACCGAATTTTGGGGCCGTAAAGTGGCAATACAGCGGAGATGCGGAATAGCCAGGATGTCGGCATGCTTTGCCAGGCAGATATTCGCCACATATTGATGCGCTGAAACGTTGGTACTATCCAGTGTCAGTACTTTCTGATAAGTTTTGAGGGCATCATTGTCGTTGCCGGCCTGGTAATAAGTGTAGGCCAGTAGGGACAGTTGTTTGATATTATTGGTGTCCAGGTGGGCCTGTTGGTAAGCGATGGCACGCGGGTAGTCCTGCTCCTGCAGGAATTGCATTACAGCGTCGGCTTGTTGGGCGAATAGTGAGCTGGTTGGCAGGAACAACAGCAGCAGAAAGGTTCTGATCATACTAACTAAATATTTAGTATTAAAACTAAGTATTTAGTTCAATATAAAGAAATGTAATTTTTCAGGCAGTAAAAGCTATCGGAATATTATTTCCGGGGGCATTTACATTTCATCTTTTGTCTGTAGATGGCCGCCAGTCCTTCCGCCAAATGCTGGTGACCGTTAATCATTGTATCAGGCCGGGCTTTTGCCAGTTCCTGTGCGGGTTTGCCATTTTGGGATTTCTGAGCCTGCAGGAAGATAGGCCTATGGCCATAAATGTAATGTTTTTGAGTACTATAAAAATTATAGTTGCAAAAGTATTGATAGCTTTATAGCTTTACAATAGCTATCATTCCAGATAGGTTAAATAATGGACTGATGAAAAAAGAATGTGAAGAAGAAATTGTATCATTTAAAGGGAAAAAATATCCCTGTACGGTTAGTCTGACGATGGATATTGTCGGCGGCAAATGGAAAGCTGTTATTTTATACCACCTGAAAGACGGGGAACGCCGTTTCAGTGAACTAAGAAAGGAAATGCCCACCGTTACAGAAATGACATTAAGTCTGCAGTTAAAACAACTGGAAGAAGACGGCATGATTTCCAGGAAAGTATATGGCACCAAGCCACCTATCAAAGTGATTTATCGGCTGACTGATTTTGGTAAAACTTTCATTCCTGTATTGGATGCCATTACTCAATGGGGGAATGAAATAGTGGATAAGGTATAAATCTGAATAAAGAAATGTTATTTTTAGGTTTGCCGGGGTCAACTGAATGACTAAACCCTACATTCAACACATACCTATATAACACCATTTATGAAAAGACTAGCTTCATTGTGCGTTTTAACCTTCCTGTTCATGAGCGCCAGGGCGCAGAACATGGATAGCCTTTACCAGGTGTACGCAAAACTGGTATCCTCTACAAACGAAAATGACAAAGCTGAGTTGAAAGCCCGTTTGGCTGCTGATCTTAAAAGTGAAAATGAGCGGGACTGGATGATGGCCTGGTTGGTCTATTACAAAATGAAAAATACACAGGTATCAGATTCTATCCTGCAGGCCGGCAAAAAGAAATGGCCGGGCGGACAGCTGGAAAAGCAGGAGCAATACAACCTGCTCAATGCGGAAAAAGATCCTTTCAAAAAGGATGCCCTATATCATTCATTGCTAAAAAAATACCCTCCCGCCAATGATGTATCGGTTGCAGTGGACGATATGAGAAGTCTGCTGGCACTTGCCTACCTGAACGCAGGTTACCTGTCTAAATCGATCATTTACATGGACAGCATTCATCATGCAAATGTAAGGAGTGAACTGGCTGCGCAGCTTTACTATAAAGATCATTGTAAGGAGGCAGCGGATATTTTCACCCAAACGGTAGACAGCACCCAACAATACCGGCTGGCAGCAATCATCTTCTTTGCCAACCAGGAATATCCCAAAGCATTGAAATACATCGAACGCGCATACAAAGACGACCATTCAATGCCGTATACTTATACGCTCTATTTTAATACACTAAGGCAACTGGGTAAGGACCAGCAGGCAATGGATATTGCAGCAGAAGCTACGAAATCCGGTCTGGCAGACAATAAGATGAGAGATGAACTCAAAGCTTTGTACAGTAAGCTGAAAGGTAACGAAGGATATGAAGCGTATGCGGCCAATCTTAAGAAAGAATACCTGCTGCAATTGCCGGAACATTTAAAAAAACTACAGATCAGTAAACCGGCACCTGATTTTACCTTGAAGAACCTGGAAGGGAATAGCATAACGTTGAGTGAACTGAAAGGGAAAGTAGTGGTACTCGACTTCTGGGCGACCTGGTGCGGACCTTGTGTTGGCTCCTTCCCTGCTATGAAAGAGGCCATGCTGCGTTTTGAAAAAGATAAGGACGTGAAATTTCTTTTTATAGATACCTGGGAAGATGACGATGATCCTTCCAATAAAATAAAGAAATTCCTCGCAGATAATAATTACCCCTTTGAGGTGCCGGTGGATGTAAAAGATTATAAAGCGGCAAATGCCTTTGATGTGCAAGGCATTCCGCAGAAGTTTGTGATTGATAAAGCGGGTAATATACGTTTCCACATTACGGGATATAGTGGAAGTGATGACACGACTATTGAAGAGATTTCGGCGATGGTGACGATGCTGAAATAAAGGTCGTCTCTTCCTGCTATCTGTGTGGATGCCCGGCGTCGAAAATGTCTTTTTAATAGGCTGTCAGGGCTGGCTTTGATCGTGGATTTGGGTTATGTTGAATCTTATTGCGGTTTGTAAGTAACGCGAAGGCAGTATTTTTAACACTAAAAAACACCCTGACTTCCATCAAACTTTTGGGGAGAAAACAGGTCAAAGCATATTATTAAAATTCTGTCGATTGAAGCGAATCACACATTTTGAAGGATTGTATGGAGAATCGGGCCCCAGACCGGATGCTGAATACCTGTTTTCAGAATTGCTGGAAACACGCAGTGAAAATTTTGACTGGAAGATCAAGCCACATATTCATACGAATCTTTACCAGATCTTTTTGATCGAGACAAGGAAGACTGAGTTCTTAGGAAACAATGAATCTACCTGGCTGACTGGACCCTCTATATTATTGATACCACCGTTGGCTATCCATGGGTTTAACTATCATGCAACTACGAAGGGGCGTATACTAACGATTTCGGATAAGCTGGTGAAAAATATGTTTCCTGTGGGAAATGGGATTACTGCGATGCTGGAAAATTTGCAGCTCTTAACACATTATGCGCCACCTTATACATTCAGGAACGTGGTAAAACTGGTGGAAGAGTTGCATGAGGAATTGTTTAGTACAAGGTATGAAAAACAGCAGATGCTGACGGCGATATTGCAGCAGCTGTTCCTGGTATTGTATCGGGTGTACCGGCAGAATGGTGCGGTGGTGCAGGAGCGGGATAGTTTGTCACTTTCCTATTTTCGCAAGTTACAAAAGCGGATTAGTGAGTCGGGGTCGAAATATTCTATCGATCAGTATGCGAGGGAGCTGGGGATTACCCCGGTACATTTGAACAGGATTTGCAATAGTGTGGCTGGGAAGTCAGCACATCAGTTGTTGCAGGATCATCTGGTGGATGAAGCGAAAAAGCATTTACGGTATACTTCTTATACGGTTGCTGAGATTGCGTATTTATTGAATTTTGAATATCCCAATTACTTTGCGCGTTTTTTTAAGAAAGCGACCGGGCTTTCACCCAGCGAATTCCGTAGGATGTGAGGGCGATGACGGCAAGGGTGATGAGGAACCATTTGCCTTGCATGCATGCGAGGCTTGCGGTGATGATATTGGGTTCGTTTGTGATCCTTTCCAATAGCCAGGCAAGGCTGGCGATGATGGCTACTCCCCCGCCAATGTATTTTATCTGGTTGCTGTTGATGAGCATGAGCCAGGGTATGGTACAGAGAAGAATGCATAGCTGCATGGCTTCGATGCCGATGTTGAAGCCTAAGATGCTGAGGGCGATTTCTGTAGGTGTAAGATGAAGGTTGTTGAGGGCGGAGGCAAAGGCGAGTCCGTGAATGAGGCCGAAGATCCATGCGATGACAGCTTCCTTTCGCGGAAAGAGAGGGTGGATAGCGTGGATGGCGCTGATCAGGATGGTGAATGTAATGCCGATTTCTATCCATTGGGAGGAGATGTGAATCCAGCCTAGAGTGCCGGCGAGCAGGGAGAGCGAGTGACCGATGGTGAAGGCGGTGACGATGAATAGAAGCCTTCGTTTTTTTGATATAACGGGAAGCATTAATACCAGCAGGAATAATAAGTGGTCAGCGCCTTCGCGTATGTGTTCTATGCCGAGTGAAACCATGTTTGTGAACCCTGTCCAATAAGTACCATGTTCGAGGCTGATGTACATGGGGAAGACTTTACCTGAGCGGGTGTCCATTTTGATAATGCCGATTTGTTCACTATTCATTTCGTTTTGGATACCGTTTTTCCAATCTTGTTTTACGAAGACTAATATTTTGTGGGTGACTACTTCGTGGATGATGGCGTTGTAGCGGAAGTTGAAATCCCGGAGTAATGCGGGGTTGGGGGGAGTCATTTCGAAATAGACTAATACTTCCTGGTATTGACCTACGTTGGGATCGGTGTCGGTGGTGATACGAATACTGTCGATGGTGGTGGACCATTTCTGGTCACCGGAAATGGCGTTGATATGTTGAAGGAAATAGGTTTTGTCGATTGTGTTGAGGTTGGGTTGTTTGAGGGCACTGGCCAGTTCGGGTAATGGCATTTTGGCTTCACCTTTGATGCTGCGGTCGAGGATGGATAGGCGCACGATGGAGTTAGGCATGGGGTGAGCGAAGATGTGGGTGGTACAGAGGAGTGTAAGAATAAGAAGGAGGTGTTTCATGTGGGAGGAGGAGGTTGTCTCTGGAGGCAATTTGTCAGGAGTCATTGTGATGAGTTTGAGTTTGGAATATTGAGTGTTGACTATTAGGAATTTAGTTTTGCTTATTGAGCAATTAGTGTCGAATACTGACGATTGAACAGTAAGTTCCGGTTATCGGGCAATTGGTATCAACACTGACGCTTGAACAGGTGGTTCCGGTTATCGGGCAATTGGTATCAATACTGACGCTTGAAAAGGTGGTTCCGGTTATATGGCAATTAGTCGAATCTCAACGCCCGAACATTTTGCTTTTACTCCTAACTCTTGAACTTTGACTTATTTGCCCTTTGTATATTGGCTCCAGAGACAACCATTTTGTATTTAATTAAAATCAGTTACCACCGTAGTCAGTCGTCTTATCTCTCCATACTGAGTGAGGGTGAGTACCGGAGAGCACTACACCATTCTGACAGGAGTATTCAATCCAAACAGAGGGTCCATCAATGCGTGC
>Ga0182005_1001085_pt1 | contig 11419 bp, 6 predicted proteins | sample Sormic07211103_1_FD_123021 | JGI IMG/M metagenome (GOLD analysis project Ga0182005, IMG submission 123021) | Rhizosphere microbial communities from Sorghum bicolor, Mead, Nebraska, USA - 072115-103_1 MetaG | ecosystem: Host-associated > Plants > Roots > Rhizosphere | place: USA: Nebraska...
GGAAAAGCCGGGACGGAAAATCAGGTCGGTGGTTTCCAGGTCGGATATCTGCTCGTCGCTTTCCAGCAGGCCGATCGTGCGCGCCTTGTCGCGGATGCGCTGCAGGTTCAAGCCTTGGCCGTCGTCCGACAGCTGGATCAGGATTTCATTGCCGTCCTGGCGGATTTCAATCTTCAACTCGCCGGTTTCGTTCTTGCCGGCAGCACGCCGCGCTTCGCGCGATTCGATGCCGTGCACGATAGCGTTACGCAGCAAATGCTCGAACGGGGCGATCATTTTTTCCAGCACGCTGCGGTCGATTTCCACGTTGCTGCCGCGGATATCGAGGTTGACCCGCTTGTCCAGTTCCTTGGCGACCTGGCGCGTGAGCCGGTACAAGCGCTCGGCGATGCTGGCAAACTGCACCATGCGCACATGCATCAGGTCCTGCTGCAGGTCGCGCGTCAGGCGGCGCTGGGTCAGCAAGTCGGCGTTGGCGCCGTCTACCGTACTGGTCAGGTTCTTTTGCAGCGAGGCGACGTCATTGACGCTCTCGGCCATCATCCGGGTCAGTTCCTGCAGCCGGGTGAAGCGGTCGAATTCAAGCGGGTCGAATTCGCGTTCGCCGGCCAGCGTCATGCGCGAGCTGATCTGCGCTTCCGCCTGGATTTCGATTTCCCGCAACTGGCCGCGCAGGCGGTCGACGTTTTCGGTCAGTTCCGACAAGGACATCTGCAAGGTGCCGATGCCGGATTCCAGCCGCGAACGTGTGATCGACACTTCACCGGCCTGGTTAACCAGCCGGTCCAGCACTTCGGCGTTGACGCGCACCTGCGACACCAGGCCGGTGGCGCTGGTAACCGCGGGCACCGGCGCCACGCCAGCGGCCAGCGACGGCATCACGCTCGGCAGGTTGACAGGGTCGTGCGCCTCCGCCGCAGGTGCGGCGGCAGCCGCGACCGGCTGCTGCGCCTGTGGATTGCGCAGGTTCTCGAACATCTGCACGCCGCGGTCATAATGCGCCAGCAATTCGTCGATGGTGTGCCGCGAAGAGCTGCCCGTTTGCAGGACCACTTCGATATGGCTTTCCATCTCATGCATGTGCTGGCCCAGCACCATCGCGCCGGCCATGCGGGCGCTGCCCTTGATGGTATGCAAATGACGCAGGATCGCTTGCGACGGCTTGACGTCGGCAGGGCTTTGCTGCCAGCTGCGCAGGGCGCTGCCGATTTGCGGCAGCATGTCGCTGCCCTCTTCCAGGAATATCGGCAGCAAGTCAGGGTCCAGTTCATCCCGCACCACCAGCGACGGATCGATCTCTTCCTTCGCCGGTTCAAACAACTGCTGCACGGCTGCGGCCGGGGCCGCGGCTATCGGCTGCATATCGCTTGCATCAGCTGGGACGCTTGCGCTTGTTTCTTCAATGATCGCCGGAACCACGTGGAGATGGCTCTCGGCCACTGGCTCCGTTATCTCTGCAACCGCTTGCGGCGGCGCCACGTCGACAGCGGCTATCGTCTCGCCGACGGTTTCCGGCAACGCTTCCACGCCGCGCGATTCCTGGCCCTGCCACAAACTATCCAGGCTGCTGACCAAGGCCGGCTCGTAATACGGCATGTCGCCTTGCGAGAACTGCTGCAGCATCCATTTGATCCGCTCGACGCTAAACTGGAGCGTGTCGTAGTCGGTTCCGTGCAAGCTGCTCGGCTGCAGCGCCATCCGCTGCAATGCCATCTCGAGCGCATGCGCCACTTCCTGCAAAGGCTTGAAACCTACCGTGGCGGAACTGCCTGCCAGCGAGTGGGCGGCATGGACCGACTGCGTCATGACCGGCCGTTCCGGCTCATGCCGCCATTCGGCGAAATCGTGCGACAGGTGACGCACCAGCTGGTCAGTCTCGGCCAGGTAGATATTGTAGAGCGGCAGGCTGATGGTCAGGTCGCCGATCTGCTTGGTGCTGTCGTCATGGCGGATTTCCTGCATGCCAGGAAAGGCGATCACTTCTGCGCTGGCCGTCGCTGCCGCCGGCGCTGTTTCGATAGCCGCGGGTTCCGCAACGGCTTCCGCCTGCGCCTCAAACTGGATTTCCGGCAAGCCGGCTTCTGCTATAGCCGCAGGCTGCGACGCGGCGGTAAACAAGGCCAGGGCGTCGTCGCTCAGCTGGATTTCTTCGGCCTGCGCCGGCAACTCAGGCAGATCGCTGAATTCCAGCAGCTCCTCCGGCTCAACCACCGCAACCGCTGCAGGATCGGCAAATGGTCCGCCGTCACGCACCCGCGCGGCGATCTCGGCCAATGCGTCAGGCGTCCGTTGCGAATGCCCATGCTGCTGGATTTCCTTTACCCAGCCGTCCAGCTGGGTCACGGCATGGTCCAGCAAGGCGTTCAGGTCGGCGCTCACCGCACGCGATTCCGACAGCCACAGGTTCAATACCTGTTCAATGCTCCAGGCTGCTTCGCCGAAAGCGTTCAAGCCGATCATGCGGCCGCTGCCCTTGAGGGTATGGAATGCGCGGCGCAGTACTGTCAGGGGTTCTTGCTTATGCGGGGCGTCGTGCAGATGCAGTTGCGGCAGGGTCTGCCTGGCGTTCGTCAGGACCTCGTCCGCCTCGGACAAAAAAATCTCACGCAGTTCGGCGTCAGCCTCCTCGTCGCTGACTGCTGCCGGCGCTACCGGCGCCGCGGCTTCTGCCGTGTGCAGCGGCACGATGGTGGTGACGATTTCCGCCAGCGACTGCTGGGATGCGGAAAAATCCGGATGATCGAGGATGTCGATGGCTGCCTGGGCGCGGTCGGTAGCTTCGGGATTGTCGCTCAAGGCGGCATCGACCCGCATCTGCACCAACGACTCTTTCAGCCGTTCCTGCAATTCCGGGTCATGCGGCTGCGCGGTCAAGGACAGCGCCAGTTCCGCCGATTCCTGCTGGTGCTGCAGCAGCTCGTCTTCCACCGTCGCCAGCTCAGGCAAGGACGGCAAGCTATCGCCCGCGGCGGCCGGCGTTTGATTGTCGGATGCGGACGACGGCACTATCGGATCAGGCTGCGGAGCGGCGACCACGGCGCGCCGTTCCAGCAGGTTGATGCGGAATACGCCCGCTTCTTCGTCAAAAGTGAAATGGTTGTTCTGGGTATCAGACTGATGCTGCAGCGTTTCGATAAAGAAGCTGAGCGCGCCGATGTTTTGCGCAATCCGCTCGAATTCTTTCTGCTCCGGCACCACGTCGCTGCCTTCGGCGGCAAAGCGCTGCAGGGTGCTGCGCGTATGTTCCACCACGCGCATGGCGTCGCTCTGCTCCTGGATCGCCAGCGCGCCCTGGATCTGGTGCAATACCTGCTCGATCTGGGCCAGCACTTCGCGCCGCTCCGGATCGTTGAAGAATTCGTCCAGCATCTTTTCGACCTGGCGCAGGCTGGACAGCATTTCAGAAGCCAGCATCTTGACCGTCTGGCGCTGCTGCGCCTCGCGGTAGATATCGTCGATCCATTGCGCCGGCTTGCCTAGCTTCTCGCCGGACACGACTGACAGCAGGCGCGCCGTCATTGCATCCGCGCGCTCGGAAAAATTCTCCGGCAGGCGGCTGATGTGGTTCAGCGTGTTTTCGATAAACAGCAGGCTGGTGGCGATCTCCATGCAGATCGCATCGCCCGGCCGCGAATGCGCAGCATGACGGGCAATGCCGTTGAGTTCGCGCAGCAGCTTCGACAGCGACGGCGCGTTCAGCCGGCTGCCGGCCTCGCTCAAGCCATGCATTTCCTGTTCGAAGGCAGACGCCGGGCTGGCGTCGCCGCTGGCCAGGCGGTCCCACATGTTCTTGGCCTGCGCCAGGCGGTCCTTGGCGGCGCTCAAGGCATCCAGGCTGATCTGGCCGTAGTGGCGCGTGCTGTAGTCGGCCGGCACCAGGCCGTTGAGGCGATAGGCGACACGGATCTGGGTCGCCAGCTTGGAAGTCTGCTCGATGCCGGCGATAAAGAACAAGGCGTCGCGCAACAGCCGTTCCGAGATGCTCGACGAACCCTGGCTCAGGCGGCGCAGCTGCAGGTTGATGCGGGCAAACAGCTGCTTGACGTAGAGCTCGTTCGATACCTGGTCGTTGGCGACTGCTTCGGCGAAGCCATGCATCACCCACCAGAACGCGCGCGATTGCTGGTTGCGCTGCATCTGTTCGACTTCAGTCACCACCGTTTGCATGGCGGTGGCGTTTTCCAGTTCAATCGCCTTGTCGGCGCTTTTCAGGAACGGCAGCAGCGCGCGCTCGAAGCGCTTGCGCAACGGCAGGTAAACCTCGGCCGGGACCACCGCGGCCTGCTCTGCCGCAGGGAAATGGGGGCGAATCGTCAGGTCGGGGAAAAACAGGTCGGCCGGATGGATGCGTTCAGCGCCGCGGATCTCCAGCAGCGCCTGGTAATACGGAAACAGGCGGACCGGCTGGTGGCTGCCGCCGGCCAGCACTTCGTCCAGGTATTCGATCAGCGCCTGGTAGGCATTGCCGATAACCTGCGCATGCTGCGCGCTCAGTTCGGCATGGCCGGATTCGGCGCGTTCAAGTATGTCTTCAACCGTTTCGGTGATGATGGTGACGCCGTCGATATCGACCATCTGCAACGCGCCGTGCGCCTGGTGCAGGTAGGTCTTGGCGTGGCGGACAGCTGTCAGGTAATTGTCGCTGGCAACGTCGCCGGCTTGGGCCAGGGCGGCGCCGGACTGGTTCAGCGCCTCGCGAATTTCGCTCATCACCCATGACAACGGTCCGGTATCAAGGTGCGTCCGCGCAGAGTCAGCGGTGCTGGAAAAATCGGTGGTCATGACTGCCTCATGGATTCAGGGAGTGGCCAGGGAATCGACCACGATGCATATCCATTGCCCGGGCACGCGCGACAACAGCGCAAGCTCCGGGGCAAGGATGCCGTGCCTGCTGGTCCCGGTTCAATGACAACAAACGGGGCAGCAAACACGGTGCCACACATTAATTGGTCACGCGGAAACGCGATACCGAGCTCTTCAAATCTTCTGCCAGCTTGGACAGTTCACGAATCGACAAGGCCGTCTGTCGCGTACCTTCCCGTGTTTTTTCAGTCACTGAAAGAATGTTTTGAATGTTGGTAGCCACGCCGTTTGCCGAGTTGGCCTGCTGCTCGGTTGTGGAAGAAATGCTTTGAATCAGTTCCGCCAGGCGGTTCGAAACGCGCCGGATATCCGACAAGGCCGCACCGGCCGCGTCTGACAGCTTGGCTCCTTCGACCACCCCTTGCGTCGAACGCTCCATCGCCACCACCGCATCGTGGGTGTCGGTCTGAATGGTGCGCACCAGCGCGCCGATCTGCTTGGTCGCCGCGCCGGAACGTTCCGCCAGGCGCTGGACTTCTTCCGCCACCACCGAGAAGCCGCGGCCCGCTTCGCCTGCCGAAGCCGCCTGGATCGCCGCATTCAGCGCCAGCACGTTGGTCTGTTCGGTAATGTCGGAAATCAGCTCGGTGATTTCACCAATTTCCTGCGACGATTCACCCAGCCGCTTGATGCGCTTGGAAGTTTCCTGGATGTGCTCGCGGATTTCATTCATGCCTGAGATCGCGTTTTCCACCGCCTTGGAGCCTTCTTCAGCCGCACTAACCGATTGCCGCGCCACTTCAGCCGACTCGCTGGCCGATTTGGAAACGTCGGTAATCTGGGTCGCCATGTCCAGGACCGCTTGCGTGGTTTCCTGAATATCGCGCGACTGCCGCTGCGACGCTGCCAGCAGTTCGATCGAAATGCTTTGCGCCTGGTCCGATGCGATCGTCACCTGCTGGGCGGTGGCGGTAACCCGTCCTACCAGCCCGCGCAACTCTTCCACCGTATAGTTCACCGAGTCGGCGATCGCGCCGGTAATGTCTTCCGACACCGTCGCCTGCACCGTCAAGTCACCGTCCGCCACTTCCTGCAATTCATTCATCAGGCGCAAAATCGCGGCCTGGTTCTGGTCGTTGGCGTTACTTGCATCTTCTTCCTGCTTGATCGCTTGCAGACGCTGTTCTTCCGCTTCCATCCGGCGCACATCGGCTTCATGGGTACGGTGACGTCCGTCCTGCACCTGGACCCAGGCAATCCCCGCTGCGGCCAGCAGGGTAACCAAGGCAGTCAGCAGCATCAGCCAGAACCAGATGCTTTGCGAGTCCTGCGCCTCGCGATAGGTATCTTGCAATGCGCCGAGGCGTTGCTTGAGGTTTTCGTTCTCGGTAAAGATCAGCTGTTCCGATTGTTTCGCCGAAACGAAGTTCTGCATGTTGCCCAGGATCGATGCCACCGATTCCTGGTACTCGGCAAAGCTCTTTTCCAGTTCGGACAGCTTGCTGCGCTCTTCTTCGCTCTTGCTGGCCGGCAGGCGCAATACATCGCTGCCGTTCAGGAAGCCGCTGACGATGTCGCGGAAAGTATTGGTGTCCTTGCCCAGCAAGAACGCGGTTTCCGGGTTCACACCTTCGGAGGTCAGGAATTCATTGGCGCTGCGGCCGAGACGCTGGGTCAGCATGACCAGCTGCGAGGAAGCCGCGATTTCGCGCGGAGTGGCGCCGGTCTGGGTTTTCAGTGTCGCGATCTGTTCTGACAAATCGAGCAGGTTAGGCGAGATGCCGTTCAGTTTTTGCAGCGTCACACCGAAGCTGGTCAATTCCTTTTGCAGCTTGAGGATGGTCTCCGCAGCCTTGTCGGTATTCGACCAGACCTTGTCGACTTCGGCCAGCTTGGAACCCATGGTGGCGCTAGGGGTGCCGATATCGTGCCCCTTGTAGTCGCCGCCCTTGCGCAGGATGCCCAGGTCCTGGTTGAATTCCTTGCGGCTGTCGGCCAGCTGCTTGAACGCTTCAGAGTTACCCTGAATCGCATTCGGCGTCGCCTTACCGATACGCTGCGAGTGCATCAGCGCATCACCGGCGATCTGGGTCTGGGTCGAGCTCATCGCTGAACTCTTGGCGCTCAGCCACAGGAACAGGATGGTCAGCAGCAACGCGCCGACCAGCACTGTCACCAGCAGCCGGATCTGCTTTTGCTGCGGCAGTTTGCCGATCAGCGGCAATGGCGAGGAGTCAGGACTGGCGAGGCTGGCGGCGGCACTGGTGAAAGACGGTGCAGCGGCGGGTTCCTTGGCAGCTTCCTGAGGAGCGGCGGCAACCGCCGGGGCAGGGGCCGCTTGCGGCGCGGCGGCCGGCTTCGGCAGCGGCGCCAGCAGCGCCGCAGGCGGCGGTTCAGGCATGAAACGCTCTTCCATGACGGTCTGCTCCGGATCATGCAACAATGCTTCCTGCACGAAACGATCGCCCGCTTCGCCCTGCTCTTCCTTGGCCGCCTTGGATAAAGACGGTAGTTTGAATGCCATTACAGAATCTCCTAATTGCAAATTCGCTGCCACCGGATACCGCTGCAATTGCAACGGCACCTGGGACTCATAAACCTACTTGTAAAAAACGAGGGTCGTGCAAGATTTGGGCCATGCTCAGCTCGGTCCAGAGCTGCGAGTCGCCGTCGAGATAGCGCTTGGCGCCTGCCTGGTCCAGTGACTGCGGGGCTTGCAGGGTCATCTGGGCGACGTTGCGCAAGCCCAGGACGCGAGAAACCAGCAAGCCGCTGTTGAACGAAAACGATGGTGCAAAAGCGACAATCCGGCATTCCTTGTCAATTTGCGTCACCCCAAGGCCCTGGAAACGCGCAAAATCGATCACGCTGATCAGCGTGCCGCGCACATTGCTCAGTCCCAGGTACCAGTCGTGGGTCAACGGCACCCGCGAGATCTGGTCGACCGCGACGATCTCGCCCGCCTCTTGCAAATTCAGCAACCAGCGGGTCTGCCCGATCAGCAAGCCGAGCTGGCTCTCCTGCGCTTCGGTGCCGCTGCGCGCAGCCTGCATCCGTTCCAGCAAGTGCGACTGGAATTCACGCAGCCGGCTGCGGCGCGAGTCGGCGTCAAGGGCGACCTTGTTGACGGGTAGCGACGAGGGCGATGTTTCTGCCGTCAGATGTGAGCTTGATTGGGTCATATTGATTGGGCGCTCATTTCGCGTAAACTCGGCTTAAATTCAGCAACGTTGGAACCGGCGCTCGATTAACCAAGCGCAGCGATTTTCGCCAGCAGTTCTTTCGGATCGATAGGCTTCACCAGGTAGTCGCGCGCACCTTGGCGCAGGCCCCAGATACGGTCGGTTTCCAGGCCCTTGCTGCTGCAGATGATGATGGGGATGTCCTTGGTGTCGTCGTCGCGCGTGATCGAGCGCGTTACCTGGAAGCCGTTCTGGCCCGGCATCACCACATCCATCAGGATCAGCTGCGGCTTGTCGGCCTTGATCTTGTCGAGGATGCCTTCGCCGTTTTCGGAAGTCGACACCGAGTAGCCAGCCTTCGCCAGGATATCGGTCAGGAAATAACGCTCGGTTGGCGAGTCGTCGACGATGAGAATCTTCTGTATGGCCATGTTCAACCTTTATTTGCTTCGTACTTCAAATTATGTAAATCAGTCAGCCTGCTTCATGCAATGACCGGGATGGCACCGTCCGCTGTCTGCGTGTGCTGGCGCACCGCCTTCAGCAGACTGTCTTTGGTAAACGGTTTGGTGAGATATTCGTCGGAACCGACCATGGCGCCGCGTGCGCGGTCAAACAGGCCGTCCTTCGACGACAGCATGACCACCGGCGTAGCATGGAATTTAGCGCTCTTCTTGATCAGCGCGCAGGTCTGGTAACCATCCAGGCGCGGCATCAGGATGTCGCAGAAAATCAGCGCAGGCTTGTGATCGTTCACTTTCGCCAAGGCATCGAAGCCATCTTCGGCAAGTACGACCTGATAACCGGCCTGGCTCAGGAAAATTTCCGCGGAACGCCGGATTGTGCTGCTATCGTCGATGACCATTACCTTCAGGTTGACGCCGCCAAGTGATGTTGTCATGAAATCGTCTCATTCAATCCAAATAAATCTACGGCGTCACTGTAACAAAGAAAGACATTCCTTAGAACAATGTTTATGAAGGGCAGCCGATAAAGTTCAATTTATTTTGTAACTTGAGACAATAACTTGATATTCCTACAATGAAAATGTGGTATTTGGCTTAAATGGCAACCATTTCAAAGTCTTCCTTGCGCGCGCCGCATTCCGGGCAAGTCCAGTTCATCGGCACATCGTCCCACCGGGTGCCGGGAGCAATGCCTTCTTCCGGCAAACCGGCCTCTTCGTCATAGACCCAGCCGCAAATCAGGCACATCCAGGTTTTGAACTCTGCAGGTTTGGTAGTTTTGGTAGTTTCGTCATTGCTCACAGCGGTGATCCTTCAATCAAGTAAAATGCAAAGTCGGATATCTTAATCTACCCGCCGTGCAAAACCAAACTTCTCCACTTATATTGACCTTCGGCGTTGCCGACCCCGTCGGCGCCGCCGGCATCCAGGCTGACCTGGCCACGTTTTCGGCCATGGGCTGCCACGGCCTGTCCGTCATCACGTCGATCCTGATCGGCGACACCGCCCGCATCGAAGACACCCAGCAGATCGACGCAGACTGGGTGGCGGACCAGGCGCGCGTGCTGCTGGAAGACATGCCGGTGTCCGCCTTCAAGGTAGGCGCCGTCGGCAGCATCGAAAGCGTTTCGGTGATCGCCGAGATCGTCTCGGATTATCCTGAAATCCCGCTGATTCTAGACCCTTTTTTATCGGCCATGCCAGATCAGGGGCAAGACAGCGAAGACCTGCTGACCGCCATCCGCGAGCTGCTGGTTCCGCAGACCACGGTGATGCTGGTATCGGCGGTAGAACTGTCGCGCCTGGCAGAAACCTGGCGCGAACCTTCGTCCGAAGACATGATGAGCCTCGATGCCATGCGCATCATCGAACTCGGCTGCGAATACCTGTTCGTGACCGGCACGCCTACGCCCGCGGCCGAAATCGGCAACACCCTGTTCAATGAATCGGGCGTGGTGCGGCAAGACAGCTGGCCGCGCGTTTCGGGCTCTTTCAGCGGCGCCGGCACCACCCTGTCGGCGGCGATCGCAGCGATGCTGGCCAACGGCCTTGACGTGCCGGAAGCGGTGTCCGAGGCGCAGGAATTCACCCTGGCCGCCGTCACCGCCGCGCAGCGGCTGGGCATGGGCAAGCTGATCCCCGACCGTTATTTCTGGGCCCGCGAAGAGGGCCTGGAACGGCATGACGAGGATGGCGGCGACGCCTCTTGACCTGCCCCTGGCCGTCGCACGCGACAGCACCTTTCCATACTTATTTTTCGACGATCAAGAATATGACTTCCAATAACGACACCTTGTTTGCCCGCGCCCAGCTGACCACTCCCGGCGGCGTCAATTCGCCGGTGCGCGCCTTCCGTTCGGTGGGCGGCACGCCGCGTTTCATCACGCGCGCCGAAGGTCCGTATTTCTGGGACGCCGACGACCGCCGCTATATCGACTACATCGGTTCCTGGGGTCCGGCGATTGTCGGCCACGCCCATCCGGCCGTGGTCAAGGCAGTGCAGGACGCCGCTGCGCGCGGCCTGAGTTTCGGCGCGCCGACCCAGGGTGAAATCGAGATCGCCGAAGAGATCTGCAAGCTGGTGCCGTCGATCGAACAGGTACGCCTGGTCTCGAGCGGCACCGAAGCCACCATGAGCGCGCTGCGCCTGGCGCGCGGCGCCACCGGCCGCGACAAGATCGTCAAGTTCGAAGGCTGCTACCACGGCCACGCCGATTCGCTGCTGGTCAAGGCCGGCAGCGGCTTGCTGACCTTCGGCAATCCGACTTCGGCCGGGGTGCCGGAAGATTTCGTCAAGCACACCCTGGTGCTCGACTACAACAACGCCCAGCAGCTGGAAGACGCGTTCAAGGACATGGGCGACCAGATCGCCTGCGTGATCGTCGAGCCGGTGGCCGGCAACATGAACCTGGTGCGCGCGACGCCGGAATTCCTGCAGACCATGCGCCGCCTGTGCACGCAGTACGGCACCGTGCTGATTTTCGACGAAGTCATGTGCGGCTTCCGGGTGGCGCTGGGCGGCGCCCAGGCGCTGTATGACATCAAGCCCGACATCACCGCGCTGGGCAAAGTCATAGGCGGCGGCCTGCCGGTGGCGGCGTTCGGCGGCCGCGCCGACCTGATGGGCCACATGGCGCCGCTGGGTTCGGTGTACCAGGCCGGCACGCTGTCCGGCAATCCGGTTGCGGTGGCGGCCGGCATGAGCACGCTCAAGCTGATCCAGGAGCCTGGTTTCTACACCAGGCTGGGGACGCAGACCAGCAAGCTGGTCAACGGCCTGGGCGCAGCGGCGCAAGAAGCCGGCGTCACCTTCAGCGGCGATGCGATCGGCGGCATGTTCGGCTTGTATTTTGCGGCGGCGGTGCCGGATAGTTATGCGACAGTGATGGCGTCCAACAAGGATCTGTTCAACAAATTCTTCCATGCCATGCTGGACGCCGGCGTATACCTGGCGCCGTCGGCGTTCGA
>Ga0182005_1001086_pt1 | contig 11408 bp, 5 predicted proteins | sample Sormic07211103_1_FD_123021 | JGI IMG/M metagenome (GOLD analysis project Ga0182005, IMG submission 123021) | Rhizosphere microbial communities from Sorghum bicolor, Mead, Nebraska, USA - 072115-103_1 MetaG | ecosystem: Host-associated > Plants > Roots > Rhizosphere | place: USA: Nebraska...
GACGCAGATCCGGGTGTACGTTTTGAAGGCTGACGCGGTTTACCAAAAATAAACCAAGCCAGTCCCCGAGAAGCCGGCCACAAGCCGGCTTTTTAATGCCTGAAAGCCACGTGGAATGCGGGCTAGATACGAAACTATATCTTTGACCCACACTTTGACCCACACCGAAGCACTAGGTTAGCCGCTGCTACGTAGACTCGACTGCTTTGATGCAATTGATCTGTCGTCATATCCGCGTGACCACCATTTGGATTCCTATTGACCCTCTGGTTGCACGCGGCTTGGGTTATGCACGCCATAGTAACGGCTAGCTGAGCTCGAATCGCAGCTGCCCGCGGCGGCGGCGGCGGCGGCGGCGGCGGCGGCGAGAGGCTAAATCGGCCAGAGGAAGTCATAATGAATTGTTGTAATTACAGCTTTTTCCGGACGGACTTCGACGAATGGTCGGTCAAGCACCGGACCGCTACTACGCAACAGGAAAATTGATCCTATCAAGGTCTATTAACCTCTAAGCGGTTACACTATCGGCTTAGAAGGGTTGAACACTATGGCTAGCAGCGAACATCTGAAAGCGCTTCTGCGCTCACACATCAAGGGGGATGATGCCCACTTCTTGTCCGTCGCCATGCAGGTGGCGGCACATGAAGCAAAGCAGGGGCATGGCAAGCTCGCGGAGGATTTGCGAGCCCTCATTGATTCGGCCAAGAAAAACCGCATGCCATTGAGTTCTCCGGTTCCGATCGGTCAACCACGAGGCGAGCTGGGTAATCTGCTCTCTGCCGTTCTACCTCGCACTCGATTTTCGGAAATGATCCTGGATGAGGCCACACACAATCGTTTGGCCCGGATCATCAATGAGCAGCGTAACTTCGAGAAAATCCGCGCTCACGGCCTATCCCCACGTCGCAAGCTCCTCCTTGTTGGTCCACCCGGCACCGGCAAGACCATGACGGCCTCTGCGCTTGCTGGCGAACTAGGCATTCCTTTATACGCTGTTCGCCTAGACAGCCTCATCACCAAGTTCATGGGCGAGACTGCATCGAAGCTTCGCCAGATTTTTGATGCCATCCGCGACACACGCGGCATCTACTTTTTTGACGAGTTCGACGCGATCGGCTCACAACGCGGCCTGTCCAACGACGTAGGCGAGATCCGTCGCGTCTTGAATAGCTTCCTGCAGATGATTGAGCAGGATCAGTCCAATAGCCTGATCATCGCGGCCACGAACCATCCGGAAATTCTTGACTACGCCTTGTTCCGCCGCTTCGATGATGTTATCGAATATGGGCTCCCTAATCAGGAACAAACAAAAGCAGCGCTGAAGAGTCGGCTCGTCAATTACTCGAAGTCGATTCGCAGTTGGGAAAAACTCTGCAAGGTTGCAGAGGGCCTCAGCTACGCAGAGCTTGCAAGGGCAGCAGACGATGCGATCAAGGATGCGATCATTAATGACCGCCCACAGGTCGACATCAAGGACGTGGAAAAGCATCTTGAGGAACGAAAGGCTTTCCATGGGAGACAACGTTCTTAAGTTAGTAGAGCCTCTAGATGACGGAACCGAAGGCAGGACAGCGACCACATTTTCACTTTCAGGGAACGGGGCAACCAGAAAGGTTCCGCTCCACAGCATCCGCAACCAGGGACCCACGGTATCCGCCGCAGGACCGAACCAGACACGGTGCGGCATTGCTTGGCCAATTGCGATCCGTTGACTCGCAGATGACCGAGGCCATCAACCTTCAGCGCCAATCAGGTCGAGATAGCGGGTTTGGCCTTCAGATCGAATTCAAAAGTTTCCCCGGATTCGAATTGGCCTTCGAGGGTCTTGCTCGTGGCGCGCAGCGCATTGAGTTACTAAACCTGCGCCGTGACCGAGAAAACCATTGCGACATGGCAACGGTTTTCGTTCCCGATGGCCAGCTTAGGGCTTTTGAGAGCCTCATTAGCCAGTACTTGGAGGCGAACACGTCCAAGGGGCAACCGCGCAACGCACCGCTGCTCAACCCGATTCAGGAGATCCGGTTTGCCGCGTTCAATGCGCTCTGGACCGATGATCCCTCGGTACTTCCTGCGAGCGATACCGACACGATATGGTGGGAATTCTGGTTGCCGGTCCGGCAAGATCGCGAGGCCGTACTCAATCGATTCCGAGCCATTGCAGAAGCCTCTGGCTTCATCACTTCAGAAAAAACTCTCCACTTCCCTGAGCGCACGGTACTGAACGTCTTCGCATCGAAAGCGGCAATTACCCGATCGATTCTGCTCCTCAATGAAGTCGCGGAAATTCGAAGGGCAAAGGAAACCGCAGAGTTCTTCGACGCTATGCCCGCAACCGAACAGCAAGCATGGGTCGATGAGTTACTAGGGCGGACCACTGCGGGACGCGAAGACAGCGTGCGCCTCTGCCTCCTCGACACCGGAGTGAACCCCGGACACCCGCTTCTGGCGTTGCATATTGGCCTTAACGACCTGTACTGCGTCGATCCAGCATGGGGTGTCCAAGACGACGTTGGCCACGGCACTGGCCTGGCCGGGCTCGCCATTTATGGCGATCTTGTTGATCCGCTGTCGTCCCAAAGCCCCATCACAATCCAGCATCGGGTCGAGTCAGTAAAGCTTCTTCAAGCGGCCGTAGGTAATCAGAAAGAACCCTATGGCGCCCTCATCATGTCGGCAGTTGCGTTGCCAGAAATCGCCCAGCCGAACGTGGATCGGGTCTTCAGCATGGCGATTACAAGCACCGATGCTAGAGACCGCGGGCGCCCGTCTGCTTGGTCCGCCGCAGTTGATGGATTGGCTTCCGATGCTCTCGGCGAGCGGGCGAATCCACGACTGATTGTGATTTCGGCCGGTAACGCAGATCAGAATCAGGCGCTGGACTACCCCAACAGCAATGCCACCGATGGTATCCATGACCCAGGCCAATCCTGGAACGCTCTATGCGTAGGGGCGTACACACAAAAAACCACTATCGATCCGCCCAATACCACGCTGCAGCCAGTGGCTCCTGCAGGAAGCCTAAGCCCTTACAGCACTACGTCGTTGACCTGGCAGCGCACCGCTTGGCCACTTAAGCCTGATGTAGTATTCGAGGGTGGCAATCTGGTTAAGGATCAGCTGGCCGCCTACAACTATCCCTCGGTCTCCCTACTGACAACCTGCCACACTCCTACTGTACGGCTGTTCGACCTCACTAGGGCCACCAGCGCAGCCTCTGCGTTGGCAGCTCGCATGGCTGTACAGATCTTGTCCATATACCCGGCCTTCTGGCCAGAGACTGTTCGAGCGCTAATGGTCCACTCTGCTGAGTGGACCGAACGCATGAAGGAGGACTTCCTGGGCGCTGGGTCGAAAGGCGATTACGAGCGGCTAGTGAAAACCTGTGGCTTTGGGGTACCCGACTTAGGGCGAGCACTGTGGAGCGCCGGCGACTCACTCACCTTGATCGTTGAGGACGAGCTGCAACCGTTCATGAAGCCGATCAAGGGCAATCCCACTGCTCGCGATATGCATCTTCATGATCTGCCATGGCCAAAACAAGAATTGCTCGATCTTGGCAACGCCAACGTAGAGATGCGTGTGACGCTTTCCTACTTTGTTGAGCCCAACCCTGGAGTTGTCGAACGCGGCATCAAAGGTCGTTACAGGTACGAGTCTCACGGCCTTAGGTTCGATGTCAGCCGACCTACGGAAGAAAAGACTCAGTTCCGGCAGCGTATCAACAAACGTGCACGCGACGAAGAAGACGGTATCTATCAGGGCGGTGGGGCAGATCCAAACTGGTTGTTGGGGACCCAGACGCGACACCGAGGTTCACTGCACTCAGATATCTGGCGCGGTACTGCCGCCGAACTGGCTGACCGCAGCATGATCGGTATCTACCCAGCCCTCGGCTGGTGGAAGACCCTGCTGAAGCAGGAGCGCTACAATGATCGTGTCCGGTACAGCCTCGTTGTCTCAATCAAGACGGAGCAAACCGCCATTGATCTCTATGCAGCGATCCAGAATGTAATCGTGGCTAAAACAGCGATTGTGAACCCAGTATAAATCAACTCGACGCTGCCCAATTGTGCTCGGCCAAGCCGACATGATTGGGCAACGCCACATTAGGATGCATTTCAGGAGAGCGTTTCGGCCACACCTTCCGCCACCGCCGCTTTTGATCGAAAGCATCCAGTCTTAAAAGCCCCCACATCCCATAGCGGGCATTAACGTTCAGCATCAGCATCAGCATCAGCGCCATCCATTGCACGCTGTGGCGAGGTCTCTCCCCACCTAACCATTCTGCTACTCCGCGTTCTCCGTCGACAACTCGGCTTGGCGCAAGACGAGCTGCGTTGCTTCTTCGGATAGATCCGGTGGGTAGCCGTACAGCGCCAACAATCGACGCACCTTGCGTCGCAGGTCTGCCCGCACGCTCTCCCGCTGGAACCAGTCTAGTCTTGGCATCTTCTTGACCATTTCCGCCAGCTCACGAGCCATTAAGCGAAGCTGGTCGGACTTCATGACCTCCTTGGCCGGACCGTTCTCCGTCAAGGCATCGTAAAACGCCGTTTCCTCATCGCTCAGCCCGAGGTCTTGCCCATGCTGCTTTGCCTCACGCACCCATTTCGCCAATTCCAGCAGCTGCGCAATCATTTGAGCCGTGGTGATCTGCTTGTTCGTGTAGCCGCGTATCGCCCTTTCCAGTGCCTCGCGAAACTTCTGCGCTTGCACGAGATTTGAACGTTCACTGAGTTTGATCTGATCGGACAACAATTTGCGCAACGTCTCCAACGCCAGATTCTTCTGCTCTAGAGCAGATACCCGCTCCAGAAACTCGTCGCTGAGAATGTCCAATCGCGCCGCGTCAAGACCGGTGGCGGCGAACAGGTCGATCACCTCGCCCGCATCTACCGCCCCCCCGATGACCTGCCGCACCGCGGCGTCGATGTCGGAGGAGCGATAGCTTCTACGCTCTGATGGACTGTGCTCGTCAGCGAGCCGCTTGCGGATCATCGCGGCCACACGCTGGAAGAATGCTAGATGCGGCGCAATGTCCCGCGCTTCTTCACGCGGCACGGTCAGCGCGAACGCCGTTGCCAGCCGCTTAACCATGCCGCCAAAGCGCTGCCATCCTGTTTCGTCTCCCACGGTGTGTTTCACGTCAAGCACGTGGTCGATCGCACCCAGATACACACGCAACACCTTCGACGGATCAATCTCTAGCGCCGCCGCATAGTTGAAGTCGTGAAAGAAACTGCGCAATTGCTCGAATGCCGATTGCATGGCAGGAATCGCTTGATCCTGCAATCCTTTGACCGGCTTGTCCTTCTCGCCCGTAGCGCTTGCATACGTCGCCAGTGCGTCAGCCAACGGATCGGCCAGCCCAATCAGGTCAACGATCAACCCACCGGGCTTTTCGCCGTACACGCGGTTCACCCGCGCAATGGCCTGCATCAGATTGTGTCCGGCCAGCGGCTTGTCCAGATACATCGTGTGCGCGCTGGGCACATCGAATCCCGTGAGCCACATGTCCACGACGATCGCCAGTCGGAAGTCATCGGCTGGGTCCTTGAACCTGTCCGCCAATGACTTGCGCTGTGCCTTACTGCGCGCGTGCCTTGCCATGTGCTCGGGGTCGTCAGGGCCGCCGGTCATAATGACCTTTACAACACCCTTTGCATCATCGTCGTCGTGAAACGCCGGACGCAGCCTGCAAATCTCATCATACAGCCGTGCGGCGATGTCGCGGCTCATGGTAACGAGCATAGCCTTGCCTTCCATCGCTGCTCGGCGCTCTTCCCAATGCTCCACCACGAACTTCGCTAAGCGTTTCAGTCGCTCCGGTGCGCCGTATAACTCCTCCAGAGGAATGCGAACATTTTCTGGCGTCTCCTGCCCGCTCTCTTCGCTGGTCGCGTACTTCGCTAACTTTTCCTCTGCCTGCTGCGCGCCCGCTTCGTCGATCGAGAGCTTCACAATGCACGACTCGTAGTAGATGGGTACCGTGGCGCCATCTGCTACTGCCTGCCGGATGTCGTACACGTCTGTGTACTCGCCGAACACATTACGAGTGACGCGGTCACCAGCAGTTAAGGGCGTGCCGGTGAAGCCGACGAACGTTGCGTTCGGCAGCGCCTCACGCATCCACCGCGCCCCGCCTTCGACAAACCCATATTGGCTACGGTGCGCTTCGTCCGCCATGACGACTACATTCGCCCGCTCGCTGATGGTACCGTGCACCTCGGTGAACTTGTGGATCGTCGTGAACACCACACCTCCGCTTGCTCGGTCGAGCAAAAGTCGCAGGTGCTCGCGGCTGTCTGCCTGCACGGGGTCTTGGCGCAGTAGTGCGCGGCCCATCGCGAAGGTGTCGAAGAGCTGGTCGTCCAGGTCGTTGCGATCAGTGACGATCACTAACGTCGGGTTGACCATCTCCGCAGCGCGCACCAGCGTGCCCGCCAGCATCAGCATCGTCAGGCTCTTTCCGCTGCCCTGCGTGTGCCAGACCACGCCGCCCTTCCCTGCCGCCTCATTGTTATTTCGCTCCGGCGTCTTGATCGCACCAATTACGCTCGCCCGGGCCTTGCACACCGCGCGGAACTGGTGATATCCCGCCACCTTCTTGACGATGTTCCCCCGCTCGTCCTCCTCGAACACCACACACGAACGCAGATAATCCAGCAGCGCGGCAGGGTTCAATAGTTCGCGGATCAACGCCTCCAGCGTCGGCTCACCACCACGGGCAGGCCGCCACGGCGTGAAACGCTGTCGACCACTGGTGATGCTACCTACTCGTGTCAGCAGCCCGTCGCTGGCAACCAACAGCAGGTTTGGCACGAACAAGTCAGGCGCGATGGTCGCGTATCGACCTAGCTGGTCTATCGCGACATCCAGCGTCGCCGCCTTGTTTGACGGGTCCTTCAACTCAATCACGACTAGCGGCAAACCATTAACGTATAGCACCAAGTCCGGTCGGATGTTTTTGCCGTTTGCTCCAGTTACTGTGAGCTGCCGCACGACAAGGAAATCGTTGTTAGCGGGGTTGTCAAAATCGATCAACCGGGCCCGCCCGCCCCGCATTTCGCCAGTGGCGGTGTCTTTGTATTCGACCGGCACTCCATTGGTAAGCAAGTCGTGGAAATGACGGTTGTTTTCGATCAATGAAACGAAAGGTAGCGATCGCACGGATCGAATCGCGTCGGCGACAGCTGCCCCTTGGATCGCCTGGTTCAGATGCTCGATTGCGGAATGCAATCGCTGTTCGATGAATGGGCTAAAAAATCCCTGCCAAGTATGATCGGCTGCAACTTCGCTAGCCTCACCCGACTTGAAACCGTCGCTTAAGAGGGCTTCGATTGCAAACTGCTCTACGACCGCTTCAGTAAGCACGCCTTTACTCAATTGCCACCTCCCAGTTGAGCGATCTTCCCACTCTTGTCTAGCAAGCCGACGAGTAAGGACAGGATCGAAAGGTCCTCGTCTTCCAAATCGTCATACCAGATAGGGAAAACTTTACGTTCGGCGAGCAACTTCTCGCGACTGAGTCGGTAAGCGTCGTCTTTCGGAAGTCGAAGGAACGCATAGTGCCTCGGCGCGGCAGCATCACCCGCCACAACGTCCTTCATCAAAGCGACCGTACGATCAACGCCGAGGCTGCACCCCATCCAGAGGAGGACGTGAGAGCGGCAGATCAGAGCAAGAGACTCTCGCGTCGGTGCGTTTGTCGCATATGCAGCGTCGTATTCCGCGACGCCGAGAACTCTGCCTTCTGCTTCGCGGCAATCACCGTGGATTTTCAATAACAATCGCTTGTTGGAAGTTGCTAGTTTTCGATATTGCCCAATCCGAGGACCGATGAGGACCTCATCGAAGCGCTGGTCTACAGCTGCGTAGGCGTGTTCAAGCACGTCGTCAAGATTTGTGCTGAGCGCAAGTCTGGGAAACAGCGCGGGCAATAGACGAACCGGACCATCGATACTGCTAGGATCAATCACTCGCAGCGATTGCTCGATCCGCTCATCAAATAAGTGGCGCCCGGCTTCTGCCGCAATCCGATCCACGGCCTCCTCATATTGACCGGCGTCGAGCATGGCATTGATGTCAGCCTCAGAGACCTCCGTGAAGCTGCGAAGGTGATGAACAAAGTCTCGCCAAAGTGGGAACCCAGATGCCTTTGACAATCCAGATCCGACTGCGGGAATGACATGATCAGTTCGGAAGGCATCGACAAGTGAGTGGAATCGTCCGCTGTTGCCGTGCAGCTTAAGAAGTCGGTCAAGCCGGCTCCGGTGGTCCTCAAGCCAAACATCATTAAGCCACGCGCGAAACTCTGTCTGATAGGCTGTGCCGTCAGATCCAAGAACAGCAACTGGGGTCAGAGGCGTCCCGCCAAAAGGAAATTCGATATTTCCATCAGCATTGATACTTGCTGTCAGTTCATCCTCGAAGAGGGCATAAATCGCCTTCATAACGCCCCCTTAGATTCTACGCGAATGGCTCCGGACAATAGCCGAGGCAAGAGGTAATCGCGCAGCATCCCAAGCTTCGATGATTCGGCCTTACAAGCTCGAATGCATTGGAACAGCGGAAGAATGACGTCGCCGAAAGCAGCGGCGGTCACCGCGTCTGGAACGGCGACGTGGTAGTGGTTCAATGCTGATGCGGAAACTCGCTGACGGCCACTCGTACCGGTCATGTTCTGAATGGCGAACTCGCGGAACTCTGACGTACGCGCTAGGCAATACGCATAGACTCCCGGCAGCGGTGCCTTCGGGCGAAGCACGATGTACTCGGTCGAGCCCCAAGCTACTTCGCCATCGCCCAGGAAATCTACATATGCAGTCTTTCCATTTTCCAAGCAAGGCGTGATTCGGGCGACGAGCGTGTCACCGTTGATAAACCGCATACCGGAGCCATGTGGCCGCCTCTCCCATGCATCAGGCGCGTGGCCATCGGTTGGCATGTTCTTCATATCGAGATACGGGGCGTCTTGCCCCTTCGACAAGCGTCGCGGTGGATTAATGTCGACCACTTCATTAAGTGACCGCACCGTCCACCCCTGCGGTACAGCCCCGCGAGGCGAGTCCATCAGGCGGTTCGGTAGTGCGGCGAAGGCAGCGTCGGACATGCCGGGGAAGCTAGAGAGCCCGTCGGCTTTAGCTTTAACCGGCTCGAAGTCCATGAACCAGGCCTTGAACGTCGCCCGTGCCAATTTTTCTAATGTCCGACCCGTCCGACGGTTTTGCTCGATCTTGTCGTCCAACGCGCCAAGAACATCGGCGATGACACGTTGCTCCGTCAACGTAGGTGTCGGAATGCGCAGCGCCTCCAAATGAGGAATGCGAAGGTTGCTAACCGTTGACCCGGTTCCCTCGCTCCAAGAAATCTGGTTTTGCACACTCGGTGATTGAATCGCGTAGAGAAGGAATCGACCGTCGCATTTTTTGGGATCTGGTCGCAGCAACACCATTCGCTGACCTAGGCAGCAGCGAAGGTCCAGCGGGATCATACAAACCTCACCCATCGGCGCTTCGCGAGTAATTACGAGATCGCCAGCTCGCAGTTCCGCCCTTCGGCTCCGCTGTTTGTAGTGCTCCTCGTCGGTGTAGCTGCGATTCGACAAATCTAGGCGGCCGCCGCGGATGTTGTAACTGCGGAGCACGAGAAATCCCGTATCTGTCCACTTCGGCGTCGAATGAGGGCAGTCAACGATCAACTCACACAGGTCACTCAGGGCTGCGTCATTTGTCATCACTGCTTCCATCAACAAGCGCAAGTTGTTCCCTAATTAGCTGCCCAAGCCGCTCGCCCTCTGCTAGTTGCTCCTCCAAATCAGCTACCAACCGGGGATACTTCTCGGCGAACGGCTCGGCGTCGTCAGCCTGATCTTCCGCGCCGACGTAGCGGCCGGGGGTGAGGACGTGGCCGTGTTTGGCGATCTCGTCGATCGTCACGGACTTCACAAAGCCTGGGGTGGACTCGAACGCCCAAGGGCCATGCTCGTCTTCGTTCCACCATTTAGGAATAGGCTCGCCGCGCCAGCGGCGGTAAGCGTAAACGATGCGGCCAACGTCGGACGAAGGCAGCGGGTCGCCCGTTCCCAGCACGCACTCCGCCTCCTCAACCCCTGAGAGCACACGTAGCACGCGGGTCTGCATGGCTCCGAGCTTGCGGGCGTCGATAAAGAGCGTTTCGCCCGCGCGACCGTCGGGGCGGTTGGGTGTGCCGCTGCGGATGTTGCGACCGGTCTTGTCGCGGGTTAGAAACCACAGACATACCGGAATGCCGGTAGTGAAAAAGAGTTGAGCAGGCAATGCGACGATGCAGTCGACTAGATCGGCCTCGATGATCTTGCGGCGGATATCTCCCTCGCCGCCGGTGTTGCTCGAAAGGCTGCCGTTGGCCATCACGAATCCTGCCATACCGCCGCCTTTGTCCTTGGGGTACGCAAGGTGGTGGATGAAATGCTGAATCCAGGCGTAGTTGGCATTGCCGACGGGCGGGTCACCGTAGGCCCAGCGCTTGTCGCCGCGCAGCAGTTGACCGGACCAATTGCTCACGTTGAACGGCGGGTTGGCGAGTACGAAGTCGGCCATGAGGTCGGGGTGCTGGTCGCGCAGGAACGTGTCGGCAGGCTGATCGCCTAGCTTGGCCTCAATGCCATGAATGGCAAGGTTCATGTGCGCCAGGCGCCACGTGGTAGGGTTGCTCTCCTGCCCGAAAATCGAGACGTCGGTACGTTGGCCTCCGTGCGCCTCGACGAATTTTTCCGATTGAACGAACATGCCGCCGCTGCCACAAGCGGGGTCGTAGATGCGACCCTCGTAGGGCTCCAACATCTCGACCAGCACCCGTACCACGCTGCGCGGCGTATAGAACTCGCCACCCAGCTTGCCCTCTGCGGCAGCAAATTTGCCGAGAAAGTATTCGTAGACGCGACCAAGCGTATCGCGAGCCTGGCCGCGACTACCCTTGAAGCCGATACCGGCGATCAAATCGGTCAGCCCCTTCAACTTGACCGGGTCGAGGCCCCGGCGAGCGTAGTCGCGGGGGAGCTTTCCCTTGAGATTTGAATTATCACGCTCAACGGCGAGGATCGCATCATCGATCAGTGTGGCGATGTCTGGTCGCGTCGCCTGGCTCTGAAGGTTTGACCAGCGTGCTTCGGGCGGAACCCAGAACACGCGTTCCGCAGTGTATTCATCACGAGATTCAAGCAAACGTTCGAGCTGCTCGCCTTTGATGCCGTCGTTTGTCAGTTCTTTGCGAAGCTCGTCGCGACGGTTCTCGAAACTATCCGAGATGTACTTGAGGAACAGCAAGCCCAGTACGATGTGCTTGTATTCAGCTGCATCGACCTGTCCGCGTAGGGAGTCAGCGGCCTTCCAGAGCGTATCCGCGTAGTTCAGGTCGCTGGTGTTTGC
>Ga0182005_1001087_pt1 | contig 11394 bp, 12 predicted proteins | sample Sormic07211103_1_FD_123021 | JGI IMG/M metagenome (GOLD analysis project Ga0182005, IMG submission 123021) | Rhizosphere microbial communities from Sorghum bicolor, Mead, Nebraska, USA - 072115-103_1 MetaG | ecosystem: Host-associated > Plants > Roots > Rhizosphere | place: USA: Nebraska...
CCACAATGGGTCCCCGCACTGTCAGTGACTATTCGAACAATGCATCCAACGCCTGCTCCAGCCGGGTTACCGCAATGATCTGCAACCCGGGCGGCGCCTCTTTCGGCGCGTTGCCCTTGGGCACGATGGCACGCTTGAAACCATGCTTGGCCGCCTCTTTCAGACGCTCCTGACCGCTCGGCACAGGCCGCACCTCGCCGGACAAACCGACTTCACCGAACACCAGCAAGTCATGGGGCAGCGGCCGGTTGCGCAGGCTGGACATCACTGCGGCCATCAACGCCAGGTCCGAGGCCGTTTCCAGTACCTTCACCCCACCCACCACGTTGAGGAACACGTCCTGATCGTGAGTCGGGATGCCGCCGTGGCGGTGCAGCACCGCCAGCAACATTGCCAGGCGATTCTGGTCCAGGCCCAGGGTCACCCGACGCGGGTTGGCCAAATGGCTGTCATCGACCAGGGCCTGGACTTCCACCAACATGGGTCGGGTGCCTTCCCACGTCGCCATGACCACACTGCCCGGGACTTCTTCCTGGGCGCGGGTCAAAAAAATCGCCGAAGGGTTGGAGACTTCCTTCAGACCCTTGTCGGTCATGCCGAACACGCCCAGTTCGTTGACCGCACCGAAACGGTTCTTCACCGCTCGCAGCAAGCGAAGGCGACCATCGGACTCGCCTTCGAAATACAGCACCGTATCGACCATGTGCTCCAGCACCCGCGGACCGGCCAGTGCGCCTTCTTTGGTCACGTGGCCCACCAGGAAGATCGCCGTGCCGCTTTGTTTGGCATAGCGCACCAACAGCGCCGCACTTTCGCGCACCTGGGAGACACCGCCCGGTGCCGATTGCAACTGCTCGGTGAAAATCGTCTGGATCGAGTCGATCACCATCACCTTGGGCTTTTCCTGCCGGGCCGTGGCGATGATGGTTTCGATGCAGGTTTCGGTCATCACTCGCAGTTGATCCTGGGGCAGCCCCAGGCGCCGCGCGCGCATGGCCACTTGCTGCTGGGATTCTTCACCGGTGACGTACAGGGCCGGCATGCTCTTGGCCAGGTTGCACAGGGTTTGCAACAAAATGGTCGACTTGCCGATGCCCGGGTCACCGCCGATCAGCACCACCGAGCCGTCGACCAGGCCGCCACCCAACACCCGGTCCAGTTCACCGGATGCGGTGGAAAAACGCGGGATCTCTTCGACGCTGACTTCGGCCAGGGTCTTGATCTGTGCCTGCTGGCCTGCCCAACCGGTGCGCCCGGTCGGTGCCGCGGCACCGCCGCTTTCCACCATGGTTTCGGTCAGTGTGTTCCAGGCGCCGCATTCGCCGCACTGACCGGCCCATTTCGGGAAGGTTGAGCCGCACTCGGTGCAGCCGTACATGCGCTTGGCCTTGGCCATCTGAACCCCCGGCAAAAACCGCGATGATAGCTCAGACGAATGCATTCGGGGCGGGCAGCCAACGAAGGGACTTAAATACAAAGAATATCGTTCTTGCAATCGGTGCAATCATAAATAGCCTGTTTGAATTGTTTGAACAGGCCTGTCTGAACAAACGGCTCTGTACAAGCAACTCGCGACTTGCGCCATTCAATAACCTACAAGTGTCGCTGAAATCTGTACAAACCTTATATGAGAAAGATCATTCGTATAACTTTATTTAAAAGACTGAATCATCAACCCTACATTCAAACCTCTGTTTAAACTTAGAGTATTTGCTTGAAACCACTGATTGGTACAACCCTATCTATATTCACCGACCTGTCGCCAGCGATATTATCCTTGGCTGTCACTCGACTGTAAAAAATCAGAGGCGGATATAAATGACCCATCAGTCGATGCAGGCCCCAACAGCGATCACCAAGTCCAAAAGCGCCGACGGTCTAAACTTTTCAGCGCGTGTCCGGTCGATTGCAGGCAAGCTCTCGGGGCAGGCGTATCGAGCAGGATGCACCTTGCTGATTTACACTGCCTTCACCAACCTCATCTGTAACAAGGAAATAACCTATGGGCGTGATAAGTGAGTTCAAGGCCTTCGCGGTCAAAGGCAACGTGGTCGACATGGCCGTCGGGATCATTATCGGTGCCGCTTTCGGCAAGATCGTCACCTCGTTCGTCGGCGACGTGATCATGCCGCCAATAGGGCTGTTGATCGGGGGGGTAGACTTCAGTGATCTGGCCATTACGCTCAAGGCCGCTACCGCAGACGCGCCGGCGGTGGTGCTGGCTTACGGTAAATTCATCCAGAGCATGATCGACTTCGTGATCGTGGCGTTCGCGATCTTCATGGGCGTCAAGGCCATCAACCGTCTCAAGCGCGAAGAGTCCGTGGCCCCCACCCTGCCGCCTGTTCCAACCAAGGAAGAAGTGTTGCTGGGTGAGATCCGAGATTTGCTCAAAGCTCAGAACACAAGGCCCTGAGCCCTCCTCTTGCAGGAGCGAGCTCGCGATGGTCTTGAACGATAAAGCGGGACCCCGCGGCGTTCTCGAGTGCATCGCGAGCAAGCTCGCTCCTGCAGGTACAGGTGTCGTCCTTACCAGTAGTTTTCCACCGCCACCTGACCCGGTCGGCGGCTGAGGCTCAGATGCATGTCGCGCTGTTTGAGCAGTTTGCGCGTGTCATCGATCATTTGCGGGTTACCGCACAGCATGACCCGTGAATGTTCGGGCGTCAGTTCAACCCCGGCCGTCCGCTCCAGTTCGCCATTTTCGATCAGCGTGGTGATTCGCCCGTTTAACGCACCCGGGTGCTGTTCTCGTGTCACGGTGTTGATCAGCTGCAGTTTGTGCGCGTATTCGGCCAGATACTCACGCTCCGCCAGTCCTGCAATCAGTGCCTGGTAGGCCAGCTCGCAGGTTTCGCGCACGCTGTAGACCAGGATGATTCGCTCGAATTTCTCCCACACCTCGAAGTCCTGAAGGATCGACAGAAACGGCGCCAGGCCGGTGCCGGTGGACAACAGCCACAGGTCGCGCCCATCGACAAAACGATCGAGCGTCAGATATCCGAAGGCCTGGCGGTCGACCAGCAACGTATCGCCGACACCCAGCCGGCTCAGTTCACTGGTGAATTCGCCGCCCGGCACGACAATGGAAAAGAACTCGAGATACTCGTCAAAGGGCGACGACACCATGGAATAAGCGCGCCATACCGTGCTGCCGTCAGCCTTGGTCACTCCCAGCCGGGCGAATTGCCCTGCACGGAAGCGAAAGCCCGGATCCCGGGTGGCCCGCAAGGTGAACAGATTCGGGGTCAATGGCTGGACGTCGAGCAAGGTCTGGCGGGTAAATTTTTCTTCGCTGGCGGTCATGTGCGGCTCCAATAAAACCCATGACCGCAGTGTCTCGCAAAGCTCATCTGATAAACACCGGTGATTTGTAGTGTCTTTAGAGCAAGTACTCTTCTCATATAATTAACACTTTAGTCTTTACGTATCAGCGGCAGTTCAATGGCCTGAATACGGATCAGACGGTTAATATTAACAGCGACATTCAATATGTTTGATTCCATTCAATCGCGTTAGAACTCTATTGCCGGCTTTTAGTTAGGCAACCATTCAAAAAAATCTCAGCATGACGATAGGATTAATCCTACACTCCAAATCGCAAGAGCATTCTGGATCCAAGATTTTTGTTTAATCCCGCGCATGGAGTTAGATGATGGAACGGTGGAAGGAGTCCCAACTTGAACAGATATCATCCACAACAGACCTTGGAAATGCCTTCCAGACATCTTTGGGCTTCGTGAAAAACATCGGCTTCAAATTTTTTGCATTTTCAACTACATGCCCGACGAAAACCGAGCATTTTCATAAACCTTTGTTCAACAATTATCCGGTTGCCTGGAGCCGCGAATATGAAAAGAAAAAACTGGTCGCGGCCGACCCGGTAGTAGCACATTGCAATCAATCTACGTTGCCCGTGTTATGGAGCGAGGACCTTTTTTGCAATACGCCATGGATCTGGAACGCGCTGGAGCGCGAAGGTATCCAGCATGGCTGGTCTCAAGCGGTGCACGATGAGGAAAGCGGGTTGTGCAGCATCCTGAGTCTGGCCAGAAGCCATTGCCCGATCAGCGCATGGGAGCTGTATGAAAACCTCGGCTTCACCACCTTCATTGCCCACCATCTGCATGATCTGGTTGCCCGGACCCTGCCCCAGGAAGCGAAAAAAGTCTGCGCGACGAACCTGTCAGATCGGGAAGTCGACGTACTGAATCTTGCGGCAACGGGCAAAACGGCCTATGAGAGCGCGCGGATTCTCAATCTCAGCGCACGTACCGTGAATTTCCATGTTCAGGAAGCCATCCGCAAACTCGGGGTCAATAACAAGGTTTCGGCGGTCATTGCCGCCGCGAAGGCGGGCTATCTCAATAGCGATGCGATGCGCTGAGTCGAAAACCCGCGGGTAATCCGAGCCGAAAAAAAGTACCATCGGCGCCTCCTCCGCAGTGATGACGTGTGAACCCTCCACGCCTATCCACTGCGGACGGCCCCGCCCGCCACGACACTCCTGGGCGCGGGATTTCCGTTGATTACCAGAGCCCCGCCCCATGCCTTTGCTCGAAACGCCTTTCGCCAGCCTCGACCTGATCCGTCAACCCGAACAGCAGAACGAACCGCTGCAAGCCTTCGATGCGGCGGACGAGTACCTGCTTAACCATCTGGCCGAGCAACAGCCCTCGATCAACACTCGGGTCCTGGTGCTGAACGACAGTTTCGGTGCACTGGCGGCGAGCCTGCTCGGCAACGTCGAGGTGACCAGCAGCGGCGATTCGTTCCTGGCTTTCCAGGGGCTGGAAAAGAACCTGGCGCGCAATGGTCAGGCATTCGATGCGGTGCCGTTCATACCGGCCAGCGAAACAGCCACAGGCCCTTTTGACCGGGTGCTGATCCGTGTGCCGAAAACCCTGGCCCTGCTGGAAGAACAACTGATCCGCCTGCAAGGCCAATTGGCCCCAGGGGCGCAAGTGGTCGCCGGGGCAATGATCAAGCACCTGCCAAGGGCCGCGGGGGATCTGCTCGAGCGTTATATCGGGCCGGTGCAGGCGTCGCTGGCGGTGAAGAAAGCCCGATTGCTGATTGCCACCGCGCAAGACAAAGCACCGCTCGCCTCTCCCTATCCGACGCGCTATCGGCTCGACGCGCCGGCCATCGAATTGCTCAACCACGCCAACGTCTTTTGCCGCGAAGGCCTGGACATCGGCACCCGGGCATTCTTGCCGCACCTGCCGAAAAACCTCGGCTCAGCCCGAGTGGCGGACCTGGGCTGCGGCAACGGTGTACTGGCGATCGCCAGTGCCCTGCAAAACCCGGACGCACATTACACGCTGGTGGACGAATCGTTCATGGCCGTGCAATCGGCCGCCGAAAACTGGCGTGCGGCCCTGGGTGAGCGTGATGTTGTGGTGAGGGCCGGCGATGGCCTGGCCGGGCAGGATACTCAGTCGCTCGATGTGGTGCTGTGCAACCCGCCGTTTCACCAGCAACAGGTGGTCGGCGACTTCCTGGCCTGGCGCATGTTCCAGCAAGCCCGGGAAGCGCTGGTGGTGGGCGGTGCGCTGTACATCGTCGGTAACCGTCACCTGGGCTATCACAGCAAACTGGCCCGGTTGTTCCGCGGCGTCGAGCAGGTGGCGGCGACGCCAAAGTTCGTGATTCTCAAGGCTCGCAAGTAAGGCGAGGTAAAAAAACCCTCCGGTCGGAGGGTTGAATCCGCGCCCGAAGGCGACGGGAGGGATGTCTGGTGTTCAGTGCGTGGTCAGGCCCGCGGCGCTCATGAACATTCGCATCACACTGGCCGCGATGAACAGCGCACCGACACTGCCGACCCAGATCAGGGCCAGCCAGCCGAGCCGCTGCCACAGCGGCTTTTTTTCGGCTTCCTGAATGTCGTGCAGGGAAGGTTTGTTGGTCACTGCATCGATCCTCTAAAAGGGCGATGGCGTTTGTGAAGACGCCATCGCGAGCGAGCTCGGCTCCTACAGGTTCCGTGGGAGACTCTAGTGGTACCCGTCTTCGTGGGTCACCTTGCCGCGGAACACGTAGTAGCTCCAGAAGGTGTAGCCCAGGATGAACGGGATGATGAACAGCGTGCCCACCAGCATGAAGCCCTGGCTCTGCGGCGGTGCAGCGGCGTCCCAGATCGAGATCGACGGTGGCACGATGTTCGGCCACAGGCTGATCCCCAGGCCGCTGTAGCCGAGGAAGATCAGCACCAGCGTCAGCACGAACGGCGTGTAGTTGGCATTGCGGGCCACCGCGCGGATCAGGCCATACAGCGTCACCAGCACCAGGATCGGCACCGGCAGGAACCAGAACAGGTTCGGCAGGGTGAACCAGCGCGCGGCGATTTCGACGTGGGCCAAGGGCGTCCAGATGCTGACGATACCGATCACCGCCAGCAGCACGAACGCCAACGGCCGCGCCAGGTCATGCATCTGCTCCTGCAACTTGCCTTCGGTCTTCATGATCAGCCAGGTGCAACCCAGCAACGCATAAGCCACCACCAGCGCGACACCGCAGAACAGGGTGAACGGCGTCAACCAGTCCAGGGAACCACCGGCGAACTGCCGGTTGACCACCGGCAGGCCATCGATGAAGGCCCCCAGTGCCACGCCCTGGAAGAAGGTGGCCGCCACCGAACCGCCGATGAACGCCTTGTCCCACAGATGGCGCTTTTCGTCCCGGGCCTTGAAGCGGAACTCGAAGGCCACGCCACGGAAGATCAGCCCGATCAGCATGAAGATCAGCGGCAGGTACAACGCTGAGAGCACCACCGAATAGGCCAGCGGAAAGGCGCCGAACAACGCCGCGCCGCCAAGGACCAGCCAGGTTTCATTGCCGTCCCAGACCGGCGCGACGGTGTTCATCATCACGTCGCGATCAGTCTTGCCCGGGATGAACGGGAACAGGATCCCGATGCCCAGATCGAAGCCGTCCATGACCACATACATCATGATGCCGAAGATGATGATCACGGCCCAGATCAGCGGAAGATCAATACCCATGATTCAAATCTCCTTGGTCACGGTGTGGTCGGCATCGGCGTGTTCGTCGTCGGCAGCGGACAACGGACGGGCCGGCGTGCGTTTCTGGCCGGGGCCACCGTCGTTGGTTTCCTTGCCTTCGTCGATCTTGGGCCCCTTGCGCACCAGGCGCATCATGTAGCCCAGGCCCGCACCGAACAGCGCGAAATACACCACGACGAACAGGATCAGGGTGATGCTCATCTGCATGACACTGTGGTTCGAAGAGGCGTCCGCCGTGCGCATCAGGCCGTAGACCACCCACGGCTGACGCCCGATTTCCGTGGTGAACCAGCCCGCGAGGATCGCGATCAGGCCGGACGGTCCCATCCACAACGCCAGGTACAGGAACGGGCGTGCGGTGTAGAGCTTGTCGCTCTTGCGCAGCCACAGGCTCCACAGACCGGTGAAAATCATCAGCAAGCCCAGGCCGACCATGACCCGGAACGACCAGAACACGATGGTCGAATTCGGCCGGTCTTCAGGCGGGAACTCCTTGAGCGCCGGCACCTGTTTGTCCAGGGAGTGCGTCAGGATGAGGCTGCCCAGGTAGGGTATTTCCACGGCGAATTTGGTTTTTTCTTCCTTCATGTCCGGCCAGCCGAACAGGATCAACGGGGTCGCCTCACTGCCTTTGTTTTCCCAATGGCCTTCGATCGCGGCGATTTTCGCCGGCTGATGCTCGAGCGTGTTCAGGCCATGGAAGTCGCCGATGACAGCCTGGATCGGCGCGACGATCAACGCCATCCACATCGCCATCGAGAGCATCTTGCGGATCGCCGGGTTGTCCTTGCCGCGCAGCAGGTGCCAGGCCGCCGAGGAGCCGACGAAGAACGCAGTGGCGACGAACGCCGCCGTGGCCATGTGCATCAGGCGATAGGGGAACGAGGGGTTGAAGATCACCGCCAGCCAGTCCACCGGAATCACCTGGCCGTTGACGATTTCATAGCCCTGAGGGGGCTGCATCCAACTGTTGGAAGCCAGAATCCAGAAGGTCGAAATCAGCGTGCCGATGGCGACCATGACCGTGGCGAAAAAGTGCAGGCCGCGCCCGACCTTGTTCCAGCCGAACAGCATCACGCCCAGGAAACCGGCCTCGAGGAAGAACGCTGTCAGCACTTCATAGGTCAGCAACGGCCCGGTCACGGATCCGGCGAAGTCCGAGAAGCGGCTCCAGTTGGTGCCGAATTGATAGGCCATGACCAACCCCGACACCACGCCCATGCCGAAGTTGACCGCGAAGATCTTCGACCAGAAATGGTAGAGGTCGCGGTACGTATCGTTATGGGTTTTGAGCCACAGGCCTTCGAGCACCGCCAGGTAACTCGCCAGACCAATGGTGATGGCGGGGAACAGGATGTGGAACGAGATGGTGAACGCGAACTGGATTCGGGCGAGATCAAGTGCCTCTAAACCGAACATAAGTCTTCCTCTGTCAGGTAGTACGGCTGCCGGCTGGAGGCCTGCATCCACGGTCCCCACGGATATGGAGTGTGGCGAATCGCTGTTTGTTGTTTTTTTTACACGCATCGCAACGCAGGGAGTCTGGCCTTGCGGCGCCAGATCAATCCTTGCGGGCCTTGATCTGGATCAAGCAACGTTGAAAGAGTAGTCCCATTTGCGCGGATGAACCGCGTGGTCTTTTGCCGCGTGACAAGTTGCCTCATGGACGATATCTGGCTCAAAACCATCCCCTGTGGGAACGGGCTTGCTCGCGAAGGCGCAGTGTCAGTCGCCATCGATGTTGAGTGTGCCGGCCTCTTCGCGAGCAAGCCCGCTCCCACAGGGGATTTGATGTGTTGCGAAAATCGATGTCTGGCTAACTGAATTTTCCTTCATGGCAACTTCCTGTTACAGGTTGATGATAATCTCGCCCTTCCGTCTCCTGCCGCAGATCTGCCTTCAAATGCCCAGCCAAGAGCCTTTGCTGTTACGTCACCATCGTCCTTTCCTTGCGTTCTGGCTGGCTCGGGTGTTCACCGCCAGCGGCTTTCAGATGCTGACCGTGGCCATTGGCTGGAACCTCTACCAACTGACCGGCAACGTGCTCGACCTGGGCCTGGTGGGGTTGGTGGAGTTCGCGCCGCGGGTGCTGTTCATGCTGCACACCGGGCACGTGGCCGACCGCTACGACCGGCGCAAGGTCGCGGCGATCTGTCAGTCCCTGCAAGCGCTGATCGCCCTGTCGCTGGCCATCGGCAGCGCCACTGACCATGTCACTCGGGAAATGATCTTCATCCTCGCCTTCCTGCTAGGCGCCGCGCGCTCCTTCGAGATGCCGACCACCCAGGCCTTGCTGCCGAGCATCGTGCCCAGCGCCCTGTTCCCCCGGGCCGTGGCCGCCGCACAATCGGCCCAGCAATCGGCAACCATCGTCGCCCCGGCGCTGGGCGGCTTGCTGTATGCCTTCGGCAGTGTGTGGGTGTACGGCCCGACGGTGCTGCTGTATGTCATCGCCTGCTCGTTGATGCTGAACCTGCCGGCCCGGCAGACACCGTTGAACAAAGGCAAGGCGACTCTGGATTCGCTGTTGGCGGGCATTCGCTTCATTCGCAGCCGCCCGGACATTCTCGGGGCGATCTCCCTGGACCTGTTCGCGGTTCTGCTCGGCGGCGCCACGGCGTTGCTGCCGGTGTTCGCCAAGGACATCTTGCTCACCGGCCCCTGGGGCCTGGGCCTGCTGCGCTCGGCACCGGCGGTGGGGGCGTTGCTGATGTCGCTGTTTTTGGCCAGGATCGCCGTGGAACGCAATGTCGGCCGCGTGATGTTCACCGCCGTGGGCGTATTCGGCGTGGCCACCATCGCCTTCGGCCTGTCGACCTCGTTCTGGTTCTCCCTGGCGGTATTGGTGGTGCTCGGCGCGGCCGACATGATCAGCATGGTGATCCGCGCGTCCTTCGTGCAACTGGAAACCCCGGACGAAATGCGCGGCCGCGTCAGCGCGGTCAACGGCCTGTTTATCGGCGCATCGAACCAGCTCGGCGAATTCGAGTCCGGCCTGACCGCCCACTGGTTCGGCACCGTGCCGGCAGTGGTGATGGGCGGCATCGGCACGCTGGTGGTGACCGGGACGTGGATCAAGCTGTTCCCGACGTTGGCGCAGCGGGATCGGATGCATGTGCCGGTGGAGGACGTTAAAGCCTGACCCGGCCTAAACCAACAACTCCCCCGCCACCGCTGCCCGCGCGGCTTTCCCGCACAGCTGTTCCACCAGCGTCAGGGCGAAGGTCAGGGCGGCGCCCGAGCCTTGGGCGGTGATGCAGTTGCCATCGGCCACCACTGGTTGGTCGACGAAAGTGCAGCCTGAAAGTTGATGACTGACCGAGGGCAGGCAGGTCATGCGCCGTTGTCGCAGTACGCCGAAGGCTTGCAGGGCCAGCGCCGGGGCTTCGGCGATGGCGGCGAACAGGCGGCCGGCAGCGGCCTGGTCCTTGATCAGTTGCTGCAGGGGTTGATGGGCCGCCAGGTGTTGCGCCCCGACGGCACCGCCAGGCAGGACGATCAGGTCGAAGGGCTGGGCCAGCAGGTCCACCAGCATCGCGTCGCTGGTCAGGCGGGTGCCGCGGGCGCAGGTGAGCATGCGCCGGCCCTCGATGCTCGCCACCACCACTTCCACTTTGGCGCGACGCAGCACATCGATGAGGGTCACGGCTTGCAGGTCGTCGATGCCCTCGGCAAGGGTGATCAAGGCTCTAAAGGTCATTGGCGTCATCCAGGTAATGATCCTTAAAGCGTAGTCAGCTTTCGTTACCCTTGTTCATGACCCGCGTTTTCTCGATGCAAGGCTCGATGAAAAGCTACTTGATGTAGAGCTGCGTCGACATCGTGTTGCCCGGGGCATTGATCGAGGTGTTGCTGAAGGTGAAGGTGCCTTCCTGCTTGCCGGCCATATCGAACACATACAGATAGCCGACGGTTTTGCGGCCGACGGTGCAATCGGTCAGGTTGCCGTTATCAAAGGCGCAGACCGGTGTGCGGGTGCCGTTGATGTCGAAGCCATCGAGCCCGACGTGGGGCTGGCTGCGACCATAGCCCACTTCCAGCACGTAGATCCTGATGTTCGGGCCGCTGTGATTGCAGCGCGTCTGCGCCTGGCCTTCGTCAATGGACTCAAAGCCACAGCCCGGGGATTCAACCTTGAGCACTTTCACCTGGGTCAGCGGCGGCGCCGAGGCGGCTTGGGCCAGCGGTGCTCCCAAGACCAGCGCCAGCAAGATCAACAGCCCATTTTTCATGCAACATCCCCCCCAAAATCAGCGCGCAGTATGGCTGACTCCGGCCAAAGGCAAAACATTCGACGACGATCACCGCCATAAGCAGCCATAACCCTGTGCGGCTGGTATGATGCGCGGCTTTTTCCGACCCACAGAAA
>Ga0182005_1001088_pt1 | contig 11378 bp, 7 predicted proteins | sample Sormic07211103_1_FD_123021 | JGI IMG/M metagenome (GOLD analysis project Ga0182005, IMG submission 123021) | Rhizosphere microbial communities from Sorghum bicolor, Mead, Nebraska, USA - 072115-103_1 MetaG | ecosystem: Host-associated > Plants > Roots > Rhizosphere | place: USA: Nebraska...
GCCCCACTTGCCCAGGGTCTGGCCGAAATCCTTGTTATGTTTCTGCAAACCGGCTTCCGAGCCGATATCGAGCAAGCCGCCGAGGCCGAGGGTGGTGTTGACCGCAACCCGCATCACATCCGACGTGCCATCCGCGACATTGCCTTGCAAGAAGCCGTTGACCGAGCTCCATACGTCGCCCAGGTTGCCGAAAAAGTTGTTGACGCCGGTCTGGACAAAACTCGGCAGCCAGTTCCGGTAAGCGGTGGCGACCGGTTTCAGGGCGACCTTGTCGAGCGTGTCGTTGAAACTGAACATGGCGCGGTTGAAACCCTCCAGCGGGTCTTGCGGATTGCTGGTAGTGGCGCAGCCGGCCAGTGCGGCAACCAGGGCCAGCGAGCCCAGGCGAGTCATGGTTTTCATTGTTCAGTGTCCTTTACATCCGCGGCCTTGCTGTACAGGAACTGACTGATCAGGTTTTCCAGCACAATCGCGGATTGCGTTAATTTAATACGGTCGCCGGCAGCCAGGTTCTTGGTCGCGCCGCCCGCTTCGATACCGATATATTGCTCGCCCAACAAGCCTGCCGTGAGTATCTTGGCCGAACTGTCTTCCGGGAACTGGTAACGCTGGTCCATGTTCAAGGTCACTATCGCCTGGAAATTCTTGTCGTCGAAATTGATCGATGCCACACGCCCCACCACCACCCCGGCGCTGCGCACCGAAGCACGTACTTTCAGGCCGCCGATATTGTCGAACTTGGTAATTACCGGATAGGTCTTGTTGAAAGTCGAGCTGCTCAGGTTGCCTGCCCTCAGCGCCAGGAACCCCAAGGCCAGCACCCCGATCAGCACAAACATGCCTACCCATACGTCTACAGTTTTCTGTTGCATGATTCATCACCTTAAAAATACCATCGCGAACAATATCTCGAAGAGAAAATAGTAACGAGAAGTAAAACGCGCTGCTACGGTTTGATTCCCGCTGCCTGACATGACAGGCAGCGGGAATCGCACAAATAATTAGTTAAACATCAAGGCAGTCAGCAGGAAGTCCAGCCCCAGTACCGCCAGCGACGAAATCACCACCGTGCGCGTGGTTGCCCTGGAGACGCCTTCCGGCGTCGGTTTTGCCTCATAGCCCTGCCATACCGCGACAAACGTTGCGGCGACGCCAAACACAATGCTTTTCAAGACGCCGTTGGCGATATCTTGCCAGATATCCACGCCGCCCTGCATCTGCGACCAGAACGCGCCTTCATCGACGCCGATCAGCTTGACGCCAACCAGGTAGCCGCCAAAGATACCCAGGGCGCTGAACAAGGCTGCCAGCATCGGCATCGCCACCACGCCAGCCCAGAAACGCGGCGCCACGACCCGTTGCAAGGGATCGACCGCCATCATTTCCATCGCCGACAGCTGCTCGCCGGCTTTCATCAGGCCGATTTCGGCAGTCAGGGAAGTGCCGGCGCGGCCGGCGAACAGCAGCGCCGTCACTACCGGCCCCAGTTCGCGCACCAGCGACAGCGCCACCAGCAAGCCCAGCGCCTGCTCCGAGCCATACTTGTTGAGCGTGTAATAACCCTGCAAACCCAGCACGAAACCGACGAACAAACCCGATACGCCAATGATGATCAGCGAATAATTGCCGATGAAATGGATCTGGTCGGTAATCAGCCGCGGCCGCCGCCAGAGTCCGAGCGACGCGCGCAGGATCGCAAAGAACATGCGCGTGGCGAGGCCCAGGCCGGTAATCGATTCGCGTACCGTGCGCCCCACCGCCGCAAGAGAATTGCTTACAAACTTAGTTACAACGTTAAGCATCAGCCGCGCCCCTTCAAGCCCAGGTCCTCGGCCAGCGACTTGCCAGGATAATGGAACGGCACCGGACCGTCAGGTTCGGCGTTGACGAATTGCTTCACGTACGGATGGGCCGACGCCCGCATCTCCGCCGGCGTGCCCTGCGCCACGATTTGTCCCTGCGAGAGGAAATACACGTAGTCGGCAATGCTGAACGACTCATGGACGTCATGCGACACCAGGATGCTGGTCGAGCCCAGCGCATCGTTGAGCTTGCGGATCAGGTTGGCCGTCACACCCATGGAAATCGGATCCAGGCCGGCGAACGGTTCGTCATACATGATCAGCGACGGGTCCAGGGCAATCGCGCGCGCCAGCGCCACGCGCCGGGCCATGCCGCCGGAAATCTCGGACGGCTTCAGCTGCGCCGCATTGCGCAAGCCGACCGCATTCAATTTCAGCAGCACCAGGTTGTTCAGCAGTTCCGGCGACAGGTTGGTGTGCTCGCGCAGCGGGAAAGCCACGTTTTCAAATGCGGTCAGGTCGGTAAACAAGGCGCCGCTCTGGAACAGCATGCCCATCTTGCGCCGCAAGGCATACAGGCCCGGGGTCGACAGTGCGTGCACCATTTCGCCGTCGACCTTGACGCTGCCGGCCTGCGGCTTGAGCTGGCCGCCGATCAGCCGCAATATGGTGGTCTTGCCGGAGCCGGAGCCGCCCATGACGGCGATCACCTTGCCGCGTGCGAAGTCCATGTTGAGACCCGATAAAATCGACCTCTCACCATAGCCAAACTGCAGATCACGAATTTCGACGATATTTGCCACACCATCCACCGAATAAATCAAAGGGGCTATTGTAGTGCAAATGCGACAATCGTTCAGAGCCGGGCAATAGTAGGCAGACTGGCATGTACCTGTATTACAACAGTTTGACTATTGCCCGGATGCATGAACAAAAACATGTGCTGCAGAAAAAAGAGCATGCCGGTGTTGCCGCCGGCATGCTCTTCCTTTATTTGGCGACAGCAAAAAGCTGCGCAGATTTACCGCGGCAAAACCGATGCCCCCATCAGGAACTCATCGACTGCGCGTGCGCACTGGCGGCCTTCGCGGATAGCCCATACCACCAGCGACTGGCCGCGGCGCATGTCGCCGGCGGCAAACACCTTGTCGACCGATGTCTTGTAGCAGGCGTCGCCGTCGGTAGTGGCCTTGGCGTTGCCGCGCGCATCCTTGTCGACGCCAAACGCTTCCAGCACCTGCGCCACCGGCGAAACGAAACCCATGGCCAGGAACACCAGGTCGGCCTTCATCTCGAATTCCGAATCCGGCACTTCCTGCATCTTGCCGTCTTTCCATTCGACGCGGGCGGCGATCAGTTTCTCGACCTTGCCGTTCTTGCCTTCCAGGCGCTTGGTGGCCACTGCCCAGTCGCGGTCGCAGCCTTCTTCATGCGACGACGAAGTGCGCAGCTTGGTCGGCCAGTACGGCCATACCAGCGGCTTGTTTTCCAGCTCCGGCGGTTGCGGCATCAGTTCAAACTGCTGGATCGACACCGCACCCTGGCGGTTGGAGGTGCCGACGCAGTCGGAACCGGTATCGCCGCCGCCGATCACCACTACGTGCTTGCCGCCAGCCAGGATCTGGTCCTTGACCTTGTCGCCGGCGTTGACCTTGTTTTGCTGCGGCAGGAAATCCATGGCGAAATGGACGCCCTTCAGCTCGCGCCCCGGCACCGGCAGGTCGCGCGGCTGCTCGGCGCCGCCGGCAATCACCACGGCGTCGAACTCGGCCTTCAATTCGTCCGGCGCAATGGTCTTCTTGGCCCAGTTATTCACATTGGCCGGGAAATCCTTGCCGACCAGGACACCGGTGCGGAAGGTCACGCCTTCGGCTTCCATCTGTTCGACGCGGCGGTCGATATGGGATTTTTCCATCTTGAAATCGGGGATGCCGTAACGCAGCAGGCCGCCGACCCGATCGCTCTTTTCAAACACCGTGACGTCATGGCCGATGCGCGCCAGCTGCTGCCCCGCCGCCAGGCCGGCGGGGCCGGAACCCACCACGGCGACTTTCTTGCCGGTCTTGACCAGGGGCGGCTGCGGCACGATCCAGCCGTTTTCCCAGCCCTTGTCGACAATGAAGTGCTCGATCGACTTGATGCCGACCGGATCGCTGTTGATGCCCAGCGTGCATGCGCTTTCGCATGGCGCCGGGCAGATGCGGCCGGTAAATTCCGGGAAATTGTTGGTCGAATGCAGGGTCTCCAGCGCTTCGTGATAAGCGCCGCGATACACCAGGTCGTTCCAGTCGGGAATGATGTTGTTGACCGGGCAGCCGTTGTTACAGAACGGAATGCCGCAATCCATGCAGCGCGCGCCTTGGGTCTTGGCTTCGTCGTTGCTCAGGCTGAGGATGAATTCCTTGTAATGCTTCTTGCGCGCCACTGGAGCTTCATACGTTTCGCCGACCCGCTGGAACTCCATGAATCCTGTTACTTTTCCCATTTTTCACTCACATTTTAGCTGCAGGATCCACCGCGGTCTTGTGTTCCAGACCGGCGGCGATCCTTATCGTTACTTGGCTGACGGTTACGCAATCTGTCGATTACGCGGCGACTTTTTCCTTGGCTGGGGTGGTGCTGCGCACTGCATTCAACTCGCCCAGCGCCCGCTTGTACTCGGTCGGGAACACCTTGACGAATTTGCTGCGCGAGGCAACCCAGTTGTCCAGCAGGTTGCGGGCGCGGGTGCTGCCGGTGTACTTGAAGTGGCGTTCGATCAATCCTTTCAGGATCGCCTCGTCAGCCTGCACTTCGCCGCCGCGCGCCATGCTGTGCCAGATCGCCTTATCGATCGTGGCTTCCTGCTCGCCCTGGCTCAGCACCGGCTCCAGCGTCACCATCGCCATATTGCATTGCGCAGCAAACGTGCCGTCCGGATCGTAGACATAAGCCAGGCCGCCAGACATGCCGGCGCCGAAGTTGCGGCCGGTTTCGCCCAGCACCACTACCGTGCCGCCGGTCATGTATTCGCAGCCATGGTCGCCGGTGCCTTCAACCACTGCGATCGCGCCGGAGTTGCGCACCGCGAAGCGTTCGCCGGCAACGCCGTTGAGGAAAGCCTCGCCGGCGATGGCGCCGTACAGCACCGTGTTGCCGGCGATGATGTTGTCGACCGCGCGGCCGCGGAACTCGGTGTTCGGACGCACAATGATGCGGCCGCCCGACAAGCCCTTGCCGACATAGTCATTGCCCTCGCCAACCAGGTCCAGCGTCACGCCATGCGCCAGGAACGCGCCTGCCGACTGGCCTGCGGTGCCCTGCAGCTGGATGTGGATGGTGTCGTCGGGCAGGCCCTCGTGACCGTATTTTTTTGCCACTTCGCCAGACAGCATGGCGCCGACGGTGCGGTTCAGGTTCTTGATCGGCGAGATGAACGAGACGCGCTCGCCCTTTTCCAGCGCCGCCTTGGCTTGTCCAATCAGCTTGTGGTCCAGCGCCCGGTCGAGGCCGTGGTCTTGTTCTTCGGTGTGGTAATACACGCCGCCTTCAGGCAACGCCGGCTGGTAGAAAATGCGGCTGAAATCCAGGCCTTGTGCTTTCCAGTGCGTAATCGCCCGCGATTTGTCGAGCAGGTCGGCGCGGCCGATCAGTTCATTGAAACTGCGGATGCCCAGCGACGCCATGATCTGGCGCACTTCTTCGGCGATGAAGAAGAAGAAGTTGACCACATGCTCAGGCTTGCCGGAGAACTTGGCGCGCAGCACCGGATCTTGCGTGGCAACGCCGACCGGGCAGGTGTTCAGGTGGCATTTGCGCATCATGATGCAGCCTTCGACCACCAGCGGCGCGGTGGCGAAACCGAATTCATCGGCGCCCAGCAAGGCGCCGATCACGACGTCGCGGCCGGTCTTCATCTGGCCGTCGGCCTGGACCCGGATACGGTTGCGCAAGCCGTTCAGCACCAGCGTTTGCTGGGTTTCCGCCAGGCCCAGTTCCCAAGGCGAGCCGGCATGCTTGATCGACGACAAAGGCGAGGCGCCGGTGCCGCCGTCGTGGCCGGCGATCACCACGTGGTCCGACTTGGCCTTGGCGACGCCCGCCGCCACGGTGCCGACGCCGACTTCCGACACCAGCTTGACCGAAATCGAAGCGCGCGGATTGACGTTCTTCAGGTCGTGGATCAGCTGCGCCAGGTCTTCGATCGAATAGATGTCATGGTGCGGCGGCGGCGAAATCAGCCCGACGCCAGGCACCGAGAAACGCAGCTTGGCGATGTATTCGGATACCTTGTGGCCTGGCAGCTGGCCGCCCTCGCCCGGCTTGGCGCCTTGCGCCATCTTGATCTGGATCTGGTCAGCCGAAATCAGGTATTCCGCAGTGACGCCGAAACGGCCGGAGGCCACCTGCTTGATGCGCGAACGCAGCGAATCGCCGGCCTGCAACGGAATATCGACTTCGATACGATCCTTGCCGATCACCGATGCCAGCGTTTCGCCCTGCTTGATCGGGATGCCCTTCAATTCCTGGCGATAGCGGTTCTCGTCCTCGCCGCCTTCACCCGTGTTGGACTTGCCGCCGATGCGGTTCATCGCCACCGCCAGCGTGGCGTGCGCCTCCGTCGAAATCGAACCGAGCGACATCGCGCCGGTAGCGAAACGCTTGACGATTTCCTTGGCCGGCTCGACTTCATCCAATGGAATCGCCTTGCTTGGGTCGATCTTGAATTCAAACAGGCCGCGCAAGGTCATGTGGCGCTTGGACTGGTCGTTGATCAGCTGCGCGTATTCTTTATAGCTGTTGAAGTTGTTGGCGCGCGTCGAGTGCTGCAGCTTGGCGATCGCGTCCGGCGTCCACATGTGCTCTTCACCGCGGATACGGAATGCATATTCGCCGCCGGCGTCGAGCGCGTTGGCCAGCACCGGATCGTCGCTGAACGCGGCGCGATGCAGGCGCAAGGCTTCTTCCGCCACTTCAAATACGCCTATGCCTTCGACATTCGACGATGTGCCCTTGAAGTACTTCTGGGTCATGCTCTTGTTGAGGCCGATCGCTTCGAAAATCTGCGCGCCGCAATACGACATGTAGGTCGAAATGCCCATCTTCGACATGACTTTCAGCAAGCCCTTGCCGATCGCCTTCTGGAAGTTGTAGATCGCCTTTTCCGGCGACAGCGCGCCCGGCAAGCCGTGCGCCAATTCCGTCAGCGTATCCATCGCCAGGTAGGGATGGATGGCTTCGGCGCCGTAACCCGCCAGCAGTGCGAAGTGATGCGTCTCGCGCGCGGAACCGGTCTCGACTACCAGGCCGGTTGAAGTGCGCAGGCCCTTGCTCACCAGATGCTGGTGAATCGCGGAAGTGGCCAGCAATGCCGGGATCGCCACCTGCTCGGCATCGACCTTGCGGTCCGACACGATCAGGATGTTATGGCCGGACTTGACCGCATCGACCGCCTTGGCGCACAGCGACGCCAGGCGCGCTTCGATGCCTTCCTTGCCCCAGGCCACCGGATAGCAGATGTTCAGCTCGTGCGACTTGAACTTGCCGCCGGTGTGGGCGCCGATGTTGCGCAACTTGGCGATGTCGTCGTAGTTCAGGATCGGCTGCGTGACTTCGAGCCGCATCGGCGGGTTGATGTTGTTGGTGTCCAGCATGTTCGGCTTCGGTCCGATGAAGGACACCAGCGACATCACCATGGCTTCGCGGATCGGATCGATAGGCGGGTTGGTGACTTGCGCGAACAACTGCTTGAAGTAGTGGTACAGCGTCTTGTTCTTGTTGGACATGACCGCCAGCGGCGAGTCGTTGCCCATGGAGCCGATCGCTTCTTCAGCGGCGGCGGCCATCGGCGACATCAGGAACTTGATGTCTTCCTGGGTATAGCCGAACAGCTGCTGGCGGTCCAGCAGCGGGATAGTCGAACCGGATTCGGACGGCTCCGATTTCAGTTCGTCCAGCTTGACCCGCACCGATTCAATCCATTGCTTGTATGGCTTGGCGTTGGCGAAGGTGTCTTTCAGTTCCTTGTCGTCGATGATGCGGCCGGCGTCGAGGTCGATCAGGAACATCTTGCCTGGCTGCAGGCGCCACTTCTGGATGATCTTGGATTCCGGGATCGGCAATACGCCGGATTCGGACGCCATCACCACGAAGTCGTCGTCGGTGACGATGTAGCGCGCCGGACGCAGGCCGTTGCGGTCCAGGGTGCCGCCGATATGGCGGCCGTCGGTAAACGCCATCGCCGCCGGACCGTCCCATGGCTCCATCATCGCTGCATGGTATTCGTAGAAAGCGCGGCGGTTGTCGTCCATGGTGGCGTGGTTTTCCCACGCTTCCGGGATCATCATCATCATCGCTTGCGCGATCGGGTAGCCGGACATCAGCAGCAGTTCCAGCGCATTGTCGAAACAGGCTGTGTCGGACTGGCCTTCATAGATCAGCGGGAACAGTTTCTTCAGGTCGTCGCCCAGCACATGCGACTTCATCACGCCTTCGCGGGCGCGCATCCAGTTGAAGTTGCCCTTGACGGTGTTGATTTCGCCGTTGTGCGCCAGCAGGCGATACGGGTGGGCCAGCGGCCATTCAGGGAAAGTATTGGTGGAGAAACGCTGGTGGACCAGCGCCAGCGCCGACAGGCAGCGCGGATCCTGCAGGTCCTTGTAATAGACGCCGACCTGGTCCGCCAGCAGCAAGCCTTTGTAGACCACGGTACGCGCCGACATCGACGGCACGAAGAATTCCTTGCCGTGCAGGAGGTTCAGCGCCTGGATCGCGTGGCCGGAGGATTTGCGGATCACATACAGCTTGCGCTCGAGCGCATCGGTCACCATGATGTCCGGGCCGCGGCCGATGAAAATCTGGCGGATCACCGGTTCCTTGTCGCGCACGGTAGGCGACATCGGCATGTCGATATCCACCGGCACATCGCGCCAGCCCAGCACGACCTGGCCTTCAGCCAGCACCGCGCGTTCGATTTCCTGTTCGCAGGCGATGCGCGAAGCATTCTCTTTTGGCAAGAACACCATGCCGACGCCGAATTCGCCCGGCGGCGGCAAGATCACGCCCAGCTTCGCCATCTCTTCGCGATAGAACTGGTCCGGCACCTGGATCAGGATCCCGGCGCCATCGCCCATCAGCTTATCCGCCCCGACCGCGCCCCGATGATCGAGATTCTTCAGGATCAGCAGACCCTGCTCAATGACAGAGTGGCTCTTGTTGCCTTTGATGTGAGCAATAAACCCGACGCCACAGGCATCATGTTCATTAGCCGGATCGTATAAACCTTGCGCATGCATAACGTTGCTCCACCACTTTGAGAGTAAGGATATTAAGAATAGTGCAGACAGATCCAGACTTCAATCAAAACAATTAGGGTCAGAGTCAAATTATTCAGATTAAATTTTGCACCAAAATTAAATAGGGACAGAGTCAATTTGGTGCGTTTGATGGCTTTCTTGTCCTGCAGTTAATTTTTTTATTTATGCCCGGCCGACGGATCCGTGACATCGGCCGGAGTCTTGAAGGGGCGCCCGCGCTTGGCTGGGCGCACCCTGAGATTGCCCTGTTTTTCCAGGCTTGATTTGAATTTTTCCGTACCCAGCGGCCAGCCCTTGTTGGTAGCATCCGCCAGTTGGCGCACCTGGTCGGATGTGAGTGCTTGCTCTACCATCTGCTTATAGGCAGCTTCGCGATCGAAGGGTGTATTGCCCAGCGCCCAGTACAAGGCATGGTCCACCACCAGGGGATCCGCCTTGACGCCGACATGGTGTAGATAGCTCGACCACGGATACTCGCCAGCCGTTGCGACGATGCCTGCGCGCACCGGATTCTGGTCGATGTAGCAGCTGCACAACATGAAATAAGGCTCCGAATCTATCACCGCGGCCCTGTAGCGTCCTTGCCACAAAGTCCCGACACGGCCGTATTTTTGATTGAAATAAGGCACATAGAAGCGCCCTACCCACTGCATCATCCTGGCCAAACCCTCCGCATCGGCAGGCGTTGCCAGCAAATGCACGTGGTTGGTCATCAGCACATAAGCATGGATAGCCACCTTGTATTGCTTGGCGGCTTCGCGCAGCCGGGCAAGGAAGTTTACGTAATCTTCCGTCTCGCGGAATATTGCCTGGCGATCAACGCCACGCTGGATCAGGTGATGCGGCTGGTTGGGAATGACGAGTCGGGGCAGGCGAGCCATGGCAGAAAAGGGTTATCTGATGATGTCCGCATTTTATCGAATAATTCGACTCTGACCCTATTTGATTTGCCTTAAACAATTTGACTCTGACCCTAATTGTTGGCGGCTTCGGTTTGCAGGATCTGGCTTAGGGCGTCGAAGGCTGGGGAGGTGTAGTCGTGGCGGCGGATCAGGTAGGTGGTGACTTGGCCTGCGGGGCCGATTGGGTAGGTGGCCAGGCTTTGGGTGTTGTTGTGCAGTTCAAGGACGGACCGGGGGGCCAGGGCGATGCCGGCGCCGGCGGCGACGCAGGCCAGCATGGCGTGGTAGGAGCCCAGTTCCAGGATGCGGTCCGGGCGGCGGCCGGGGATGCTGCCTGAGGCTAGCCAGTTTTCGGCGTGGCGGCGGTAGGCGCAGCCGTGTTCGAAGGCGACCAGGGTGCGGCTTTGCACATCGTCGGGGCTGGTAATCGGCGGATGGTTGCGGGCGGCCAGCACCACCAGTTCTTCTGCGTACAGGGGCAGCATCTCGAACAAGGGATCATCCAGCGGGCCGGCGACCAGGGCGGCGTCCAGGGTAAACGCCCGGACCCGGTCTATCAGCTGCTGGGTGGCGCCGGTGCTGAGCTCCAGTTGCACTGCCGGCCATTCCTGGTGGAAACGGGCCAGGGGCAGCGGCAAACGGCTGGCGGCGGTGCTTTCCATCGAGCCGATGCGCAGGCGTCCTTGCGGCACTGCGGGCTGGACCGCCTCGCGCGCTTCGCCGGCCAGGTTCAACAGGCGCTCGGCATAACCGAGCAAGGTCTCGCCGGCCGGCGTCAGCACCAGGCGCTTGTTATTGCGTGAAAACAGAGGCACGCCCAATGAAGTTTCCAGCTGGCGTATGCGTGTCGTCACATTCGATTGCACCCGGTGCAATTGCTCGGCCGCGCGCGTGATGCCGCCTTCCCGCACTACGGTGCGAAAAATTTCAAGAGATAGCAAATCCATAATTCATCTCATTTCAAGATGGCTAATATTTTTATTATTCATTTTTCAGAATGACCCTGTCAAGGTAGCATGAGCCATACCGACTGTAAGCAATGCCATCTTTATCCGTTACCAGGAATATCAACATGACTGCCGCCAATAGAAATCCGGAAACATTCACGGCTGCGCTCGGCATCCGTTACCCGATCGTGCAAGGGCCGATGAACGGCGGTTCGCCGATTGAACTAGTGACTGCGGTCAGCAATGCCGGCGGCCTGGGTTCGTTCGCGGCCGCCCTGCTGTCGCCGGCGGCGATCATTGAAGCCGTGGAAAAAATCCGCACGCTGACGCCGCAGCCGTTCAACGTCAATTTGTTCATCCTCGAACCGGTCCAGCCAAGCCAGGCCGAAATCGAAGCGGCGCAAGCCCTGCTGCTGCCGTTCCGCACCGCGC
>Ga0182005_1001090_pt1 | contig 11370 bp, 11 predicted proteins | sample Sormic07211103_1_FD_123021 | JGI IMG/M metagenome (GOLD analysis project Ga0182005, IMG submission 123021) | Rhizosphere microbial communities from Sorghum bicolor, Mead, Nebraska, USA - 072115-103_1 MetaG | ecosystem: Host-associated > Plants > Roots > Rhizosphere | place: USA: Nebraska...
CCCAGACATGGCCGGTGGTATTGTCGGCGGGATCCTGCCCCGGTTCAAGCACGACCCTGCGGCTGCCCTGCATCCACAGCAGCACGCCGCAGCCGAAGATGCTGAGTATCGTCAATATGGTGATATAGGGACTCCAGAATCCATCGGTAAAATCAGCCATGGCGACGCTCCCTGGCATCGAGTTCCGCCTTCGCCTTGGCGAATTGCTCCTGGTCGTCGGCGAAAGGCAATAGCGCCGCCTCGTCGAAATCGTTGGGACGCCGCCGGACATAACTCCACCAGACAATGCCGATGAACGTGACAAAGCTGATCACGGTAATGATGCTGTGGGCATCGATCAGTATTTTTTGGATAGCCATGGTTATCTCTCCGCCTTGATTTGTATGCCCAATCCCTGCAGATAGGCAATCAGCGCATCTTGCTCTGTCTTGTCTTGCAACGCCGCGGGCGCGGCGGCGATCTCGGCATCGGTGTAAGGATCGCCCAGGCGCTGCAGCGCGCGCAGGTGCGGCACGATATCGTCAGGAACCAGGCGCGTCGATTCCAGCCACGGATAGCCCGGCATGTTCGACTCCGGCACCAGGTCGCGCGGATTGTGCAGGTGGGCGCGGTGCCATTCGTCGCTATAGCGGCCGCCGACGCGCGCCAGGTCCGGGCCGGTGCGCTTCGATCCCCATTGGAACGGCCGGTCGTAGACCGATTCGCCGGCCACCGAATAGTGGCCATAGCGTTCGGTTTCGGCCCGGAATGGCCGGATCATCTGGGAATGGCAGTTGTAGCAGCCTTCACGTATGTAAATGTCGCGCCCTGCCAGCCTCAACGGCGAATACGGCCGCAGGCCGGTAATCGGCTGGGTAGTCGACTTCTGGAAAAACAGAGGCACGATTTCTGCCAGGCCGCCGACGCTGACAACCAGGATCACCAGCCCGATCAACAGCCAGTGGTTTTTTTCTATCGATTCATGTGAAAATTTCATGCCAGCGCCCCAGGTTCAGAATGGATCGGCCGTTTCATAGGACCTCCGCCGTCTCGGCCGCCGCCGTGGCCGCAGGCGCCAGCGGCGCTACGGGATGAATGCGCGGCACGGCAATGCGCGTATCCACCGGGAAGCTGTAGCGCATGGTCTTGAATACGTTGAAAGCCATCAGCAGCATGCCGCTCAGGTACAGCAGGCCGCCAAAGAAGCGAATCACGTAATAGGGATAAGTAGCCTTGACCACTTCAACGAAGGCGTAAGTCAGCGTGCCATCGGGATTCACCGCACGCCACATCAAACCCTGCATCACGCCGGCAATCCACATCGCGGCGATATACAGGACGATGCCGATGGTGGCCATCCAGAAATGCAGTTCGATCATTTTCACGCTCCACATCTGCTGCTTGCCTACCAGGCGCGGAATCAGGTAATACATCGAACCCATCGTGATGAAGCCGACCCAGCCCAGCGCGCCGGAATGGACATGGGCGATGCCCCAGTCGGTGTAGTGCGACAAGGCATTGACGGTCTTGATCGCCATCATCGGCCCTTCAAAGGTCGCCATGCCGTAGAACGACAGCGACACCACCAGGAATTTCAAGATAGGATCGGTGCGCAGCTTGTGCCAGGCGCCCGACAAGGTCATCATGCCGTTGATCATGCCGCCCCAGGACGGCGCCAGCAGGATCAGCGAAAACACCATGCCCAGCGACTGGGTCCAGTCCGGCAATGCGGTGTAATGGAGATGATGTGGGCCGGCCCACATGTAGGTGAAGATCAGCGCCCAGAAATGCACGATCGACAGCCGATAGGAATACACCGGACGCTCGGCCTGCTTGGGGATGAAGTAATACATCATGCCGAGGAAACCCGCGGTCAGGAAAAACCCCACGGCATTGTGGCCGTACCACCACTGGATCATCGCATCCTGCACGCCGCTATAGGCAGAGTAGGACTTGGTCAAGGTAGCCGGCATCGCCATGCCGTTGACAATGTGCAAAAGCGCTACCGCAATGATGAAAGCGCCGTAGAACCAGTTGGCCACATAGATATGCGCCACCTTGCGCTTGGCCAGCGTACCGAAAAACACCACGGCGTACGCCACCCAGACCACGGCCAGCAGGATAGCGATCGGCCATTCCAGTTCGGCATATTCCTTGCCGCGGGTGTAGCCCATCGGCAGGGTAATCGCCGCCAGCACGATCACCAGCTGCCAGCCCCAAAAGGAGAATGCCGCCAAGCCATCCGAGAACAGGCGCACCTGGCAAGTCCGTTGCACCACATAGTAGGAAGTCGCCATCAGCGCGCTGCCGCCGAACGCGAAGATCATCGCGTTGGTATGCAAGGGCCGCAGCCGGCCGAAGCTCAGCCAGGGAATATCGAAATTCATTGCAGGCCATGCCAGCTGTGCGGCGATCAACAAGCCGACCAGCATGCCGACCACTCCCCACACGATCGTTGCAATCGAAAACTGCTTGACGACCTTATAGTTGTAGCTAAGCGCTTTTTCCACGTTCCTCTCTCCCCAAAATACCACTGCAATGGAGCGAGGTTAAATGGCTGCAGGCGTTTTCTCTTTGATGTGAATCAAATAGCGCTGCATTGATGGAGATTATTTCGCGGCGCCGTTGTCGGGCGGCGCATCGGAAACGGCTTTTTCCGGCGGCCTGGGACGGTCGTCGTCCAGCAGGATCCTCATCGCCGGACCGACCATGTCGTCGAACTGGCCGCTGTCGGAAGCTCGGATGAACACCCAGATCGCCAGGAAAACCAGCACGGTGCTGATCGGGATGAGCAGATAAAGCGCTTCCATATCCATGCTCCTATATCTTGTTACGCAACCGCAACGCGTTGAGCACCACCAGCGCAGAACTGAACGACATGCCCGCCGCCGACAGCCAGGGATTGAGCAAGCCCAGCGCAGCCGCCGGGATGGCCAGCAGATTGTAGGCTGACGCCCAGGCCAGGTTCTGCCGGATCACGTGCATGGTTCTCGCGCCGAGCCTGGCGGTATCTGCCAACGTCGACAATCGATCCGACAGCAGCACCGCATCGGCATGGATCTGGGCCAGCGCGGCGCCCGCTCCCATGGCAAAGGAAACGTCGGCGGCAGCCAGTACGGCGGCATCGTTCACGCCGTCGCCTATCATGGCGACGATCTCGCCGCGCCGCTGCAAGGCTTGCACGAATGCCAGCTTCTGCGCTGGCAAATGCTCGCCGTAAGCGTCATCGATATGCAATTCACGCGCCACATGCTGCGCCACCTGGCTGTCGTCGCCGCTCAGCAATATCACCTGCTTGCCTTGGCGCCGGAAACAGGCGACGGTCTGGCGGGCGTCTTCCCGTATCGCGTCGGCCAGGTCGAAACGCGCCAGCCATTTGCCGTCCCGGCCAAGAAACACCGGCGTCACGGTCGCGTCCCCCGGCATTGTGGCGGACGTCGCCTTACCGGCCAGTCCTGCCACGAACGACGCAGAACCGAGTCGATACAGGACGCCGTCGAACTCCGCCTGCACACCCTCTCCCGCCACCTGGCTGACTGCTTCGACGCGCGATGCGGCCGCTTGCGGCGATATGCCGCGGCCGGCATCAACGATAGCCGCTCCCAGGGGATGGGCGCTGGACATTTCCATTGCGGCAGCTATCTGCAGGCATCGCTCGCTGGCGCTGCCGTCCAAGACTGCAATATTTTGCAGCACCGGCTTGCCCATGGTGAGCGTGCCGGTTTTATCGAAAATGATGCAAGTCGCCCTGTGCAGTGTTTCCAGCACATGCGGCTGCACGATCAATATGCCGCTGCGCAGCAGCCTGTCGGTGGCCGCCGCCAGCGCCGACGGCGTCGCCAGCGACAAGGCGCAAGGACAGGACACCACCAGCACCGCGATTGCGATCGGCCAGGCACGCGCCGGATCCAGCCATTGCCAGGCGCAAAACGCCAGCAATGCGCACAACAGCAGGGCTGCCACAAACCAGCCGGCGACCTGGTCGGCCCATTGCGCCATGCGCGGCTTGCACTGGACCGCCCGCTCTGCCAGCTTGAGCAGCGCTGACAAGGTGCTTTCGCGCGCTACCCGGCTTATCCGCAGCACCATGGCCTGCCCGCAATTGACCGCGCCGCCGGGCAAGGCGTCGCCGGCGGCACAAGGCAGAGGCTTGCTCTCGCCGCTCAGCAAGGAAACGTCAATCCTGCTGCCGCCGCTCAGCAACACGCCATCGGCAGCGATCACTTCGCCGGGCTTGACCAGGATCAGGTCGCCTTTGGCCAATCTTGCGGCGGCAACCACTTCGCCGTCCATCGCGCGCGGGTAGTCGAGCAGGCGGGTAGCGGAACCAGGCAATGCCTGCTGCAGGCGCTCCAGCGTCGAGGCCGCCTTGCGCCGCGCCGTCAGCTCCAGGTAACGGCTGCACAACAGGAGGAAAACGAACATGGTGACAGTGTCGAAATAGACTTCGCCGGAACCGCGCACGGTCGCCGCTGCGCTGCCGGCAAACGCTGCCGCCACGCCAATCGCTACCGGCAGGTCCATGCCGAAATGGCGCGACTTGATGCCGATCCAGGCGCCATGCAGGAAAGGCAGCGCCGAGTAGCACAGCACCGGCAAAGTCAGCAGCAGGCTGGCCCAGCGCATCAGCTGGAGCTGTGCATGGTCGATGCTGCCGGCCGCGGCGAAATAGGCGGGAGCCGCGTACATCATGACTTGCATCATGCACAGCCCGGCGATGAACGTTTGGCGGAACAGGCGCTTGCCGGATTTGCGCAACTGCTCCCCCTGCCTGACCGCATCGAACGGGTAAGCGCTGTAGCCGATCTCGTGCAGCGCATGCAGGATATCGCTGGGCTTGCATTGCGTCTTGTCCCAGCGCACATGCAGGCGCTCGCTGGCCACATTCAGGCTGGCCAGCTGCAGCCCCGGCAAGCGAGCCAGCCGTTGCTCGATCAGCCAGACACAAGCCGCGCAACGAATCCCTTCCAGCGCCAGGGTCGCTTCCAGCAGGCCGGCAGGATCCTCAAGCACGGTGGCGAATTGCGAATAACCGTCTTCATCGTCATACAGCTGCAGCTCCGGCGGGACCAGCCCATCGCCGTCGATGCGGTTGGAAAAAGCCGTGCGAGCGGCGTAATAATCGGCGTAGCCGCTATCGGCAATGGTTTGTGCAACCGCTGCGCAGCCCGGGCAGCACATCGCGCGCGGCAGCTGTCCGATCATGACGGACCAGCGCGGTCCTGTTGCAGATGGCGGCAGCGGCAGGCCGCAATGAAAGCAGTTGCCGGAGGCTGGCTCGGGGGCGGCTTCCGATGAGGGCGCAGAGGTCGCCGCCAGGCCGATCGAGGCGGCAGTCAATGCCCTGCTCCCGCCGCGCCGATACAGATCGCATCAAGCCAGCCCAGGGACAGTCCGTTAGCCAGCCGGAAAATGCCCGCCAATCCGAACAGCAACACAGTAAAGCCGCCGGCGATACGGACCCGCCGATCGATCAGCCGGCTTTTCAGGCGCATTCCCATCACGCCGAGCGTCAATAGCATAGGCAAGGTTCCCAATCCGAACGCCAGCATCACCGTCGCGCCGGATAGGGCGCTGCCGCTCAGCATTGCGGTCAGCAGTACGCTGTAGACCATGCCGCATGGCAGCCAGCCCCACAAAGCGCCCAGCATCAACGCCTTGGTCGGACTATCCATCGGCAGGAAGAACCTGACGGCAGGCTGCAAACGCCGCCAGACAACCTGCCCGACCGCTTCCATCCGGCTCAGGCCGCGCCAGGCGCCCATCAGGTGCAGGCCCAGCGCTATCAATACCAGGTTAGCCAGCCAGTAGGCCCCTATCTGCAGCGACGATAGCGACGCCATGGCGCGCACGCCTTGCGCCATGCCGCCAGCCATGGCTCCTGCAATCGCGTAGCTGGACAGCCTGCCGCTGTTGTAGGCGAGCACGCGCGGCAGCTGCTTGAAATAGGTTGGCCTTGAGGATTCTTGAACAATGCCGCCAGTCGCCAGCCGCAACTGGATTACACGCGCCGGCGGCCTCGCGGCCACCGACAAGGCGCTGACGATGCCGCCGCACATGCCAATACAATGGACGCTCCCTAGCAGCCCTATCAGGAAAATCGGCAGGAGGTTCATGCCGGCACCGTGCTCCGGACGGTAAGCGTTTGCCAATGACATCCAGAGGCGGAATCATCCGAATGCCTGCATGCCTTTTGGCCAGGCTGATAGCCTGCCCTCCGCTCATTCTGCTCCGCAAGCAAAGGAGCATCATGATTAGCCGCATCACATGTGGGAGACGTTTTTCTTGAAATTGACATGTGCGGACTCCGGCAATTGAATGGGTCGGCGCATGAGGCCGACCATATCTGTTGGGAGCAATATACATAGCGCTGACGGCAAGTGCTTTGATATAGATCAATCCACGGCTGTTGAGTTGTACTTAAAGTGCAAGCGATATCAATCCTGCCTGTCGATGCCAGCCTAGCGCGCCACCCATTAACCTTCGACGGCATCACCGCTAGCGATAGCGCTACCACGCATGGAGTGCAGCCTCGCCTGCGTATCTAAGTTGATCCTAATTCCGGACTGCTATAAGGTTCAGGGAAGACGACAGATCCGGCCGTTTTCCAGGCCATGCCGAACAACAAGCTTCCAGCCAAAATGGAGACCTCCTGCCATGCACGTAACGCACAACAACGACTCCGCCAAATATGGTTCGCTCGCCATAGGAATCCATTGGCTGACCCTGCTGCTGCTCATCGCCGTCTATGCAACGATGGAGCTGCGCGGCATTTTCCCTAAAGGCAGCGATGGCCGCAACGGCATGATGACGTGGCATTACATGCTTGGCCTGACAGTCCTGGCGATCGTCGCGTTACGCCTGGTGGTGCGGTTCTCCAGTGCGGTGCCGCCGATCCAGCCGCCGCCGCCGCGCTGGCAAATGTGGTTTGCCAACGCCATGCATGTAGCGCTGTACGCTTTGATGATAGGCATGCCCATCCTCGGCTGGCTGACGCTGAGCGCTGCCGGCAAGCCGATTCCCTTTTTCGGCCTGCACCTGCCCGCGCTGCTCAGCCAGGACAAGGAACTGGCGTCGCAAATAAAAGACGTGCATGAAACCTGCGCCACCATCGGCTACTTTCTCATTGGCTCGCATGCCGCGGCCGGACTGTTTCATCACTACGTGGTCCGCGATACGACATTGCGGCGCATGCTGCCGTTCAAGAACTGAGCGCGGGCAGCCGGACTGCGGCGCCAAGGCTAGCCGGATCAAGGAGGCAATGGCATCCGGCAAGCGGCCGCCGCGCCAGCCGGCGACGATGTGTTTGATCTATGTCAATCATTGCTTCAATTGCGCTTGCCGGCTTACCGCCAGGACATACAATGATTCTCATGGCATGGGCTTGCATCAGCACCGGATCGTTCATGCCGAGACTGCCGGCCGGACTGCGCTGACGCCATGAATCCAAGGATGCGCGGATCAGGCAATCGTCCACGCTTCCCTTTTTGAGACACATCATGGCCATATACAAAAAAATCCTGCTCGCTATCGACGGCAGCCAGGCATCCAGTCAGGCAATGGCAAAGATTGCCAGTTTCGCAACGCCTGGCGCCGCCGTGCGCATCGTGCATGTGCTGGAAGATCCGCTGACCATCTATCCGATGATCAATGAAGACTTCACCTATATCGAGCTGCTGCGCGAAGTTAACATGGCTGAAGGAAAGAAATTGCTGGCGCAAGCGGAAGCGGCCTTGCGTGCGCAAGGCTATGCGGTGCAAACCAGCCTGCCCGACCTGCGTGAGCTGGGCGGCGACATTCCAGCAGCCCTCAAGGCGGAAGGCGAAGCATGGGACGCCGACCTGGCAGTGCTCGGCAGCCATGGCCGGCGCGGCGTACGGCGCATGTTGCTGGGCAGCGTGGCCGAACATTTCGTACGTATTTCAGAGCGCCCGGTGCTGCTGGTCCACCCGATTGAGCAAGCGGCTGGAAGGCTTGGCCATGAACCTCCCGCAGCGCCAGAGCAAACCGGCATGCTCAAGCGCATCCTGGTAGCGGTAGACGGCAGCGAACTTGCGCAAAGCGCTTTGCGCCAGGCTAGCGCACTGGCCAAGGAGCACGGTTGCGAAATTCGCGCGCTGTATGTCAATGTCGACCCGTTTCTTGCCTTCCCCCTGCTCGGCGTCGTGTATTTCCAGCGCGAACCGATGCTGCAGGCGGCGGCGGAACAGGCGGCAAACATCAGGAAGGCTGCCCTGGATGTGTTCGACACCTTCGGCATCCGAGGCGATGTCCAGATATTAGACCTGGAGACACGCGACAAGCGCGTTGCCGACCTCATCAGGGAAGTTGGCAAGCGCTGGAACGCCAGCGCTGTCGTGATGGGATCGCACGGATTGCAAGGCATGCAACGGCTTATGCTGGGCAGCGTTGCGGAGCATTACCTGCGCATCGCCGACCGCCCGGTATTGATCGTCAAGTCCTGAAGCAGGAACGGCATCGAACGGACAACAATGACAGCTGACCTGGCAGAAGCCTTAGCGGTCGCCGCCGGCATCGGCTTGCTGATCGGCGCCGAGCGCGAACGCCATAAAGGCAGCGGGCCGGCGCGCAGTCCTGCCGGCATTCGTACCTTTACGGTGGTCGCCCTGCTGGGCGCAGCCAGCATGCTGCTCGACAGCGTCCCGTTGCTTGCCGCCGTGGTCCTGTCGGTGACCGCCCTCCTCGCCATTGCCTATGTCAAGCAAGCGCAAGACGATCCCGGCTTGACCACGGAAACCGCATTGATCCTGACGCTGCTGCTGGGAGCCTTGGCGATCCGTGCAGTCTCGCTGGCGGCGGCGCTTGGCGTATCGGTGGCGATCGTGCTGGCGGCACGCGGCCGCCTGCACCATTTCGTCAGCATCGCAATGAGCCAGAAGGAGTGGAACAACGCACTGATCCTTGGCGCCGCTGTCTTTGTGTTATGGCCGCTGCTGCCGGATCGCACCATCGATCCCTACGACGTGATCAATCCGCACGCAATCTGGCGTTTCATCGTATTGATGCTGCTCATCGGGGCGCTCGGGCACATCGCTCAGCGCTTGCTCGGTCCCCGGCTTGGGCTGGCGCTGACCGGCCTGCTTTCCGGTTTCGTATCGAGCATCGCCACCATCGGCGCAATGGGAGCGCGCGCCATCCAGACCCCAGCCCAGGCCGATGCCGCTGCCACCGGGGCGGTGCTGTCGACGGTAGCGACGGTGCTGCAACTGGCTCTCGTGCTGTTCGTGACGCACCCGCCGACGTTCCTGGTGCTGGCCAGGCCGCTTGCCTGCGGGCTGGCCGCCGCACTGGCCTACGCAGCGCTGACGGCAGCCCGTTCGGTGCATTCGCAGCCGGGCGCGGGGCTGCAACTGGACAGCCGGGTCGACATCAAGGACGCGCTATTGTTGTCGCTGATGATTTCAGCCATCCTGCTGCTGTCGGGCGCCTTATCTGCCTGGCTCGGCAACCGAGGCCTCCTGCTGGCTTCTTTTATCGGCGGCTTCGCCGATGCCCATTCGACAGCCGCCTCGGCCGCCTCATTCGCAGCCCATGGAAAAATCAGCAGCCAGGCCGCCACCGGACCAATCCTCGCCGGATTTACCGCCAACACCTTTTCCAAGTGCGTGATTGCTTTCACCAGCGGCAACCGGCGCTTTGCGATGCAAGTCTTTCCCGGGCTGCTGCTGGTGGCAATTGCAGTCTGGCTTGGTTTGGCACTCAACTGAAAAAATGACAGCGATGAGCGCGCTGGTTGTCAGCGCCCCGCAATGACCTGCAAACTAGCGGCCAGCTGCGAACCCGGCGCAGGGAAAATTACTCGCGTCTAAAACCGAGAATAGCCCTTCCTATTGGATTTCCCGATACTAACGGATTCGGCATCCAGGCCGTAAAGACGACGAGCGTGTCTCCATCAAGCTTGTAGGATCGTTCCTGCTCACTGCCGTTCCAGGCTTCATTCCAAGATGCGTCAACCTTTGTGATGAACCTATCCCCATCTATCCGATACCGTCCTGTATAGGCCATCACAGTACGGAAAAGCGCCACCAGTTTCTCGTCTGTATTGCCTGGCTCCCGCACCTTTGCGGTAATTAGCACCATCATTCGTCCACCAGAGTCGAAAATAAGGTATCCATTGGGGTCGGCGCCCCACGGTTGAGTGCGCTCCTTTGAATCCTGATGCTCAGTATCAAAAGAAACCAACCGCCAGCAACCGTGGAGCCCGGTGTCGCGCTCAGACATATTCCCTCCTGTAGTAGTTCGCCTCAATCTACCCACCTGTCGGATATTGGGCAAGTTGCCATGCGGATTACAATAACGCCATCAAATTCGCGGGGTGCGCCACGGACCGCTCATGGCCGTTTTGAGCCGGCCGCAACAGGTCGATGCCGACCCATTGCGGCCGGTCGCGGCCCTAAAGAATGGTCGTTCACCTGCGTCAACGATACGCTGCCAATCTCGCGCTTTGCGATGCAAAATGTCTATCACGTCATTTCTTTCAGCTGCGCCAGACTTTCATCGGTGCAACCGCTTTCCACTTTGTTCAAAGCATCTGACAATGCAACGCGCAATATGGATAGCGAGTGCGCTTTTTTCTCCACTTCACAAATTTTTTCTTGAATCAGAAGACTTTTTTTGCTCGGCGCCAGCCCGTCCCGCTCCCAGGCGACGATCACGTCCGCGATCTCTTTTAAAGTAAATCCGAGCGCCTTGGCGTGGGTAATGAGCTCAATGCGGCGCAACGCCTGCGGCGAATATTCCTTATAGTTGTTGCTTAAATGAGGCTGAGCTGCCTCGTCGAGCAAGCCCATGCGTTCATAAAATCGGACCGCATCGCGCGACACGCCGGCCCGAGATGCAATTTCACCAATGCGCATTACCTAGTTTCCTTCCAATCGAGACGCAAGCTGTCGAAAAGAATGATTGACCATGGACCATAGTCCACGCTTTACATTCGACACTCTCATAACGAATCATTTCACCATGCGACCACTCAACTATCGCAACACCGCCATCATGATAACAGGCGCCTCATCCGGAATAGGCCTGGCATTTGCCCACGCGCTGGCCGCACGCGGTGCGAACCTGACTCTTGTCGCACGCTCAGGCGACAAGCTAAACAGCCTGGCACAGGAGCTGGCGCAGCGCCACAGCATCCGAGCTCACGCCCTAGTGGCCGATCTGACCGAAACCGGCGCTGCCAGCGATGCCCATGCGAGGGCAAGTGCGCTTGGTTTGACGCCGAGCATCCTCATCAACAATGCTGGCTTTGCGACTTACGGTCATTTCGATACGTTGTCGCTGGAACGGCAACTCGACGAGATATCGCTCAATTGCAGAGCCGTCGTCGAACTCAGCCATGCAGCATTGCCAGCCATGTTGAAACAGGGG
>Ga0182005_1001091_pt1 | contig 11352 bp, 12 predicted proteins | sample Sormic07211103_1_FD_123021 | JGI IMG/M metagenome (GOLD analysis project Ga0182005, IMG submission 123021) | Rhizosphere microbial communities from Sorghum bicolor, Mead, Nebraska, USA - 072115-103_1 MetaG | ecosystem: Host-associated > Plants > Roots > Rhizosphere | place: USA: Nebraska...
ATGGACTTCGCTGGCATGTCCGTGGGTTTGACAGGAAGGCGGAAGAGTTCCGAGACTTCGTCATCACCCGGATCCGCAAGGCGAGCCCTCTTCCCGATGATCCCGTTGCTGTTCACGAGACGAGCGATCGAGACATTCAGTGGACGAGAATCGTTGAACTGACACTTATCCCTCACCCAAATCAACCGCGACCGGAAGTCACGCTCATGGATTACGCAATGGTTGATGGGATACTGTCGCTGAAACTTCGGGCGGCTACGGCGGGCTACACCCTACGCAAGTGGAGTGTGGACTGTTCACCAGATCACAGTCTCAGGGGGCCAGAATTTAGATTGTGGTTGTCCGACCCCTTGGCACTGTACGGCGTCAAGAACGCGATCCTTGCCCCTGGTTATGTCGCACCTGACGCGCGCTAATTTTGAATGGATGGTAGGTGGCACTGGCGATGGTTTTCTCGTTTAGGTGATCAATCGACAGCGTTGACCTCGGACTAATCACCTTAAGGCTCGCCGGTAAAACCATTGGCGATGATCATTCACCTATCCGCCTTCCCCACCGCTCAGATGAATTAGACATTTCGAGTTCGGCATACGATTGATTGATGTAAGGAATGCTCATGGATATTGACCTAAAAGCCCTCTGGCAGCGCGAGCGTGCTCGTCGGGAAGCGTTGTGGACACTGGAGCGTCTTCGTCCCGGTTCAGAGGAGGCAAATCCGCTATTGGCTGCCCTCAACGACATTGATCAGCAAGATCAGAACAGCCCCATCGGCGAAGCGTGTTCATTGACAATTGATCAGTTGCGCGAACTCGTCCCAGAGACACCGTTTCAAGGAAGCGATGGCTACCCTTTCGTCATCGTGTTGGACCAACACATCCCTCAACCTTGGCGGATGAGGTTTGAAGCTGCGAGCGCAGGATCCACTCGATTGCACGAGGGTAGCTACGCGAGCGATTGGCGGCGTTTTTTACGGCTGTGGGTGCGAGAAATGGAGCACCTTGCCGCACACAGGAAAGGTGGATTTCATGATTGAACTTGATTTGAATACAAACGATGCAGAAGCGCTTTTGAGGCATTGCGAAAGCTATGTGCCTAGGGATGATGACGCGAGGGAAAAACGACGCTTACAAGCTGCTCTAGAGGTTCTTCGAGAGGCATTGATTCAGCATCTTCACTCGGATTAAGTATCGCCACACACTGAAGCAACCACGTGCAATGCAAATTACTCCAGCCGCTTGAGCTCCACAGTCCCAACCAGAAAATCGAGGAAAACGCGAACACGAAGCGGCATCTGCGCACCATTGCCAAGAAACACAGCGTGGATGGGGTCTGTGTCTCCAGGGTTGAAAGCTTGCAGTACTGGCACCAGTGCTCCTGATGCAACATCTTCCACTACTTGAAACTCGTCCAGACGGGCCAATCCCACGCCCGCCAGTGCGAGCCGACGAAGGGCCTCGCCATCACTTGCCGTTACATTCCCCTTCGGCGAGTGCGTCCACGATGAGCCATCTACGACGAACGGCCAACCTCTCTGCGTGCGCGTGTAACCAAAATCCAGGCGGTTATGGCCGGTCACCTCTTCCGGCACGTTAGGCATCCCGCGGCGCTGCAGATAATCAGGCGATGCGACAATGATCATTCGCGTATCGCCCAGTTTCCTCGCCACCAGCCTCGAGCTTTCCAGTGGGCCGTGCCGTATCGCAACATCGGTACGCTCTTCGAGCAGATTCACTACCTGATCCGTCAACACGATATCCAATTCGACACCCGGATAGCGTGAAAGGAACTCAGGGATCAGCGGCAACAAGACACCCTGGGCGAATGGCACGCTCGCACTGACACGCAGGCGACCCCGTGGATCTCCTTGGCCGGATGTATTGCGTTCGGCATCGGCGACGTCCGCCAAAATTCTCACGCACTGCTCATAAAACGATTGCCCTTCCAGCGTGGGTGTCAGTCGCCGAGTCGTGCGGTTCAGTAACCGAGCCTGAAGACGGGCCTCCAGCCTCGACAGCAATTTGCTGACCGCGGAAGGTGTCATTCGAAAATCCCGCGCAGCCAATGAAAAATTGCTGAGCTCAATTACCCGAACAAACACTTCCATCTCAGCGAGACGATTGATATCCCAACGTGCCATTGTGAATTTATGTCATAAAAGCCATTCGTGATGGCAGTCTATATCACAGATCATGCGACAGGCATCATCGCTCTCATCCCATGCACAGGGCATGGAAGGAGAAAAAGCATGATCAGCATTCAAAGCGCGGAGGCCGTATGAGTTCCGCCCCGACAAACCTTAAGGTCGCGCTAGTCGTCGGCGCGAACGGCATCATTGGCCACGCCGTGGCGCAGGAACTCAAACGAGAAGGCTGGCGGGTCAGAGCCCTCGATCGCCGCCCTGTCACAAACACCGAAACGATCGTCGCGGACCTCACTGATGCCGATGCGGTGGTCGCTGCGCTAAAGGTGGCCAAAGACACGACGCATGTGTTTTACGCGGCATTCAGCCCTGATCCTGATTTGGCAGTCGAGGCAACGCGTAATGCCACTATGTTGGCTAACGTGTTGGACGGGCTTGAACAAGCGAGCTCTGCCCTTCAGCGCATCATCATCTATCAGGGCTTCAAAATTTATGGCTCCCACCTCGGAGCAAAGGTGCGCACGCCTGCATTAGAAAGTGATCCGGCGCATATGCCGCCGAACCTGTACATGGCTCAGGAAGCGCAACTTAGAAAACGAGCCCAACACAGCCACTGGGACTACGTGGTGCTGCGCCCCGATTTAGTAGTCGGAGACATCTTTGGTAATCCGATGAACATTGCGCTGGTTATTGGTGTTTTTGCCGAATTGTCTCGCGCCTTGGACATTCCTATGCGCTATCCAGGCACCGATAAATCCTATGGTCATCTGCTGCAATTTACCGATTCTGGGTTACTGGCTCGAGCCAGCGCGTGGGCGGCCCTGAGCGACGCAGCCGGTGGAGAGGCCTTCAACATCGCCAATGGCGATATTTTCCGCTGGGAACGTATGTGGCAAGACACTGCCAAACATTTGGGAGTGGACACAGCGCCACCGGTGCCTTTGACGCTTACGCGCCATATGCCTGACAAGGCAGCACTTTGGCGGGAAATTGCTGAGCGCCACAATTTGGTCCAGCCTGATCTGGCAAAGCTGGTCGGCTGGGGGTTCGGGGATGCCATCTTTCATGTTGAGACGGACATCATTTCGGATCTGAACAAGATCTACCGATACGGTTTCACTGAAAGGGTCGACTCAAAAGCTTCGCTGTTCGAGGCACTGGACAGCTTGAAGAGAAAGCGCGTGCTCCCTTAGTCACCTGGATTGCCGCTGGAGGACAGATTTCACCAGCGGCCTTCTCGAGGGTATGCTTCAGAAGATTGGCGGTTCCCAACCTTCAAAATGTTTCAGCGCATTCAACTCACCAATCAACTCTTTCGCCTGGGCCAATCGCTTTAAGACGGCGTTTCGTTCCACATCACTGAGACTCTGTGCAGATTGCTCGATGTCGTCAAAGAACGCGCGAATACTGTTCACTTTCGCCCAAGTCTGAATCACAGACTCAAGCCGATCACGGCTATCCTGAATCACCTTGAGTCGGCGCTTTTCCTCGTCTTGTTTGCGCCTCTCCTCACACGCTAATAAAAACTGTTGATGCTCGCGCTCGCTCCGCTCACGCTCGATTTCGACTTTATTGGCCAGCACCGGGGCCTCGATAATCAGCAGCTTAATGATGCCGGAAATTTTACTGACCAAATCGCCAGGCTTATCCTCGATCCAACGCTGTATCCATTCTGCGCGGTAGTAGGGAGAGTAAGCTTGTAGACAAAGGCGTCCGGTGGGCATGTCATCGCTCATTACCCAGCCATCACGAAACGGAGATCGTCGTTGACTGGCAGGAAGTGAGTTGAGTCGAACGTATTGCTTGCCCACACTCTTCACCGGCACATACTCACTGATCTCGTAGACTGTTAATCCGAGTTTGACGCTTCCCATGTAAACCACGGTGGGGCGCTGCGGATGCCAGAGTGCAGGATGAAAGTACCTCTTGGACTCCTTTTCACGGTGATCCACAGGCGCACGACTCATGTGCGTGGTGGAATCAGCGAGCGTTACGGAAAAGCCTTTTTTCATCAGTGCCAAGTACAACTGATTGGCAAAATCCACGGCGTGGGCGAGTCCGGTGCGGCTCACGATGAGATCTGCCATGGCGCGTTTTGTCGGTCGCATATAACCGTTTTCGCCTTCCCGAGCTTTTCCAAAATGTTCTTCGATACCCAGCAACAATGGGTGTCTTCGAGGCAATGTTGCATTGGTGTTTGCTGGTTGGCGGCCCAATTTCTGTGGCGCCTTAGGCAATGTCTGTGAAACCTTGATAGGGGCACCATTATGACTCCAGGCGATCAGGGCGCCTGGTAGCGCTACTGGCAGAGCCGGGCGAGCTTTTGCTTTTCCCGCCGCAACTTGAGCCCAGTACCCCACTGGTGGTCGAGGGATATTCAGGCTTGTATAGACCCGAGCCAAATAACTGGAGGAGACGCCATATCGTTCTCCGATTTTGGTCATTGGCGTCGACCAAGCTTGTTCGAACAGTGACTCTCTTGTCACGACGTCTTCGGACGAGTCATCGGCTGGAACGGGAGCGTCCGGCGTGTCTTCCATGGATAATCGCTTCGATGAAAGTGATTGTTGAAATCAGCTACAGCTACATCATCCTAGCCTAAGTTGTCATCGCAGCCGCCCTCCCCTTGATTCAACACTATCGAACTGGTAGTGAGCGCGGACAACGATTCGTGATTTGTTTCAGAGTATTCATTGACGCCCCTTTTTCATGGACATAACTCACGGAAGTATGGCCCTAAAGACGCTACGTCATGATTTCCATACTTGAGCGGCGCCACATCATTGAGTGTGATTTCGTACCTCATTCCTGCACCTACACCACGAACCCGGACGGTTCGCTGATGTTCAAGGAGTTCGACTCTTCAATTGATCGCGTCGATAAATACCCTTAGCAGACGTTAGCGTTTGGCATGAGTAACTTGACTCGACTTGCCGTGGCTAGCCCTTTCGATGAAAGGGCTAGGTGTCTCCGGCCCGCCGCTTCTTGAATTGTTCAAAACGATCCCTGTACGAGAACATGTAATCGAGGATTGCGTTAGTGAACTCAATGGTGTCCCTGGCATCTGGTTGCGCGATGGAAACGCCAACGCCATGAGCGGCTTCATTGCCAACTATTCGCAGCGCATCAGACCATTCGAATAGACGCTCGTCGATGAGGCCAACCTCCTTCATTTTTTTCAACGAGAGGCTGAGGTTTCGCTCCGCAACGCCATGCTCTGCGCATACACCTTCAATGGTCTTGCGACACATGATTGCGGACGCTGTATAGGCTTGAGACCGATAGCATGCGCAGGCTTCTTCGAAAGCGGCGCGGATCTCCTTGGGTGCATTTGGATTGACTCTGACATCGGTTTGGGGGAAGACCACAAATGGGGTATCCCATTTATCGCCTTCTGCCATGTTTCCGATATTTGTCTGTCGTACCAGTATGGGAGAGCTGCAAGCCGTACATGACAGCAGCGTGTAGCGGCAAGAGGGTTCTTTGCCGCCAAAGCCACGCCAGTATCCGCCAGTCTCTTCCGCCTCAACGTATTGTCGACATTCGGTGCATTGGATGATCATGATGTTTTGCAGCCCCAACGTTCCTTGTTCATATGTAGGTCCCTGAATGGCTAGCCACCATCTTTATGTATAAAAAACATTATCCCTAATAAATCAGCTGTGGGAGCAGCACTGGGCGGGGTGATGCTTCCGGGTCGCCGAATCAATCACCGCGACTAGATTTCCAGAGAGGTTCTTTGCCATAGGATTCAATCATTTCTAGCTTTGCGCGCGTTTCCATTTCTTCTGTAAAACCATAGCCGCGAGCTACTGGCATCGTAATCGAATCGATCATTACCGCCGTAGTTCGGAACATGTTCTGAATGGACTCCAGCTCGGAAATCATCTCGCCTCGTCCGAGTTCGGTCACAAATGCAACGGATTTTTCCGAGAAATATTTGTGCACAAGCCGATTCCGTTCAATCAACGCATTAGCCAGAACGGATTTTATTTCGTCGGTAGGCTGACTGGCATCCTTTAAGGTCTGAATAAGCCGTCCCATCGTTTTGCCGAGCTCTACAGACTCGTACCGATCAAATTTTTCCCGCCAATTCTGTTGATCCGTGAACTCCAAGACGTTTCGCGGAAAAAAATCGAAAAACATCAGATGCATGAATACTGACTGTTCAAGGCATTGGGCCAGGTACATGGCTAGGCCGAAATGAGCGTAAACATCGCGGATCTGCGATTCATCGTCCATCGTCATGTCTCTCCAGAAGTGCGGCCGGCCATCTGTTGTAACAGCGACCTACTGAATGATGCCTTAGTTGGCGTAGCAATAGGCAGGACTTTGCATCGTTTCTCAAGCGAAACCGTTATGTTGAATCGTTTGAACAGGGCGGTGATTTAACAAATATCATTTTCAGAAAAACACGGTCACCGTCGCTCTTGACCGAATGCATCGTCTACCCCCGCAAATTAGCGTCCTATAAAAGACGGCAGGCTTCAAGCGCCAAACGCGTAGGCATTCATCCATGCAAACTCGGCTTAGGATGGCTGGGAATCGAGTGGAGTTTGTGTGATATTTGGGTTTGGTGGCGATATGCCACTTTGCATAAATCTGTAATAAGGAACTTGTATGGCAATCTACATTCCTCCAGGCCACAGGGTAGGCCGCGATGGAGGTTCGTTCCAGGAAGTCACCATGAACACCAACAACCATTTGGTGACTGCACGCCACGGTCGCTACTGTACAATTCGCGATAATGAACAGGCCCCGGCTACCAGCCGACCTGGTCGTCACTGGCTGCAGATTTTTCGCACGCCTGACAATACTGAATGACGTTTGTGCCCCGTCGTATCCTCTAAGCAACGGAGGCCCTCCCTGAGGGAAGCGCTTTCGTTACGGCGTATAAATTCACCACTATTGCTTGATTAACTGGTAACAGGCCAAGGCCGTGTTGGCCCAATTTCTGAGCGGCTGATCTTGACTGTTTTAAGGGGCCAACGCATCGGCACAGTATTCAGATCGAGCCAATGCTCAAACCGACTGCCTGCGTTGTCACCACAGTAAAATACGCCTCTGACCTTCGCTACTCTCCAGTCACCTGCGCAGATGGAGAAGATTTTTTCCTCTTCCAAAATGACCCGCGCCTCACGCAGTGCTCGTGTCGACTCGTGAATGTCCTTGACACTGTACTTGTCCATGAAAGCTGTAAGTTTTGTCGACCCTATGAACTGAGGCCCCTCTTGATGAATCAACCTGATGAACTCCTTCTCGGTATTGGAAAGCGCTAAAGGTTTCCATTTCCGCTGACCGGGTTCTCGTTTTGGAATCTTTCCGGTCAGAAATGTATGCCTCCAGCCATTAGGTGCGCCAGACCGTTTCACCGGCCAGCTATACATCAGCGGAACGTGTTCTTCCAGATCCTGATCATGACCTCGATCAGGCTTCGCTTGGAGCAAAAGCTCCACACGATCGAGTAATAACTCCAAAATCAACAGATAAGGATTCGCATTGCTTGAGGCTAGCCAGCACCAGCCAATGTCATCGTTCCATTTGCCCTGATATGGCATTCCATTCAGTTTGATGATCGAGTGACCGCTGTTGCTAATCATCAAGTTCGGCATGTCCGAAACGCCGTAGCCTCGGACATTCTCTTTCCCATCGAACAGCGCACCGACTCCTTTGCGCAAGGCGTCTTCGCTTTTGAAACCGTTGTAACCAATGGTGATCCTCAGGGGAGTGAGCCAATCCCTGACCAAACTTTGATAGATTGCTGCTTTGTAAAACGGCAGTGAGGTGACGTCATCGAAATGTGGCGGCCATTCACCAAACAGAGTCATGTACTCCATGGCCGGTCTTGTGGTTTTGAACTCAAGATTGCCCTGGTCTTGCCGACGGGCATAGTCCTGTTTGGATAGCTGGAAAAACTCATTCAGATGGTCATAGGCATGGTTCAATTCCTTTGAGTACAGGTTCTTCTTGACCTCAAAAACGGCTATGACCTGCTCTATCGGGTAGTAAAAATTGTTGGTGTGAGGTATGGGCTCACCCTCGCCAATTACCACCATGCAATCAATTTCTCCTGATTCTGAGCCTTCTGACGTGATGACGCCCGACGCAACCTTAACGTCAGGATGGGAGAAGTCGATTTGCTTTAGCACATCCTTTGTAAGCCCTTCGTACATCTGACCTATCAGACCCGGGTGTTTAAGCGATTGGCTGTTCAAAACAATCCTTTGCTGATCCACAAGCTTCTTAAGCACTTCAGCCAACACCTGCATCACCTGCCCTCTCGTCGTATCTTTCAATGTTCCCATTATCATATATAAGCGCCATGACAGCACTGAGCTATCCTCGATCGACATGCTTCTGGGCGGCGCAGTGCATCGAAAGGCGCTATCGCGATTGGTCTACGACAGCTTGCCTAGCCAGCACAGCTTCAATGAATGCTTTCCCACCCTAGCACTATGGTTGAGTAATGTGCATTGGCACGCGTCTATAAGGCGTAAATGCCGTTGTATTCGATGTGCACCGGGCCTTTCAGAGGTAGCGCATGCGCAAGGTGGCGTCACGACGCTGGGGAGAACGATGTGGATGTTTTCGCACGAGAATGAATACTAAGGCACTCAATCATCATCAGACGACAACGGTGAATGGATGTCTATCTCAACACCCTTGACTACCCAATCGATCCGAGAAATGAGCGCTGTGGATACCACTTCCAGTCGGTTTCGGCTGACCGCAATGTCATGCTCAAGAAGACCCAGAAACCCGCTTAAAACAGATTCTTCGACATCTGGCGGCTCGCCGCCCTCCTCCCTGTCAGTAAAAGACAAGCTTGGGATAATGGGTATGATATCTACCATCGCTCAGGCGCCTTCTGCTCCGAACCTTGAGCACCCAAGCCTTCAAATCTCGACGACCAAGTCAGCCCTGAAGCCTGTTTGCTCATTCGGATAACCTCTTGGGTTCGAAATCAACCGGCAGCCATTTTCAATGAAGTCAGCAGCGGCGTGGGTATGGCCATATACCCACACATCCGCCAGACTCACCAATTCAGGCCAGTCATTCGCATACGCTGCCTCCAGGTGCATGCCGAGCTTTTCGCAAAGCCCTGACGGGGTCGGAGCATGATGAGTGATGACCACCGTTTTCCCATCGAATGGTTTTTCGAGTTCCGCTGATAACCAGGCGTACGTCGTAGTTGATTCACTAACCAGATCATCGGGCCTGAGGCGTCTGAAGTTATTCGCCGTGCGAATGACGGCATAGTCGTTCATGTATTCCAGTGCCGCTTTTTTTGCAGCGAACACATCGCCCATGAGTGAAAAGTCAGTCCAGGCGGTGGCGCACAAAAAGCGCGTCTGATTGAACACGAATGCCTCATTGTTCAGCACATGAACGTGCGACCGAGCACTTCCCTTCATTTTTATAGGGGTGAGCTCCAGGTGGCCTCTGTAGAACTCATGATTCCCGCACACGTAAAGCACAGGACAATCGAACACGTCATTGGCCCATTCCACCCCGCGCGCCTTCGTGTGAATATCACCGGCGAGAATGACGATGTCGGCATCAGCTGGACTGGGATCAAACGACGCAAACTCGAGATGCAGATCGGAATAGATTCTAACTTTCATTAAGAAGTACCATTTCAGGGTGATCAAAAGTCGCACGCAGTACACGGCACCAGCTTTGGCTAGCGGCTTTCAACGACTTGATCGCCCGCCAGGATGCGTGCGTTCTCGAGCCTTGGTCGGCCAGGATGTACAGCTTGTCTTAACATTCAAAAAAGCAACCGTTGAATGTAACAATCACATCAACTTCCACCGGCGAAATGTGTCTTCGAGACGCCTGAGCGGAATCATTGGCGAACGCCAAGCTCCCTGGGGCAGTCCTAGATCCTGTAGCAAATCCGGCAACGCCAGCAGCAACCTAGCATCTGCCTGTAAGCGATCGAACAGCCATTCCGGATTTGCCCAATGCGCAAAGCGAGCACACACAGCCCCCCAATCGACCGAACCTAGTCGTTCCATTGCTATTGGCCACCGGGTAATCCGCACTATGCCTTCAACATCCAGCACCATGGGTGCAAGATCGTAAACCGGTGCAAAGCTCACTCGCTCTTTACTCCGAAGGATCGAGAGATTTCCGCCATGGTTGTCGGTGTTCCCGACAATCTGATTGATCAAATCCCGTCGCAAGTATTCGCTAATCATGTCCGGTATTTCAGACTCTTGGCCGGCAGCAATCCATGTTTCCGCTAGCCGATCCACGACATCGAAATGATTCAAACAACTACCTCGATTGCTGACGCCACATAATGAATACATGGATTCGACTGCGATGCGCTCCACTCCCCCCAAAGAGACCTTGCGATCGAATCGTTGCATCCAAACACTGGGCGTCTTCGCCGCTTCGTATGTCAGCCCCTCGGCGGCGATCGTGTCGATCCCCAACGCGCCCAACGCGCGGTAAAAGCAGTATTCGGAGTGCAGGATGGTGCGGTCTAATTGAGTGGCGGTGTTACGCGGAAATTTAACAAACCAAAGTCGGCGCACATCTGCGTCGATTAGCATCCCTTCGGGATAAAGCCGCCCTAAAGCATTCTCGACCAGCAGCATTTTTTTAGCTTCACCGCCGGCCCCAAGAGCACCGCTTATTGGCATTCCCGATTCCCTAGCCTGGTCGAGAAAGCCCATTCCTTCCTGAACAACCTCTGCTCGCGTAGACCCACCAGTCACTTCGCTTGTGGAATTCAGCGTTTCGCCCGAGCTTTTTACCCGCATGTGTCCAATGGGAGCAGCAGCGAATTGCTGCAGCAGAAAAAGGTCAGTCGACATCCCAGGCGGTATTACCGCTCTCGACAACAAGTGCCGACGTCCGGCACCGGCCGGAATGATATCGTGCAGAAAAGCTGGGGCGAGCTCTCGCCGAATATCCCATTCCAATGGGAGCCTCGCACTGACGGCAGGCGCTTTAACCGTACCCAGTTGAATGTGCTGATCCACAAGATATTCGGGCTGGTAGTTGATCGTGCACCGGCTTCGCAGGCTCTCTCTAGGTGAATCGAAGCTGACCACCAGTGCATCGCGCCAACAGCCATCCGAGTGAATTTGAAGCGTGATGGATTCCATACCTCTCGGCCAATTGCCGAAGCCTCACTGTGCCATGATCAATATCAGTCCGCAGGGCTTTTGGGGGGCTGACGGTCCCCCTGAACAGCG
>Ga0182005_1001092_pt1 | contig 11350 bp, 10 predicted proteins | sample Sormic07211103_1_FD_123021 | JGI IMG/M metagenome (GOLD analysis project Ga0182005, IMG submission 123021) | Rhizosphere microbial communities from Sorghum bicolor, Mead, Nebraska, USA - 072115-103_1 MetaG | ecosystem: Host-associated > Plants > Roots > Rhizosphere | place: USA: Nebraska...
AGAAGCTGCCGAGGCGGCAGCGATAGGTCCGCTCTGGGCGTGGCGGATGCTTCTCTCATTTTGACTTGTTCGGAAGCAGGCCGCCTTTAGTCCTCTGCGCTGAAAATCCGTACCTGGCCGTTTTGAGCCGGTCGCCGCAGTCTCATTTCGCCCCTTAGCAGATGATCGATTCTCTTGACGGCAGACCTTCAACGGTTAATTTAAGCAGAGCTGCGAAGTAATTTTGGCTCAACATGAATTGTTAGACATTACTGTCGAGACTGCTTGAACAACCAATCTCGCCACCAATATCCTGGGTAGATTTCCGCGGGTAACTGATGATCTATACCGTCGTATTCTCTGAATTGGATATTCTTTCCGCCAATGCGTACCAATTCATTGAAAAATCTGCGATCGGCAGTTATAGGGTTTTCAGTGTCCGAGTTCCCATGAATGATCAATATAGATAGGTTTTTGAAGGTTGGGGCGGACGAATCTGCCGGTGCGATTCCAGAAACTGGTACTACCGCCGCAAATAGATTCGGTCTGAGAGCAGGTGAAAGCCATGCTGCCGACCCACCCATTGAAAATCCTACGGCATAGATCCTAGATTTGTCGACGGCATGATGTGCAGTGAAGTCTTCTACCAGCTCAAGTGCAGCATTTAAAGCCGATGTGGGTTCCGCGTGTTGGTCTGACGATGGTGGTCCATAATTGGCGCTTCTGATAGGGAGCTGAGGGATCAGAACGTAAGCCTGATAACGCTCACGTACATCTGACGCTGCCCATGTTTTGGCGAGTCGGTCAAGCTGGGTCAAATTGTCTGTACCAACACCGCCAGAGCCGTGCAGTTGCAGCACAAGTGGATAGGATTGTCCCTGGGTACCATGGGACGGAGTCAAAAATCTGTACGGCAGCTTTGTTCCGTCAGAAGCTTGAAAATCGGCAGTATCAAACTTTGTCGGTTCGATGGAGGAAAAGGCATCTTTGGCAATAGATGGGGAGTTCTTGATGACGTTGTATTTGGGAGTTATAGATTCGCAGCCACTTGTGGCAATGCAGGACGCAACGATGAGGATAGACAACCAGATATTTTGCACGGGTAGCAGAGCTGTGTTTTTATTTATCTGTTCCATGATTCACACTATCCAATGAAAACGGTATTGTAGCTGGATCCAACGACAGCTCTTGGTGTGGATTCAACCGGTGGATGCAACAGATCGATGTCGACCCTGAGCGGAAGTTGACGGTTACGAAGTCCGTGCCACGAAGCAGACATTCAGTTGGACGAACCTTGCGCTTGCGATGACTGGCGGATCGATCTATTCATCCCATAGGCTTACAACAGCCTCGTTTTCCAAACAAATGCACTCGGTTCACTCGAACAATAGCAACCACTCCAACCCATTCATCCCAATGTTGCCACTCGCAATCACCCGCGCACCATCATCGTTAGGAAATACCCGCTGCAGCAGAGCGAAATAGGCGGCATTGCGCACGCCGTTTAAGTGTCCGCCATTGCTGTCGTAGTAAGGGAAGTTCTCCGGATGTAGCGTCCACGCGGCGGCTTGCCGATAGGCGGCTGCCAATTTGTTGCCTTGTGGCGTTTGCCATACACCGCGTCCTGCAATCTCAAAGATGCGCGCCGCTGCCGTGGTTGGCAGCAAGGTGTAGTGCGTGTAGCTTAGGCCGTTGACTCCCTTGTGCGCTCCCCCGCAATAATTGTTTGTGTCACTGCGGCAGATTTCCAACGGCAGCGACCCGCCTGGCGCCACCTCACTGTCCATCAGCACCAGCCAGCGTACCCTAGCTTGCTCGAGCAAGGCGGTGTCGCCGGTGTATGCGGCGATGGCTGCATTGAGGAAAACACCCCAGTTGGCGTGATTGTTCTTGCGGTCGCTATGCGATAGAGGTAAGGCGATGTCGGTGAGGAGGCGTCGGAATGACCGATCGTTCCAGCCCTCCGCATCGCGCACCATCGAGGCGGCCAGGATGTACTGTGGCAGGTCGAAATTGATTTCCGATGCACCTTGCTTCGATTTCACCTCTCGCATGGTATCGGCCCATGCGCCAATAATGGACTGGGCGTGCTTCGCATAAAGTGGGTTCTGCGACACTGCATAGCACAGTGCAGCGCGCCAGGCCATCGTGCCATCGCTCGAGAAGCGCTTGGACATGTCCGTCTCGACAACGCCGCCCGAGGTGTAGTGCGGCGGCGGGGAAAATACGGAGACGGGCGCAGCGCGCGTATCGATTTCCTTGTCGCAGCGCCGGATGAGAGGCGCGATGCGAGCCGGCTGGGCGCGCAAGGACTGAATCTCGGTCTCAGTGAGCCAAAGGTTTGCGGTGGCTGTAGATGCGGTAGCGATTGGCGATGTCAACGCGATGGCTACAGCCACAAAGGCGAGGATACGAGTCATGGGCGTAAGTCCATTCGAATCAAAGTGAGATTACGATTGGGTGGAAATTGTTCGAACGTAATCGTCAGCGAGTATATCTGGCTACATAGCTGCTGCATGGAAAAATCGCGAGAACTGGGAAATCGACACGCATTTTGCATCGCACGACCAATATGCACGGCGAAATATAAGTTGCGAAAACGTTGACTGCTCGCTGTCGATCCGCGGCGGCCATGAGCAATGCCCGACCATGCGCTCGGTAGCAGACATTCCTGCTACTGCGCACCAGAGGCCAAGATTCGATTCGCTGATGGCCTCGAGTGCATTGACACAATGCGACAAGGTGGATTTCCCGGAACCCGAGGGGCCAACCAACAACACGATCTCGCCAATGCCGATGCTCTTCGCGCTCGAAGCCGATCACGCTGCCGAGCGCCGCGGCCATCGACAGGCGCAGCACCATTTCGAGTTCACTGGTGTTTGACATCGCCCGGCGATCGCCCGCGGTGCGTTCGCATCCCGTAGGAGATTTTTGACTAAATCAACGCTGCCACCGGATAGCGCCGCCATTCCGGCTCGGCATGGCGGCGGCCGTGGGTGAACAGAAACCAGAGCACCGCTTGCGGATCGGACAGCTGCACCGGATGCGCGGCCTTCCATTCGTCGAACGCCTGCCGCAGCGCCGGCTCGTCGTCCAGCATCTGCAAGGCCGTGTCCTCGAAGACATAGGCTGAGATGGAGGCCTGCTTCCTCTCCAGCACGCTGTTGAAGAACCCCCAGCGGAAGAAGCTGTCGTGCGCTTCGGGCTCCAGGGTCTCGACCGCGTAGCGGGCCTGGGGCTGGTCGAGAGGCACCAGCATGTCACCCGCGCGCGCCTGGATGGCCTCGGTGTGCGTGCTCAGCAGCACACGGTCATGGAACATGTGGCCTTCGTAGGCGGTCGCGCGCGTGCCGACCTCCAGCACCCGGTACACCCGTGCCGCATCGAACAGTCGGTCGGCGTCCAGGCGCTGCAGTGCGACGCCGTTCCACTCCAGCCGCTCGATCACCTCGCGCCAGGCCTGGGGCACCAGGTAGGCCTTCGGCGCGGTCACCACCCGCTCCTCGACACAGCGGTCGAAGTGGACGATGTCCTTCTCCCACGGCTGGCTGCGGTCGTAGGCGAGCCGTTGATAGTCGCCCAGCCGGCTCGGCGTACGCACCGCCGCGTAGCCCTTGAAGCGAAGGCGCGCCGGCCGCTCGTGGTCGTTGCGCCAGCGCAGCGGCCACTGTGTGCGGCGTGCGGCGTAGGCCCGCGAATCGCGCCGCAGTTGCTGAATGCGCCCCGCCTGCGCCGCGCTGAAGTCGAGCACCACCTCGACCAGCGTGCGCATCGCGGCCACGCGGTCGGCGAAGGGCTTGAGCATGTGGGTCTCGGGCATGAAGCCGATGGTGTGGTGCAGCGCGGCGTAGCCGGTGGAGAAGCGCGGCAGATCGAGAAAATCTTCGATGCCGTCGTCCGGCGTTTCGGCCAGCAGGTTGACGTAGGGACAGGTCGGCCAGCCGCGCCTCTGCATGTCGCCGTAGATCGCGGGCAGCATGCACTCGCGCAGGAAGTCGCCCAGGCCGCCGCCCAGCTTGTCGGGCTGGGTCGGGATCAGGGTCATGGCGTAGGCGTAGTCGGCACCGTTGGCGGTGTGGGTGTCGACCATCACATCCGGGTCCCAGGCGTTGAAGAAGCGGTTGAACACCTGGGCGGCCAGGCTGTCGCACTTGATGAAGTCGCGGTTCAGGTCGAGGTGCCGACCGTTGCCCCGAAAGCCGAACGCCTCGGGGCCGAGCTGGTTCGCCCGCGAGCTGGACTGGCGGTTCACGCAGCCGTCGACGTTGTAGACCGGGATGAAAAGGAACACCGTGCCGCCGAGCGCCGCCAGCCGCTCGGGCTCAAGGCAGAAGTCGCGCACCAGCGCCATGCAGGCATCGATGCCTTCGGGCTCGCCGGGATGGATACCGTTATTGTTGAAGAACACCGGGCGCCCCTGCTCGCGCAAGGTGTCGCGGTCGAACACGCCGTCGGCCGTGACCAGGCCGGCGTGCATCGGCAGGCCGGTGTCGGACGTGCCGATCCGCCACCATCGCAGCACACCCGGGAATCGCTCGGCCAGCCGCTCGTAGAAGGCGATGCATTCGGCCCAGGTGGAGGTCTGGTTGCCATTGCCGAGTTCGAAGGGCGTGGGATGGGCAAGGCTGGTCGGGGACGTCATGCGTGACTCCTTTTTTTGGTGGCGTCGAGAAATACGCCAATCTGACGGTCCGCATCTACTGGACTGAACCCCTCGGGCGGGGCGCTGCGTTGTTGAGCGGCAGCTGTGAATAAGTGTACCAAATAAACAAAGGGGAATTCGCAGAGGACGTAGCCCCGAGCGAATTCCCCTTTGTCGTGAGTTCCTCAATTATTGGTATAAACGATTTATATCGTTAATTGATTTTCGTCGCTCGCCGCCCTCGTTTGGAGCAGAAGCGCCGGTTTTGCGCTTCTGCTCGCGCGCCTTGATTCTGCGCTTGGCGGCCAAGCTGCTGTGCTGGAAGCGGTACGATTCATTTGCAGTCCTACGCCATATTCCTTTGGTCGAAGGCCCGGCGCGCTTCCTCAACCTCCGGCAGTTTTGCCAATGTCCAGGCGTGCATCGCGTTGAACGGCTGCAGCAAGGTACGGCCGAGCGGCGTGATCTTGTATTCCACGGCAATGGGCGACACAGGGATCACATGACGCGACAGCAGGCCATTTCGTTCCAGCTTGCGCAGGCACTGGGTGAGCGCTTTTTGGGTGACGCCTTCCAGCCGGCGCTTGATGGCGTTGAAGCGGACAGGGCCGTCTTCCAGCACTATCAGCACCATCATCGACCATTTGTCAGAAACTTGATCAAACAGGACGCGGCTTGGGCACTCGGCGGAGAAACATTTGATGGGGACATCGGTCACGGGTGGTTTCCTTGGCTATACCTAGGCACTTCAAGGTGCCTAATTGACTCTAAGTATAATTCATATACCATGAGACTTCCAATCACAATCGAGTTCATCCTATGCCATCTATCGATACCGACGTGCTGTTTCGCCCCCTCACCATCAAGTCGCTTGCGCTCAAAAACAGAATTGTCATGGCCCCAATGACGCGTACTTTCTCCCCGAACGGCGTACCAACGCAAGCAAACGCTGCGTACTACCAGCGCCGTGCGGCGGGACAAGTTGGCCTGATTCTGTCGGAAGGCACGGTCGTGGATAGGCCGGCATCCCGCAACGATCCCAGCATCCCTTTCTTCCATGGCGCGGCAGCGCTGGCCGGCTGGAAGGGCGTGATTGACGCCGTGCATGGCGCTGGAGGCCGCATGGGGCCGCAACTCTGGCACACCGGCTCCGCCAAGTACGGAGAATGGGAACCGGAGACAGCGGTCGAAAGCCCCTCAGGGCTGAACGCTCCCGGCGTAGCGCGCGGCGTGGCAATGAGCGAGAGCGCCATTGCCGATACGATCGCGGCTTTTGGCAAGGCGGCAGCCGATGCCAAGCGTCTGGGTTTCGACACCGTGGAAATTCACGGCGCGCACGGCTATCTGATTGATCAGTTCTTCTGGTCCGGCACCAACCTGCGCACCGATCAGTATGGCGGGGCGACGCTCATTGAGCGCTCGCGCTTCGCGAAAGAGATCGTGGCTGAGGTCCGTAAGGCGGTGGGCGCGGATTTTCCGATCATTCTTCGGATCAGTCAATGGAAGCAGCAGGACTTCAGCGTGCGGCTGGCAGAGACGCCGGCGGCCATGACAGATTGGCTGCTGCCGCTGGTCGAGGCGGGGGTGGATGTTTTGCACTGTTCGCAACGGCGTTTCTGGGAGCCGGAATTTCCAGAGATCGACGGAGAAAACGGCCTGAATTGCGCCGGCTGGGCCAAAAAACTGACCGGCGCAACAACTATCAGCGTAGGCTCGGTTGGCCTCGACGGCGACGTCATGAACGCCTTCGCCGGCAAGGGATCGGGGACCATGAGCCTGGATCGGCTGATCGAGCGCATGGAGCGCGAGGAGTTTGATCTGGTCGCCGTTGGCCGGGCCTTGATCAGCGATCCCGACTGGGCTGCAAAGATCCAAGGCGGCAATCACGAAAGCTTGAAGGGGTTTGACGCTGCCACACTCGCCGAACTGGTCTAAGCAGCGCTCGCTCGCAAGTAACTTTGGGAAGCGGCGCGGTTCCTGGATCGCCTAGATCGTAGAGGCAATCCGGGTCGCAACGCCGGCGATCCAGTCGATGGCTGGATCCGGGACCGATCCGGCCAGTCGCGCAAGGCCAGTGGTCCACGGTGGAACCGGCGCCGGCTGCGGATGAATGTCGATGTCCGCAGCATCGGCGAGCCGCCGCGCTACGTGCTCCGCCAGCAGGCAGACGAGGTCGGTGGCCGCGACGATGAAGGGCGCCGCCAGAAAATTCGGCGCGGTCATGACGACGCGCCGTGAAATGCCGACCTCAAGCAGGCGGTCGTCAAGACTGCTGGGTTCGCAGGGCGAACCGCGTGGCGCGGTTGATGAAGACGGCCGGCATCAAGGCTCGCCATAAGCGACGCCGTCATCCTGGCCAGCTTCAGGCTAGCGCGCATGCAATTGCCCCGAATCTGCTGAACCGGCAGTTTGAGGCAACGGCACCCAATCAGAAATGGGCTGCCGACTTTACCTATGTGTGGACCGGGGAAGGCTGGCTGTTTGTCGCAGTAGTACTGGACTTATATTCGCGACGTGTCGTAGGCTGGTCAACGCAGTCGATAATGACGGCACAGCTGGTGATGGACGCATTGCTGATGGCCGTCTTTCGCAGAGGACGCCCTCGAGCTGTTCAGCACCAGTCAGACCAAGGCTCTCAAGCCGACTTTCAACGCGTCGGCTAAATCGATGCGGCTTCGACAATTTGCTGACGCCAGATTTGCCTAATTTTTTCACAAAATGCATGGGCAGCAAATTCATATAACTGAGGATCCAGTTCGGACGCCGGTCGGATCGATGCTTGTTGCCGATTGATGCCAGGCTAGAAAGTTTTGCATCCCATCTCTATCATCGAAAGAGCAATCATGCGCGCCTTTTCCAGGGCTACATGCTCATTCGGAAATACGCAGTCAAGGGCAACCCGCTGCGGCGGGAAAATGCCATGTCTATGCAAAGGATTTCCGGAAGAATAAATGGCGAGTACGGCAACCCAGTCTTCGCGATCGGGTAGTTTAAACCCGGAATATTCTATTTCATATTTGCCAATTGTTTCAGATTTCATGGGAGTCTCCAGCAATTCGGCCTCGTACCTCACCCTCGTATAAGCAGTATAGGCAGCCGGTTACAGCATGTTCAGCATTTTTCCTGATCAGCGTGTCGCCCAAATAATCTCCGTGCGTTAACGCACAGACCTTGCGACGTTTCCTGAATATTCTGATCTGCAATCGTAGCGCACCGATTGAGGCAGGCCTTTCGGCCATACGCGCAGTTTGGCTGTAGATGCGATCTTGCAGTAGCGATGGCTTGATCTGCCGACGCTCGTCCTTGTCGCCAGAGACTGATCAAATCTGGGCAACTACCCACAAAAATGTGCGTAGTTCTGGATAGTCGGAAAAAGGAAATGTGGTTATGCCGGCTCGTTAACTGAGTTCAAGGCGAATCCCGGCTGACATGGCTGGATTCGCCAAAAACTGCATATGCCCATGGGATGGAAACAGCTTATCCGTCCGCCGCGTGCATGAGCAGGTCACGACGAAGATGCGGACTCAGGAGAGCTTGATGCGTTTTCCGTTGCAACTGGCTCCGATCGCCTTTTGACGTTAACACCATGATTTTTCCTGTTGCGGCTCACAACCGGTTAGTAGGCGCATGGCCGAGACACCTAAGAAGTAGAACTTGAATGCAGTATCTAAAGCTGCGAAGCTCCGCGCGAAAGCGTCAGCGTGTCCACCGACAATGGGTCGGTCGATTACATCGCTGACGTCATGGATTTAGTCAAAAAAAGGGGACACAAATGAACAAATTCGAGGGAAAGAGTTATCCCGGCTTCCTGATATGGTTCATGGCATTGCTGTTGACCGCTATGGTCGCAGCATGCGGAGGCGGGGGCGAAGGGCAAAGTCCAATCCTTGGTACCGGCGGCATCGCCGCGTCCGTGCCGGCAGTGACGGTCACCGTGCCTGCTGATGGTGCGACTAATGTTGCAATCACCACCAAGATCACGGCGACGTTCAATAAAGACATGGACCCGGCAACGCTCACTGCAACGAGCTTTACATTGGTAGGACCGGGCGCCACTGCCATACCGGGCCTGGTCACCTACGATGCCGGCGCGAAAACCGCGACCTTTCTGCCGACAACGGCAACCGGCGTTCTCTTAGCGAATGCTAAATATACTGCCACGGTCACGACCGGGGCCAAGGATCTGGCCGGCAAGGCACTGGCGGCCAACTTTGTCTGGACCTTTACCACGGCTGTGGACATTACGCCGCCGACGATAGTTTCAGTAAATCCGGTTGATCCTAGCTCAACTGCGTGTCTCCAAAAGGTCATCAACGCCACCTTCAGCAAGCCGATGGATCCGACCACGATCAATTCGTCCCCGGCCGGAACGCTGGGCACATTCACGATCAAGCAGACAATCGCCGGAACCAATGTACCTGGCATCGTCGCCTATGATGTCCCAACCAGGGTGGCGACGTTTACGGCAAGCAGCGATTTCCTGGCCAATACCAACTATACCGCCACCATCACGACCGCGGCCAAGGACTTGTCCGGCAATGCGCTGGCAACCAACAAGGCATGGACCTTTACCACTACCGCATTAGCGTGCCCGCCTCCTATTGTAGGGGCGAACATCTTGGCAACCGCATCAAGGTTCGGGAACCTGGGGGGTACTGCCGGAACCACCAACCAGGGAACACTTACCGCCGTAATTGGCGGCGATCTCGGGACCACAGCTACCTCTACCTCGTCGGTGACCGGATGGCACGACGCGGCAGGAGATATTTATACGGAAACGGGATCCAACCAAGGTGCAGTGAACGGGAATATCTACACTTGCACCGTGTCTACCCTGGGGCCTACATCCGCTGCTGTCAATCCTGCCTCATGCACTATCGCAACCAACGGCAGGAACGACGCCCTGACGGCATACAACACCCTGGCCGGGCTGCCGGGCGCGACCGATCCAGGTGCCAACCTGGGCGGACTCACCCTTGCGCCTGGTGTCTATAAAACCGCTGGCGGTTCGTTCATGATCGCCGGATCCGATCTCACCCTCGACGCCGGCGGCGACGCGACTGCAGTCTGGGTCTTCCAGATGCCGTCTACGCTCACCGTAGGCCTGCCAGCAGCACCGCGTAACGTGATCCTGGCCGGCGGCGCACTGGCCAAGAACGTCTTCTGGCAGGTCGGTACGTCCGCCACGATCAACGCGGCGGGGGGCGGCACCATGGTGGGAACCATCCTCGCCTCTTCAGCAGTGTCGTTTTCTACTGCCGGCAATGTCGCGCTAGTGACGCTGAACGGCAGAGCGGTCGGCCTGAATGCTTCGGTCACGATGACAAACACCATCGTCAACGTACCGGCCCCGTAAAACTTAAGGCGCCGGCAGCGTCATTGCTGCCGGCTTTCTTAGGAATCGACATGGTTTGCCCGCGATGCATTTATGCAGCCGGCACAAATTTCCCACGATCTGGAGAACAACATGAAATTAGCAAGAGCATCAGGAACACTGGGTCTGATGGCGCTGGCGGCATTCGCTAGCCCATACGCAGCGGCGGACGATGCAGGCTGGTACGGCGGCGCCAGTGCTGGGCAGTCCAGAGCGAGGATCGACGACGGGCGGATCACCAGCGGCCTGCTGGGAAGCGGTTTTGCCACGACCTCGATCAGCAACGACGAGCACAGCACCGGTTATAAGCTTTTTGGCGGGTACCAGTTCAACCAGAACTTTGCGCTCGAAGGAGGTTACTTCGATCTGGGGAAATTCGGCTTCACGGCGACCACGGCGCCGACGGGAACGCTGAACGGCAATATCAAGCTCAGGGGCTTGAATCTCGACCTGGTCGGCACTCTGCCCATCACTGAAAAATTTTCTGCATTTGGCCGGGCCGGATTGAACTACGCTCACGCCAAGGATTCTTTCACCGGGACCGGATCAGTCGATGTGATCAATCCCAACCCCAGCAAGAACGCTATGAACTACAAGTTCGGCGTCGGGGTGCAATACGCTTTGACTGAATCGCTCGCCATGCGCGCCGAGGTCGAACGCTACCGGATTAACGATGCGGTCGGCAACAAAGGCGACATCGATCTTGTTTCGGTCGGCCTGATCTATCGGTTCGGCGGTAAAACGCCGGCCCGTGCACCGCGCGCGGCGGAGCCGGAACCTGTGGCCGCCGCCCCTGCGCCTGAGCTGGTGGCCGTGGCGCCGCCGCCTCCGCCGACGAAGGTGGCTTTCTCTGCGGATTCTCTCTTCGATTTCAACAAGGCGACCTTGAAGCCTGCGGGCAAACAGGCGCTCGACAAGTTTGCTGCCGACCTGAAGGGCGCCGACTTTGACGTCATCACGGTAACGGGACACACCGACCGGATCGGTTTGCACGCCTACAACATGAAGCTGTCTACGCACCGCGCCGAAGCGGTAAAAACCTATCTGGTGCAATCCGCAGGGATCCCGTCCGACAAGATCGGGGCCAAGGGCGTGGACGGATCGGATCCCGTGACCAAGCCCGGCGAATGCAAAGGACAGAAGGTGAGCAAGGCACTGATTGCCTGCCTGCAGCCTGATCGCCGCGTGGATGTCGAAGTCTCCGGGACAAAATGATGTCGACCGCCTGCCCCGAGTAGGGTTTATAGGGCGACTGGTGCTAATTGGCGCGGTTATTAGGGGCGAATACTACATGGACTACGTGGGATCCTTCTTGAAAGCGACGGTGCCCGATGGCAGCTGAACCCACGGATGCC
>Ga0182005_1001093_pt1 | contig 11347 bp, 7 predicted proteins | sample Sormic07211103_1_FD_123021 | JGI IMG/M metagenome (GOLD analysis project Ga0182005, IMG submission 123021) | Rhizosphere microbial communities from Sorghum bicolor, Mead, Nebraska, USA - 072115-103_1 MetaG | ecosystem: Host-associated > Plants > Roots > Rhizosphere | place: USA: Nebraska...
ATCGTCGAGCAGCAGCACCTGCGCCGCCGCCAGTGCCTTGACCGCCTTCAGCGTCAGCAGTTCCAGGTCGCCAGGACCGGCCGACAGCAACACCACTTCGCCGCCGCTACGCACACCGGACGCGCTTGTATCGTTCATCGCAGACTCCAGCCAGAAAGAAGGAACAACCCCAGGGACATCGCACCCGCCTGTGCCCGGCTGCGCGCCTCCGCAACGCCGTCTGCCTGCGCCCGCCAAGCGCGCGCTCGCCGCGTCCTGCCGGCGGCATTGCGCGGGCCGCGGGCGCATGCAGCGTTCGTCGCGCCATTCGCTGCGGCCACCAGGGCGGCGCTCGCGCGGCAACCGCCCATCTGCACCCGGTTGCCGCGCACTCCCGCAGCGGCGGCGGCGTGTGCGACGCGGAAATATCTCGCGAGCGCCAGTCCCATTGCATTACCCGCCCGCCGCAGCTGCGGCAGGCACTGGCCACCGGCGCGGCGCTGCGCGTTGTCGCCCGCCTGACGCGGAAGGCCGACGCCTGCGGCATTTCCTGCACATTCCGAGACCGGCACAGAGGCAGCCTGGAAACCACGGCCGTTCATGCGCTCGCGGCCGTGGCGCACAGCCGCAGCACCTGCGGCATGCACGAGCCGCACACGCTGCCGCAGCCCAGCCGCGTGCGGATCTCGGCCGGTGCCGCGCCGCGCGCGGCTTCGGCGCGGATCGCCGATTCGCGCACCTGCGTGCACTGGCACACCACCGGATCGCGCGCCGCGCCGCCGGCCTGCGCGAATGCCGCCAGCCGCGCGCCGTGCCAGGCGTCGCCGCTCAATGCGCGCTCCAGCAACGCTTCGCCGCCGGCATCGCGCTGCGCACCCGCCAGCAGCAGGCCATCGAGATGGCTGAGCGGCGCGGCGCCGCGCCAGGCCACGCGCTTGAGCAGGCCGCGGCGCGCGTCGCGGTATTCGAGGGTGTCGGCGTCGCCGCCGGCCAGCGCCAGCGCCGCGGCCAGCGCTTCCAGCTGCGCGGGCGCCGGCGCCTGCTCGGCGGCGGCGCGCAGCACCAGCCAGGCCTGATCCTGCTCGCCGGCCTCGGCCTGCAGGCTCAACGCGGCATAGCCGAAGTCGCGCAGCCACGGTTGCGCCGCGGCCTGCAGCGCGAGCGCATCGCCGCGCCGGGCCAGCAGCAGGTGCCAGCCGAACTCGGCCTTCTCCACACGCACTGCCGCGTGCTTGAGCTCGGGCTGCTGCGAACGCGCGTCCACCGCGCCCAGGCTGAGTTCGTTGATGCCGCCGCTGTGCAGGAACTGCGCGTTCCAGTGCATCGCCGCGAATACGTCGCCGGAGCGCATTTCCTCGCACGCTTCCAGCGGCAACACCAAGCTGCCGCGCTTGCTGACGATGCGCACCAGGTCGCCGGCGCGAAGTCCGCGCCGCGCGGCGTCCTGCGGATGCATGCGCAGGCCCGGCTGCGGGCTGTGCGCGAACAGCCCCGGCACCCGGCCGCTGCGCGACATGCCGTGCCACTGGTCGCGCAGGCGCCCGCTCAGCAGGCGCAACGGAAACCGCGCCGAGGTCGGTTCGGCCACTGGCCTGTACGGCGTGGGATGAAAGCGCGCACGCCCGTCGGCGGTGGCGAACACGCCATCGGCATAGCGCCGCGCCTGACCGTGCGCGGCGCCGGCCGGCAGCGGCCATTGCTGCGGACCTTGCGCGTCCAGCCGCGCGTAGTCGAGTCCGCCGATGTCCAGGTCGCGGCCGACCGTCAGTGCACGGTGCTCGTCGAACACCGCCGCGGTATCGGCGAAGCCGAAACGCGAACCGGCCGACGGCGCATCCAGCCGCGCTTCCAGCCGCCGCGCCACTTCGTTGGCGATCCACCAGTCCGGCCTGGCCGCGCCCGCTGCCGGCAGCGCCTTGCGCACGCGCGAGACGCGGCGCTCGGAATTGGTCACCGTGCCGTCCTTCTCGCCCCAGCTCGCCGCCGGCAGCAGCACATCGGCGTAGGGCACGGTGTCGGTGTGCACAAACGCTTCCTGCACGATCACCAGCTCGGCCTGGCGCAAAGCGTCGCGCACCTGTGCGATGTCCGGCATCGAATGCACGGGATTGGTGCAGGCGATCCACACCGCCTTGACCTCGCCGCGGCGCAGCGCATCGAACAGCGCCACCGCCGGCAGGCCGGGACGCGCCGACAGGCGATCGGCCGGCAGCTGACACAGCCGCTCCAGGTCGGCGCGATCGGTCGCGCTGCCGATCTCGCGGTGCGCGGCCAGCATCGTCGCCATGCCGCCGACCTCGCGCCCACCCATCGCGTTCGGTTGCCCGGTCAGCGAGAACGGGCCGGCGCCGGGCTTGCCGATCTGCGCGGTGGCCAGATGCAGATGGATCAGCGCCAGGTTCTTGTCGGTGCCGTGCGCGGACTGGTTCAGGCCCATGCAATACAGCGACAGCGCCGGCAGGTCGCGAGCGAACCACTCCGCCGCCTGCACCAGGTCGGCGACCGGGATGCCGCAGAGGTCGGCGGCCATCGCCGGGGTGTATTCGCGCAGCGTCTGCCGCAATTCGGCGAAGCCCTGGGTATGCGCGGCGATGAATCCGCGGTCGATGCGGTCTTCCCAGATCAGGTGGTGCAGCATGCCGTTGAACAGCGCCACGTCGGTACCGGGCTGGATCGGCAGATGCAGGTCGGCCATCGCCGCGGTGTCGGTGCGGCGCGGATCGACCACGATCCAGCGCACGTCCGGATCGCGCGCGCGCGCGTCCTCGAGCCGGCGGAACAGCACCGGATGCGCGTAGGCCATGTTGCTGCCGGCCAGCAGCACGGTCCTGGCCAGCTCCAGGTCTTCGTAGCAGGTCGGCGGGCCGTCCGCGCCCAGCGCCAGCTTGTAGCCGCTGACCGCGCTGGACATGCACAGCCGCGAATTGGTGTCGATGTTGTTGGTGCCGATCAGGCCCTTGGCCAGCTTGTTGAAGACGTAGTAGTCCTCGGTCAGCAGCTGTCCCGACAGGTAGAACGCCACCGCGTCCGGGCCGTGCCGCTCGACGATGCCGGCCAGGCGCTCGGCCACGCTGTCCAGCGCCACCGCCCAGTCCACCGCGCGCCGCGGCGTGTCGCGATGCGTGCGCAGTTCCGGCTGCAGCGCGCGGCCATGCAGGCTGCGCACGGTCTCCGGCAGGGTGCGGCCCTTGCTGCACAGCCGGCCGTAGTTGGCCGGGTGTTGCGGGTCGCCTTCGATGCCGACGATGCGCGCCGCGCCGTCGGCGCCGTGCTCGGTCTCGATCAGCACGCCGCAGCCGACGCCGCAGTAGCAGCAGGTGGAACGGGTCAGCGTGCGCCGCGCCGCGTTGTCCGCGACCGCGCTCGCGCCGGGCACGTGCGCGCCGTCCATCACGCGGCGCCCTGCAACGACAGCCACACGTCGCCATCGTCCACCCGCACCGGATAGCGACGTGCGCAGCCCACGTCGGGTGCGCAGGCCTGGCCGCTGTCCAGCGCGATGTTCCAGTTGTGCAGCGGGCAGGTGACGCTGTCGCCCGCGACGATGCCCTGCGACAGCGGCCCGCCCTTGTGCGGGCAGCGATCGACCAGCGCGAACACGCGATCGCCGGCGGTGCGGAACAGTGCGATCGGGTCGGTGCCGTCGATCTGCAGCACGCGCGCGCCGAGCGAAGGGATCTCGTCGATGCGGCAGATGCGGATCCAGCGGCGGGCGCTGGCGTCGGACGCGACGGGATCGGAAGCGGCTGCGTTCATCGCTCAGTCCTCCACCAGCGCCAGCGGCGCGGCCACGCGCAACGGCTGGAATTCGCGCTGCCTGGCGCCGGCGATGCGCTCGGCCCACGGATCGGGCAGGCCTTCCAGCGCGTACAGCAGCCGCTCGTACAGCGCGCGCCGGTTGGCCGCGTCCTCGATCACCCGCTGGCGGATGTAGTCCATGCCCACCCGCTCGATGTAGTGCACGGTACGGTCCAGGTAGTAGGCCTCCTCGCGGTACAGCTGCAGGAACGCGCCGGTGTACTCCTTCACCTCCTCGGCGGTCCTGACCTTGACCAGGAACTTGGCGACCTCGGTCTTCATGCCGCCGTTGCCGCCGATATGCAGCTCCCAGCCCGACTCCACCGCGATGATGCCCACGTCCTTGATCCCGGACTCGGCGCAGTTGCGCGGGCAGCCGGACACCGCCAGCTTCACCTTGTGCGGGCTCCACATGTTGGCCAGCATGGTTTCCAGATCGATGCCCATCTGCGTGCTGTTCTGCGTGCCGAAGCGGCAGAACTCGCTGCCCACGCAGGTCTTCACCGTACGGATCGACTTGCCATAGGCGTGTCCGGAATTCATCCCCAGGTCCTTCCACACCCCCACCAAATCTTCCTTGCGGATGCCGAGCAGATCGATGCGCTGGCCGCCGGTGACCTTGACCATCGGTACCGCGTACTTGTCGGCGACGTCGGCGATGCGGCGCAGTTCCGAGGCGTTGGTCACGCCGCCCTTCATCTGCGGGATCACCGAGAACGTGCCGTCCTTCTGGATGTTGGCGTGGGCGCGTTCGTTGATGAAGCGCGACTGCGGATCGTCCACCGCCTCGCGCGGCCAGGTCGACAGCAGGTAGTAGTTGATCGCCGGACGGCAGGTGGCGCAGCCGTTCGGACTGCGCCATTGCAACTGCGCGTACACCGCACCATGCGTGAGCAGCCTGCCCTCGCGGATCGCCTGGCGCACCTCGCCATGGCTCAGGTCGGTGCAGCCGCACACCGCCTTGGTCTTGGGCGTCTGCTGAAAGTTGGAGCCCAGGCAGTTCATCAGGATCTGCTCGACCAGGCCGGTGCACGAGCCGCAAGAACTGGCCGCCTTGGTCTGCTTCTTGACCTCGTCCACGGTGAACAGGCCCTGCGCGTTGATCGCCTTGACGATGGTGCCCTTGCACACGCCGTTGCAGCCGCACACCTCGTCGCTGTCGCGCATCGCGCTGGCGCGGTCCTGGCCGGCGGTGCCGGCGTCGCCGAGCGCGCTCTCGCCGAACATCAGCCGCTCGCGGCGCTCGCCGATCGGGCTGGCATCCTTGAGCAACTGGAAATACCAGGCGCCGTCGTTGGTATCGCCGTACAGGCAGGCGCCGACCAGCCTGTCGTCCTTCAGCACCAGCTTCTTGTAGACGCCGCCGGCCGGATCGGACAGCACGATCTCCTCGCTGCCCTCCCCGCCCATGAAATCGCCGGCCGAGAACAGGTCGATGCCGGTGACCTTGAGCTTGGTCGAGGCCACCGACCCGCGGTAGATGCCGATGCCGAACCCGGCCAGGTGGTTGGCGCAGATCTTGGCCTGCTCGAACAGCGGCGCGACCAGGCCGTAGGCGATGCCGCGGTGGCTGGCGCATTCACCGACCGCGTACACCCGCGGGTCGAAGGTCTGCAGCGTATCGTTGACCACGATGCCGCGCGTGCAGTGGATGCCGGCGGCCTGCGCCAGCGCGATGTTGGGACGGATGCCGGCGGCCATCACCACCAGGTCGGCCGGCACCTCGCTGCCGTCGGAGAATTTCACCGCCACCACTTCGCCGTCGGCATTGCCGACCAGCTCGGTGGTGGAGGTGCCGAGGCGAAACTCCAGGCCTCGTTCGCTGAGCGATTGCTGCAGCAACTGCCCGGCGACCGGGTCGAGCTGGCGCTCCAGCAACCAGTCGGCCAGGTGCACCACGGTCACCTGCATGCCGCGCTGCTTCAGCCCGTTCGCCGCCTCCAGGCCGAGCAGGCCGCCGCCGATCACCACCGCGTGGCGCTTGCGCGTGGCGGTGTCGATCATGGTCTGCGTGTCGTGCATGTCGCGGTAGCCGATCACGCCCTTCAGCTCCTTGCCCGGCACCGGCAGCACGATCGGCAGCGAGCCGGTGGCCAGCAGCAGGCGGTCGTACGGCGCCTCGGTGCCGTCGGCGGCGATCACCTTGCGCCTGATCCGGTCGATGCGGGTGACTTCCTTGCCCACATGCAGGCGGATGCCGTGCTCGGCGTACCAGGCCAGCGGATTGAGCACGATCTCGTCGAACCGTTGTTCGCCGGCCAGCACCGGCGACAGCAGGATGCGGTTGTAGTTCGGATGCGGCTCGGCGCCGAACACGGTGATGTCGTACATCCCCGGCATCAGCTTGAGCAGTTCTTCCACGGTGCGGATGCCGGCCATGCCGTTGCCCACCACCACCAGTCTTGGCTTGTTCATGCGAGTCTCGCTTCGGTGGAGAGGATCAGACGCGTGCCGCGCCGGCCGCGGCCCATTGGCTGCGCCAGTGCTGCTTGACGTTGGACAGCAGGCCCCAGGCCAGCAGCGCGCAGCCGGCGAACAGCCACAGCCCCAGCGCATAGCTGCCGGTGTGCTGTTTGACGATGCCCAGCCCCGCAGCGAGCAGGAACCCGCCGATGCCGCCGGCCATGCCGATCAACCCGGTCATCAGCCCGATGTCGCGGCCGAAGCGCTGCGGTACCAGCTGGAACACCGCGCCGTTGCCAGTGCCCAGGCACAGCAGGGTCAGCACGAACAGCGCCACCGTCGCCGCCGGACCGCCGACGCCAATCGCCGCAGCGGCCACCAGCAACGCCACCAGCAGATAGATCGACAACAGCGTGCGCGTGCCGCCGATGCGGTCGGCCAGCGCCCCGCCCAGCGGACGCATCACCGAACCGGCCAGCACGCAGGCCGCGGTGGCCCAGCCGGCGAGCTTCGGCGAGAAATCGAATTGATCGTGGAAGTAGCCGGGCAAGGCGCTGGCGAACCCGGCGAAGCCGCCAAAGGTGATCGCGTAGAACAGCATGAACCACCACGAATCGCGGTTGCCGACGAGGACCCGCGCGTAGTCGCCCAGATGCTTGCGCGGCACCTCCACCGGCGCGTCCTTGGCGCACAGCGCGAACACCAGCAAGGTCAGCGCCAGCGGAATGCAGGCCAGCCCGAACACCGCCTGGTAGCCGAACGCCGTGGCCAGCACAGGCGCAAACAGCGCGGCGAACACCGTGCCGGAATTGCCGGCGCCGGCGATGCCCATCGCCGTGCCCTGGTGCTGCGGCGGATACCAGCGCGAGGCCAGCGGCAGCGCCACCGCGAACGAGGCCCCGGCCACGCCGAGCATCAGTCCCAGCAGCAGCACCTGCGCGAAACTGCGCACGCCCAGCTGCCACGCCACCGCCAGCGCCACGATCACCAGCACCTGTGCCAGCATCCCCGCGCGCTTGGCGCCGATCATATCGGCGAGCATGCCCAGGAACAGCCGCAGCACCGCCCCGCACAGGATCGGCACCGCCACCATCAGCGCACGCTGCTGCGTATCCAGCTGCAGCGCCGCGGCGATCTGCACCTGCAGCGGACCGAGCAGGTACCAGACCATGAAACTCAGGTCGAAATACAGGAACGCCGACAACAGCGTGGGCGTATGCCCGGCTTGCCAGAACGATCGATTCATCCGCGCCATCTCCGAGAAACGTTGGGCCGCAGCGCTGCACACCACCCGCAGCGCGCGGTAGTCGAGGGGAGGGAAAAACGAAAACGGCGCCGTCCGGTTCGCACCGGAAGACGCCGTTGTCTGGGCAGGTGGGCCGCCGTTGGCCCGCCTGCCGAATCGAGTTGGTGCGGACACCCCGTTGCATCCGCGCTATGGCTATCGCAATCGGCGTGCCAAGTATTCGCGGCGGCGGCGGCGCGGCCGAATCATCCGAGAATTCAAGGCGTTGGCTAGTTCATCAGCAAGTTGCAGCGCCGCCGACCGCCGGCCGCGCCGCGCGCCAACGAACACAAGTGGTGCGCAACGCACCTTTATTGTGCGTCGCGGCAATCGTGGCGAGTCGCGTGTGATTGCCGTGGACAAGGCACTGGAAGATTCGAACATGCCTTGTGTCCATGGCACCGAATCCCGATCCGCCGATGCTGGATGCGCCACACCCCAGGCGCTGCGATTCCAGCGCCACCACGGCATTCTCCAGCTCGCCGCCAGCGCCATCCGGATGCGGCATCGCTAGCGTCCGCGGCGACCCCACCTTGGCCAAAAGCGGCTACCGCCGACAATCGTGCACTCCGGCTTGCTGGACCGCACGGGAATCGGCACGCTGCCATCTTCCTGTCGGCCATCCTTTTTCCATCAGATGAAACACGCCCTGCTCGCCGTCTTTCTGCTCAGCCCTGCCGCGTGGGCGTGCGACAACCACCTGCCGCTGTCGGGCTCGGTCAGCGTGACAACCTGCTCGCCGAGCAAGGGAGCCGCCGGCTGCGTCTATTCGGCCCGGGCGCTTTACGACTACATGGAAGCCGTGCCGGACAGCGCTGCGAGTTTCACCATCGGCCTGCAGGCCAGCCCCTGGCGCATGTACGACGGAGAGTGGCGCATTCTCACCCCCGACGACCTCGCCGCGACCATTCGCGCGCAACGCGACGAAAACGTGCAGCGCGTGGAACTGCTGGCCTCGTGGACCGGCGTGTCGCCAGGGCCGGGCGTGCCGTCGCTGGCCGATCGCGTGTCCAAGGCATTGGACGGTTTTCCAGTGAAGGGCGAAGACGGCTTCCTGTGGCTTTCCAAGGACGGCTCACGCCGCACCACGCACCAGGCCTACACCGTGCGCGAAGGCGCCGGCTCCTATTTCCTGCCCGCTGGCGCAGAGCTGTTCGTTCCCCTGGTGGCGGGCTGGCCCACGTTCGTGGAGGGCGACATCGGCGATACCGATCCCACGCTGCTGACGCAGGCCGCGGCCGGCTGGGACGTCCTGTTCCTGTGCCCGGACAAGGCGCTGGCCGGCTTCGAACGCGCCGCCGCCAAGGGCAGCGCCATTGCCGCCTACAACGCCGCGCTCATGCGCTTGGAACGCGGCGGCGATGCCGACCGCACCACCGCGCTGGCGTTACTGGAACGCGCCGCAGCGCTGGGAGACGACAAGTCGCAGGCACGGCTGAAGATGGAACGCACGCAGCGCTAATTTTGCCGGGTGCACTGATACACACTGGTCACCCTGCCACCCCACGCCTGCAAGTTCGTTTCCCGCCCAAAGTAACCATTGCCTCTTCCCGCATTCGCCAAACCTAACAGCGTTGCCCAGACCCGGCGGAGCTGCGGACGATCAGCTGTTGCGGCTCGCAGCGCAGCATCAACCTGCACACCGCAGAATCGACGGCCATGAACCCGTGCCTCTGCGGGAGATCGCTTACGCAGAGCAAGAACGCGACGATATGCTCCTTGCCGTACGCCGGATACCCAGTGCAAGACAACAGCGTGTTGCCTAGCTAAGCAGGCGCGCGCGCATCCCCCCAATCCGGCAACCCATCCTCGCGCTCGTCGTGCTCCGGTACCGCGATCCCCAACTGCGCAGCCGCCGCACGATACGTCTCCAACCGATGCACTCGCGCCACGATCTGCGCATCGTGCGCCGCCTCCTGCTCGGCCCCCGCCTCGCTCGCCGGCAACCACCCCCAACGTCGGAACTGCTGCAGGAACCAACGCCCATCCGACAGCCACGGCATGTTCGCCAGGCCGCCGGCGTGGAAACGCAGACCCTGCGGATCGGCGCCATCGTCGGCGGCGCCTCCCGGCAGCAGGCACGCCGCGATGCGCTCGGCCGGCAAGCCGATCACCTCCGGGTCGGCCAGCCACGCCACCGCTTCGCGGCGGTGCGCGGCATCGTCGAGCCAACGGCAGGCGTCCAGCAGCGTGGCGGTCAGTGCGGTCGCCAGTTCCGGCTGCAGCGCGGCGAAGGCGCGGCGGCAGGCCAGCACTTTCTCCGGATGGCCGGGCCACAGCTCGCCGCTGCGGATCGCGCGCCGGCCCACGCCCATCGCCTCGGCCTGCGCCGCCCACGGTTCGCCGGCGCAGTAGCCGTCCAGTTCGCCGCGCGCCAGCGCGTCGGGCATCTGCGGCGGCGGCAGGGTCACCGCCTGGATGGCGCCGATCGGATCCACGCCCTGCGCCGCCAGCCAGTAGTACAGCCACATCGCGTGGGTGCCGGTGGGGAAGGTCTGCGCGAACACCGGTGCGCGGCCGAGTGCGGCCAGCGCGCTGCGCAGCGGCGTGCCTTGCGCCAGCGCGTCGGCCAGCGCCGGCGCCAGGGTGATCGCCTGGCCGTTCTGGTTGAGCGTGAGCAGGATCGCCATGTCCGCCTGCGGCCCGCCGATGCCACATTCCACGCCGTAGACCAGGCCGGCCAACGCGTGCGCCGCGTCCAGTTCGCCGGACAGCAGTTTGTCGCGCACCGCCGCCCACGAGGCCTGCCGCTGCAGGTCCAGGCGCAGGCCATGGCGGCGGTCCAGGCCCAGCCGCACCGCGGCGACCAGCGGCGCGCAGTCGATCAGCGGCAGGTAGCCCAGGCGCAAGGTGCGCGGTTCGGGGTGCAGTGGTGCGCTCATCGCTTCCTCATCCCAGCAAGTCGGCCATCGCGAGGATGCGCTGGGCGACCTCGGCCAGCTTCAGTCCCTGCTTCATCGCCTGCTGCCGCAGCGCGGCGTAGGCCTCGTTCTCGCTCATCCCGCGCTTGTCCATCAGCAGGCGCTTGGCGCGGTCGATCTGTTCGCGGTCGCGCAGTTTGCCCTGCACTTCGTCCAGTTGCCGGCGCATGCCCGCTTCCTGCTCGAAGCGCGCCAGCGCCACCTGCACGATCGGCGCCAGCCGCGCCGGCGCCAGGCCGTCGACCACGTAGGTGGTGACGCCGGCGCTCACCGCGGCGCGGATCAGTTGGTCGTCGCCGTCGGCGGAGAACATCACCACCGGACGCGGCGCCTGCCGATGGATCAGCGCCAGTTGCTCGAGCGTGTCGCGCGAAGGCGAATCGACGTCGATGATGACCACGTCCGGCTGCTGGGTGGACACCGCCTTGAGCAGCGCCGGCGCCGCCGCCACTTCGTCCAACACCTCGTAGCCGGCGTCGAGCAGCGCCTGGCGCAGCTGCCCGATCGGCTTTTCGGTATCGTTGACCAGCAGGACGCGCAGCATTCGGGCCTGGCTAGCGGAAGTTGGCTGAGCCGCATGGTGCCATGCAACACGCGTCCGCCGCGAGCCGTCCCCCACCACGCAGGAGTTTGCATGCCGCTGTATCCCTTGTTCGCCGACCTGGGCGGGCGCCGCGTGCTGGTGGTCGGCGGCGGCGAGGTGGCGATGCGCAAGATCGAGGCGCTGCTGCACGCCAGCGCGCAGGTGCTGGTGTACGCGCACGCGCTCAACGCCACGGTGGCGCAGTGGCTGGCGCAGGGCCGGCTGCAGCGGGTCGATGGCGCGTTCGATCCGCAATGGCTGGACGACGCCTGGCTGGTGGTCGCGGCCACCGACGACAACGCCTTCAACCGCCAGCTCGCCGAACAGGCCGGACAGCGCCGCAAGCTGGTCAACGTGGTCGACGACGCCGAGCTGTCC
>Ga0182005_1001094_pt1 | contig 11337 bp, 6 predicted proteins | sample Sormic07211103_1_FD_123021 | JGI IMG/M metagenome (GOLD analysis project Ga0182005, IMG submission 123021) | Rhizosphere microbial communities from Sorghum bicolor, Mead, Nebraska, USA - 072115-103_1 MetaG | ecosystem: Host-associated > Plants > Roots > Rhizosphere | place: USA: Nebraska...
TCGGCTTCTGCAGGCATAGAGAAGTTCTGGTAATAAGCTGTCTTGTGCGTACGTACCGCCACCTCTACCGCACCCGGAAAGTCATGATCATTATAATCATGGTTACCCGGTGTAGGATACATCGGGTGCTGCTTTAACAGGTCATCCTTATATACGTTGAAAAACTTGGTCTGAAACTCCTGGTCGGTACCACTACCATATGCATTGTCACCTAACAGGATCCAGGCATCCATATAGTTGTTGCCGAGATAATTTAGTACAGATTGTTTTACATTTCTTTGGTTCGCTGAGTTGTTACCACAATCCCCGAATGCACCAATTCTGAGCATCCGCTTGCTACCCACTTCAGGCAATGTATAGAAGTAGTTATTCGCATCGCCCTGCAGGGTATCGGCAAATGTTCCTACCGTATAATAATAACGTGTGTGTGGCTGTAAACCCGTAATACGCACGATATGCTCTGTAGTAATAGTGGAGTCATCTTTCAGCATATCCCATTTATTCACGGTGGTACCAAAGCGTACACGGCTACGTGTCGCCACATTCGTACGCCAGCGAATCGTCATACCAGTAGGTGATCCCACCTGTAAGTATGGACCACGGATCACGGTGATCGGGTCTTCATCCCCATCACTGATCTGCGCATGCACTGTTAAAAACGAAAAGAAAAATAAACAAAGTAGCAACCATCCCTGCTTCATCTTGCTATATGATTTTTATGTTAACTTATCTATGTAGTCCTTTTTTGCGTAAATAAACCAGCAATTCTTCTGGTCTGTCTGTCTGAATCACGTTGATCTGTTTCTTCTGTAACAGCGAATCAAAACCCTGTTCACCCAGATCATCGTAGTCCCCCAGGGCATTCATCCACACCCTCATATTTGCATTACGAACTACCTTCATCAGACTATCTGTATAAAAACTATCATCTCCATGCAAGATAGGATAACGTGCCTGTTTTACCACCGCCATCGTTTCTGTTGCATTGTGTACCCGTGGCATCACAGGTATATTTGGATCGATGGCCTGTACAAGATCGGCATCTTTATAATCATATACAAAGAACAACACCTGCTTTTCCATTCCCATCGCTTTTACAAGCTTACAAGTAGATTCCATGGCACTGTGCGTATCAGCTTTGAAGTCAATATCGATCATGATCTTACCCCGCGCCATTTCCAATGCCTGCTGGAAGGAAGGAATTCTCTCCGTCGTCACCACCCCTTCTCTCTTCAGATGCACCCCCTGCAGTTCTGAAAACGTCATGTCAGCTACCTTTCCATGTCCGTCTGTTTTCTTATCAATGCTTTCATCGTGCATTAACACCAATACACCATCCTTTGTTTCCCGAACATCTATTTCGATAATGTCAATACCCTTATCTATCGCCCGCTGAATAGCCGGCAGGGAATTTTCCGCATACACCTCATGGTCTGCACGGTGCGCCGCGACCAGGATATACTGGTGATGGTGGTAGAAGTCCCTGATGATATTATCCACTGGCGCCAAAAATAACAGTAAAAATAATAGCTTATTCATTACCTGTTCCCATTTTGTTTAAGATAATTGATCAATGCACCCGGATGATCCGTCTGCAAGCCCTGTACCGGTGTATCCAGTGCTTTCTGCCAGCTTACCGGCCCCTCATCTTTCGCCTGCACATCCAGCCATACAGCCACATTTCTTGCCTTAAACAGGGTCAGCATGTCAGGCGTATACTGCCCGATGTTCCCATCTATAACAGATACAGGATACCTGTCAAAAAACGCATTCAGGTCTTTCACCTCATCCGGTATACTTGTCATCAATGGCATTTCAGGCGCTACTTTATGCCATACATCCACCTGCTCAAGCGTATTGCAGTATACCACCATATGCTTTTCCATACCCGCCTTTTTGATCATAGGATATACCACCACTGGATCAGCATCCTTAAAATCAAGGTAGATATTTACCTTTCCCCTGCACAACTTCAATACCTCGTCAAAAGAAGGCACACTTTTATGCAACTCCGTCAGCGAACCGTGACTAATATATAACCTACCGTCTTTAAACGTTCTCAAATCCACCTCTACATAATCCACTCCGTCTTGAATTGCACGTTCATATGCTGCCAATGTATTTTCCGGTAAAACAGTGTGATCGCCTCTATGGGCGATCACGACATGTTTATGCTTTACAACTGGCAACAATGCAATCATCAGCATTAAATAAAATTGCATAGCTATCTGTTTATCATTTTAAATACCACATTCTGGTTTTTATCTCGTCCGCACCTTGTCTGGATACCGCTGCATTGTACTGATCCAGGTTGTAAGATTGCTCCGTAGTAGGATACTTATACCTTGAAGGGATCTCTGAAATAGCAGCCAGCGGACCTGTTACAAATACAGGATACCCTGTTCTTCTCTGGTCGAACCAACCCTCTGGTCCTTTCAGGAAATTCGCAATCCACTTCTGGGTGATCAGCTGTACCAATGTACCATTGTATTGTACAGAAGCCTGTGCCAGGTAAGTTGCTTTATTTGCTGCAGAAATACCGTATGCATCGAGCGATGCACTGATACCCTTGTTATATAATGAAGCAGCAGTTTCACCAGTTACCGTCACCTTACCCTGCTGTACCACTTCTGCCAGTATAAAACACTGTTCTGCATAGCTCATCATACTTGCTTTCAGCAGATCGTTCTGGTTAGCATAAAATATAGCTGCCATCTTGGAGATATGTGTCTCCCCACCATTATAATCATACGGAGAAGAGATAGCATTCGGTACCCCCACATAATTATTGGCATCTACTGTATAACCTGTGGTACTGGATACGGGAGCTGCAAAGACTGGCAATCTGGGATCGTTCAAGCGCAGCAGGGTATCTACGATCTCCTTACTTGGTTTATACTTATCAATCTCGGTCGCCTTGCTATTCAGGTTACCACCCGGCCAGCTATCAATGGCATTCACACCTAAATATCTCAATGCTGCATCATCGCTATTGCTTTCAAACAAAGGATATTTGGAAGGATTGTTCACCATATTCTGCATGTCAGTGTATGCTGTAGCAGATTTCTTAGACATACGCAGCAGCAAACGCAGGTGCAGTGCGTTGGCAAACTTACGCCAGTTCAATGCCACGCCACCGTACAGCAGATCATAATCCGCATCGATGGTCTGTGTAGTTGAAGCCAGCGTATCGTTAGCCGCCGTAAGTGTGGCCAGCAGCGAAGGATAGATATCCTCCTGCTGATCATATCTGGGATGTACTATACTACTGTCTTTAGATAGTAAGGCCTCACTGTAAGGTATATCTCCATATAGGTCTGTAATATATGCGAAGTTAAAAACCCTGATGATATCTGAGATCGCTGTGTATTGCAACATACCACCTGATGCCGCCAGATCATGAAAGGTTTTATTGTAAGTTAATGCACCGTAGTACCCATCCCAGGTTTTCCCCGCCCAGCCAAACAGGTCATCACCTTCGTTACGTACTTTAGTGATGTATCGTGCTGCTTCTGCAGGCTTGTCCAGGAATGCTTCGTTCTGATAAGGATAGGCCGTCTTTACCAGCGCCGTCGAAAGCAGGTATTGCGGATTTACAGTTGTCGCCGTATTTGGATCTGTGTTGATATCCGAAAAGTTCTTTGTACATGCACTCAACAGAAACAACGCTCCAATGGCATATATCTTTTTCATATAGTTGTCGTATGTATATTAAAAGTTAAGACCCAGTTTCACACCATAAGAACGGGTGTATGGCAGTGACCAGCTGGCTGTACCAGGGGTAATGCTTCCGCTCTTGATCGTCATCGCAGTTTCAGGATCGTATCCACTACCGGCTGCTGACCAGCTAAACAGGTTGCGGGCTATCAATGAAATACTTAAGTTAGAGATCGGCAGTCTGCCTGTCTGCTCTTTGCTGAACAGGTATGTCAGGCTCACCTCACGCAGCTTTACATAAGTAGCACTGAAGGTATTGCGGCTATGCATTTTCCAGTAGTAATCACCATAGAAACTTTCAGGATCTGTAATGTTGGTATTCTTTACATAACCACCATTACCATCTTCGATATAACCATCTTCGATCATACCATCGGTACGATCGCTGGTACCATCATTCCATGCCAGACCACCATGTGCCAGATCACGACCTTTCAGTGTATTCTTTGTACGACCATCAGACAGCAGGTTCATAAACATATAAGAGAAGAACTTACCACCCTGCCGATAATCGATCAGCGTATTCAGTGTGAAGTGACCGTAGGTGAAGGTATTGGTGATGCCCAGTGAGAAGTCGGGATTGTAGTTACCGATCTTGACAAGACTGGTTGCATTCTGGCTATGACCTGTTTCATCCAGTAACTCCTGTCCTTTGTAAGGACCATCAGGCACTATTTTCCAGGTGTTACCATACATATCGCCCAGTGATTCACCTTCGCGTACCTGGTATTGCATACCTTCCGCAGTTCCCTGCAGGTAAGAGGTGATACCATTCGTCAGAGAGATCACCTTGTTTCTGTTACGTGTGAAGTTTGCACCGATGTCCCAGATGAACTTACCGGAAATAGGTGTACCATGTACGGCTACTTCCCAACCCCTGTTGCGGATTTCACCGGCATTGATGATACGTGCGCTATAACCGCTGGCCATAGTTGTAGGGATCTGGATGATCTGGTTACGGCTATCAGTAGTATACCAGGTAGCTTCTATCCCCAGTCTGTTGTTGAAGAACTTCAGATCAGTACCTACTTCATAAGAGGTAGCAATTTCAGGCTTCAGGTTGTTGTTCTTCAGTGTGGTACTGAAGGTCGCCATCTTCACATCACCCCAGTCAGGAGAGCTGAAGGTAAAGCTGTTGTACAGGCTGTAAGGATCGGTGTCTTTACCTACCTTAGACCAGTTCAGTCTTACTTTGGCATAAGACAATGCGCCGTGCTCAATCTTGAACATGTCAGAGAGGATCAGGCTCAAAGAGGCAGAGGGATAAAAGTAGGAGTTGTGGTTAGCAGGTAGTGCGCTGGACCAGTCATTTCTGGCACTCAGATCCAGGAATGCATAGCTCTTGTAAGACAGTTCACCCATTGCATACAAACTGTTGATCCGCTTGGTAGCCTTGTAAGAAGCATTGGTAATAGTACCGGCAGCAGCATTGGAGATGTTGTATACGCCTGGCATTACCAGCTGGCTGGCGGCCTGTGACTGCGAGTTAGAACGCTGATCCATGCGGTTACCCCCTACGCTTACGAAAAATGCAAAATCTTTTGGAAGACTTTTCTTATAGGTCAGGAGGAAGTCTGTGTTCTGCTCACTGCCAAAGAGATTACCGATATAATATGCACCATAAGGGTTTTGTACCGCGCTCACGGCACGTTTGCTTTCATCGGATTCAGTATACCAGTCGAGACCTGTACGACCCATTAATGTCAATCCTTTGGCCAGTTCCATGGTCAGCTGTACGTTGCCGGTTACGTGATGACGATTGTAAGCATTTGTGAGCTGATAGGCTACGAAATAAGGGTTGTCTGTGCTACCCTGATCCTGTGACCACTGCTGCAAGCCATCTTCCCCACTCTTCCAGTAATCTTTCAGGAGTTTGGAATTGATGTTCGCCGGCATGGTGTACAGAATATAACTGGAGCTACCTCTATTGAAAGTAGGACGGTTATTACTGGTGTTATTCGTATACGCGATATTGGTAGTCACCTTAATCTTAGGATTCAGGTCGTAACCAGCAGCCAGATTGATGTTGTTTCTTTGCAGACCTGTATTAGGTGTGATCCCTTTATTTTGCAGGTTGGTGTAAGAGAGACGGAAGTTGCTGCCTGTGATGGCTACGTTGCTGGTATAGGTAGAACCCGTTTCATAGAAGTCTTTTACCCTGTTGGGATAAGCGATCCAGTCGGTCGCCACCAGGTTACCGTTTGCATCGGTAGGACTATTCCACTGAATATGTTTGGAACCATCGTTCAGTTTAGGACCCCATGAAGCAGTAGATAAGGTATTGGTAGGATCAACAGAGCCTGTTGCATCACCAGCACCAAACTCGCTCTGGAAGTCGGGGAACTGCCATGCTTTATCATAGATTGCGCTGAAGTTAGCGCTTACGTTCAGGCCTTTTTTATTCTTACCATTACCGCTCTTGGTGGTGATGAGGATCACACCATTGGCAGCACGGCTACCGTACAATGCTGCAGCGCTGGCACCTTTCAGTACGGTTACGCTGGCGATATCGTCAGGACTTACGTCGGAGATAGGGCTACCATAGTCAACGGTCACCTGGCCTACAGGAACGTTCGGACTCCTGTTAGCCGAAGCAACAGGCACTCCATCCACTACGAACAGCGGCTGGTTATTGTTAGCGATAGAACTTGCACCACGGATAGTGATCAATACAGAACCACCCGGATCAGAGCTGGCGGAGCGAATATCCACACCGGCTACTTTGCCGGAAAGACTGTTCACCACGTTCACATCTTTTACGGTGTTTACTTTAGACCCATCCATAGTAGCGATAGAATAGCCCAACGCTTTCTCTTCACGCCTGATACCTAATGCCGTGACAACTACAGCAGAGAGGTCTTTTACATCAGGCAGGAGCTGCACGTTCAGCATAGTACTGTTACCGGTTTTTACGGTTTTGTTCGCAAAACCAACAGCGTGAATCAGCAGTGTGGTTGCACCTTCCACTTCGATGGCGTAATGGCCCTGATCATCTGCCACAACCATTTTCTTAGTAGCCTGGTCAGTGATCAACGCACCTGGTACAGGTTCACCTTTATCGTTGGTAATGGTACCATTGATCACCTTATGGTCATCGCCAGTGATGGTGATGGTATTGGAAGCGGTCATTCGCTGAATAGCATAATCAGTATGACCTATTTTTACGATTGTGAGGCCCAGTGGCTGCAAGGCTTGTGCTACCTTAGCGGCATTGAAAGCACCCTGTTGAGGGAACTGTTCAAGGTTCACAAATTTGTTCGCCACAGTGGCGTCATTGTAGTTAAAGTTTACGTGAAAGATGTCTTCCATTTTCTGGAGTGCTGCAATCAGCGAGACTTTTTCACTCACATAGTTATAGGCGGTGGGAGCGGTATGCGCCTTTACCTGCCAGACTTCCAACAATAGGAGGACAGTCAGGACAACGTACCTGTTCAGTTTAAGTTTCATAAAAAATTAATGCGCTTTCTGTTTACGAAGTGATAATAGCTTATTCGAATACAATAGTATGATTAGCCTGGACTGAAAGCTGGTCATTGTACACTGACCTGATAGCAGCCAGGAGAACGTCTGTGTTGTCTAAAGGACAAGAGCCCGAAAAGCGTTCGTCTTGTAATTTGGTGCTTTTCCACTGTACATGAAAACCATAGTTTTCTTCCAGTATGGCGGCGACTTTATATAAAGGTGTATTTTTAAAGATCAGCCGGCCGTTCTTCCAGGAAGTGAAAGATTCCGGGTTGATGCGTTCCATTCTTTTGGCGATGGCATCGAGGCGGATCATTTCGCCGGGAGTCATGTCCACGCTTCCGGCTTCTTTTGCCCAACCAGTACCGGTGACATTTACCTTACCCGATTCCAGCAATACTTCAATGTGGTGTTTGCGGTTGTATATGTTGAAGGCAGTACCTAATACGGCTACGTCCATACCACCTGTGTGCACTTTCAGGTCGTGGTGTTCACCGCTGAAGTAGGCTTCTCCTTCGATCCATACATCGTGCCCTTTGTATTGCAGGGTGGTGTTGGCATTCAGCAATACGTGAGAACCATCCGGCAGTTTTACTTCCTTTGTCATGGCGATGCCCGTGTGAATGGTGGTCGGTCTGTTACTAAAATAAAAACCTGTGCTTACCAGCAATAACAGTGATGCTGCAGCGGCTGTCCAGCGATATAGGCTGACACGGCGACGGCGACCCAGGGCAGCGTCAAATCGTTCCTGCATCTCGGACATATCTGCGGCAGAAGGACCATTTTCATTTTCTTTCAGTACAGAAAGTAAAAGGAGCGCGGTATCTACATCGCCACGGCTATCCGGGTGGGCTGCTAACCATTGTTCCCAGTGTGCGCGGGCTGTTTCATCAGATTGACTGGCCCATGCCCTGAAACTGGGATTTGTCATCAGTTCCGCTACTGTATATTGTGATTGATCCATTGTTATAAGTAAGAGGCAGGAAGTGATTCGAATACCCTCAGCTGCTATTTAAACAAATTGTTAAGAGAATCTGACATTCGTGAATGACCATTCATGATAATAATTCAATCACTTTTATAGGCGGCCCCCGCCATCATTCGCCTGATGTCAGCGAATGATGGCGGTCTATTAATGCAAAATGAAACACCAGCCACTCTTATATTATAAGAGGCAGGTATTGATTCAAACGCCCTCAAAAGTTTTAGAAAATTTTTCGACTACAACAATTCGGTAAGTTGTTTATTCCGCGTGATCACCTCACGCATTTCATCCAACGCCCTGTAGATAAGCGTTCTGGCGTACTTTACTTCTTTCATTGACATGATTTCAGCAATGCTTTCGTACCCGATATTTTCGAAGAAATACAAATAAATCGCTTCCCGCTGCCGGTTGCTCAGCCCATTAATTACATGTTGTACGACCTGCTTGCGATTATGCAATTCCTGTTGTTGAATGAGGGGATGATCGGCGGAGAGATCCAGGTAAAAGCCATAGCTCTCATCACTACCCAGATCTTCTGTAGCCCGGGCTTTCTGTTGACTGATAACGCGCAGCAACTTACGACGCACCGCAATCATCAGATAGCTCTTCAGATGCTGTACATTATGACGCCGTGAACGGCTGGTAAATAGCTCAATAAAAAAATCCTGTAATACATCTTTAATCAGGCCCTTGTCGTCGGTAAACCTGTTACAGTATTTGAATAGAATAGGGAACCAATAAGCCCACACACCGTCGAATGCCCGCTTATCCCCTTTGCAAAACTGCTCCCAAAGTTGTATTTCATCGTTTTGTCCCACTGCCATACGACTTGAGTAGGTGCAAAGCTATCTTTAATATAAGGTTGTAGTATATTAACTTTTTGTTAACCGTTCTTATTCAGTAATTTTACTCATCAAACCCAACCATTTAACCTGGATGCCATCATTAAAGAATATTCTGCTGTACCTGTTTCTACTTGTATCGATGCCTGCTATTGCCCAAAAAACGGGGAAGCTCTACGGGCAGTTGGCAGATACTGTTACCCATCTCTCACTTAAAGATGCTTATATCACGATCCTGAAAGGCACTACGGTGCAGAAATCAGTATTCTCTGATGCCACTGGTGGGTTTACCTGCGACAATTTACCTTTCGGAGATTACAATGTGCATATTTCATTTCAGGGACTGGCACCAGTTCAGCGGGCGATTTCACTGGATGCTGCGCATCCTTTGGTGAACATGGATACTGTATATATGTTCCTGTCTGTAAAGATGCTGGATACGATTGTAGTGGCAGAGCCGCCGATGGTGGTAAAAAAGGATACGCTGGAGTTTAATGCCAGCCGGTTTCCCACAAAGGCGTATGCGGCGTTGTCTTCGCTGGTGCAATTATTACCCGGTGTGCAGATCAACAATGATGGTACGATGACGGTAAATGGGATCACGATTGACCAGTTGATGGTAGATGGGGAGCCGTTCTTTACAGGAGACAAACAGATGGCGTTGACGCACCTGCCTGCGGAAATTGTGAAGAAGATACAGGTGTATGCAACTGACCCGGAGAATAAAAATATTAACGGCCCCAGGACGTTGAATATCGTCCTGCAGGCTAATAAAAGGAAGGGCACATTTGGGAAGGGAGGCGCCGGTGTGGGTACTGCGGATACCTATACATTGACGGGAGATGTGAACAGGATGAATGGTGGACAGCAGTATTCAGTGATGGGAGACCTGGGAAATGTGGAACGGGAAAGAATGGGAATGGATGCCATGCCGCCGAACAGTTCAGGTAGGCAACGGCTCATCAATGGGGCGGTGAACTACCGGGATAACAGGAATAAGAAAGCCGGTTTTTCAGGGAATGTGATGACGACGAATATGCGGAATGAATCGTCTACCCGGTCTCATACATTGAACATTTATCCAAATGATTCTTCTACCATACATGACCAGGTGTCGGGTGGTGTGATGAGTAATTATAGTCATCAGTTCAACGGTAATCTGAATATGGGCAGAGGTGGAAAGACAACGTTTATGATGAGTCCCAGCTTTGGGATTAACAAGTCGGAGAACGTGTCCAGCCAACAGGCATCACAGCAGCTTGAAAAGACGGGTGTGCAGACGTATCAGACGACAGGCGTCAATAGTAGTAATAATACGGGTACTTCATTGGGTACAAGTTTACATTTTGTAAGAAGTTTTAAGCAGCCGGGAGAAAGATTGATGGTGTTAGCGAATATCCGGAATAGTGACAATGAGTCGGTGTCGACGAGTAATACGGAGACAAAATATGCGACCTACAACAATGCGATTCACCAGCAGAATAAGAGTGATAACCAGTCAACGAATGTAAATTCCAGTGCGGGTTATAGCTTGCCTTTGGGTAATAAATTATCTTTTCAGGCGCAGGGTGGATATAATTTTAGTAAGGATAATAACCGGTATAGGACGCTTAAGTATAATGAGGAGACTGGACACTTTGACCAGCTGGATACTACGCAGAGTAATAATTTCGGGAGCATTTATCATGCAGGGTCACTGCAGGGGAATATTTCGAAGGTGTTTGGGAAAGTGAGTGTAACGGCGGGTACGGGTATAGAAAGTGACTGGTTGCATGGAGAGAATAAAACGAATCATACCAGTTTGTCTAAGCGGTATGTGAATATGCTGCCGCAGTTGTCATTTTCCTATAACCCGGTGATGAGTACAACGCTGCAGGTGATTTATAATGGGAAACCGAATCAGGTGATGATCCAGCAATTACAGCCGGTGACTATGACGACGGATTCGCTGTTTATACAGGAAGGTAATCCGGATTTGCAACAGCCTTATACGCATAATGTGAATGCGAACTTTATCAGGATGATAGATATGCAGATGTTGTCTGTTTCATTGACGGCAAGTTTTGTATCGCATAGTATCGGATCGGCTATGACCTTGCTGAGTAATGGAGCGAGGGTGAGTAAACCGGTGAACCTGGAGGGGCAGCAAAATTTGGGGGTGATGGTGAATTATGCCATACCGGCGAAGACGGGGAAGTCAGGTTTTAATATAGCCGGTAATGTGGCTTATTCAAACAACCCGGTGTTGAGTAATAATGTGCGGAACGATAGTCGTTCGGTGTATGCCGATGGTAGCTTTACCTGGAACTATCATGATAAAAAAGGGTTGCA
>Ga0182005_1001096_pt1 | contig 11327 bp, 11 predicted proteins | sample Sormic07211103_1_FD_123021 | JGI IMG/M metagenome (GOLD analysis project Ga0182005, IMG submission 123021) | Rhizosphere microbial communities from Sorghum bicolor, Mead, Nebraska, USA - 072115-103_1 MetaG | ecosystem: Host-associated > Plants > Roots > Rhizosphere | place: USA: Nebraska...
GCTGGCCGCCGCGGTGCAGAACCTGCGACGGCTGGCCAAATTTACCTCTCAAGGGCCACCCGTCATGGGATAGGTGCGCCTGCACCAAGCAAAAAACCTCAAATTAACCCAATAACAGAGCAGCAAAGGTCAACGAAGAGCCGAGAAACCACTCGACGGGGTGAGTAGGTTCTCCAGTGGTTGGCGTGCCTGAGTTCAGGCGAGCCGAAAATCCGACTTTTTCAACAGAATCGGCCAGAAGCGGTCTTTGGGAACGACGCTTTAACATGTTGAAATCGCACCCGGTTAATGATTAGGTTGTTCATTTTCAGGAAGCATTGTGAATGCCTGTTTTTGAAATTTTGCCGCTGGAAGCAATCGGCCCCGCACGGCTTGGCGCTTCACGCGCAGCAGCAAGGGAAGCAATGTCTGTGAATGGATTCCCGCTTGAACGATCCTATGGCCGCGTCGATTATTTCTGCGAAACTTCCATCCAGCTTGAGTACGGCCCTCGCGATGAAGTCCAGTTCATAGGCGTCTCCGGAAACTCTCAGCTCTCCTTCACGTTTAGAGGAGTTGATGTTTTTTCCATATCTGCGACTGAATTGTTTTCACTAATGGCTGCCTCGGACGATTCCGGCCCCCATGAGTTCGACCGGTTTGAGTACTGCTTTCCGAACCAGATACTCACGCTTTGGGGTGCTGATGAACAATATGACCGTCAAGGCGGAGAAAAACGTAAGGTGTGGGGCCAAGTCGGGATCGGCAATGATGGCAGTCGAAGACTTCCCAAAGCTGCGTCGACTCGACGGAATTGAGGAGCTAAGCGAACTGACCGAACTGCGTCTGTCCGGCAACCTGGGTGGAGGCTCATCACCTATACGCCTTAACTCAATTGAACCTGTGTCACGTATTTCCAAGCTCACCAAGTTTTCGCTGGCGAATGCGACGTTCGAGGTCGACGATATCACTAGTCTCGCTCGCTGTACGCACCTTCGCCATTTGAGCCTGACAAATCAGTTTGATCGAACTCAGGTCGCTTTTCTCGCAAGTCGGTTAAATGAGCAGCTTGTCGAACCTTTGACGGCATACGTAAAAACACATCTGTGTTGTGTGAAGTGCAGTAGCCTTAAGTCCATGTTTACGGGACGAAAAATGCCTATTCTTTACCCTGCCTGTGATGCGCCACGGTTTGAAAAGCTCCCCCATCAGTTCGAACAAATGATGATCGACGCAGAGCAACTTGATTTTTTTTAGACGCTTTTGGTGCCCATTTCTGACCTTTCTTTAGTTAGACAGGACTGTCTGCTTTGAGTCGTTCTCTGCCGATCATGGGTACGAAGCGTGCTGGTCAAATCCAATGCAAATGGTTGGTCAGATCGAATGCAAATGACTGGTCAGTTGCAATGCAATTAGGTGGTCAAGTGAAATGCAATTACGCACATGGCGGCCCAGCCCGCTGGTTCTCGGCTAATCACATGGAATTCTGAGGCCGATCTTGGCCAAAATGTTTCCGTAACCACAGTCAAAACCAGGCCAGAAACTAATATTGAATACCTACCAATCGGGGGCGGTTCATACACAGAACGGCGTCTTTGACCCGATCCTACTACCGTTCCAGCCCATGAGATCGATCTGTCGATATCTCGGCAATATTGCGCCTAATCAGGCGCTGCCCCTCATCCCCCAGGCGACCGAGATCTTGCTCTAGGCGTGAGAGATATTTCTCGCCGCCATAGGATTTGACGACGAGTTTGAGAATTCTGGAGACGTCGCCGCAACGATATGCGGTCAGCGCCAGATTACCAGGCGGCCATGATGACGATATGAAAGCGTCGACCAGCTCCCGCCGAACGGCCTTACAACGATCCCAATCAAAAAATGGGACAAACTTGAGGAGTTCAGGTACATCGTCGTTCTTCGAAAGCTCCCGGTAAATCACTGGGAACAACGCGGCAATCAGTAGCGATATAGGCTGTTGACGAGCACGCAAAAGCAATGGGACGAGACTGCCCGCGGCCTCAATGAGTCTAGGTTTATGTAACTTTTCAGCTTCGAAAAAAAGCCTAGCACAAGCGTCGTATGCCGCCTCAGTTAGATCAATGCACTGTCGCCCTTGCAGCGCGAGAGCGATCTCATCAATCGAATCAACTATGCTCTGGCGCGCTGCTAAAGGGGCGGATTCAAACGCCAAGAGATTGCGACTTGCTATGTCAGCAGTACGTCCGTATCCCAACCCAACCTTGGCTGCCCATCCACCGTCAAACTGCGCACCGAGAATGCCAAGCAACATGTGCAGAGCCGCAGCCTCATCACCTCCAAACCGATCGCGTAGGAGTCTCCCAATAGCTCGTTCGGCGATTTGGAATCTTTGAGCACCGTCTACTTTAGGGATGACGGAGTGAACAATGCGAATGTAGCTCTCAAGGGGCAGCTCCTCCTGCAATGCCGCGCGCGCTAATGTTTCGATCGCGTCATCCGGAAGTCGCTCGACGACACGCTCGCCGACACTACTATCACCTAGCAATGCCGCGAACTGCTGATCATCTGCAAGCTTGAGAACACTTACCAGAAGCGCTGCGCTTGTCGTTTTTGACAACCGTTTTTCATTCAAAAGCCAGAGCATGTCTTCCGCGATAGGCTCCATCGATCTCGAGAGCAATGCATTCCTTCGCACCGAGGCCCTTGATTGGACCAATACGTCACGAACCTGTAGTAGACCGCCGACCTCGCGTGCTCGGACAATCAGTGCAGTACTCATCCGCATGGCCTTGTATCCGTTCACCTCACCAAGCCTGCGCAGTTCTGTAGCAATTGCTTGAGCATCAAGCCTGCTGAAGAAGGGAAGCGCAGCCGGGAGCTGCCGATCCACAACCAAACTTGGTAGCAGCATGGCGCCTGCTCTACTTGCGAGCGATAGGTCAACCTCTTCGAATATATTTCCAATCTTACTGATTATCACATCGTCCGCTGCCACCCGATCGGTCAATGGCCCGCCCTGTGCAACAAGGCTCGCGAGGACGCTCATTGGAGCATTGGCAAGTAGATGCTCGGTGAGGGGCGGCAATGCCTTGCCTAGCCCTATGGCTATGTTAGGGATGAATGTTTCTATTGCCTGTTTGGGATCAGGCTGGAGGAGCAGGTTTATTGCGCCATCGGGTGCACTCTCGGCGAGATGCTCCACAAGAGCTTCAATCGCCTGTTTCCCGACTGGCATGTTGTGCCCCTGCATCTTACGAGCAATGGCACCGACAAAATCCCAAGCATCTTTTGTCGACAGGTTGCTAGCCGCATGACGAGTGGCTTCGGCAAGCCGCGGCTCCAAAGCTTTTAATGCCTCGGAGTTACTAACCATCCCCGAGTTGGCAATATCTAAAAGACCTAAAGCTGCGGTAGGAGTCCGATACAGCTTATCGCTAAGCTCTTCCCACAACAGAGCAATACGCAGTGACGCGACGCTTTCCGCGTCACGATCACCTAGCAGACTAAGTTCTCGGTCAGACAAAAGCTTTGGCAAATCCTTCTCAAAAACTCGACGTACCATGGCACTCGTCCAGCGATGCCTGTCAGTCTGGGGTAAACGGCCATCCACACGGCGTCCAGGCCAGTCGGAGAACTTAGCCTTGGCATTCGAGGGGGCGAAGACTAGATCAAGATCGCGACCGCCTATTTTTCGAGGCGAAAGAGCAAAAGTGGAAAGCGAAAACCGCCGGCGGATATCGGGCCACAGTGAGGTCAGTAAGCGAAGAGCGATCAGTTCAGGATCAGGCGCGTCAAACACTACCACCGGTTTAGCATCCTCTAAGAAAAGCGCCTCGAGCAGTTCGCTCCCATTGAAATTAGCCGCAGGATGAAGTCGTTGGTCATCCCGCTGCGGTAACTCCATTCGTACCGCTTGCGCCTCATCTGGCAAAACGTCTGAATCAAGCAATTGTAGGATGGCTAATAGCGGCGCGTTGACCGACCAAACCAGCGCATCAATCAGCACGCTTTTAGTGAGTACGCAACCGGCTCGAGGGACAGTGACATCCTGCCAAGTTCTTGCAACAACATAATGGGTGCCACTGGGAAGTGGATACGCCGACAGGTAAGGCTTGAACCGCTCTTTGGGACGTAACGGACCAGCCACATCGGAGAGACGATCCACAACCGTCTGATCCTCCTTGGGAAGGACAATCGAGGACGCCAGTAGCTGATGCCCCTTACGGTAGCCGTGGATCTGAATCTCTGCAGTAATCACAGCTTCAAAGGCCTACCGCCCATGCGATGGGAAGGGTGATATCGCTAACCTTAAGCCACCCTCCTTCGCTTTCTAACGCAACCCAGCCCCGACCGTCCGGTCCCGCCTCGAGATAAACCTGGCGGTAATCACGATCGCGTTTCAGGTCCCCACCGACACTACTGAGACCGAAGATCCGAACATCGAGCGTTTCCAAATCCAATAGCCGGCCCGCGAGCAGAGGGTACTCCCGTTGCAGATAAGCCAACGGCCCCTGCTGAAAAACCCCGTCATCGACCAGATCCCACGCCGTAACCACCACGGATAGCCGCGGCAGCTCGCCATCCTCCCGCTCAGCAAGCGAACCTTCAAGGAAGCGAACCAGCTCACATAACATGACCTGGGTTGGCAGCCCTTGATCCTCCTCCCCTCCGAGCTTTTCCAGCATCCGGCGCGATGTCACCCAATCGAGGGGACGGACATCCTGGTCGGAGTCAACGCGTACAAAGAGCAGAGTCCCATCAGCACGCGACAGCTCAGCCATCCATTCAGGATCAATCTCGCTCTCGATGACGGCGTTACGCCAAAGCTCCCCTGAAATGTCAGGCACGACGATTCTGGCCTTTGGCCCTTCTTCACTGGCTGCAACCACCACCTCGAAGTTTCGACGCGCATCACTGTGTTCGGTACGAGGCGCGAATGCGCCGGAGTAAAGGTGATCGGTTATTTCAAGAACGAAATTGATGTCGTCAGGTTGCTCTGCGGCCCGTAAAGCACCAGTTCCAAGGTCGAGTGCTCGCCAAAGTGGGCCAATGTAATTGGTTTTGCCCGAGTCAGGACCACCAAGTAGTACGATTGATCGGGTCATTGGTCTCTCCTGTGACGTAGGTACGCGCGATCCCCGTCGGCGGAGGCAGTTGACCGCCAGAAGACTGGTCGTTGGTTCCTTGCGATAACCGTCCGGTCAATCAAATTGGCCAAACCGAAGCCTGGTGGGATGTCGTCTGGGTGATCAGAGAAGGGCGCAACGCCTACTATCTCAGCCGACGCCCCGCTTCGTGAAAGCTCTGCCTGTAATCTGTTTCTCACGTTGTCATCTAGGGCATGCAAGTCGCGATGAGTTACGACCACCAGCAACCGGGGTGCACGGCTACCCATCATGGTATTCAGACGCTGCGCAAGCTGCCCTACTCGGGTTATCACGCCATGACGTTTTTCGATATCTACGAGCGAACGACCATCGAGGACAACCCAGATCGCCTCAGCTGACTTCATGAAATCCAGCCGATCAGAACGACCTGTACTGACTAGTGCTTGTGTCCACTCACCGGGCACATCAGGAAGTGCCAGGTCAACACGTCGGCCGTCCGACGTTCTGACGAGTTTGAGATGAAGGAAACCTGGCCCATGATCGTCGGCAAGCTCCGTATGAACCGTCATTTGTTCCGGAGCAGTTCCATCATTCCAATCCCGGGCGCCGCGTGCGATCTCCTCGAACGCGGACAAGCTCTTGCTGTCCGCGAACGACCAGCCCTCAAGCTTCGCATGTGAGACAAGAAGATAGAGACTGGCCAGGCATGCAGTCTTTCCAGACTCAGGATCACCAAGAATGCCGACAACGTTAACGTATCGGTTGCCCATCAAGGTGTTCAGGGCACTGAGCCCAAGCGTCCTGCTCGATGGCAACACGCTGCCACGGAGAGGTTCATCGAGTACTGGTGCGCCCAGTCCAGACGTTAGACCATCAGCGTCGTCCGACAGGCCCTCCAAGCTGGGCTGGTTAGCCGCACGGTTACTACACGAGGAGGGTGGACGCTCAAGTGCGCAGATTCCCGTGTCGTCTACGGTACACCCTTCGTAAGAACACGAACCACTCATATCTTCCCTGTGCCCCGTGATGCCATCGTGGCAAATCCTGCCTCCAGTAGCGCCCGCCCACCCCACTCAGAAACTCGGCGCTTCACAGAAGCTCCATGCTGGGCGGTCTCTCCAGTGGCTAAAGCATGAAGGAGAGGGAAAATAGTCGGGTGGGTGGCGGCCAAACCCTTACTGAAAGGTGCTCCAAGCGCTGCGCGGTCTTCGCCCAATGCCTCCATCAATTCTTCTAGATTGAGCACTGGATCTTGGTCCAATGTTCGAAGAACGATTTCGCGGTGCACCTGGCACGGTAGACGACGGAGCATTTTCGCCCCTTCGATGCCTGCGGCTACGATTCGTGTCGGCTCATTAATAGCGGATAACTGTTTATTCAGCAGGCGGCTGCGACCTAGCTGTGCCCACCATAGGAAATCCAGTTCCTCTCGATCCAAGACGGCGTTACGGCGTAGCGACTCAACAGTATTGCTTAACGCTTCCTTGAAGTTGCTGGTGGCTGCATTACTTGCGTCAATCGTCACAGAAAAAGCGGCTGGATCGGGAACTGCGGTCCGCTCGCGAGCTTTCTCAGCCGCAGTAGCTGCCCAATCTGCGGCGGATTGAAGCACTTCGCAGCGCAGACTTTCACGCCGTTCAGCGTCCAGCGCTGGCTGGTACGCCAAGGCGGACCACAGCGCCGCAGCGTAGACGTCGGCTATCGTCCATCCACTGTTTGATGGCTGGCCGTTCATAATAGAAATCATCGCCATTCCAGCGCAGATGCCTATATCAAGTGGACGCTCTTCGTAAAGGAAGGAGGCTGACTTTTTTTGGATAGCCGCCTGAATTTCAGTTCCCAGCGCGGATGAAGGTCTTCCCTCACCACTTAGAGCTTGGGCGACCTCTGCTGCCTTGGCTAAGATCTTCGCAACAGTGGACTCTTTCCCCCATTTTCCGCCGATGCTGGTGGCCGCCGTACGTCTTGAATTCACGTCGTCATCACTGACGGTAACTCCGGAAATTCGCATGTGAACCGCAATATTCTGCATTACCGTGCCCCGTCCTTTCGCTCACCAATTAACTGATCCATCATCTTTTCGACATCGCTCAGTTTTCCTTCTTTAACAAGCATGTCCAACAATCTGCGCTCCAGCCCTTGGGACATATGTTCATCGGATTCGTCCGGCAGCGCATCCAATGCAACAAGGATTCGCAGTCGTTCTCCTTCCAGCAGGTCTCGGAAGAACCTGAGCCGGGCAGTTTCATAGCCCTCTTCGTTTGGTGCCATGGTACTTGGCTCCCCAGCTAAGGATAACGTCGGAACCATTTCAATTGTCGGCTCCACGGGGCGCAGACTTTCTTCGGAAACTATTTCGTCTGCACGATGACGATGTGCAGGAACTTGCGGGCGGGGCGCCTTGGGAAAGGACATACATGCCAAATGGAAGTTTGGATCTTTCCCGCCCAGACGCTCGTCATCAGCCTCGAAGCAGGTGCGCTTGGCACTCCATGCGCGAGGATGCATGGTTACCGACAAGCCGTCGATTTCTTCATCCCAGTCAAACTCTATGATGTTATAGGTGAAGGTGTATTCGGCATTAGACCTGAAGGGAACGGTGGCGCCGGCGGCGAGCATCATCACATCTGAGCCCGGCTCGACGTTGTCGACCGACACTTTGGGATTGTGCTCATGACCTGAGATAAACACACGTGCTCTGCTGCGGATATAGTCTCGCACTTCATCCTGATCTTTGTACCAATGCAGTGGGTGATGGACGAGGACGATATTTTCCACCCCAGGTGTGCGAGGGATCGTGAATTGACGTGCGCCCAAAATCAGCTCTGGATGCTCGTCCTTTTCACCCCCGTGACAGAGCAACGAAGAGTTGAATCTAATAAAACGAATTGCCCGTCCCGGTGCAAGGCTCACTTCCATTTCCGAAGCGTAAGCACCTTCGTCGTTTAGCGGGCAGTTGTATGCAAAACTGAAGCGACCATAGTCCTCGAATCTGGCAAAAAGAGCTGCTCGATCCGTCGGATTACTCATGATTTGCTCGTACTCTGCCGTGCCTCCCGCTCGAATGTGATCGAGTATCTGTTGGCCGGCAAACGAGAGTTTTGTTCGATCGAGGTCATGGTTGCCTGGCACCATTTGGACACGATGGATTTCGACGCCAATGTTCGCCGCAAGATTGTCCAGCCATTGACCCGCTTCGTCATACTCAGCCCGTTTGCCGGACTGAGTGATATCTCCTGTCACCAGGATGCCGTGAGCGATGCCCCCTGGGAGGCTGGAAATAACCTCTTTCGCGTCCGCGATCAACTGCTGCTTCACGTCGTCATGAATATGAATCCGGTGGTCAGTTTCTTGACCGAAGTGAATATCAGATACGTGAACGAAAACTGCCGGCATGTTTCCTTTCCTTAGGGTGCGATCGCATCAAAGCATTATGGCATTAGAAGACGAGTTTTATCATTTTTAGGCCCTCGACGCTTACTGGGCGATGAGAGCTCTGCTAGGACAACCTGGGCCACCCACCTACCTACGAATTATTTTAAAAAAGACGGAACCGTCAACGGGGCGGAAGCTTTTCCGATACGTAGGGGTGCACGCTCCAAGGTTTTGCGTGCCAGGCGCTCTGCCTGCTTTATGAGGATGGAATACCAGATTTTACAGATGGTCACGAAAGTAGAATCGTGAAGCTTACTAGATAATCTGATTACGACCGTACGTAAGGTGCTCAACTACTTTCTCTACCGTGCCCAACATATTGTTCGAGTCACCGTGTTGTTGAAGACCGAGTCGCTCGCCAAATGCTTGCGAACTCTCATTGGTGCACTCAATACCTATCTTGTTGTAACCAACCAAGGAAGCGCACTCAGCGAGAAACGTCATAAATTGCCTACCGTGCCCCTTCCTAATGGATCTAAACTCAATACGAGCGATCACAAGGGTCTCAGAATCCCAGAGCCCGCCAGGCGGTGGCGTAACACGAAGATAGAGGTCATATCTTCCAGTACGAGCCGATACGGTACACCCCAGCCCAGGCCGTACATTATTTTTCTTGAGTCCAAATTGCTGTTCCAAATACGGGCCCAAAAAACTTACAAGTAACATTGCGTTTTCGCGGGCCTTTTGCCGATGCGCCTGCTCTCTATCTTTTCTCTGATATTCCAAAACTATGCCTCAAGCCATAACGTGCCCTTGATTCTTATTGGACGTAACCTTGTACATTCCAAAAATCAGCGACGTTACTGATATTTTTCAAATTAATGCCCTACTGCTTTTTACGCCGCCGTCAATTGGATTCGTATAGTTTTTTCTGCTATACAATCTCGATCATGACGGCTATTGGAAAATGAGCATACATAGTGCATGTAAACAGCCTCCACAGTTGACTGGGTCGCGTCCCTACCGTCCGCGACCCCCACGAATCAGGCAGGCCGATTAGTCTGAGCCGTACTTCGGTGAGCGTGGCCCGTACAGGATCCCCGTGCGCGGCCCTGCTGAAAGCAGACGAGTACTGGCGATACCCGCTATCGGGTGCGCCGCATCAGTAGAGCTATTGATTACCTGCTTGACTACCGCGGTGATCAACATACCCACAAGACCACCAGCATTATTGTTGCCTTCCTCACTTGATTCCCGTGCGGAGCCTGTCCACGGCGTGGTACCGGTTTTCAAATCAACTAACTTGGCCGTTGCTGTCACCGACGTGTCACTGGCAAACAGAATGTAACGGGTGAGCGGTCGTCCATTGAATGGCATACCCTTTTAGCGCGTCGCTACTGGTGGCGGCCCTTTTTCTTCACATATCATATTCTCGACGACTGTACACAAACCCATCCAAACAATCGAGTTCCCCGATTGGCTTGTCGGCATATTCGCATTCTAATTCAACCCGAGAAATTTTATTAAGACCAACGAGGGATGATATGTTTGTTGCAACGACCTCCATACTCTCACAGTCAAAATCAAGAGGCTCTCTATCTAAATAATAACGAACGACCAAAATATTATTTTCTGAAAAGGAAATAGCTACCGCACGGATTGACGAATAAATTTCGCCTATCAAGGCCCGCCAAATACATAAAAGAAGCCAGTCAGGAATTAGTTTCATGATCCCCCTCCTACAGTTGTGGGGTTTGTGGGAACTATATGTGCACCTGCTTTACCCGAGTGAATAGTCCCGAAATTAGTGGGTAAGCCTGTTGCTCCATCTACTCCAATTGGACGCCCGAAATCTACAATTGGCTGCCCTCTAGACCCGGCGCCCACGACTGGATAGCTTCCATTATGCACTCCATCCAATAATTTCTGAGGATCGATGTCGCTATTTATACTGCTACGCCCAGGAATAAAATTATTATTTCCTGGGATGTGTTTGCCTTGCTGGCCGGGGTGAATGTTGGTCGCGACACCGTCTACTATTTTACCGGTACCCTTTGTACTTAAATCCCCGCCTATTGCTGCGAGCAAGTGGCTATACCAAGCGGCGTCGTCAGACGAGATTCCACGGTCGAGCAGAGAAAGCTCCGTCTGCACCTTGGTTAGAGTCGTGATGGCGCTAGTGTTTTGTAGTTGATAGCGATGCAAGTCTTCCTTGAACATTGAGGGAATACTGTCATCTAGAGCCATGTGGGCTAGACGCTCCTGCAAACTGTCCCGATCATGCAGAAGATCACCGAAAAGCTGTAGACACTGGTCCGGGCTGCCGTTGCACAACGCTGCTAGGGAATCATCATCCACAACGCTTTGAAGCCTAAATTTCTCTTTTACTGCTTCGCAGTTACCTTTGGCCGGGCACGCTCGAGCTTCAGCCTCCAGATTATCAAGCTCCTGATGCCCCATAAAATTGTACTGGGTAGCGTTCTGCGCCACCCAGGCACCGGTTTGCAGACTGTCCGCGTTAGCATCGCCTTGTGTTGCCGCCGCCAATACTCCAACGATCTGCGAGCTCATCAGCAGCAAATTCGGATTAGCAGCACGCCCCACACGAGACACCAGGTTTTCGATGTATTGCCCATCATGTGAAGTGCCCTATCTCTCTCATTGCATGGCTTCAGGAATCGCGACCGCCGACCACCCTCAGCGACTTACAAGGAGGCGCTGAGGCTGAAATAGATTGGCGCTTCGCGCTCGGTCAGCGCCTCGGGGCGTTCCAGGGAATGGGCAAAGGTCACGCTGGCCGACAGGTGCTGGCCCCGCGCAAACAGCTCCAATGAATTGCTGGACAGGCGGCCATGTTGATCGCCGTTGTAGTGACCATGGGTA
>Ga0182005_1001097_pt1 | contig 11321 bp, 13 predicted proteins | sample Sormic07211103_1_FD_123021 | JGI IMG/M metagenome (GOLD analysis project Ga0182005, IMG submission 123021) | Rhizosphere microbial communities from Sorghum bicolor, Mead, Nebraska, USA - 072115-103_1 MetaG | ecosystem: Host-associated > Plants > Roots > Rhizosphere | place: USA: Nebraska...
AATAGCGAGAGCGCCCGTGTCGTACTTGCTCAGGTACTGATCGCTGCCCAGTTCGCGCACGTACTGCAATTGTCCTGATTCATGGCCGACTTGTGCGAGGAATGCGGCGATGCGCTTGGGAGTATCGACGTGGTGACGGGCCATAGCCATATTAAGTACAGAAACAAAAACGCCCGCTTGGAGGCGGGCGTCGGGAAACAGTTGCTGCAATTGAGCTGAAGAGAGAACCATGGTTCATGTTCCTCCAGCCGTTGTTTGCAACCACACTGGTGCAGCAGGTTTGCTGAATTCTTTCGGAAAATTGCTGTTCAGAGGCCAGTCACGCAAGTCCTGCCGGTAATCCAGCAGTTCATCGTACTGATCGATACTAAGGGTCATTGGTGTTCCAGCTGCTTGCTCATCCCGATCTCGATCAACCAGCCATTGGCTGGCGGCCAGTTGCTGGTTACGCCAGCTACGCGCAGTTGTCGCCGGGTCGGTGAAGATTGCCGACATACTTTCGACCAGCGCCGGCAATGGAGTACCTCCGCCCATTAACCATTGCTCGTAATCGTTCCAAAACCGGTGATGCCGAGGCACGGTTGCACAGTCGGACAGGCGAATCACAGTGTCTGGATCTGTCGTCAATCGATAGCTCATGGTGCCTCCTTCTTAAAGTTCGGCATCAGCGGTTGCATGGATATAGTAAGTCTGGGTTATCAAACCGGTATCAGCGTTGTCCACCCAGGCACCTCGAGTTGACGCTCCAAGCACTCGGGCATTGGACGAAGACACCTCATCGCTACCTGAACGCCATTGCCCTGCAATGCCCTTGGACGTAGGCGCGTAAAGGCTGAAACTCGGAACGCCTCTTTTCTCTACCTTGAATGTCCATTGCGACAAAGGTTGTGCGGCAAAACCGGACTGCCCCTGTTTAACCGTGGATATCAGCGCTCCATATGCCCCGACAAAGCTTCCAGGTGATGACTCCTGGCTGTAGGTTTTCTCGTAATAACGCTGACACAACATCAACTCATCCCCCGGACTGCGCACCTCAAAGGGAGTCGATACGGGACCTTCTTCCAGCTGAATCTGCGCCAGGTCTATGACCTGTAATACGTTTAGAGGCAGGTCAAACGAAAGTCGCAAGTAGTCATTACCGCCGCTTCCCAACGCTCTGCCGACCAACGACGGTAACTGAACTGTTGCGCTGAACCGAGTCCACACCGTCTTAAGCTGAAAACTTCCCACTGGCATAACCGCTTCCACGCTACCACCTCCGGACCCAAAAAATTGTGTGAGGGTCACGTTGAGTTGGCGTGCGGAATCGGCCCTGGCCCAGAAGGTTAGCGTCGCAGTTTTCCCGGCGAGGGTTCTGACTGACTCAATTGCTTGGGAAATCCTGTGTATGCTCGCCCCTGCTCCGGCTGTGATTTGCTGCCAGCGCAAAAAGTAGCGGGGCTCATTAAGCACTTCGGCCTGCCCTAGGACAAAGTTCTGCCGCGAGATGTTGACTCCGGCATTACCATTCCAGTCACAACGGAAACGGTCTGCGATGTAGGCACCGCTGCTAGGCCCAAGGTTGCTTACACCGCGTTGCCAGACATCGAAGTTGCCGTTAATCACAAGGTTCTTGCGATATACCTGGACAGGAAAGCGTTCTAGCGGATCGAGCTTCGCCAACTCCTTAATGGCCAAACTCAACTGATCCGTCTGATTCTCAGAAGGCACCAGACCCGCCGCACTAATAGCGTTCAGGATTTCCTGGGTAACAGCATTGCCCCAACTGGCTGGGATCAGGGAGCCGGGGGTGCCCGCAATCTGGTCTTCGTCAATAAACCTGCCGTTGGCAAGGCCAGCACCGGGAACGTTTTTTGGATAATCCATTATTCAACTCATGAGGTTATTTTATAATCCGGGTTGCAAGCCGAAAGAACTGGACGCCACCCCTACCGAGCTACCGGAAAAATGACAACGCCCGCATGTACGCCGGCGTTGAGGTAGAAAGCTCCATATTCATAGAGGGTTCCAACCTCGCACGAAATTCTCTGTACCGTGGATCATCCATAGAGACAGTCCCTTGGTAATTCCAAGCCGTGGTGTCCTGTGGCGTGGAGAACGCCGCCACAACTACCTCTCTTTTTTCATCTTCGAACTGAACATTGATCACATCCATGACTACACCTATCAACTGAATGAATAACTGGAGATGTACAACTCAAAAATCGGAGACCCACTGGTACTTTGGCAGTGCATATAGATGGTTTGTCCCCCAAGAACTGGCATGGAGTAATTCCCTGCCAGACCAGCACCACTACTTAGATGACCGGCAATTATTTGCTGCCCTATTCCGAGTCCATTGGCGTTCAACACCATATTGATATACGACAAAGTTTGGGAACCATTGGAAATCACCATTTCCCCGCCAAATTCAAACGCATTGGCCGGAACAATCCCTGCAATAGATAAAGGCGAGCCATTCAACACTGCAGAGCCCGTGTATGCGGCTGTCAGTGACAAGTAAATTTTCCGCCCCCGCTGTGCCCCAACTTTGAACTTACCTGTCGCATCGGTTGGCCAGACACTTATCAGGGCTGAAGCATCAAAGCCTGCCGGCATCTTTCCTCCCAGATAACAGGACGAGGCGACAACCGATGAGCTATTGACCGCCAAAATACTGCTATCGCCGGATACCGAGTTGTAAATAGCATAAAGGGCAACAAACCCATTAACCGGGACGGGCCCGATATCCATACCGCCAGCGCCTATAGTCGTCAGATTGATCGTTTTGCTGAAGTTTGCGACGCGATAACCAGCACCACCGGCGACTGGCTGCACCGTGAGTTCATCGGCTGTGAAGATTCCAGTCGCAGCGGCAGCCGGGATCGAAAATGACGCGTTCCGGAGTAGTCCGGCAACTGTGCCCACGCGTTGCGCGGAGGCATTCACGACTTTGTTGATTGCCTCCAGCAACTGATTATTGTTCGACTCTGAAGCAACCATTCCGGCACTAGTAACAACACCTCGTATTTCATCGGTTACAGCATTTCCCCAACTCGCCGGAATCAAGGAACCGGGCGTACCCGATACGGGATCTTCGTCGACAAACCTACCATTCACCAAGCCAGCGCCGGGCACACTTTTGGGATAGTCCATAGATACTTGTTTCTCTGAAATGGCAAAGGAACCGTGTCCCGAAGTCGTCACTGCGACCCCGCTCACGGTCAGTGTTCTGAAAACAAAAAGCCCATACAAAGTGAGCTATTGCTAAACGACGCAGAGGTCGCTCAACTGGATATATGAGCAAGCCACTTGGGAGGCTTGGGCCGCGACTCGGCGTCTGCGGCTTCATTGCCGTTTGGCCAGTTACGCAGCGCCTGGCGATAAGCCAGCAACTTCAAGAATTGTTTGCTACTGAGGGTCGTAGACGTTGTGGCATCTGTCTCGTCGCGATGACGGGTTACCAGCCAGTCCGATTCAATGAGTGCAGTCATCCGCCACCTGCGCTCTGCATCGGCAAAGGCGTCTGGTGGAGTATTCGCATCCACGGGTGCACTGAACGTGTCTTTGGTATAGCGCCAGCCTGCGGTAACCGGCAAGCCCGCAGGCAACTCGACGCCGCAATCGATATCGCCGCTCACAAGGGCTATAACCATTCCTTCTTCGATAATGGCTTTCATGTTCAAACCTCCCATCTGACGCGCGCGTTGATCACACCGGCCGCCGACAGGTTCTGCGCCCAGGCGGTAATGACCACGCGGCCCATATAACGATCAGTAAAACCGCCGTCGGGAATCATCTGGGCACCTGTCACACCGACCCCAGTATCCTCACTGAGCACGCCGTAGTCAGTTTTGACATTACTGTCGAAGTCGAAGATCCCTGCGATATAGGCGCGCGGTTTACGAGCCCAGTTCAATGTCACTGAGTATTGGCCATTGGCTCCCGACCAGATACCAACAGCCTCAAGCCTTGCCTTGTTCGCCAGCAGGGTCGTTCTAGGCTGCGACCCTGCGCCAGCCGTCACTACTTTAGCCACCAGCATGTCGATGCATGTAGAGTCAAAACCACCGCCGGTGCTGCCGCCCGCCCCCTTCATCGGAGCTGGAATGACATCTGAATCAGCGCCTTTTTGCATATAGCAAACCAGTGCCCCATCCCGAATTTGCATACGCAGGAAATAGACGCTGTTGACGTCCAATGCAGATGACGTCCAGACCGAAGTGAACAAAGTACGCGGACGTGCCGTCATACCGGCTGTTACTTCCTCGCCGAGGCTGACCAGCACGCCGCCGGGCACCGAGACGGAGCCCCCCGCTGAACCGGCAGCCACGGACACCGGGATACGCCCATCTGCCGTAGCCACCGTTGGAAATGCCAGTGCGGCCAATGGCAATGCATCCTGCGACAGTACGCTCTTGATCGCTCTGAGCAACTGATCCGACTCATTCTCAGAGGGAACCAACCCGGCAGCGCGAATCACCGTCAGCAGCTCTTCGGTTACCCCATTACCCCAACTGGAGCTGATCAACGACCCAGGCGTTCCGGCGAGCGGGTTTTCATCGACGAACTTGCCACTCACCAACCCGGCGCTGGGTATGCTTTTCGGATAATCCATCTCGCTACTCCTTAGTCATAATTGATGTGCACCCTGGTATGCGCCGGAGCGCTACGGTGGATCAGGCACTCCAGTGCCGATCCCGGGTTCATGCCGAAACGTTCGCCCCAGTAACTCGCGCCAAAGCGCCGTCCCAGCAACAAGCGCCCGCCAGTGTTGAGCGTCCACATGAACTGCGCCTCCCAGGTACCGAAGTGCGCCGCCCCGAAGCGCGACCGGCCCATGCGCGGCGCCTCGAGTTCAGTGATGGTGGCGTTCGGGTAGCCCTGCCCCTTGGCAATTTCCAGGTAGTAACCGACCGCCTGGCTGCCAACCGTCAACAGACGGCGTCGGACCGCCAGTCGCCGGTCGTCGAACAGTGGCGTAGCGCCCAGGCATGGATCGGGCAAATTCATTACCCGCTCCCAATCCGGCACCAGTTCACTGACGCCCGCCGGGTCCATCTCATTGAGCAGATCGGCCGCGCGGCTATCGAGGCGCGCCAACTCCTCGGCAACGCCCTGCAGCACCTCTTCCAATTCCGGTACCCGCTCCGGATCCCACGCGGGCCCGCTGGGCAATAACGCCCGTAGCTGTGCCTGATACTGTTGCGCCGATCTGATCACTGCCATATGCAGCCTCCGAAGGTCAGCAATTGATTGCTGGCGGCTTGCACGTCGACAGTCGGACTGTTGAGCACATGATCGGTTTCCCCGCCAGCGCTGCTGATGGCTTCGCGAATGTGGCTGACCAGCAGCGGCATTCCGAGGTCGGCTTCACGGTTGTGCAGGTCGCGCAATTGCGCTTCGACCGCAGCGCGAACGGCAGTCGTGTCCGGTTTCAGACTGAGCCGGTAGATGACGGGCACTTGCTCCGGTCGCCGCACGTGCAGCTCGGCCGTCACCGGACGCAAAGGCTCGATATAGTCATGAACTTGCGCAAGCTGCGCATCGCTGGGCAGCGGCTGCGGATCATCGTCACGCATGATGAACAATCCGACCGTGCCCGGCCCCAGGTAACCACCGCGACACCAGGCACGCGTCACACCCGGGCATTCCAGCGCCCAGGTTTCATAGTCTTGCGCGGAGCCACCATGGGGAATGATCCGGTAGGAACGAATGACCCGCGAACGCAACGACTCCACGCTTTCCAGGGCAACACCACCGGTCAGGCCCGGTGCCAGCACGGTGAAGCTGTTCGCGACGATGCCCAGTATTGGCTGCGCGGGCATCAGCGTCATACCTGCCTGCGCATTGCCCACGCTGCCCGCGTCGAGGGCCGCGATAGTGGTGCTGTTGAGTCCGTTGATGGTCGTGCGCGCAGTGGTGACTTTATAGGTACGACCGTCGCTGGATTGCAGCAGCGTATCGACATCGAGCACGGCACCTGCACTGGCGTTGAAGCTGACACTGCCACTAGCCGGTTGCGCGGCTTTGCGCGGCTGATTCAGGCGCAGCGCGGCGATCCGCTCCAGCGTCGATTCATCGGCCTTGTCGGGGAGGATCTGCTCGGCGATCCAGTCGAGATAGCCATACAGGCCGTACGCGGCGCCACCCAATGTGCGGGCCAGCACTTGCGCATCGGACTGGCGCAGCGAATCGCTGGCCAGGTCACTTTGGGTGCGTTTGATCAGCACCGGCAGCGAAGGGGTTTCAAACGGCATAGATCACCTGCCAACTGTTATCGGGGTTGATGTCCAGGCGTTCGCCATCAGCAAGGGTCAAGACCGTACGCAGGTTCAGACGCTGAGCGTCGAGGCGCTCGCTGATAATGTCGATGCGAGTGCAATGGCCATCGTCGATCAGCCATTGCAGGGCTTCGCGGGCATAGAACTCGGCGTCCATCTGGGTTTGACGGGTCAGCTTGACCCGGCGCAGCAGCCATAAACGCGAACCGATGCGATCGTCCGCGACGGTGGGAAATGAATCGCCCCACCAACCAAAACGCTCTTCATCGTCGAGAGCATCGTCATCGGCTGCACGGCGCCAGGTGAACAGGCTGATCAGTACCGAGCGGGTCAGCGCGGCGTGAAGGTTTGGGCTGACAACCATCACTGACCTCCTCCTGGCACGCCGGTCTGGCCGCTACCAGGCTGGACGCCGGAGTGCACATGTTTGATCTGACTGATGCCGCCTGCGACCTGATCGCCCTGGGAGAGGATCTTGCCGGTCTGGGTCAGGGTTGGCGTATCGAAATTCACGGCAGTGCTGGCGCGAATGTTCAGCGTGGAGGTCTCGATGTCGATTACCCGACCACGCTTGAGATGAATCTTGTCGCCTTCATCGGTGTAGATCGCTACCTCACCGGGCACCAGGGACTGAAGGCGGTAACGGCGGTCGGCAACGACCAGCACGATGGCGTGGGAGCGGTCACCGCCCAGAAACGTTGCAACACCCTCCGCACCGGGCAGTGGGTTGCTGGTGAAACCATAGGGTTCAAAATGCTCCATATCATCGTTCACCTCCCCGGCGGTGAGGCGCATTTGCAGCGATTGCAACTTGGTCGCCGAGTTGGCGAGCACGACAGTGCCGCGCGCCAGCAGGCGTGTGAGTAGGCTCATAGGTTGTCCTCAAGGAATCAGGTCAAACACACAGGAAGCGTGGGTCTCAAGATTTTTTGGGAGGCACTGGATTGGCATCGAACGTGTGCGGCGGCGCTACTTGCAAAGTGGTGATCGAGCCTTGCTCCGACAGCGAGTAAGTGACTTTCGAAATCAGCATGTCGCCCTCGATCTCCAGCACCGGATCGATCACTCGTACCAGCGTGTTGTGCCGCCACAAGTCGCCGTTGGATTGTCGCCAACCCTGCACTTGGTAAGTGGTTGTCAGCGCCTTGCCCATGCGAGTAGCGCTTTCCCAGTTGGCACGCGGCAACGCCAATTCAGGCGTGAGCTGCATGCCTTCATTGATCACAGTCACCCGCCGGCGCTTGAAACCCAGATCAGTGGCGATCGACTCCACTTCGCTGATCGCAACCCCGCTTTTCAAGTCACTGCCCTTGTGTTGGCCGATCACACGGTATTCAGAAAACACCTGGCTGTAGTCCATCGGCGCGCTGGCCGAGAGAATATTCTTTCCCAACTCCAGCACATCACTGGCCCGACCACCGCTACCCGGCCGGGCCAGCAGCACTCGGCCTTGCGCATCATCAGTGGAAAAAACCCGGAATAGCGTCAGCAAGCGATCAATGGATTGAAACACCGTTTCCCCCGGGACAAGGGTGTGCTTGCCGAGGCGCGAGGTTTCTGCAATTTCACTGACCACTTCCACCCGGTACGACCAGGCCAGCGCCTGGACAATGCTCAAAAGCGATTGCTCATGCCATTGGGTCGGCCGGTTGATTGCTGCGCAGTCCACCAGGTCCTGGGTGGCCGAACTGCCTTCGATGCTCAGGCTGATTTTCTGTCCGTCATAGCTGACGGGGGCCTTGAACACATACCCGGTCAGTACCAGATCGTTGCCGATGGTGACCTTGCAGGCAGCCCCAGGCTGGATCCGCCGCACGTTGTCCTGCCCGGGCCATTGCCAGGTAATGTCGAGTTTGAACGTGCGGAATTGACGCTCCAGATCGGCCGTGACTTCAACACTTTTCCAACCACCGTATTGCAGATCATCGACCGTCAGGAGAACGCGGTTGTCGAGTTCGTTCATGGTTCACTCCGCAGAAATTTTTACATCGTTCGGCGGAAGAAAACCCGGATGGACAACGCCGTTGCGCTGGGTAACTTCCTTCACCCGCGTTGCATCGGCCAGGTGTCGGTAAGTCGCTACCAGCGCCGGAAGGCTTTCCTGAAAGGACTGGCTGACCAGCCGCACACCGGAAGATGCAACCGCCTTGAGATGCGCGTTGAGCTTGTGCTTCAAGTCACTGATAGCTTGATAGTGCGCCGGATCGGCCTTGTCTTCGGCCAGCTCGATTGCCTCGTTCAACTCCTTCTGCAACCGCTGCAGGTCATCGGTCACCGGCACTTCCTGGCGAATGACCGGATGCGTCGCCTGAGCATCCAGCGTGGTGGATGAGGTGACTTTTACGGGATTGCTCGCCACCGGCATTGAGGCGACCCACTGGGCGACCTTGACCAGTAACGTATCCTGCACCAGGTCGGCCAAGGCTTGCGCCGCCGCGTTGGTGTCCTTGCCAGTGGTCAGTTTTGGCGCGTCGGCCTTGCGAATGGCTTCGATCTGTTGGGAAACGTCGGCAATCACGCCACGGTACCCATCCCGAGCCAAGTCTTTGAGTTGTTTAATATCGCCGAGCAAACCCTTGAACTCGGTGACCAACTCCTTGGGTAATTCCTTGACCGCTTTAACCAGATCACTGATCTGTTTGTACTGCGCAATCAGCGGCTTGAGCTGTTCTTGAATAACCGCATAGATACCCGTCAGGCTGTTACGAAGGTTATTGATCCCGATCCGCGCGGCCTTGACCAGAGTCATCGCCTGCTCGAAACGCGCCAACGCAGATCCCAGCAGACCGTCAGCCGAGGCCAACAACAAGGTTTGGGTACTGACCGATGCGGTCGGAAACGGTAGTGGTTGATCGGGATAGAACTTCAGACTGAAAGTCACCAGCCCACCGTCCTGGCGGGTTTGGGTCATGTCGCACTCACCGACCTTGACCTGCAGTCTTCCCAACCACGGATGCACCAGTTCACCGCTGCCCTGCTCCAAAGCCTGAAGCAGTTTGTCGCGCTGCTCCAGGCAGTCGGGGCCAACAATGAACGCCGTCAGTTCATGGGTTTTCGTCTGTTGGCCAAGACCCTCGAAGTACGGTAGATCCCGCTGTGGGTATTCGTGCAACTGGCCCTTTTTGCCGACCGGGGTTTTCGCCTGGTCGACCCAGAAACCCACGCCCCGAAAGGACGCCGGCAACAAACGATCACGCCAGCTCATTTGAACCTCCCAAGGAAAGTGAACGATAGCCAATCCGAGAATTGAGCGACAGCGCCGGTTGATTGGTTTGTGGCTGGCTGGTGCGCAACCCGGTCGGAGCATTTTCGAAACGAACCGTCAGGCCACCTTCGAGTTGCGTGCGGTTGTTGGCAGCGGTCTGCTGGATGAGGGCGCCCGAGTTCTGCTGCAGATTATTGGTCAGCCCCGACGAGGCTGACGGTGTAATCGCGCGGTGATCGAAGAAGGACGTCGCCCGATCGCTCTCGCCCGCCCCGACAGGGTTGCCGGTGATCGTCGCAACAACCCCGGACAGGTTGCCGTCGAGCAATTCCCTGATCGGCCCAACAAGGTTCTGGAGCTTGCCCCACAACTCACCGAACCACTCAAGAACCGGTTCCCAAGCCTGCTTGATCGACTCCATTGGCGATTGACTGAACAGCGCGCCAAAGGTGTCCCTGACCGGTTGCGTCGCCTCAGTCAGCGACGTCCACAAACCGGAGAAGTACCCTTTCAACCCCTCCCAATACGCCATGACCGACTCAACCGGCGACCAGTCGAAGACGCCTTGGAGAAATGCCTTGATCGATTGAGCAGATGCCCGCAGCAGGTCCCAAAGCGCGGCAAAAACCGCTGCCACGGGTTGCCATGTGCTTATGATCAGCGTTGCAAAAGCGGTTCTGGTCGAGCTCCAGACGCTGACAATCGTCGCTGTCGGTGACCAGTTGAATTGGCTCTTGAAAGATTCGAAGCCCGACGTCGCACGATTCCAGTACTCGGTGCCGGCAGCACTGACCATGCGCCAGGTCTGGCTCATCATCGCACCGAACTTTCTACATCCTGCCGTAACTCCGGCGGCAAGACGCGTAACGCCCTCAGTGCCGTCCGCAATCATTGAGTCCCAATGTTCGCGGCTTGAAGCCCCTATCGAATTGAAGGCCTGCAAGAAGCCCTGTTCCAGATCGTTCCACCCCTGATTGATGCCAGCAATCCCTGAGAGGGTGGCTGATCTGATGGATTGCCAGACTCCGGTAAAAAATCCCGAGATCGGTTCCCAAATGTTCGTAATCAAGCGGGCGCCGATCACGATGACTGCGACGGCTGCCGCGATGGCGGCAGCAATCAGGCCAATCGGTGAAGTGAGTATGCCCATCACTGCGGCCAGGCTCATCGCGCTGACGGTTACCACGGTGAACGCCAACGCGGCTGCCGCCAGCCCCTCAACCAGATAGGGGTTGCTCGCCACGAACTGGCCGATCGAAGTCATTGCCGGTGTCAGCGCAGTGGCAATGCCATTGACTGCCGGCAGCAACGCCTGACCGATTTTCAGCGAAATACCGTCCAGCGCCTTGTTCAATTTTTCAAGGTTGGCCGACGTCTCGCCCTGCACGAATTCGGGTACTTTCAGCCCCTTGAGGGCCTTGGCTTTTTTCGCCAGTGCATCTTGAGCTTCAATGGCTTTCTCGATCCCATTTTGAAACGGCTTGAGCAAGCCGCCACCGGATAGAAATCCGGCAACGTCCAGCGGCGCGAGACCGCTGCTTTCCATGTTTTTCTTGAAAGCTGCAACTTTACTTCGCAGTCCCTTCATCTCGGTGTCCATCTGCTCGGCACCGCGCATCACCACAAACATATTGACTGTGGCGCGAAGGTTCTGTTGGATCACATTGATCTGTGTATTGGCCATCACTGCACCTGCTGCATCGCATTGATCCGTTGCGCGTGCTCCAGCGATTCGCGGAGCACGTCCAGGGGCCTGGCCATCATCTGTTCGGGGTCAACCTTCCAGAACCAGGCCAGGTCATAGGCGACTGAAATCAGGTCGGTGATGGCTCCGACGCCGCACTCATGAAAAA
>Ga0182005_1001098_pt1 | contig 11318 bp, 8 predicted proteins | sample Sormic07211103_1_FD_123021 | JGI IMG/M metagenome (GOLD analysis project Ga0182005, IMG submission 123021) | Rhizosphere microbial communities from Sorghum bicolor, Mead, Nebraska, USA - 072115-103_1 MetaG | ecosystem: Host-associated > Plants > Roots > Rhizosphere | place: USA: Nebraska...
AGCTGGCCGTTATCGCGCGCCGTCCTGGCGGACGGTCTTGAACGACGCCCTCAGTTCCTGGACGAACATCGCCGGTTGCTCCCAGGCGGCGAAATGCCCGCCCTTCGGCAACCGGTTGTAGTGAATGAGCTTTGGAAACGCCTTCTCGGCCCAACTCTTCGGCGCCGCGTAGATCTCGTCGGGGAAGACGCTTACCGCCACCGGGATCGTCAGGTGCTTCGGCTCGAAGAAGGCGAGCTTGTTTTCCCAGTACAGGCGAGCCGAGGACACGGCCGTGTTCGTGACCCAGTAGAGCGTCACGTTGTCGAGGATGTCGTCACGCGAAAGGCCTTCGGTCTGCCCATCGAACACGCGGGTGATCAACTCGTAGCTGCGCGCGTCGTGATCGAGCATCCACGCGGCGAGACCCACCGGGGAATCCTCGATGGCATACAGGGTTTGCGGTCGGTTCGTCATCTCCTGGGCGTAGCCGAGGCCGTGCTTGTAGAAGAAGTCGAGTTGCTCGTATGCGTTCTTTTCATCGGCGGACAAGCCTGCCGGCGGCGGTCCGCCCGCTGAAAGCGCCTTGGCGATGTCGTCCGGCACGGTGGCCGGCATGTTGGTATGGATGGCCAGCAGTTCCGGTGGCGCCTGCACCGCCATCTGTTCGGATACCGCATCGCCCCAGTCGCCGCCCTGGGCGACGAAGTGCTTGTAGCCGAGCCGTTTCATCAGCACGGTCCATGCGCGTGCGATGTGCTGGGGATCCCAACCGGTGGTCGACGGCTGTCCGGAAAAACCGTAGCCCGGTAACGACGGAATCACCACGTCGAAGGCATCCGACGCGCTGCCGCCATGCGCGGTGGGATTGGTCAGCGGATCGATGATCTTCAGCTGCTCGATGATCGAGCCAGGCCAACCATGGGTGATGATGACCGGCAAGGCGTTCTTGTTCTTCGAACGGACATGGATGAAATGGATGTCCACGCCGTCGATGGTGGTGACGAATTGCGGCAGGGCATTCAGTCTCGCCTCCACCTTGCGCCAGTCGTAATCGGACTGCCAGTACGCTGCCAGCTTCTGCATGGTGGCCAGTTGCACGCCTTGTGTCGCGTCCGTCACCGTTTCTTTCTTGGGCCACTTCGTCGCGGCGATTCGCCGGCGCAGGTCCGCGAGGGTTTCATCGGGGATGTGCACTTTCGGGAAGGGCCGGATCGAGGCGCTTTCCTCGGGCGGCGCGGCGGCGTGCGCCGCGGAAGGAAGGACGATGCTTGCCGCGCCGAGAATGACTGACGCGGTGAGGAAATGCCAACGACCGAATGAAGCGAACTCTGACGACATGACAACACTCCTCCGACGGTTCCGCGCGATGGCGGGAACGCAATGGGAATGGACAGGTTCCGTGGTTCGAGATCCGCTGGTCCGTGAGCGGCGGTAGCCGGCGCTCGCGAGCTTATCAAGCGCCTCTGGACGAAGCACTACATCTAAAGGTATTAGCGGGTTATACGCGATGCGCGACGGTCGAGGTAGCGCCCGGCCTCAAGCCAGCGTGGTCAGTTCCACCGGCACGACAGTGTCGCCACCGATGACCTGGGCCTGGCCGTCCTGCACCATGAACTGGATCTGCATCGATCGCTGCGTCAACGCGGCCAGCGCTTCCACGGTGGACGGTGCGACGTCGATCACCGAGACGTTCTTCGTGCGTGCGACGGCGGCGGACGTCTTCTTCCACCAGACCTCGGCGCTGCGACCGCTATAGGTGTAGACGATCACGCGCTTCGAACGGCCCGCGGCGCGACGGATGCGCTGCTCGTCCGGCTGGCCGATCTCGATCCACAAGTCGACCTCGCCGGTCAGCTCCTTGCGCCACAGGTCCGGCTCGTCGTCCGAGCTGAGCCCCTTGCCGAAGACCAGGGCGTCATCCGCGTTCAACGCGAACGCGAGTACCCGGACCATCATCCGCTCGTCGGTTTCGGACGGATGCTGGGCGATGGTCAACGCATGTGCCTGGTAGTAATGCCGGTCCATGTCGCTGACCTGCAGGTCGGCCTTGAAGACCGTGGATTTGAGTGCCATGGGTTGAGGCCTGTAGGAATTATGTAGAATACCACCGCGATACGACCAGCCAGCCCCTAGCGAGCCAGTCGACTGAACCACGCGGGCCCCATCGGTGCCCTTCGTCCAACGCCTAGGGGCTGCCATCATGTTCCCGACCCACTCCCATCGGCCGCGGCCGACCTTGCTCGCCGTTTGCCTGTCCGCGACGCTGCCGCTCGGCGCATTCGCGCAATCGGCGACTACCGCCCCGGATGCCGCGACCACGCTCGATGCCGTCGCCGTCAAGGGCCAGCGCGCGCCCACCTATGCCGCCGAACAGAGTTCCGCCGCCACGCGCCTGTCGCTGACGCCGCAGGACACGCCGCAATCGATCAGCATCGTCACCGAGCAACGCATCGAGGACCAGAACCTCACCAACGTGCGCGAAGTGCTGGACAACACCACGGGTGTTTCGTCGAGCGCCTATGACACCGAACGCGTGGTGTTCTATGCGCGTGGCTTCCAGATCGAAAACATGGCCTACGACGGCGTGCCCATCGCCGCCGGCCTCAACTCCAGCTCCGCCGACGGCAGCCTGGATACCGCCATCTATGAGCGTGTCGAGGTGGTACGCGGTGCCACCGGCCTCATGAGCGGCGCGGGCAGTCCGTCGGCCATGATCAACTTCGTCCGCAAGCGTGCCGACAGCCGCACGCTCCAGGCGGACGCTTCCCTCAGCTATGGGTCGTGGAATACGCGCCGGGGCACGTTCGACATTTCATCGCCCCTGAACGCTTCGGGCAGCGTGCGTGGACGCGTGGTGGCCGCCTACGAGGACGGCGATTCGTACCTCGATCGCTACAGCACCAAGAAGAGCGTGTTCTATGGCGTGGTCGACGCCGACCTGGGCACCGATACCGTGCTCAGCCTCGGCTACGACTACCAACGCACCACGCCGAAAGGTGTCACCTGGGGCTCGTATCCCGTTTTCGACGACACCGGCGGATTCATCGAATGGCCGCGCGGTTTCACCAGCGCCGCCGACTGGACGTACTGGGACAACACGACACGCACCGGTTTCGCCGACCTCAAGCACAGCTTCGACAACGGCTGGCAATTGCGTGTCATGGCGAGCCGCCGTGAAACCGATGGTGACGACGCGCTGTTCTACGTCTACGGGTTTCCCAACCGCGAAACCGGCGAGGGGATCACGCCCTTCGCCTACCGGGGGACCGACGCCGGCCGGCAGAACCTGCTCGACGTCTACGCGTCCGGACCGTTCCAGGCATGGGGCCGTGAGCACGAACTGGTGGTCGGCGTCAGCGGGTCGCACTACACGCAGGATTCGTGGGAACGCGAACATGGCGATCTGCCGGGCGTCGGCAACTTCCTGCAGTGGAACGGCAGCTATCCCTATCCCGGCTTCGCCGTCGACAAGACGCCGTACAGCGCCACGCATACCGACCAGGGTGGCATCTACGCGGCGACGCGCCTGTCGCTGGCCGATCCGTTGAAACTGATCCTTGGCGCCCGCTACAGCCGCTGGAAGAACGACACCAACGACAGCACCAGCGGCGAGTATCACCACGAACATACGAAGACGGTGCCGTATGCCGGTCTGATCTACGACATCGACGGCACCTATTCGGCGTTCGCGAGTTACACGCAGATCTTCGACCCGCAAGGCAACCGCCGCGCCGACGGCAGTTTCCTCGATCCCGTGCTCGGCAGCAGCCGCGAGGTCGGCATCAAGGGACGTCATTTCGGCGGTGCGCTGAACACCTCGCTGACCTTGTTCGAGACCCGCCAGGACAACGTGGCGGAGGCAGCGGTGGGCGAGTACCTGCCCGACGGGCGAACGCAGGCATACAACGCGGTGAACGGGACGAAGTCGCGCGGCTATGAACTCGAAGTCTCGGGCGATATGTCGGAGTCCTGGAACGGAACCTTCGGCTGGTCGCACTTCAACGTGAAAGCACCGCGGAACGGCGGCGCGCTGCGCACGGCCCTGCCGCGGACCCTGATCCGCCTGTTCACCACCTATCGCCTGCCCGGCGCATGGAATCGCCTGACGATCGGCGGCGGCGCCAATTGGCAATCAGCCAGCCACGCCCAGGTCGACGGCCCGAACGGTCCGCAACGGCTCGACCAGTCCTCGGTGATGCTGCTCGGCGCGATGGCCCGCTACGCCATCGGCACGCAGGCGTCGGTGCAGGTCAACGCGGACAACCTGCTGAACCGGAAGTACTTCGTGCTCGATGAATTCAGCAACCTCTACTACGCCCCGCCGAGCAGTTTCACGGTGAGCTTCAACTACAGGTTCTTCTGAAGTTGCGTCATCATCGACGGCTGGCTCCCTATCCGCCTGGAGGAACACCCGTGAAATGGCATAGCGCGACTGTCCCGCTTCTCTTCGTGCTGGCGGCGGCCCTGCCCCCGTCCACGCGGGCACAGACCGATCCCAAGGCGACCGAGCAGTGGGAGCCCGTACCCAGGGTGGTGACGCCCGGGCATGTCGACGGCGCGCCACCTTCCGACGCCATCGTGCTGTTCGATGGCCGCGACCTGAGCCAATGGGAATCGTCGAAGGACCATTCGGCGGCTCGCTGGAAGGTGCACGACGGCGTGGTGACGGTCGACAAGGCATCCGGAAACATCCAGACCCGGCGGCGATTCAGGAACTATCAGTTGCACCTGGAATGGCAAGTGCCCAAGGACATCACCGGCGAAGGCCAGGAGCGCGGCAACAGCGGCGTGTTCCTCGCTTCGACGGGGCCCGGCGACGAGGGCTACGAAATCCAGATCATGGATTCGTGGAAGAAAGCGACCTATGTCAACGGACAGGCGGCCAGCATTTACAAGCAGGCCGCTCCCCTGGTCAATGCGATGCGGCCACCGGGCGAGTGGCAGACCTATGACGTGATCTGGACGGCGCCCGTCTTCGGTGCCGATGGTGCCGTCGAATCCCCCGCATACGTGACGCTGTTCCATAACGGCGTGCTGGTGCAGGACCACACGCGGCTCACCGGCGAAACCGTCCACGTCGGCAAACCCAAGTACACGCCATACGCCGAGGGGGCGATCAAGCTCCAGGCGCACGGCGACCGTTCGCCGCCCCTGAGCTTCCGCAACATCTGGGTTCGCCCGCTGGATTGAATAAAGCCCCTACCCTCGGGTGGGAAGCGGGCTCGCCCGCGACGCCTCGATCTTCTGCTTGGGTGGGAAGCGGGCTCGCCCGCGATGCCTCGACCTTCTGCTTGGGTGGGAAGCGGGCTGGCCCGCGATGCCTCGGTCTTCTGGTGGCGAAGGAGGCCTTGCCTTGATTGGGCGAAGCTTGTCACCGCTCGCTCGTCCCAGGGGTGACGGATCGCGGGCCAGCCCGCTTCCCACCAGGTTTCTACCCGGTTCCTACCCGGCTCCTAGCCGGTTCCGGTTGAGGGGATTCACATGGAACGGCCTGCGACATCGCGCTGCTATGCAGCACGTCGAGAGTGCGCGATACTTGCGACTGGTTCGCATTTACATTCGCATTCACGCACCCGATGTCCGCTGGGAGTTCCATGTCCGCCGTCCCGTTCCGCCGCCACGTCCTCACCCTTTCCGTCTCGGCCGCCCTCGCCGGCCTCCTTCTGCTGGCGCCTCCGGCCCATGCGGCGGACGACACCGATGCGCAACAGAAGGCGCGTGACAACAGCACCACCTTGTCCGGTGTGCAGGTGGAGGCCAACGTCGCCGCGCCCACCGCGGCATACGCCGGCGGACAGGTCGCCCGCGGTGGACGTTTCGGTGTGCTGGGCAACCAGGACTCGATGAACGTGCCCTTCGCGATCACCAGCTACACCGACACGCTGATCCGCAACCAGCAGGCGCGAACACTCGGCGACGTGGTCTCCAACGATCCCGCCGTGCGTACCGGCTTCGGCTACGGCAATTTCTCGCAGACCTTCACGATCCGTGGCTTCCAGGTCTACAGCGACGACATCGCGTTCGATGGACTCTACGGCCTCCTGCCCCGCCAGCTGCTCGCGCCGGAGCTGGTCAGCCGTGTCGAAGTGTTCAAGGGGGCCAGCGCCTTCCTCAACGGCATCAGCCCCTCTGGCTCCGGCGTCGGTGGCGGCATCAACATCGCACCCAAGCGCGCGGAAGCGCAGCCGATCACCCGCGTCGGCCTGGATTGGGGCAGCGACAGCCAGGTGGGCGGCAGCGTGGACATCGGCCGCCGCTTCGGTGCCGGCGATGCGTTCGGCGTGCGCGTGAATGCCGTCCATCGTGACGGCAACACCGCCATCGACGGCGAGCAGCGCCGCGTCACGGCCGCTTCGGTCGCCTTCGACTACCAGGGCGAGAAGCTGCGTGTCACCACCGACATCGGCTACCAGAAACAGGTCATCACCGGTGGCCGCGCGGTGGTCTATGCCAGCGGCCTCGATCGCGTGCCGCGTGCGCCGTCCGCAAAGACCAACTATGCCCAGCCCTGGTCCAACTCCTCGCTGGAAGACACCTTCGGCGTGGTCCGCGCCGAATACGATTTCACCCCGTGGCTCACCGGGTATGTGGCGGCAGGTGCGCACCATGGCAACGAGTTCGGCGACTACGTCAGCCCCACGCTCGTGGATACCGCCGGCAACGCGACCGAATCGCGCTTCACCGTGCCCTATATCGCGGATACCGCCACGGGCGAAGCCGGCTTCAACGCGCACTTCGACACCGGCGAGGTCACCCACCGGGTGAACGTCGGCTTCTCGGCCCTGAGCTTCCGCAAGAAGGCCGCCTATGCCGGATCGCTCGACCCGATCCATACCAATATCTACTCGCCCAGCTACGCCCCGGTGCCCGACTTCGCCTATGACGTCGGCCCGATCAGCGATCCCGGCATCACCGGCCGCACACAGCTGCGCAGCCTCGCCGTATCCGACACGCTCGGCTTCATGGACGACCGCCTGCAGGTGACGCTCGGCGCCCGCCGCCAGAAACTGCACACCATCGGTTACGCCTATGCGGTCGGCGGTGTCGATGGCGCGAAGAACTCCGAATACGAGCAGTACACGACCACGCCCATCGCCGGCGTGAACTTCCGTCTTGCCGACCAGTGGTCGATCTACGCCAACCACATCGAGGCGCTGACCCAAGGCGACCAGGCACCGGAGACCTTCAACAACCGTCCGGTCACCAACGCCGGCCAGGTCTTCGCCCCCTACAAGTCGAAGCAGAACGAGATCGGCGTGAAATGGGACGCGGGCACGATCGGCAGCAGCCTCGGCCTGTTCCAGATCAAGCAGCCCAGCGCTTACGTCAACGGCGCCAACACCTTCGTGGTGGATGGCGAGCAGCGTAACCGCGGCATCGAGTGGAGCTTCTTCGGCCAGCCCATCGATGGCGTGCGCGTGCTGGGCGGTGCCAACTACATCAAGCCCGAACTGGTGAAGACCCAAGGCGGCCTGAACGATGGCAACGACGGCATCGGCGTGCCGCGCTTCCAGGCCAACGCGGGCGTGGAATGGGATATTCCGAACACGCCCGATGTCACCCTCAGCGCCCGCGCCGTGCGCACCGGCAAGCAGTACCTGGACACCGCCAACACGCTGGAAGTACCGGCCTGGACCACCTACGACATCGGCGCCCGCACCACGACGCACCTCGAGGGCGTGCCGGTGACCTTCCGCCTCATGGTGCAGAACGTGACCAACAAGGGCTATTGGGCCTCCGCCAACGGCGGCTACCTGACCCAGGGCGCGCCGCGCACGTTCTACGTCTCCGCGTCGTTCGACCTCTGATCGCCTAGGATTCGGCGAGACTGCCGGACGTATCCGCCATCACGCGGTTGCGTCCGGCACGCTTCGCCTTGTAGAGGGCCATGTCCGCTTCACGGCACAGCCGTTGCAGGTCGTAGCCGCACGTCACGGTGGCGGCCAGGCCGGCGCTCGTGGAGAACGACACGACACAGCCTTCCTCGGTGACCGGCGACGCGTCGATCGCCATGCGGATGCGATCGGCGATGAGCATGCCCCGCTCCTTGGGACAGCCGACGAGCAACATGCCGAATTCCTCGCCACCCAGGCGGCCGAACACATCGCCGGGACGTAATTGCTGGCCGCAGATGGCCACCGCGTGCTTGAGCACGAGGTCGCCCATGGCATGGCCATGCGTATCGTTGATCTGCTTGAAATGGTCCAGGTCGATGAAGACCAGGCAGGCATCGCCCGCGCGCCTCTCCAGCAAGCGCAGGATACGCTCGGCCTCGCTCATGAAATGCTGGCGGTTGAAAATCCCGGTGAGACCATCGTGCCAAGACAGCTTCTTGAAGCGGAGCTGCGAACGCATGGTCCGCAATAGCCAGAACACCACGGACGCAAGGAAGAGGAGTAGCAGGACGATGTAAAGCCGGCTGGTCTCGACCGCCTTGGTCTCCAGGGCTTTCTGCAGGCGAAGGACGCTGTTCTGCCGGGCGAGCCGCTCCGTCTCGAGCTTTTGCGTGAGCAGATGTTGCTTGCTCAGTTCGAACGCGAGGTCCCTCGCCGTGATGTCGTCCAGATAACCTTTGTCCTGGGCGACATAGCGTTCGTAATACGACAGCGCCGCCGCGGCGTGGCCTTGCCTTTTTTCGATCCGGTAAAGCACGCCATAGGCATCCCGTATCCACTCGCTCATCTCGGCGTCGTCACTCATCGCCAGCGCGGCGAGCGCCGCCTTCCTGGCATCGTCCACGTTGCCGAGCTTCTCGTTCGCCCTGGCCCGTTGCACCTGCGAGGAAAGCAGGTGCGCGTAATAATCGCTGGTGCGGATGCTCGGTCCGATCCGTTCCAGGAGGGCCAAGGTCTTGCGTGGCTGCCCTTCGTCGATGAAGCGGTCGCCGAGGACGAGCCACATGGTATTGGCCAGGATCGGTTGCCCGGCGGCGACGCAGGCATCGATGGCCTTCGTCAATTCAGGACTGGACGAGGTCAGCCGCCCGGTGTTGTTAAGCGCCGCGGCCCGCAGGGAGAACGGATAACACAGGGTTTCACCGGGAGGGACGGCGTTTTCCATCATGCCGGCATACTGGATGGCCAGGTCGGTCTGGCCAGCCAGGTTGAACATCTGCGACAGGTTCATCAGCAACATCGAGCGTGCCAGCGGATCGTCGATTCGTGGCAGGTCGTCCACCAGGCGATTGGCGAGCGCAAAAGCCTCGTCGTATCGTCGATTGGCGCCAAGATTGCTCAGCAGCAATGCCGATGCCTTGGCAGCGAGCGTGACGTCGCCGGAATGGTCGATGATGTCACGCAGCTGTGCCTCGGACCGCGTGTAATCGCCCTCGAACATGGTTTCCCATGCGTCCAGATAACGCAGATGCCATTGCTGCGGCTTGCTCAGCGAAGGACTTTCGCGGCGTATCTGTTGCAGTCTCTCGACGAATCGCGGATGGTCCTTCGTGCGCAGGGCCTCCGTCTGTTCGAGGAACGCCGACGGATCGGCCGCTAGGGACGCCGTGGCGGGGCACGGCGACACCAGCACACACCAGGCCAGAGCGACGCCTGTCGCGCGTGACCGGAAGCGGCTCATCGCCCGGGGCATGGCCACATCGCTACGGCTGCGGACCCGGTTCGTCGCGGGCACCTGCCGGAGGGCATGACGGCTCGTCGTCCCCCTCGTCGTCGCCGTCCTCGTCGTGATCCGGCTCGTCGTCGTCATCGTCCTCGTGAGCGGGGATCTGGGAGATGTGCGTCGTGTGCATGAGGATGGTCCCGAACTCCTCGGACAACCACGAGCGATCGCCCGAGACCACAGTCTTCGTGAGTGCCTCGCTCGCCTGGACCTGGCGCAGGAGGTCGGCCAGGTCCTCCGCCGATATGTGGCGCAGCGACGCGTCGCGGCCGATGGCCTCCAGCAATTCGATCGTATCCGACATGGGATTCCCCCCGCTCCCTGCGAGCGCTTTCACACTGTGACGGCAACTCCCGGCTTTTCTTTAGGTTCTTCGCGCATTCACTCGGCTCCCCTGCCTCGATGCAAAAAACCGATGGCGAAGCCGAGCCGAGCCGTGCCTCCAAGACCTTCGTGAATAATCGTGTCTTCAGCGCTCGGCCGATGCGTCCAGGGCGGCCAGCCGCTCCCGGATGGCGAGGTTCGCCTTCAAGGCGGTGGCCGGCGGAAGGACCACCGTTTCCTCGGGAGCCAGGGGAACGTGCGGCAAATCGCGCAAGGGTATGCGGCGAATGCCCGGCTTCTGGATGGGCAGTGTCGCTGCGCGGTAGACGATGATTTCGTGGTCCAGTGGATAGTCGTGGCCCAGCACGTCCACGAGTACCTGCCGGTATGCTCCGTCCGTGCGGAGCCGTGCCAGCGACCTGTCGCCGACGACACCGACCTGCCACAGCACCAGATAGCCCGTGGGATCGATGCGGCGCTCGTAGAACAGCAACTGGCTGGCCTCGAAGTGCTGGCAGCCGAAGCGGCCCGGGTCGATGCCGAGGTCCGCGTAGAGGCAATCCTCGGCGGAGATGCCGGGCTCCATGTGCGCCACGAAGCCCTCTGCCCGGGCGACCTCGACCGCCTTGTGCGGCGACCAGGCGAAGATGCCCGGATGGCCATAGAAAACGCCGCAGACACGCTTGCCGGCCCGCACCTCGGTCATCATCAGGTCGACCCACTGGCGGTAGGTCGTCATGCGCGACTTGCCTTCCCGGTAGTAGGGTTGCAGGCTGCGCACATCGCCATGCATGCGTTGCAGCCACGCCTCCACGATGCCGTCGGACAGCGCCGCGAACACCACGTCCGCCTGCTCGATGTGGCTACGGGCCAGCGGCGTCAGGTGGGAACCCAGGGTCATGCCCATGCCGACGCATGCGAGCCGTCCACGCTGTGACTGCGATGTATTCATCGCGCGATAGTAAGACAATTCGCGCGCTGCCGTGATTACGAAGGCAGCAGTCGCCGCCCCCCATAATCGGTGCCGCTGACGCTTCCGCGGCCTCCCTTCGAAGCGCCGCGGGGCGTCATGGCGTTTCGGTGGCTCAGGCGGCTTTCGATTTCTCGGCGGCGCGCTGGTTGCCCACCTGCTCGGCCAAGATCGTCAGCTTCTCGTCGGTCGCCTTTTCTTCCTTGAGCGTGGCCTGCAGCAAGGGCACGGCATCCTGATAGCCGAGTTGCTTCGCAATCGCCGAAAGCGTGCCGTACGAGGCGATCTCGTAATGTTCGACCTTTTGCGCGCCGCCGATGAGGGCCGCATCGCGCAATGCGCCGGCTTCGACTTCCTCGATCACTTCCTTGCCTTCCTCCACGAGGCCTTCCATCGCCGCGCACTTGATGCGCTTGAGCCGGAT
>Ga0182005_1001099_pt1 | contig 11313 bp, 10 predicted proteins | sample Sormic07211103_1_FD_123021 | JGI IMG/M metagenome (GOLD analysis project Ga0182005, IMG submission 123021) | Rhizosphere microbial communities from Sorghum bicolor, Mead, Nebraska, USA - 072115-103_1 MetaG | ecosystem: Host-associated > Plants > Roots > Rhizosphere | place: USA: Nebraska...
CAAGGGCACGATGCACCACCTGCAACTCGGTGGCGAGCAGGCCGAGCGCGACGTGCAGGCTTTCGTGGTGGCGCCCGACGGTTCCATCTGGGCGGGTGCGCAAGGCATTTCGCGCATCGACCCCGATACGTTCGAGCTGAAGAGTTCGATGATCCCGAACCTCGACGGCCGCCTGATCCTGTCGATGCAGCGCGACGGCGACGACATCCTGATCGGCGGCTACGACGGGCTGTTCCGCTACGACACGCTGCACGGCACGCTCACGCAGATGCGTCACGACGACGCCGACCCGAAAAGCCTCGTGGGCGACCAGGTGCGCTTCATCGTGCGCATGCCGGACGCGTGGTGGTTCGCCACCATCAGCGGCATCAGCATCGCCTACGATGGCGAGAAGGGCTTCGTGAACCTGCGTCACGATCCCGCCGATCCCGCGAGCCTGCCGCAGGACTACACCGGCTCGATGGTGTTCGATTCGCACGGCCGGCTCTGGCTGGGCACGTTCGGCGGCATCGCTTACCTCGACGCGTTCAAGCCACGCGGGCCCTTCCGCTTCGGTTTGATCGGCGCGCGCGAGGGCTTGTCCAACACCAAGATCAACGCCTTGTTGATCGACCACGACGACCGTGTCTGGGCCTCGATGGCCAACGGCGTGGCGATGATCGATTCAGCCAGCCATCGCGTGGCCGACCTCGGCATCCGCGACGGCCTGCGCATTCCCAGCTACATCCATCGCGCGGCCGCGGAAGCGCCCGGTGGCGAGTTGATGTTCGGTGGCCTGGGCGGCCTGACCGTCGTGCGGCCGTATTGGGTGGCTCCCTCCGTGGCGCCGCCCCGTCTCGCCATCACCCAGGTCTCGGTCAACGAAAAGCCGTTGCCGCTGGACAAGGTGCCTGGCGAAGGCGGCCGGGTGGTCCTCGATGGCGACGGGCGCAACATGCGCGTGGACTTCGCCTTGCTCGACTTCCGCGCACCGCTGGAAACGCACTACGCGTATCGCATGGACGAGGCGGACAGGGCCTGGAACGAAGTGCCGCGAGGCATTCCGCCCAGCGCGATCTATACCAACCTCGCCAGTGGCACGTATACCTTGCGCCTGCGCGCCACGATGCGTGGCCTCGATGCGCGGACGGTCGAAACCTCGATCCGCGTGACGGTGACGCCACGCTGGTACGAGAGCCCGTGGACCCTGCTGGCCGGCATCGCGCTGGGCGTGCTGGCGTTCTTCGGGCTGGTGTACCTGCGCACGTTGTACCTGCGCCGGCGCGCGCAGCTGTTGCAGGCGCAGGTCGACGCACGCACGCGCGACCTGAAGGCGGCCAACGAGCGGCTCGACCATCTCGCCGGTACGGACGAACTCACCGGTTCGCTCAACCGCCGGCGTTTCCTGGAGCAAGCCGAGCGGGTGCGCCAGGGCGCGGCTAACGATGGCATTCCCTTCAGCCTCGTGCTCATCGACATCGACGAGTTCAAGGCGGTGAACGACACCTATGGTCACCTGGCGGGCGATACGGTGATCCGCGAGACCATGCGGGTGATCTCGTCGATGTGCCGCGCGGACGATCTCGCCGGGCGCTTCGGCGGCGAGGAATTCATCCTCTGCCTGCCCGGCGCGCTGGCGGAGCACGCGCTGGATATCACCGAGCGCGTCCGCCATGCATTGGGTGCGATGGTGATCGCGCATGGCGACTACCGCATCCGCATCACCGTGAGCGCGGGCGTGGCCATGTGGCGCGCGCCGGAATCGTTGAATTCCCTGCTGGGCCGGGCGGACGAGGCCTTGTACGAGGCGAAGAACGAGGGGCGCAACCGTAGCCGTATCGCGGGGTTGTAATCGCCGCTGAAGCGGCGATGGGTGCTTGCCTCTGCCTGGCCCGCTGCCGCGGATCGCCGATAAATCGGCTCCCACAGGGACCACCGAGGAACGACTACCGGGTGGGAAGCCGCTTCAGCGGCGATGCCCTGGTGGTAGCGGACCCCGTCGGCGATGTGGGAGCCGATTTATCGGCGATCCGCGCGGCAGCGCGGCCCGGCCCCCTCAACCCTCAAAATTCCCCTCAATCCCTGAAATTCTCGAACTGCAACGGCACCTCCACATCCGCCTTGCGCAGCATCGCCATGGCAGTCTGCAGATCGTCACGCTTCTTCCCGGTAACCCGGATCTTCTCGCCGTTGATCTGGGCCTCCACCTTCAGCTTGGCCTCCTTGATCTTCGCGACGATCTTCTTCGCCACCGGCTGTTCGATGCCTTGCTTGATCGTGACCTTCTGCCGCGCCTCGGCGAGGTTCGTCTCGACCTTCCCCGAATCCATCGCGCGCACGTCGATGCCGCGGGCCGAGAGGCGGGCGCGGAGGATATCGGTGAGCTGGCCCAGCTGGAACTCGTTGTCGGCCTTGAGCGTGATCACGTTCTCGTCGAGCTCGAACTTGGCGGACGTGCCGCGCAGGTCGAAGCGCGTGGTGACCTCGCGGTTGGCCTGGTCCACGGCATTGGTGAGCTCGTGGGTGTCGACTTCCGAGACGATATCGAAGGAGGGCATGGGTGGGTCCTTGTCGAGGGGATCGATGACCAAGTTTACGCGAGGGCGTTACCATGTGCGTTTGCGCGGCGGATACGAAGCATGGAATACGACGTCCTCGTCGTCGGGGCGGGCGCGGCGGGCCTGATGACGGCCATCGTCGCGGGTGCCCGTGGGCGGCGCGTGCTCGTGCTCGACCATGCCAATCGTGCCGGGAAGAAGATCCTGATGTCCGGCGGCGGCCGCTGCAACTTCACGAATACCGCCACCACGCCTGCCAATTTTCTCTCGGCCAACCCCCATTTCTGCAAGTCGGCTCTGGCGCGCTACACCCCGAGGGATTTCATCGCCATGGTGGACCGGCACCGTATCGCGTGGCATGAGAAGTCGCCGGGCCAGCTGTTCTGCGACGAATCGTCCAAGCAGATCGTGCGCATGCTGCTCGACGAATGCGCGGCGGTGGGCGTTCGCGTGGAGACCGGCTGCGCCGTTTCGCGCCTGCGCGCCGCCACCGCCGGCGGTTTCGCCTGCGAAACGCCGCTGGGCCACGTGCGTGCGGAATCGTTGGTGATCGCCACCGGTGGCCTGTCGATTCCCAGCCTTGGCGCCACCGGTTTCGGCTACGAGGTAGCGAAACAGTTCGGCCACGCGGTGCTGCCGCTGCGTGCCGGCCTGGTGCCGCTCACGCTGAGCGGCAAGCACCAGGAGCGCTTCGAGGGATTGGCGGGTGTGGCCTTGCCCGTGGAGGCCCGTGCGAACGGCGCCTCCTTCCGCGACGCCATGCTCTTCACGCACCGGGGCATCAGTGGCCCGGCCATCCTGCAGGTATCGTCGTACTGGGAACCCGGCACGGACCTGCGCCTCGACCTCATGCCCGGCCTCGACGCCGCGCGAGCCCTGCGGGAAGGGCGCGCGGAGCGTCCCGCCGCGGAATTGAAGACGGTGCTCTCCGGCCTGCTGCCGCGCCGCCTCGCCGAACGCCTTTGCGAGGTCTGGCTGCCCAACCGGCCGATGCGCCAGTTCCGTGACGCCGAATTGAACGAGATAGGCGCACAGTTGGCCGACTGGCCACTCGTGGCGAGCGGCACCGAAGGCTATCGCACCGCCGAGGTGACCCTCGGCGGCGTCGACACCGACGAGGTTTCCTCCAGCACGATGATGTCCCGGCGCCACGCGGGGCTCTACTTCGTGGGCGAGGTACTCGACGTCACCGGCCACCTCGGTGGCTACAACTTCCAATGGGCCTGGGCCTCCGGCCACGCCGCCGGCCTGGCCGTCTGACACGGAGCAAGAACATGCGTATCGGTTTCATCGGTCTGGGCAGCATGGGCGCCGGCATGGCCGGCAACCTGATCAAGGCGGGGCACGAGGTGACGGTGTGGAACCGTTCCCCGGAAGCGGCCGCGCCGCTGGCGGAGCAGGGCGCGAAGGTCGCCGCCACGCCGGCCGAGGCCGCCGCGGGCGTCGAGGTGCTGCACAGCATGCTGGCGAACGACGCCGCCGTGCGCGAAGTGATCCTGCACGGCGGGGTGCTCGACGCGCTGCCCCGGGGCGCCGTGCACGTGAACCACGCGACCATCTCCGTCGCGTTGGCGCGTGAGCTCGCCGGGGCGCACGAGTCGCGTGGCCTCGGCTACGTGGCCGCCCCGGTCTTCGGCCGGCCCGCGGTCGCCGCGGCGGGCGAACTGAACATCGTGGCCGCCGGCAAGCCCGAGGCGATGGCGAAGGTTTCGGCCCTGCTCTCCCTGCTGGGCCAGAAGGTCTGGCCGATGGGGGACGACCCGGTGCGCGCCACCATCGTCAAGATCGGCGGCAACTTCCTGATCGGCGCGGCGATCGAGAGCATGGCCGAAGCCACCACGCTCACCCGTGCCCACGGCGTATCCGCTAAGGATTTCCTCGAGGTGATGTCCAGTACCTTGTTCGCCGCGCCGATCTACAAGATCTACGGCGGGATGATCGCGGAGCAGAAGTACACGCCAGCCGGCTTCAAGATGAGCCTGGGCTTCAAGGACATCGGCCTGGCCCGCGCGGCGGCCGAGGCCGAGCGGGTGCCCATGCCGTTCGCCAGCGTGATGCACGACGCGATGCTCGAGGCGCTGGGCGCGGGCGATGGCGACCTGGATTGGGCGGGCATGGCACGCGTGGCCGCGGCCCGGGCGCACCTGAAGGATTGAAGCGTTAGACCGCTTTTACGCACGTCTTCACAATCGCTAGCCCGGCGGGTCCGTGACAATCGGTCCCGCACGCTGTTGTGCGGCTTACGGATGGATGTCATGTCGGCAACCTGGAAGACGGTGTACGAGGGCCAGCACGAAGGCCGCTCGATCACGGTGAAAGAATCCGGCGACGGAACCTACAAGGTGCTTACCAAGCAGAATGTCCACGACGAAGGGATCGCCTACCAGGATGGCAAGACCTTCGTCCACGTCTCCCCGAGCAGCGTGGGCGAGCAGGTGGAAAGCGAGGCGAATTCGCTCGAATCGCTCGAAGAGGCCTTGAAGGAACTGCATTTTTCCGCGGATACGGTGACCAGCATCTGCGCCAGGCTGCACTGACGGCCCGGCGCGCGTTTCTGCCATGATGGGGGCTCGTTCCCCCATAAAGGCGTGCACCGTCCATGGCAGAAACGATGCGGATACTGATGTGCGCCCCCACGTTCTTCGAGGTCAGCTACGTCATCAATCCATGGATGACCGGCCACGTCCACGACACCAGCCGTGAGCGCTCCCAGCGCCAGTGGGACGCCCTCCGCGACACGGTCTCCCGCCATGCCGACGTGGTCCAGCAGCCGCCGGCGGAGGGGTGGCCGGACATGACGTTCACCGCCAACGCGGGCCTGGTCTTCGGCAACACCTTCGTACCCAGCCGCTTCCGGTATGCGGAGCGCCAAGGCGAGGAACCCCACGATCGCGCCTGGTTCGAACGCCACGGCTTCGACATCGTGGAACTGCCCGGTGACGTGTTCTTCGAGGGTGCCGGCGATGCCTTGTTCGACCGTGGCGTCGCCCGCCGCCTCTGGATGGGCCACGGCCATCGCTCGGACCCTGCCGCCGCCCCGGCGCTGGCACGCCTGCTCGATGTCGAGGTGCTGCCGCTGAAGCTCGCCGATCCGCGCTTCTACCACCTCGATACCTGCTTTTGTCCCCTGGCCGACGGCTACACGCTGTATTTCCCCGCGGCGTTCGACGCGGCGGCGCTGGCCTCGATCGAGCAACACGTGCCGCCCGGCCAGCGGATCGTGGTCGACGAGCATGACGCACTCGATTTCGCCTGCAATGCGGTGAACCTCGGCCGCGTGGTGATCCTCAACCGCGCCAGCGCCGGTTTGCGCTCCCGGTTGGAGGGCGCGGGTTTCATGGTGATCGAGGTGGCCCTCGACGAATTCATGAAGTCCGGCGGGGCGGCGAAATGCCTGACCTTGAAGCTGGACGAGGCAGCCGGCGCCTGATATCCCATCCGCTCACGGCGCCCTGGTGGGAGCCGACCTTGTCGGCGATCCCGCGGCAGCGGGCCAGGTCGAGGCAAGCACCCATCGCCGACAGGGTCGGCTTCCACCTGGTGTTCTAGCGGAGCGCCGATCGGCGTCGCGCGAGCCACTTGTCCAGCTCGTTGTCGAAGGCCTGGCGATCGCGCTGATGCATCGTGGCGGGGCCACCGGTGTCGACGCCGGAACCGCGCAGTTCTTCCATGAAATTGCGCATCGACAGCCGCGCGGCGATGGTGTCCCGGGTGAACATCTCACCGCGCGGATGCAACGCCAGCGCGCCTTTCTCGATGGCGAAGGACGCCAGCGGGATATCCTGGGTGACCACGAGGTCGCCCGGCTCGACGCGGCGCACGATCTCGTCGTCGGCGACATCGAACCCGCCCGGCACCTGGATCGAACGAACGAAACGCGAAGCCGGTGTCCGGATCCACTGGTTCGCCACCAGCGTCACCTCGACCTGCTCGCGATCGGCGGCACGGAACAGGATGTCCTTGATGACGTTCGGGCAAGCGTCGGCATCGACCCAGATCCGCATGGTCAGAGGTCCTGCCAGTCCACGTGGCCGTCGATGATGGTGTTAGTGCGCCCGCCGACCCATACCGCGTCGCCGTCGATGCGGATGATGATGCGCGCGTCGTGCCCCACCTCGCGGCCCTGGCTCACGACATAGCCCTTGGCGAGCGAGCCGGTCGTGTCACGCGCGGCCACGTAGGCGGCGATCAGGCCGTTCGCCGCGCCGGAGGCCGGGTCCTCGACGATGCCCACGCCCGCGGGAAAGGCGCGCACGGCCAGACCTTCGGCCGAGCGTGCGAAGACACAAAGGCCCAGCGTATCGGTGGCCAGGGCCAGCGCTCGGATGGCGGCGTGGTCGGGACGCCATCCACGCAGTTCGGCTTCGTCGGCGAACTCGGCCACCCACCAGCGGCGGCCGCCTTCGACACAGGCCGGGGGCAGGGTGCCGGGCTTCACGCCATAGAGCACGGCCGACAAGGTCTCGCCGCCGCACGAGGCGTCGCCGACGATGCGCGCCTTGGGCGATTGAACGAACAGTTCGCGTTGCGGGCCATGACCTTCCACGCGGATGGGCAGGACGCCCGCACCGCACTCCTGCCAGATGATGCCGGCGGCATCCGGCGCGATCAGGCCCGCATCGAGCGCGGCATGCGCGCTGCCGATGGTGGGATGGCCGGCGAAGGGGATTTCCTTGGTCGGGGTGAAGATCCGGGCGCGGTAGCCGGCGCCTTCCGCACGCGCCGGCATCAGGAAGGTGGTCTCGACCAGGTTCGTCCAGTGGGCGAAGCGTTGCATGCGGCGGTCCGACCAGCCTTCCGCGTCGATCACGACGCCGAGCGGGTTGCCGCCGCCATGACGGGCGGCGAAGACGTCGAGCTGCTTGTAACGGATGGAAGGCATTTCGGTGGGGCCGGGGAAACGGGGGGAACCGTCATGATAGCCGTCCAAAGCCCGAACGGGAGGTGCGGCGGCATTCGACATCCGCGCGGGATACCGCCAAGATGCGCGCTGGCTCGACGCGTAAGGACGCTGTTTCAAGGCATGATCACGCTGCTTATCATCCTCGTGACCTGTGTGGTCTCGATCGTCGCTTTCCGCAACCAGCGCCTGCTGGACGACCTCATCCTCTGGCCACCGGCCCTCAGCCGCAGCCGCGAGTACTACCGGCTCGTCACCTACGGCCTGGTGCATGCGGACGGCGGCCACCTGTTCTTCAACATGATCTCGCTGTATTTCGCGGGGCGCATCATGGAACAGTTCTTCACCGCCGCCATGGGCCCGCTGGGCTTCCTCACCTTCTACATCGGCGCCCTGGTCTTCTCGATCCTGCCTTCCTACATGGCGAACCGGCGGAACGCGGCGTATCGCAGCCTGGGTGCCTCGGGCGCCGTCTCGGCGATCCTCTTCGCCTTCATCCTGCTGGCCCCGTGGTCGCGGATATACCTGATCATCGTGCCGATGCCGGCGATCCTGTATGGCGTGTTGTTCGTCGCGTATTCGATCTACATGGACAAGCGCGGCGGCGACAACGTGAACCACAGCGCGCACCTGTGGGGTGCGCTGTATGGCGTGATCTTCACCGTGGCGTTGAAGCCGGCGGTGCTGCTCACCTTCGTCGCATCGTTGACGCAACCGCGGTTGTGATGCGCGAACCTGAATTTTTCCGATAGATTCATGTGACTTCGGACGACGGCTGTTACATCATGCGACCGACCGGAACGAAAACCTGATCGCAACTACGTCGTCCGGCATGCACGCGGGTTTCCCCGGTGGGGTGGTTCGCGTCGGCTACTACCGCAGGAGGAATGAACGCATGGCTACGACCCGAAAGTCCGCCGCGAAGAAGTCCGCGGCCAAGAAGACGGCTACGAAAAAGGCGGCTACCCGTAAGACCGCCGCGAAGAAGGCAGGCGTCCGCGCCGCCACGAAGAAGACCGCCCGCAAGACCGCCCGTCCGGCAGCGAAGAAGGCCTCCGTGAAGAAGGCTTCCGCGAAGAAGACGCCGGCGAAGAAGACATCAGCGCGCAAGTCGGCGGCGAAGAAGGCCCCGGCGCGCAAGGTTGCCGCCAAGAAGGCAGCCAAGAAGGTCGCGAAGAAAACCTCCGCCCGGAAGGCCGCCGTCAAGAAGGCGGCGACGAAGGCCCCCGCACGCAAGTCCGCCGCCCGTAAGGCGGTGAAGAAAACCAGCACGAAGACGACGGCCCGGAAGTCGCCGGCACGCGGCGGCGCGGCGAAGACCGCGACCCGGAAGACTGCCGCCAGCAAGTCCGCCGCACCCAAGACGGCCAGTCGGAAGACCCCGGCGCGCAAGGCACCCGCCCGTTCGGCAGGGCAGGCCTCGCCATCGCGCACCACAGCGAGCAAGACGCCTCGCGGCAAGACGGCCATCGCCCAGGCGCCCGCACCCGCGACCGCGCCGGTTAAGGCAAAGCCGAAGCCGGCAGCCAAGCCGCGTCCGAAGCCCGCCCCGGTGGCACAGGCACCCGCGGCAACCGACGCCCCGGTCCAGCACATCAGCCAGGAAGAGGCGGTGGCGCATATCCAGGCGTTGCTCGACGCGAAGCGCGAACGCGACCGTCAACCGCCAAGCTGGCCAAGCGGCGATCAGCACGCCGCGGGCGCGCCGAACATCCAGCCGGGTGACGAACCCAATCCGGCGCCGAAGGCTCCCTCGCCCGAGGCGAGCCACGCGAACGCTTCCCATGAACGCGGCGATCAGCAGAAGAACAAGGGCTGAGCGTGAAAGCTGAATGAAAGGGAAGGGCCGCTTCGCGTGGCCTTTTCTTTTTAGCGGCCGTTCAATCGCGCGAGCGCAGTGTCGAGCCGTCACCCGGAGAACCTCCATGCGTCGTGCGCATTCACTGATCCTCGCGCTAGCGGCCTGCCTGCCACTCGCGGGTTGTTACTACGATCCGGACTACGGCTATGTCCGTAACGGTTCGGGCGCCGACGCGTACTACGGCGAAGAAACGACGACGGTGGTTTCCCCGGGTGTCTATGATCCGGGCTACGGTTATTACGGCGGCGGCTATGGCCCCGGTTGCTGCTACTCCGGCGTCACCGTCGGCACGGTCTGGTACGACCGCGACGACGATCGCCGGTACTACCGGCGCGATCGCGACTGGCACGGCCGTCCGCCACCGCGTGGCGACTGGAATGGACGCCCCGGGGGCGATCACCGTCCGCCGGGTGGCTGGCAAGGCAACAACCGCCCGCCCGGTGGCTGGCGTGGAAACGACCGTCCCCGTGACAACGATGGTGATCGTGGGCCGCGCGGTGGCGGCTGGCAGGGCGGCAACCGTCCCCCGAGAGACGATGGCCAGGCTGGGAACCGCCCGCCGCGAGGCGACGGCCGTCCCGGCGGCTGGCAAGGCGGTGGAAACCGCGGCGATGGCGATCACCGACCTCCGTCGTCGGGTCAGCGAAGCGCACCCCCGGTCCGTCAGGCAGGCACCGGCCGCGACCGCAGCCGCTTCCGCAGCGACACCGACTGACAGATTGCGGCGTTCGCAATCTGGGTGGGAGCCGACCCTGTCGGCGATAAAACCTCGCCTCACGCCACACCCTACCCCCACACACACCATTGACCCGCACGAACCCCATAACCCCCTAGCCTGAAGGCCGACTCCGCGCAGGCGACCGGCCGTGCTCCGCTCCCCCGTTTCCATCGTCACGCTAGCCGTGACCGCCGCCATCGGTTGCACCGCCATGCAAGGACTGGCATGGCTCCCGCCCTGGAAACTGTCCGCCGTCATGGGCGTGCTCGCGTTCGCCGTCGCCCTGCGTGCAGGCAACACATGGATTCGCCTCCCTGCCGTCCTGCTGATGTTCGCCGCTTGGTCTGCCATCCACGGCGCCCTCGCGATGGACGCGCGCTGGGCGACCGCGCGCGATGGCGAGGATGTCACCGTCACAGGCCATGTCGTGGACTTGCCTCGCCGTATCGGCGCCGACACATCCTTCGTCTTCGTGCCGGACAAAGGCGCCGCCGATGCACCGCGAGGACGGCTGCGCCTCACCTGGTATCGCGCGGCGGCGCCACCGAAGACCTGCGAGCGTTGGCGCCTCACGGTACGCTTGCGCCGGCCGCGAGGTACGCTGAACCCGGGTGGCGGCGACACGGAACGCGGCGCGTTGCAGCGACGCATCGTCGCCACCGGCTATGTCCGCGCAGGGCAGGGGAACACGAGACTTTCCTCCCCGGCCTGTATCGACGGCTGGCGCGACCGTATCGGCGAAGCACTCGACGCGCGTGTCGGCGTCCGCGACGCGCGTATCCTCAAGGCGCTGGCCATCGGCGATACCCGTGGCCTCGACGCCGCCGATTGGGACATCGCGCGGGCGACGGGCGTATCGCACCTCATCGCGATTTCAGGATTCCACGTCGGCGTCGCGGCGGGTGGTGGCGTGTTGTTGGCGCGACTGTTCTATGCCTGCCTACCCTGGCTCGCGTTGAGGTTGCCGCGGCAGATGGCGCAAGCGGCGGCGGGGTTGTTTGTCGCGGGGGCCTACGGCGCCCTGGCTGGCCTGGGGCTGCCGACGATCCGAAGCTTGCTGATGATCGCCATCGTCGTGCTGGCTGGATTCGGACGCCGCCGCGCTAGCGGAACATCGTTGCTTGCGCTTGCCTCGCTGGCGGTTCTCATCGTCGATCCGCTAGCGGTACTCGCACCAGGATTCTGGCTGTCCTTCGGTGGCGTGGGATTTCTCATGCTGTGCGTGACGCCTCGTGCAACTGGATGGCGCGGCTGGCTGGGCGCTCTCTTGCGGGCGCAGGCGGCCATGAGCATCGCC
>Ga0182005_1001101_pt1 | contig 11303 bp, 12 predicted proteins | sample Sormic07211103_1_FD_123021 | JGI IMG/M metagenome (GOLD analysis project Ga0182005, IMG submission 123021) | Rhizosphere microbial communities from Sorghum bicolor, Mead, Nebraska, USA - 072115-103_1 MetaG | ecosystem: Host-associated > Plants > Roots > Rhizosphere | place: USA: Nebraska...
CAGGCTGCCGTTGAGCAGGTCGCCGATCACATCGTAGCCTACGCCCAGCGCCCGCGGCTCGAAATAGCCGCCTATGCCGACCGCGACGCCGCCCAGCGCCGGCCACCACATCCAGTGGATCGGCAGTTTGCCGAACAGGTCCTCGACCCGATACAAGGCAGTCGACATCAGCGCCGACAATGCGCCGCCCAGGATGCCGGCAACGAAGCAGGAGAACAGGGCGCTGAGGCCGATTTCCGGCGTCTGCATGGGAAACAGCGGACCGGCGTCCAGCAGCAGCGGCCGGGTGAATCCGGCAACGGCGCAGGCAACGATGACGGGCAGCAGGCTGCGCGGCCGCAGTTCGAACAGCAGCAGCTCCACCGCCAGCAGCACCGCTGCCACCGGCGTGCCGAACACCGCTGTCATGCCGGCCGCCGCGCCGGCCACCAGCAAGGTCTTGCGTTCGGCCGCGGTCAGGTGGAAATGCTGCGCGATCAGCGAGCCGATGGCGCCGCCGGTCATGATGATCGGACCTTCGGCGCCAAACGGGCCGCCGCTGCCGATCACGATGCCGGACGACAGCGGCTTGAGGACGGCGACCTTGGCCGACATCTTGCTTTTGCCGAACAGGATCGCTTCAATCGCTTCCGGAATGCCGTGGCCGCGGATCTTGTCGGAACCGAAGCGCGCGATCAGGCCGACGATCAAGCCGCCCAGCACAGGCAACACGACCACCCAGGCCCCGAGATGGTGGCCGGCGGGTGAACGGGCGGCGAAAGACAGCGTTTGATAGAAGAACAGGTTGGTGAACAGCCTGATCAGGTTCAGCAAGGCGTATGCCGCCAGCGTGCCGAAGCCGCCGATGACCACCGCGATCAGGGAAATCCTGAGCAGCCGCGTGTCCGCCGCGAAATCGCGTTTGTGTGAGTGCGGTGTCGATGACATGGTGGATTTCTCAGCTATTGATGGTCGGGATGCGGAAGATGTCGGCCAGGGTATTCAATTCGGCATGGTGCAGTTCGGCCAGCTTGGCGAGGCAGCGTTCGCCGGCGGGCAGCAGGTGGATGTTCACCTGGCGGCGGTCGACTTCGCTGTTGCGGCGCTGCACCAGCTCGAGTTTTTCGCAGCGCGATATCAGCGCCACCACGCTATGGTGCTGAGACTGCAAGCGCTCGGCCAGCTCGCCGACGCTGGCCCAGTCGCGGCCGGGGGTGCCTTTTACGTGCAGCAACAGCAGGTATTGCTGGGGCGTGACGCCTTCGCTCTGGGCCGCTTCTTCGCTGAAGCGCAGGAATTTACGGAGCTGGTAACGGAATGTCGACAGCGCTTCAAAGTCTTGCTTGGAGAGGGAGGATGGCGGCATCTGGCAATTGCGGCTTTGGGCGGCAGGGTTCTTGAGAACGGCTAATATATCACAATACGATATATATTTACCGAAGGTTATCCCGGTCCGGAAAATATGGAAATGGTAATAAAATGCAGCTTCCATCACTCTAGGAAAAGCGGATGAATCCAGGTCGAGACAAGGCAGCGGCGTTGTCGATAGAACTTTTCGAGCAGCAAAAGGACTGGACCGCATGGCTGAAAAAGAACCACGGCAAATCGGCCGGGGTCTGGCTGCGGCTGGCGAAGAAAGGTGCGGGGCAGGCTTCGGTTTCCTACCAGGAAGCGCTGGAGTCGGCGCTGTGCTACGGCTGGATAGATGGCCAGAAAAAGGGCGACGATGAAAACTATTGGCTGCAGAAATTCACGCCACGCTCGGCCCGGAGCATCTGGTCCAAGATCAACCGCGACAAGGCTCTGCTGCTGGCCGAGAGCGGCCGGATGGCGCCGGCCGGGCTGAAGGAAATCGAGCGCGCCCAGGCCGACGGCCGTTGGGAAGCGGCCTATGACTCGGCCGGCAAATCCACCGTGCCGGCCGATTTCCAGGCAGCGCTGGACGCAAGTCCGCGCGCGCTGGCGTTTTTTTCCACCCTCGACAGCGGCAATCGATATGCGCTGCTGTTCCGGATACAGACCGCAAAGAAACCAGAGACTCGCGCCAAGCGGATCCAGGATTTCACCCAGATGCTCGAAAGGCACGAGAAATTCCATCCTTGAGACCTTGCTTTCTGCCACGTCGGTACGCACGCCAAAGTCGTGCAGGGCGAATCCCATCTGGCATGGTCGACGATATCTCTCGTGGTTATCGCGATCACTTGATCGGCAAAAGCCTATACCGGTGTACCCTGTGGTTTATTCCTGGATAAATACCTTTTTCGGGAATAAATTTTTCGCATTTGCGGTCTTGTGTTTCATGAACCCTGGAAACGCGTGAATGACAGTCCCGACAAAAAAACAGCGATTCCAAGCGAACGTGCTGCCGCACTTGAATTCCGCATTCAACCTGGCATGCTGGCTCACGCGCAGCCGCCAGGACGCGGAGGACGTGGTGCAGGAAGCGTATCTGCGCGCCTTCAAGTTCTACGACGGTTTCCATGGCGAGGACAGCCGCGCTTGGCTGCTGACGATCGTGCGCAATACTTTCTACACCTGGTACCACGATCAGCAGAAGCAGCGGCAGGAGACGGCATTTGACGAGGACGTGCATGATTTCAGCGCGGCCGGCACGGCCGACGGCAACCCGGAGCTGCTGCTGATTCAGAAAGACAGCGAACGGCAGCTGCAGCAGGCGCTGCACGCCTTGCCCCTGGAGTTTCGCGAGGTGATGGTGATGCGCGAGCTGGAGGAACTGTCCTATAAACAGATCGCCGCGATTGTCGGCATCCCTATCGGTACCGTAATGTCGCGCCTTGGGCGCGGCCGTAAATTGCTGGCGGCAATCCTTGCGCCGGCCAGGCAGGAGGCATGATGGATCATCAGGAAACACTGGAGCTGTTGCCGGCTTTTGCAGACCAGGAACTCGGCATAGTGGAGATGCAGGAAGTGCAGCGCCATCTTGAAAACTGTCCCGATTGCCAGCGTGAATATGCGGCGCAGCGCATCGTCAGCGCACGCTTCAAGAAGGAAGCGGTTTATTTCGAGGCGCCGCTGCATCTGGCGCACCGCATCAACAGCGCTTTGCCGGCAGAAGCCGCGCGCGCAAGGTCCTGGCGTTTCAACTGGATGAACCTGGGCGCCGCCATGGCAGCCGGGTTGGCGCTGGCCTGGAGCGTCGGTTTGTATCTCAACCTGCCGTCAGACCAGGACCGGCTGGCTGGCGAAGTGGTGGCCAGCCATGTGCGCTCGCTGCAGGTCGACCATCTGTCGGACGTGGTTTCAAGCGACCAGCACACGGTAAAGCCGTGGTTCAACGGCAAGCTCGATTTCTCCCCGCCGGTGGTGGACCTGGCGCAGCAGGGTTTTCCGCTGGTGGGCGGCCGCCTCGATTATCTCGACGGCCGGCCGGTGGCCGCGCTGGTCTATCGCCGCGCGCGGCATCCGATCAATTTGTATATCTGGCCGAGCAACGACCGCGACCAGCCGCCGCAGTTGCAAAATCATCAAGGCTACCACCTGGTGCGCTGGACCTGGGACGGCATGAATTACTGGACGGTATCCGACCTGGCCGCCAATGACCTGCAAAACTTCGTAGGGCTGGTGCGTTCCACGGTACGGCAATAGGCCGGCATTCAGGCCAGGAAAAAATATCGCTTTTGCAACATGTTTTCCTGCCAGGGTTTTTCTTTTACGTCGACCGACAAAGTCATAACATTTTCTTGTTTGACAGATGCCTGTCCGTGGACAACAGTGAATAGGTCCGGAATCGCAATCGCGCCTGCTTGATCAGGGCGTCGCCGCGAACTTGCAGTAATATGCAAATAACTGCCACTATTGACAGTTCAAGACGGGTCGCCAAAAGCGTACCATCAAAGGAATGAAACGGGCCGTATGCCCGGTGCGCCGCTGTCGCGGCGGAGCCGGGCATCCGCTATTTTTCCTGCACGATCGGCACTGCATTTCCCGCGCGGCGGGAAGTCGATGTTTTTGCCAGGCAGGGGAATCTGTATCTTTCGACATTGGGCTAAGGAGATTGCAATGGTCAGGCTGACTGAAGCTACCGTCATTTTTAAAGGACTTGCCTACGAGTTCGACAGCACCGGCGAGGCCGAGGAATTCAAGAAACGCCTGGAAGCCGGGGGCGATCCGAAGCGCTATGCGGACGCTTTCAAATGTATTGATATCTACGCAAGCCCGGCCAAGCGCGAGGTGGAAGAGGCCTGATGTAACCGCCTTTGCTGCTGCCGGCAACCGGTGAGCGCAGCAATCTGTGCTAGGATTTCCCTCCGATAAATTCAACGCGCCGGCTGTGTGCCGCGTCGCTGAACCATCAACAGGAGAACCTATGCAGCTCATCGGCATGCTTGACTCGCCCTTCGTCCGCCGCGTCTCGATTTCCTTGCAACTGCTTGGCATCCCATTCGAACACCATTCCGTCTCGGTGTTCAGCACTTTCGAACAATTCCGCCAGATCAATCCGGTCGTCAAGGCGCCTTCGCTGGTATGCGACGACGGCGAGGTGCTGATGGATTCCAGCCTTATCCTGGATTACGCGGAAGCGCTGGCGGCGCCGCGCAAGAGCCTGATGCCGGCCGCCATCGGCGAGCGCCAGCATGCGTTGCGGGTGATCGGGCTGGCGTTGGCGGCATGCGAAAAAACCGTGCAGATTGTCTACGAGCGCAATTTGCGGCCGCTGGAAAAGCAGCACGAGCCGTGGGTCGCCCGCGTCCAGGGCCAGCTATTCGCGGCTTACCAGGCACTGGAGCAGGAACTGCGCAACAAGCCGCTGGAAGTCAGCAGCAAGACGATCAACCAGGCCGGGGTGAGCACCGCTGTGGCTTGGCAGTTCACGCAAATGATGCTGCCAGAAATCGTCATCGCGGCCGATTATCCGACGCTGCAGGCATACGCTGAACAGGCCGAGCACCTGGCCGAGTTCATCGCCGCGCCACCGTTATAAAATCCAGGAAGCTGCCACCCGTCCGAGCCGGGCGGTTCCTATTGCGCGCGTTTGGCGCCGTGGCTGGCGCCCGTATCGTCGCACCAGGACGGGCGGACATCGGGATCGTCGCATTTCAGGTTTGGATAGGCACAGCCGGACAGCAGCGAAATCAAGACCAGTATTCCTAGTGCTGTTTTCATGGGACCCGCCTGTGGCCTGGATTTAATTCATCATGCGGCACTGCCGCTGTTCACATTTGTAAAGCTGCTGCTGGCCATCCTGGCAACTGACCTGGTAGGTCTCGATGGCGCCGGTCTTGGCGATCAGCGTTGCGCCAGGCTGGGCCGGCAGGCAAGCCGTCTTGCGCGCCATGCGCTCCACGGTGTCAGACAGTTCGCCGCCTTTGCGGGCCGATGGCTGCTGCGGCACATCGATCACTTGCTCCGACGGGCTCAGCGATTCCGACAGCGATACCGGCGCCGGGCTGCGCGGCGGCGGCGTGTAGCTGCGCACGTTAGGTTGCAATGCGCTGCAGCCGGCAAGAAGGATAGCGGCGAGAAATAGAAATGAATTTTTCATGCGTCTCCCATTTAGGAATGCAACAGGTTGCTGCTGGAACCAAATGTGTTAAATGTATCATCTTTCGGTTGCGCATAGCTTGGTTAAGTGTAGCCCGGGATAGCAAAAAAGAAACCGCAAGCCGCCAAAGCGCTTGCGGTTTCGGCCAGGCCTGCCATGCGGAACTCAGGCTTTGGCGGGACTCGTGATGTAGCGCCCGACCAGCAAGGCGGCGGCGCCGTGAGCCAGGCCGATCGCGCCGAAAGCCAGCGGAATCCGTATTTCCCAGCTTGGCGCCGCGTGCAGGATGCTGCCGATGATGGCGACCCCGACCAGCGCGCCGATCTGGCGGTTGGCGTTCAAGGCTGCGGCGGCGCTGTTGGCATGGCTGCGTCCGGCAATCTGCATGACGGTGGTGGTCATGGCGGGTACGGCGATGCCGACGCCCCAGTTGGCGATGGCGACCGCCAGCGCGAACAACGGATAAGAGGTGTGCGGCCGCATGCCGGTCAGCAGCGCGGCCAGCAAAGCCGCTAGCAGCAAGCCGCCCAGCATGGGCAGGCGCGCGCCCCAGTGCGCGGTAATGCGTCCCGACAGCAGGTTTCCGATAGAAAATACGGCCATCACCGGCAGCAGCTGCAAACCGGTGTGCAAGGCGTCTGCGCCACGCGCCTGCTGCAAGAACAGGCTCAGCAGGAACAGTTGGCCGAATGCGCCGAAGTTGATCAGGAAGCCGATTGCATTGGCGGCGGCAAAGCGTGGCGTGGCGAATAATGCGCGCGGCAGCAACGGCTCTGCGCCATTCCGTTCACGCCGCACCAGCAAGGCAAGGGCGATCACCACGAGCGCCGCGGTGGCCAGGATGGGGGCGGAGGTCCAGCCGAACACAGGTCCTTCGATCAAGGTAAAACAGAGGCTGGCCAGTGCTGTGATGCCAAGCGCGTGGCTGGCCGCGGGCAGCGGCCGCCAATGCCTGGGAGCGGCCGGAATCACCTTCTGCGCCAGCACCAGGCCCAGCAAGCCGACCGGGACATTGATCAGGAACACGCTGCGCCAGCCGAAACTGTCGACCAGCACGCCGCCCACCAGCGGCCCCATGGCCGCCGCCACCGCGACAATCGCCGACCAGGTGCCCAGCATGTGCGCGCGGACGCGGTCGTCTTCGTAAGTGTGGGTCAGCAGGCTCAGGGAGCTGGGCATGAACAAGGCCGAGCCGACGCCCTGCAGCATGCGGGCAGCGATCAGGGTATTGCCGTCGGGCGCGGCGCCGCACAGCAGCGAGCCGAGCATGAACACCACCAGCCCGCTCAAGTAGATGGCCTTGGCGCCGTAGCGGTCCGCCAGCGCGCCGCCGACCAGCAGCAGGGCGGCAAAGGTCAGCGTATAGCCGTCCACCACCCACACCAGGCCGCTCAGCGGCACCGACAGGTTGTGCGCGATGTCGGACAAGGCGACATTGACGGCGGTAACGTCCAGCATCGCCATCACGAAGCCGATCGCCAGCGTCAGCAGCGGCAGCAAACCGCTGGGGGCCGTGCGGGCAGCGCTGGCGGCGGGGATGGGGCATCGAGCTGACATGGTCCGTTTCTCCTGTGATGTAGCGGCATTGACCGGCAAGGCTCTATGGTAGTCCGCTCGGCCGATGTAATAAATCCGTATAATTTCATGGGCCTGATGCAAAAATGCATCATCAAGGAGAAAATTATGGATTGGGACAACGCCCGGATTTTCCTCGGCATATACCGCGCCGGCACGCTGCGCGGCGCCGCGGCGCTGCTGCAGGTGGACCAGGCCACCGCCGGCCGCCGCCTGAACGCCATGGAGCAGGTTTTGGGCGCGCGCCTGTTCTTGCGCACCCCGACCGGCTACGTGCCGACCCCGGCCGGCGAGCTGGCGTTTGCCGCGGCGGAGCGGATGGAGCATGCCGCCGACCAGCTGCAGCGGCAGATGCAGGGCATCGACGATCGTTTATCCGGCGTGGTGCGGCTGGCAGCGACCGATACCATGGGCAAGCATTTCCTGATGGTCGCCCTGCAGCGGCTGCACGCTGTGCATCCTGATATCCGGGTGGTGCTGAGCACTTCCACCCAGGTGTCGAACCTGACCCGGCGCGAAGCGGACCTGGCGGTGCGCACCATACGTCCCAGCAGCCCGGACCTGATTTCGCGCCACCTGACGCGCCGCGAAGTGGGCCTGTATGCGGCAAAAAGCTACCTGAAACTGCGTGGCCAGCCGCAGCCCGATACCGCGCTGGCCGGGCATGACCTGGTGATCTACCAGCGCAGCATTTCACCCTCTCAAGGGGTGGCCTTGTGCGGCGAAGCTATCGGCAACGCCAGGGTGGCGATGGAAGTCAATTCCGGGTTGATGATGATCGAAGCGGTGCGCGCCGGACTCGGCATCGGCGAGCTGCCGACCCACATGGCCGACAGCGATCCGCTGCTGGCGCGGATCTGGCCGCAGCGCGCCGAAGCCTACGATATCTGGCTGGTGCTGCACGGCGACCTGAACCGTACGGCGCGGGTGCGGGCGGTGGCGGATGCGATTGTCGAAGTCTGCGGCGAAATGTGACGCCGCCGCAAAAATCGACCGCTTAGAATTTCAATGCCTTGAGATAACCGGTCAATTCCAGGTAGCCGCGCCCGGCGCGCCGGCCGTCGCGACTCACGGTCACCGCGCCTTCCCAATACACCGATCCGGTCGACAGCCGCGAATCGAGTTCCTGGTCGTCCTGCAAAGGCGCCAGCGACCATTCGGCGGCGCCGGCATGCAGCACCTGCTGCACCGGATAACTGGCGTCGGTGCGCGGCGAGCGCCAGCTGCGCTGCGGCTGGAAGCTGACCTGCCCGGGCGCGAACTGGGTAACCTTGCCAGCGGCGTCGCGCAGCGCGGCGTGCGCCCACAGCTTGCTGCCGTCGCGGCTGCGGATCTGGAACGCCATCAAGGCGGAACCGTCATCCAGGTTGGCCCCCAGCCAGTCCCAGCCGACAGCGTCGGCGTCCAGCACGCTGGTCGACCATTCGTGATCGAGCCAGGCGCTGCCGCTCACCTCTTGGGCACGGCCGGCGCGCACCAGCTTGCCGCTGACCTGCAGCTGCGGCTCGCTATAGTAATAGCTGGCTTGCGCCGCTTGCGGTCCCTTGCGCGAATAGCCGTGGTCGCCTTGCAGCATGGGCGGCTGGCCAGGCTTGAGGCTGAGTTCCAGGGTGAATTCATCGGCGGCGATGCTGGCCTGGTAGCTGCCGTCGGCGTTGCGCAGCAAGCGCCAGTCATCCACGGCGACATCGGTATTGCCTTCCTTGGCATAGGCCAGGCCGAAACCGGCGCGCGCGCTTTTTTGCGCATGCAGGAGTTTGCCCAGGCTGGGATCCGACAGCGCCGCATGGGCGATGATCAGCTGGCTAGGCGCGAAGGCGCTCGGATTGGCGCGGTCGTGCTCGGTGGCGGAACGGAAGAAGGTGACCTGGAAGCCGATCGGCTTGCCGTCCGGCGTCGCCAGCCAGCCGGTGGCGTACCACCATTCGGTGCGGAAATCGGGGTGGGCGCCGCTATCCTGCGGCAGCGCCAGCTGCCGTTCCGGCGTCACTTGCGCAAAGCGCGGCGGCGCAGCAAATTGCGGCGGCGCCGCCAGCAACAGCATGCTCAACAGCCAAAATCGGCAACAGCGGAAAAACATCACCAATCCTCCCGTACCGAATGCAGCACATCGACAGACACGGCGCGCAAGCCCGCCAGCAACGCCGTGGCGCCGGCCGACAGCAGCAGCAACAGCGCCACCGCCGCCAGTTCCTGCCATGGCATGTGCAGCTCCATGGTCCAGTGGAACGATTGCGGATTGACGATGAACACCAGGATCAGGCTGATGGTCCAGCCCAGCAGGAAACCGACCAGCATCCCCAGCGCCGTCAGCAAACCGCCTTCCAGCGCCAGCATGGACAGGACCTGGCGCCGCGTGACGCCGACATGGCGCAGCATGCCGAACTCGCGCGCCCGCGCCAGGGTCTGGGCGGAAAACGTGGCGGCCACGCCAAACAGGCCGATCACGATGGCGACGATTTCCAGCAGATAAGTGACGGCAAAGCTGCGGTCGAAAATCTTCAGCGTCTGCGCGCGGATTTCGCCCGGCTGGGAAATCTCCAGCGCGGCGCCGAACGGCAATGTGCGCAGCGCGCTGATCACCGCGCCGGGATCGGCATCGCGCTGCAGCCTGAGCGCGGCGTCGGTGACGTCGGCGTCGCCGCTCAATCGCTGGTAATCCGCCAGGCGCAGCTGGATTGCTCCCGATTGCCGCGCATAGTCGCGCCAGACGCCGGCCACCGTAAAGCGGTAAGGGTGGTTCGCCAGCGGCAGCGTGACTTGCTGTCCCAGGCGATAACCATACAGGTCGACCATGGCTTCCGAGACCCAGATCGGCAAGCTGCCGGCGGCAATCGCGCCGGCCGGCAGCAGCGGGCCGACGATGGGCAGCGCGCGGGCCGGATCGGCGGCGTCGATGCGGCGTGCGATCAGTATCACCGGCGGCCGCGCCGGATCCAGCGTGAGTGTCGAGGTGCGCAGGAAATCGGCGCGCGCCACGCCTGGAACGGCTGCCAGCAAGCGCTGTTCGGCAGGCTGCATGGCGCCGGTTTCGCCGCTGACGGCGGAACGCGCATACAGGTCCGCCGACAGCAATTGCTGCATCCAGTCGTCAACCGATATGCGGAAACTGGCGACCATGATCGCCATCGCCACGATCAGGCTGAAGCTGGACAGCACGCCCCCCAGCGCAATCGAGGCTTGCCCCGGCACGTTGGCCAGGCGCGCCAGCACCAGGGCGGTGATGACGCCATGGCGGCGTCCCAGGCTCAATCTTTGCAGCGCAGAGAATGCCAGCGCCGCCACCCGCGGCATCAGCGTGATGCCGCCGACCAGCAGCAGCGCCACCGCGATGTAACCAAACACAGGCAAGCCGAACAGCGGCGGCAGCTGCGTCAGCAGCGCTCCCAGCAGCAGGCAGGCCAGCGCCGGCCAGGGTGTCGCCAGCGGCGCCAGCGCGGTTTCTTCGCTGCCGGATTTGAGCGCCGCCGCTGGATGCGCCCGCGATGCTTCCAGCGCCGGCGCCAGGCTGCCGAGCAAGGCGACGCCGCTGCCGAGCGCAAAAAAAACCAGCGCCGCCGGCAGGTCGAACTGTACGCTGGCCTGTACGCCGCGAAAATAGCCGCCGCCGAGGTCACCGCCAAAAAAATGCAAGGCGGCGGCCGCCAGCGCATATCCCAGCGCCAGTCCAAGCAGCGCCCCGAGGCAGCCCAGCAAAGCGCCTTCCAGCAATACCTGGCGCAGCAGCTGGGCGCGCCGCCATCCGAGCACGCGCAGCAGGGCAAACTGCGGACGGCGCCGGATCACCGACAGCGCCTGGGTGGAGAACACCAGGAACGCGCCGGTGAACAGCGCCACCAGGGCCAGCACATTCAGGTTGATGCGATAGGCGCGCGACATGTTGTTGTTGCTGCTCTCTAGGTCCTGGCCTGCCGATACCTGCAAATGCGGCGGCGATTCGGCTTGCAGCGCGCGCCTGAATGCTTCGCGGTTGACGCCCGGCTGCAGCTTGAGGTCTATGCGCGACAGCTGGCCGATGCGTCCGAAGCGCCATTGGGCGGCGCCGATATCCATCACCGCGATCCGCTGCCCGGCGCGGGCGCCCGCCAGGCCGCCGGCCACCCGCAGGCTGACGCTGGCGGTGCCGTTGCGCAGCGCCAGCATCTGGCCCGGCTGCACCTGCAGCCATTGCTGGGCTGCCGGCGACAGGAAGATGGCGTCGTCAGCCAGTGTGTCGAACGGCCGGCCGGGATCGGCCATGCCGATC
>Ga0182005_1001102_pt1 | contig 11298 bp, 11 predicted proteins | sample Sormic07211103_1_FD_123021 | JGI IMG/M metagenome (GOLD analysis project Ga0182005, IMG submission 123021) | Rhizosphere microbial communities from Sorghum bicolor, Mead, Nebraska, USA - 072115-103_1 MetaG | ecosystem: Host-associated > Plants > Roots > Rhizosphere | place: USA: Nebraska...
AACGTCGAACACGACCAGAAAATCCGCGTCGGCAACGAACGCCACGACACCGTCGAGCAAAACAGCTACAGCGAATTCAAGGCCGAAGAACACCACACCGTCTACGCCGACCGCAAAGTCGAAGCCCGCGCCAACGACCACCTGACCGTGGGCGTGAACCAGCACATCAAGATTGGCACAGGGCAGTTCATTGAAGCCGGCCAGGAAATCCACCTGAGCAGCGGCATGAAAGTCGTGCTCGAAGCGGGAAGCGAACTGACGCTCAAGGGTGGCGGCAGCTTCATCAAGATCGACGCCAGCGGCGTGACCATGAGTGGGCCGGTGATCAACATGAACTCCGGCGGGAGTCCGGGCAGCGGAACCGGGGCGGCGCCGTTGATGCCAGGGGTGTTGAAACAGGCTGATGCTGACAAGGCGGGTGCGGTGCTGACCCCGGCTCAGGTCAACACCCTCAAACGTAATGCGCCGTTCTGTGAAGAGTGCGAAAAATGCAAGGCAGGTGCGTGTGCAATCTGATCTTTTGACTCCGCAGGCGTGGCTTGCAAAACGGCCGTTGCAGGCCGTTGAACGACTTTATTTGATCGTCAGCGCCGCCAGCGATGCCGATGCGCTCAAGTCGCTTTATCAAAATGAACCGACGACCCAGGCCACCCCGATCTGGGGCGGAACTCCCTATGCGGGCTGGCAACAGGTCATGCCCTATCTCGTCGAGCTGAAACCCAACTCGGGTTTTCTACCGTGGATTGCCGAAACAGACGCGCAGGACTGGGGTTGGCTGGCGGTTTCAACCAGCGCGCCGGAGGTGGTGTTCGAACACCTTCGCAGCCTGACCCAAGTGCGCATGCCCGATGGGACTGAGGTGTTTTTCCGGTTTTGGGATGGGCGGCATATTTTTCCGATTCTGGAAGGGTTGGGTGATGCGGCGGGGGAAGTGCTGCCGGTGTTTGATCGGTATCTGATTAATGGAAAGCGGCTGGAGGTTGGGCCGAGGGTGGTGCCGAAGGCGAAGGATTGGCCTTGGTGGGAGGTGCCCAAGGGGTTGCTGGATGGCCTGGCCAAGAAGAATCCGTCAACGCTGGTCGGCAACCTGATGCAGTGGCTGGAGACGGAACGACCAGACATCTACGCCGCTTACCCCGAGAGCAACCTGAAGCTGAAAATCGCGCGTTTCGTGCGCCGGCCCGATGCTCCGAAAAACCTGAATGAAGCACTGTTAAACCACCTGATTCTGGAGCAAGGCTGATGGATCGCGTTGCCTTTATTGATGACCAACTGGCCACCTTCAAGGACAGTCTGAAGCTTTATCGTGAACTGACCGAAAGCAATTTCGCCCAGTGGGTGGATAAAGGTCCTCAGTTCTTTGACAGACCAGCCTTATTTGGAATGAACAGGACCGTTAAGCTCGGTAGTGCAAGCGCGACAGTCAGCACCGGCGATAACGAGTTTTCGTCTACTGTCGCGGAGTGTCCGGCAAACCGCTTGCTATTGATCGAAAGCAAATTCGTATCACTTCATGACGTTCCGGTTGGCAATATCACTGTCGAAGTAACCCCGGTAGACGGTGGTGAGGCCGTTCCTGTCTTGCTGAATGACGAAGGTAAAGGCGTTTACAAAGGGACACCGGGGAAAAAATATTACGTTCGCGTCCAGAGCAAGGTTACAAAAGAACAGGTCACCGCACTTTTCGACTCCTACGACGGTTTGACCCAGCAACTGCAAACATGGCTGGAAGCTGAGTGGAGAAACTATAGGCCGCTATGGCCCACCCAGACCTTATCGACAACTTACCTTGCGCAGCTCAATGGCTCTGCCATTGGTACATGGGAAGCCATCAAAGGCGCGTTTGATGGCTTGAAACGCATATTCGAGATTCTGAAGGACCCTCAAAAATATGCAGAAGAGCTGGGTCAAAGTGCCACTGACCTGATCAAACTCGCGAAAGAAACACCGGCGGCCATGGAAAGGCTCATGCTGCTGGCGAGTGATCAGGCGGCCTTATTTTTACTGCTGAAAACTGCAGCTATCTGGCTTATTGAGTTACCGCCTAGCGTAGTTGCGGGTGAGTTCTCTAAGCAGGCTTCCAGCATTCTGGTAACCATTCTCATCGACCTCGTGCTGGCCCTGGTGCTGACGTATGCGGTCGCAGGCTCAGGTATTGCCTATTTGGGCGTGCGCCTGGCGAACTACGGCGCAAGAATTCTTGAAGCTGTAACCGGCTTCATCAAGTCCGTCTTCAATATCCTGAAAGCCTTTATGGAGGCTATCGATAAATACAAGAAGGTGGCCGCCCGTGCAGCGGTTGGGGCCTTTGAAAAAGGCAAGGTCAAGATTGGTTGGGGCAGGCAGGACCACGCTAAAGTACATACCTCGGAACATTTGGACGACAACTCCAAGCAATCAACCAACCACGATGACAAAAATGTCGCGTGCACCCGTGAAACCTGCGTAAACGGCTGCCCGGTTTCGATGGTCACCGGCGAAGAGTTACTCACACTCACCGATGGTCAACTCAATGGCCTCCTTCCATTTGAATGGACTCGACTTTATCGCACCAGTGCTGCGGAAATCGATTGCGGTTTGGGCTATGGCTGGAGCCATGCACTCGCGCAGCGAGTGGAGATAAACAGCGACGAGGTTGTCTGGACGGATCATGAAAACCGCGTAACGACCTTTCCCCTCCCGAGCGAACAACGCCCAGCCATCACCAATAGCTTGTCCAAAGCGGCGATTTACATCGGTGACGATCCATCTGAACTGATTCTGTCCCAGGCTGGCGATCAAACGCTGTTCTACCACTTCCGCTACAACATCAAGGGCGCCACGCTAATTGCTATCAGCGGCAAATACGGCAACCGCCTGCACATCACTCGTGACATTCATGGGCGTATCAAGCGTGTGGATAACGGTTCCGGTCGTGCCTTGCTGTTGCGTTACGACCGCAAACATATAGTTGGTATCGATTACCAGCAGTTCAGCCCGGCAGACAATCTGGAAGATGCATGGAGCACCATCCAGACATTAGTTAGTTATCGCTATGACGAACAACATCACTTGGTTGAAGCGAAGAATGCCGCCGGTGAGAGCGAGCGATACGCCTACGATGAAAAGCACGTCATTCTTGAACGACAACTGGCCGGTGGTGCCAGCTTCTTCTGGGAGTGGGAAAACGAAGGAAAATCGTCACGCTGCATCCATCACTGGGCGAACTTTTCGCAGATGGACGCCCGTTACGTCTGGGATGACAAAGGTAGCGTCACCGTTACCAATGCCGACGGCAGCGAGGAAATCTACACCCACGACGATCAAGCCCGACTGATCAGCAAAGTCGAGCCGGACGGTGCCGAACATCTCAAAGCATACGACGACAAAGGTCGGTTGATTGCCGAGAAAGACCCACTGGGAGCGATCACAGAGTTTCAGTACGACGAAGCAGGACGCCTGGAAGCAGTCATTCCGCCAGAAGACGCGCCGACCCAATACGAATACAGCAACGGTTTTGTAACACTCGTCCGGCGTGACGAATCAATCTGGAGATACCAGCGAAATATCCAAGGTGACATCACCCAACAAACAGATCCTGACGGTAACGTCACCCAGTACAGCTACGACGGACAAGGCCGTTTGTTGCAAATCCGTCACCCCGACGGCAGTCGCCATAATCTGGGCTGGAACAATCTGGGCGAGTTGATCGAAGAGCGGCTGCCGGACGGCGGTCAGCGCAAGTATCGCTACGACGCACTGGGTCGGCAGATCACTCGTCAGGACGAAAGAGGCGTGACCCAATACCAATGGGATGCTGCCAACCGCCTGGCACAAATTACCCTACCCGGCGGTGCCACTCGCGCGTTTACCTACAATCCGTACGGTCGTGTTACCGCTGAACGCGATGAGTTGGGTCGCATCACCCGTTATGAGTATGCCGATGGCCTGCACTTGGTCAGCCGTCGTATCAACCCGGACGGTAGCCAACTGCGCTACCGCTACGACAACCCGCGTCTGTTGCTCAGCGACATCGAAAACGAACGCGGCGAGCTGTATCACCTTGACTACTACGCAAATGGCCTGATCCAGCAGGAAACCGGCTTCGACGGTCGGCGTACTGCTTACGAATATGACCTTAACGGCCAACTGCTGAAGAAAACTGAATTAGGCGACGACGGCAGCGAGCTAGTCACTGAGTACCAACGCGACTCGGCTGGTCGCCTGCTGGTAAAAACCCTGCCTGACGGTGAAGAGATTCACTACAGCTACGACGCTCACGGCAACCTCGTGAACGTCGACGACGGCAACTGGCCCCTCGCCTACGAGTACGACCTGCAAAACCGCCTCGTCACCGAACACCAAGGTTGGGGCACGCTGCGCTATGAATACGACAAACAAGGAAACCTGAGCCACTGCCGCCTTCCCGACGGCAGCAAACTCGACTACCGCCACCAACCTGGTGGCCGTCTGAGCAGCGTCGACCTCAACGGTTCGCGCCTGACGACTCACCAATTCAGCGCCGGCCGCGAACAACAACGCCAACAAGGCCTGCTCCTCAGCCAATATCAATACGACGACCAAGGCCGATTGCAGGCGCATACCGTCAGCCAACAAGAGCGAAACCTGTTCCGCCGCCGCTATGCCTACAACGCGAATGGCAACCTTGCCGGCATCGACGATAGCCGTAAAGGTAACCTCAATTACCACTACGACCCGCTCGACCGCCTGATCAACGTCCGCGGCACCACCCCGGAAAGCTTCGCCCACGACCCGGCTGGCAACCTGCTAGGCCAAGGTGATCAGCAAGCCGCAAACCTGGCCAACGTCAAAGGCAACCGCCTGCTGATGCAGGGCGACCGTCACTATGACTACGACGCTTCCGGCAATCTGAGCCGGGAGCGCCGCGGCACCGGGCAGAAACTCGTTACCGAGTATCGCTACGATTGCCAGCATCGCCTTATCGGCGCCAGCCTGCCCAGCGGCAGCATCGCTAGTTACAAGTACGACGCTTTCGGCCGCCGTATCGCCAAGACCGTCGACGGACAAACCACAGAATTTATGTGGCAAGGCGAACGCCTGATTGCAGAAAGCGCCGACAACCGCTATCGCACTTACATCTACGAACCAGGCAGCTTCCGCCCATTGGCCATGCTTGATGGCGAAGGCCCGCTGAAAGCGACGCCGTTCTACTATCAACTCGACCACCTGGGCACACCTCAAGAACTCACCGACTACAGCGGCGAGATCATGTGGTCGGCGAAATACCGCGCCTATGGCAACCTAGCGGAATTGGATGTCGCTGAAATCGACAACCCGTTGCGTTTTCAAGGTCAGTACTTCGACGCCGAGACGGGTTTACACTACAACCGGCATCGCTACTACAATCCGGGGACTGGACGGTTTCTGACACCGGATCCGATCAAGCTTGCGGGTGGGTTGAATAACTACCAGTACGTGCCTAACCCTACGGGGTGGGTGGATCCATTAGGGTTGAACGTATGCCCGGGTGGTGACGGGTGCAAACCAGGGAAATCTGGTAGATTTTTAGATAAGCCGGAAAACTCTAGCGGCTCCTTGAACATTGGTGCCGGGGAAAATCCATTGGATGGGTATTACAATCTGGACATTGACCCAAAGGTTCCTGGTGTGCATGCAGGGGATGCTACTGACTTGTCGGGTATTAAAACTGGCTCCCAGAGTAATATAAATATCGACAACCCATTCGGCTTCGACCCTTTGAATTCGGAAATCCTCAGAGTTCTTTCCCCAGATGGAAAAATAACGATGACAGGGAGCTCTAACGCCAATGGTTACTTGAAAAAAGCCATTAAGAAAATAGAATTACTAGGATTCAAAATTGTATCAAGAACAGAACTACCCGCAGCAGGATACAAGACTGTTGGCGGAAAACAGATACAATCCAAGGCACTCGACAAAATAGTAATACAGAGGGCAAACTAAAGTGAATATTGAACTTGACGTTACAGAAGCATTTGGCGCCATTGACTATGTGAACGCCGGAGGGCTCACGACCTATATAGACATAGCTTTAACAGAGTCTCTTCTTGAAAATTTTAGCCTGCAACTGACAAACTTTGTTTTAAACATAATTGATGACTCAATAATCGACGAAATACATAAACAAGCACCTCAAGAACTTACAAAAAAATTTACAGATGAAGGTTTCCTTATCGTAAAACGTGCGATCGTCACCTTTGAAAAAGTCAAAAGCTGCGACTCTGTACTCTCTTTAAAAATCAAAAACGACGAGTATGACTTTGAGCGATCGTGGGGAGCGAGTCTGACTAACGGAGATAAAGTGTATGACATAGGCGGCCGACTTAGCACATATCCAGACCTGAGCCTTAATCTGGCTGTTATATCACCGAACAAAATCACCTTAAGTTTCTCCCCCGAAGACTGCGTTTACATAGATAACTATCAAAACTTTATGAGCGCCACTGAAACCTTCAACAACTCAATTAATACCGCACCCAACTCACACAACTTATTCAATATAGACTTTAGAAACAAACATCTTGCACCTAATTTTGACGGTGGCTATCGTACTTACACCGATGACTAACGAGAAAATTAACTCGCCCCCTTTTCACACGAAACTTAGCAAAAAAGAATAAATTTAATTTGTAACTTAAATTAAATTTGTCTTTTTTGGTTTTATTATTAAAAAGACAAGGGCAAATTGAACAGGTGTATTTTCACGAAAGAAAATAAATCCGCCCCTTTTCAAGCAAATCCATTACCAAAAGCACGCACTTGACCAAAAAAAGTTTGTCGATATAACTCAAACAGATTATTTGAAGCAAGCAAAAGCATTTGCAAAAGAGCCAGGACAGTTCAATGAAACCCAAGTTGGAAACTTTATTATCAAACACGACCCAACGTCTGGAAGAGTTTTTGTCGCCCACCTTAAATCTCGAGAAATCAGAATTTTTTACAGAGATGACGGAAGAAACGCCGATGCGTTTAAGTCAGCAATTGATTTAGCCAAAGGACTTTAACATGCAAAAAACCGCTCGATCCGACGCAGTATACAGACTTATCCAAAAAGCTTTAGCCGCCCTTGACAATGATGCGCGCGAATCACTGCTATTGAATTGGTGGGGGATTGATGACAGCGATGAAATGTTCTCCTTGCTTTCAAAAGAAATGCAACATCTACTTATCACAAACGACGAACCGCCAAGTGACGTACAGAATCCCCTTTATGACGAGTTGTTATTGATTGCTTTGCGCTCAGAATACAAGGGCGTGACAAATTTGTATTTATCTAGCCAAATGAAAAAAATGGGATTTGGCGAGCATCAAGTACTGGGACTCATCGAACTAATGGAAGTTTGTCCTTGCTGCGGTTACCGCACATTATCGTCGAGAGCAAACTACGACATTTGTGATCTATGCAAATGGGAAGACAACGGAATAACCGACCCTGAACAATACAGCGGCCCGAACCATATGACACTCGGAGAAGCGAAAGAGACATTCTCAAAAAACATGAACGTACTGCCTTTAGACAAATGGGCCATTTAAAAATCACTGCAAAGCCGCACACCCAAAAAATCACCCGAATAAAATCAAAAAATGAAAACAAAGAAACGAGAAAAAGGGACGTATTTATTTTCAACAGAAAATAAATACGTCCCCTATTCACTTTCACTTTCACTTTTCACACTCAAATCGTAGAAACTAAATGGACACAAAAAAAATAATTGAATATGGTGGAAAAATCACACTTGATGACTTGTCTCAGCTCAACCAGTCTATCGACACATCATTGATTATTGACGATTTGAAGGAAGATCTATTTCAAGCCACCTTCCCTAAAGATCAAATTATTGATATAGGCTGGTATCCCGAATTCAGTGAAAACGGTACATTTAGAGTTTCCCTAATAAAAGCAAACGACTGGGAGCACCCTGCTTTTAGCGAAAAAGCAAAAAACTGGGAAGAGCTTCATAAAGCAATCTCCCTTGCCTTGGAAAATCTGAAAATATAAAACCAATAAAAGCAACATGAAAAAATCTGGACAAGAAACAAAAAAACTAAGGGGACGGATTTATTTTCAACGAGAGAAATGAAACCCGCCACCACTCTTGATGATGGATCTACGCTTCGGAAATTTCCCTCAGCCCCTATCGACTCCCATGAACTTGTAACCCTCCACTCCCCCCAGATAACCTCCCCCAGCCGCTGCAACCTCAGCGACCGGTTTTGACAGACCGAACACGATCAAGGCATGCAAATGCCGCTTTGCGGCTCCGTCCCAACAGGAGCTTCACCATGAAAAAATGTCCACCCAATTCCCTCGACCCAATCGATCTCAGCCAAGCCACCCAACGCACCGTCAGCGCCCGCCTCCGCGATCCAAACACCCCCGACCCCATCAGCCACGTTTTCACCATCCTCCCCGACATCGACACCGAAACCCTGCTAAGCCACGCCTGCGAAACCCTCGCTTCACTCAACGTCCTGACCACCGACCTGGCCTGCAAACTCGAAGGTTCAAACCGCAGCCTCGCGCTATCAATCCAGCAACTGGCGATAGTGGGTGAATTGTTGGTAAACCGCGCGCTGGACAATCTCGACCCTCCTGGCGACGCATCCCAAGCCCCACAAAGCACCCAATCTTGAGAGAAGGAGGCCCAACCATGGCTCGATACATGCCCATCACCGGCATCGACTGCCTGATCCCTTCCCTGTTGATTGATACGGAAGCGCCCCTCGACGTGTTGCACGACACGGCCGCCTATCGAATCCGCAGCGTGACTCAACTGGTGGAAACTCTATCCTTGGGTGATTCGCTCAACGGCGACAACGCGCTACTTCAGGACTTCGCCCGCGTCATTGCAATTCCACTGCGCGACGGCTGCGACTTGCTGGACGTTATTGGCCGACACTTACAAAAACAAACCGCATAAAAAAACGGGCGATCATACGATCGCCCGTTTTTTTATATATTCATTGCCAAACACTTCAAAAGAAGGTGTCCGCCCAGTGCTATGGCCTCGGCATTCCATGCACTGGTAAAGAGCCGTGACACTGGGCGAACGGGGGCATTTTAATAGAAGTTTGCGAATATGTCCGCTAAGCGAACATGAAATTTTAATCACAATGTTTAACAAAATGTCGATTGCAATACTATTTAAATCACTACCAAAACTCACTAACCAGAACATTAAAACTGATTGTTCTTGTACAAAAACTTATACAAGAACAATCATTTTATAGAGTCAATACTCAACTTTTTTTGTGAGTCTGCACTTTCAGAATGTCTGTGTAGGTGACGACAACGGTTTGCCCGACTTTCAGGTCTTTGAGTTTGGCTTGAACCTCCGGTCTTACGACATCAACCGTTTTTTTGTTGCCCTTCGGACCTTCGAAGGTCACCTGATTTTTCTTCAAGTCGATGTGGGTGATTTTCAGCTGGACCTGGATCAGACGGTAAGCTTCACCTCCCGGTTTTTCCGAGCCTGGAGCGGCGCGAACATCGCCGGTACGTTCGACAGAGCCCGGCAGGCCTTCGGAGACGTCGGTGTTGAGGACGATCGCTTCGGCGTGAACGACTTTGATGTCGACGAGATCGCCGGCTTTCAAGTTGCCCAGGTTTTTCGCCTTGTCGGTCAGTTGTACAGAAACCTCTTTACCTTCCGGCCCTTTGAGCACGACTTGATGGCTGGCGGCGTCGACCGAGACAACGGTGGCGGTGATCTGATCCTCTAACACGACGCCAGCCAGCGGGATATCGGCAGCCATGGCGCCGAGGCTGACAGCGGACAGCAAGGAAGCAAGGGTGATGGCTTTAGTCAGTGCATGGAGTTTCATAGGCGATACATTCCTTGGTAATAAAGGGCAGCAGACCGCTCTGGCTCAGGCGTCAGCGCGATGTGTGCCAATGAGCATAGACGCTCTTCAGGCTTCAGGAAGTTTTTGCAGTTTCTTGCGCGGTGGATTCACCGCTGTCAGTGCCCTTGCCGCTTTCCTTGCGCCGGGTCGGGTCGGTGGGGCGCAGGGCGTCGTTGTCGCGCTCGACTTCGCCCGGTGGCCGGGGTTCGTCGGGGTGATCGGAGTCAGGGATCGGTTTCATGCGGATTCTCCTCAGGCTTCAGGATCGTCAACTTCCCGGGCGACGTTCACGGCCGGCGAGTCTTTGTGCGATTGCTCGGCCCTGGCCTTCAGCTCTTGCCACTGCTGGAGGTCGATGGCGCCCTGCCCCAGCAAGTCGTCGGCCACGCGCAGCAATTCGGCGTAATGGGCGTCGGGGGATTGTTGCCAGTAGGCCTTGTCGTCGAACAGGCGTTGCCACGACGCAAGGTCTGGCGGTTTGAGGTCGTCGCTCATCGCGGGCTCCAGTGAACGGGGCTTGTTAACGTAGGAGGACATCGATCTGTCGAGAGTTCCGACTCAATAACCGGTCATTTCCAGATAGCCCTGCCCCGCATGGCTGCCGCTCAGTTGCACCGGCCCTTCCCAATACGGAATGCGCAAATCCATCCACGCGTTGGGGTTGAGGGCGTTGAGGGTGATATCGAGGTGCTTGCCGGGAATTTTGATCGACCAGCGCACGGGCATCTGACGGCCAGCGACTTGGGCAGTGTCTTGCGGTGTAAGGCGGATGTCGTCGGCGTGCAGTTGTTGAGTCTGCCCATCAGCGTCGATCCAGGTGCCGGTGAGATAAGGCTCGCCGTCCTTATTGCGCATGCGGTAAAGCATCACTTGTTCGCCGCTGTCGAGGTGCAGGGAAAACCAGTCCCAGCCGGTTTGGTTGGCGGTCAGTGGCTGGCTGCTCCACTCGCGATCGAGCCAGGCCGGGCCGCTGACTTGATAGGTTTTGCCGTCGATGTCCAGCGAGCCGCTGGCCTGAAAAAACGGCTGGCTGTAGTAGTACGACGCCTGGCCCTGTTCGGATTTCTGGCTGAAACCTTTATCGCCCTGAAGCACCAGCGGGCGCGTGGACGTCAGCCGCAGCTGGTAACCGAACGCCTTGTCCCGCGCACTGAGTTGAACATCCGCTAAAGGATCAGGCCCCTGACTGCTGAAGCGCCAGTCATCGATCCAGGCATTGAACGGTGCCACGCTCACGCCTGCCTGACCGACGCCGCCACGGGCGTAGCGTTCGGCCGCGTGATGCACCGACGCCGAGGTCACGGCCGCGTGCCCCAGCCAGATCGTCTGATTGGCCCAGCCGGCCACTTCGGGCGCGGCTTTCAGGGCGCTGCGAAACAGCGTCCATTGCACGCCGAATTCGCGGCCCTGCGCGTCCTTGAGGTTGGCGGTGACGTACCACCACTCGATGCG
>Ga0182005_1001104_pt1 | contig 11283 bp, 10 predicted proteins | sample Sormic07211103_1_FD_123021 | JGI IMG/M metagenome (GOLD analysis project Ga0182005, IMG submission 123021) | Rhizosphere microbial communities from Sorghum bicolor, Mead, Nebraska, USA - 072115-103_1 MetaG | ecosystem: Host-associated > Plants > Roots > Rhizosphere | place: USA: Nebraska...
CAGGGACACGGGTTCATCGCGGCCACCAGTTGAAAGCGCGCCGGAAACCTCACGCGATCCTTGGCGCGGGAAATCACGATGTGCCCGGACTCCAGCGGTTCCCTTAAAACCCCTTGAAAGGTTACCTAGATATCTATCCTAAACACCTATAAACGTAAATAACCTATTAATTTTAAAGGTATTTTTTTAGGATTTTTTTTGGGGAAATTGGTTTCGTGTCTCTCCTAAACTTTTACCTGATGGAACTCATCAGTAACGCCGCTGATTCGTCGCGCTCCGACTTGTGACTCCTGGCCAAGCGTCCATCCAGCACTGGATCTAGACCGAAGCTAGCCGCGATATCAGAGAGTCGATTTTTTCCGCGTATAGCGCTGCTCAAGGATGGCGCGGGCATTATTTAGGGCGCCTACAGAATTCGGAAAAAATCGTACTACAAGGCTTCCGGCGGTTCTGTCTCATTAAACTTGCTGAAGACTGTGCGCCCCTCGAAAATGGATACTGTGAATTTCGGATGGATGCGGAGATTGCGGCCGTATCGAAGCGCCCCCACTACACGCTTGATGTGATGTAATTCCACGGTGTATCGCTGGGCGATCAAGCTATTGCCGGCGTTGCACCTAGCCTTTCATCGACGCAAGCGGCCTGAGGGGCGAAGCTGGCGAATGGATGAGACGTCTCCGCGTACGCGATTGGTGGGTGTACCTGTATCGAGTGGTTGACTCCACCGGCAAAACCATCGATTTCCTGCTATCCAAAAACCTCGACGACGGCAGCTCGGCCAATCGCACCATCCTGCAAGAGCTAAATGCCGGGCCGCAAACCTCGATCGCCAAAATACCCAAACAACATCGTTGAACAGGAACATTGGGCGATCAGGCAGGTTACTCGACCTATGCTCGGCCTCAAAAGCTCCAGTATGCGAGCAGCATATTTGCCGGGCTTCGAACTCATGCACACCTTTTGCCAACGGTCAGCTGCTGGGCCCCCTGGGAAAATCCATCTGCTGCGGAGCAGTTTTCTGCATTGGCCTACTGAAGGCTGATCTCCGCAACTTTTGAGTAGCGGAATTCTTAGTGCGACAAAACCATTCATATTGTTGTCCGGCATTCCTCCTAATCGAGATGGATCGGGTAGTGCCCTGGAAGGGACTGATTACTCTGATTGAACGTAACCGCTCCATTAACCCCACATCCAACGTCGACAGCTGAGGCTCGAGCTAGAACTGTATTTCAGCACCATCAGCCGAGCCATCCACCGTACCGAGATTTGCTACTCATGACTTAGCTAGTAGCCAGTGGACTGCCAGGCGGGGGCACAAGAATGCCAAGCCCAGCTATTTTAGTGGCACAAGAACGCCAACCCCGGCTATTTCGGTGGCACAAGAATGCCAACCCCGGCCATTTCAGTGGCACAAAAATAGAAAATCGGCCCATTTCTATGCCACATAAATACAGAATTGCGCCCTATCTCTCTATCTCTGCCTATGGGAGCCACTTCAGGTACCAGCGGTAGGACGCTTCTTGTATCGGGGGTGGGACGCTCAGTTTTAGTGGGGTTTGGAAGCTCTAAAAGTGTCCGCAGTCTATTACGTGTTGATGGATTTGGCGGTACACCAAAGGATGTCGAGGCTTCCCTAGCGTACGATTCGATCCACTCACACCACTTTAGGGTTCAGGTTTAACGTGATGTCTCTGGCAAGCAGTTCCACGGCAACAGTGCCTCATAGGCTGCCACCGACTGCGCATGTGGTAACTGCTCCAGTACGTGGCGTAGCCACGTATAAGGCTCTTGGCCGTTGACCTTGGCGGTCTCCACTAGGCTGTAGATCTGAGCGCTGGCGGTAGCGCCTTTGGCCGTGTCGCTGAACAGCCACGCCTTGCGACCGATAACGAACGGTTTTATCGCGCGTTCCGCCGCATTGTTGTCGATCGGTAAAAAGCCAGCTTCCACGTAACGCTCCAGCCGGCTCCAGTTGCTGGCCAGATAATTAACGGCTTTGCCCAGCACGCTTTGTGGTGTGACTTGGGACTGTGTTTTCTCCAGCCATCTTTTCAGCTGAGCCAGAATTGGCAGGCTCTTTTCCTGACGGCCCATAAAACGCTGGTGATCGCTGACGTCCTTGAGTTCACGTTCGATGCCGTACAGTTTGTTGATCATCGTCAGGGCGATATCGGCACGTCCCGCCTTGCCCTTGGGCTGTACCTTTTGAGCATCGACAAATTTGCGCCGCACATGGGCCATGCACTCCAGACGTTCCACTCCGGGCTGTAATGCCAAGGCGTTGTAACCCGCGTAATCATCGGTCATGACGTAGCCACGATAACTTTCCAGCAGGCGCAACGGCACTTCTTGCGCACGGCTGGAGGTGTAGTCAAACAGTACGACTTTTCGATCCGGCGGCCCGCTGGCTTGCACCCACATCCAAGATTGGCTGGCTGGGTCTCGATCCGGTTCTTTAAGTACCTGGACGCGGGTTTCATCACAGTGGATGACCGGGCTTTCCAGCAACCGATCCCGCATCAGATTTAATAACGGTTGCAAGTGCTCCCCGCACTGGATGACCCAGCGCGCCAAGGTTTGGCGAGGGATGTCCACACCATGCCGGGCAAGTACCGTTTCGAAACGGTGGAGCGGCAGGCCGTCGACGTATTTAGTGGTCAACAACATCGCCAAGACACTCGGACTGGCCATGCTCTTTTCGATCAACTGAGCCGATTTGTCAGCAGTGACCGGCGCCGCTTCACAACCACGACACCCGTAGACTTTGCGGATGTGTTTGATCACGCGGATTTGCATCGGCACGATATCCAGCTGCTCGCTAGTTTCTTCGCTGACGACATGCTTGCGGCAACCACAGGCACACGTCAGTTCGTGCTCGGGAAGTTCGTGGATGACTTCGATGCGCGGCAGATCAGCAGACAGGGGTTTGCGCTTGCCACGACGTGAAGTCGGAGCAACAACTTCTTCGTCAGCGTCGCCGATTGAAGGCATCGGCTCGCTTTCGGGCTCATTGAACAACGCCAGTTGAGGGGTATTGGGTTCAACGGTCTGCTCGGATTTGCGACCGAACAAACGGTCGCGCAGCAGCTTGATCTGTTCTTTCAGATCGACGATATGAGTCTGGTATGCCTCAGCCGTTAATTGCTGACGACTGAGTGCCTCAAGCAACATTTGCTTGAGCAGAGCAGGGTCGTCAGGGAGATATTCGGGCATCAAATTCATGCCCGGATTATACCCGTCAGGCGACGAATCTTGGCGTTAACCTTGTGAGGACGGTTGCGCCAGAGATCAAATCCATCCAGTAGCCAGTTCAGTTCTTGGACGGTCAACACGATAGCCTCATCCACCTCTTCGGGTGAAGTCTTGAAACGCTCGGACTCCAGGCGCTTGAGCCAAAGGCAGAAGCCGTTACGCTCCCAGTACAACACTTTGACCAGGTTACGATGGCGATTCAGAAAAACAAAGAGCACGGGGTCAAACACCGCGACCTTGATATCCAGTTCGACCAGCGCAACTAGGCCATCAATGGACTTTCGAAAATCTACCGGCTTTGGGTAGAGGTACACTTTTTCAACGCTGGAATTAGGACGCATCATGGTGACGGGCTCCTGATGGAAATCGGGAACACAGCATCAGCCGTCAGCTATCCGCTATCCGCTATCCGCTTGGAATGTGCGGTTCATGGAGCGGATACACTACTCTTCGATCAATCCCAGCGTTTCACCTAGACTTTCCACAAATTCTGCCTGTTTACCTGAGTATGCCCCCGCAATATTTTCAAACAGCGAACACAACGATGATTCGTTTATTGAGTCCATAATTTGCAATGTCGAAGCTAATTGCTCAAGCATCTGCACGGCAGCATCCGGATTTATTGCATCCTCCCCCGAAAATTCAAGGAATACAGCTACCTCAGCAATAGCCCGCACAACCTGTTTATTGATTTCCTCGTTCATGAATCACCTTCACTGAAATGTTTTTAATTCCGAGCTCACCAAACATCTTCTGAGCTCTGGCTACCTGAGCTTCAGTAGGTACTTCCCAGCGTGCAGTTAACCCATTTTGACTTAATACGTCAGACTGCCTAAGCGCCTGGTCTTTCGACTTGCTCGTTGTCACAACTGAAATTTTTCGATCAATTAAAACGTCGCCATCTACACCGTCGAACTTAACCAACCTCGTTGATCCATCAGGCCATCGTTCGTTCTAGTGCCGGGGCTTGGCCAGATTGGGTTGCAGGATTTGAACGCGCGCCCGAGGCCGAATCATTGAAATCACGAGCGCGAACTCATGCCAGCATTTTCATTGACCCACTTGACCTTGCTTGAAGCAAGATCATCTGAGGCACAACCTGCGTTTTTTATAGCCACATCACTTTTTGCTTTTAAAGCAGACAGCGCCTTTTTAGCGGCAATCGCGGCGAAACCACCCGCTGCCACCAGTACCAGACTCTCAGCAACAACCTTGGTTTCCTCACAGTACTTGGCGCCCTATTTTCAACGAACCAAATCAACGTAAGATGGAATGAAGCCCCATCAACGACCGAGCGCCTGTTGGAGTGTGCTCGTCGACAAACTCGCCGCTCGTAACTCTGTCAGTACCCAAAGGTTCGCGCTGTACAGGGGCATGCCGTCTTGCTGAAGGCAAAGCACTGGAAAACGCTCACCACTGTCGAACCGCACGAGTTTGATTCTGTAAGGGCTCATTGTTTACACACTCTTAAGGTAAACTATAATAAACCCTAAACTACAATCCTATTTTTCGCAAAAAAAACATTAATCCTCTGTTTTTATTATATTTCCCTCATAAAAGTTTACTTTTTAATAGAAGTCGGCGCTACTGCATAACGACCACTCTGTGCCTCACTGGTCAAGTCGAATGCAAACAGGTGGTAAAGTGAACACAATTACCCAATCTCTGCGGACGTTCGGGCATCGGCATTTTTACTGCGACAGAAACATGCTTAATGCGACAGAACCCTGGCGCATTCGGTAGCGCTATTTAGTGGGACGATCTTTTATTCTAATTTTACAACATTGAAGTCAGTGAGAGCAGGAACGTGAACCAGTCAATCGTGTCTCCCCGTTACAAGCGCTATGCTCGCTCGTTCTTTCTTACGTTTTGCTTATTACAGTCCGCCACCTATGCGTATGCCTCGCATGATCTAATGACCATTCAGCGAATGGCTAAGCAGGGCGATGCTAATGCCCAGTACAACCTTGGACTCATCTATCACAGTGGCGAAGGAGTTGCGCGCGATGAAAAGCTGGCCATAGCCTGGTACCGCAAGGCTGCCGAACAGGGTAATGCCGATGCCCAGGCAGTACTCGGGTTCCTCTACCACGATGGCCAAGGAGTTGCGCGGGATGATAAGCAGGCAATGACCTGGTTCCGCAAGGCCGCCGAGCAGGGCCATGCCGATGCCCAGGTCAGCCTTGGACTCCTTTACCACGATGGCCTAGGAGTCACGCAGGACTACAAGCAGGCGATAACTTGGTATCGCAAGGCCGCCGAACAGGACAGTGCCGCTGCCCAGTACATCCTTGGCAATAGCTACGAGCAGGGCCAGGGTGTCGCGCAGGACTATAAGCAGGCAGCAGCCTGGTACCGCAAAGCCGCCGAGCATGGCCATTTCGATGCCCAGTAGGCTCTTGGCGGATCTGTCACATTAAGCATCCGGTAGAGTGTGCGACTATCGAAGGGGGCTCGTTCAGGTGGGTCGTTGGTGAATCTGAACATGGCAAAAGTATTGAAGCGTTTGCACTACCCGTTGGTGGTGATGTTGGCCTGCGTGCGCTGGTACGTTCTATCCGTTGCGCCTGCGTTATCTGGGGTAAATGATGGCCGTGCGCGGTATTTCTGTCGATCATTCCGCGTACACCGCTGGTGCCATCAAGCTACTGCCAGCGCTGCACAAGGTGCTTCACCGTCGCCAGCGAGCCGTGGGCAGAAGCTGGCGGGATGGATGAAACCTACATCCAGGTGCATGGCGTGGAAGTACTTGTACCGTTCGATTGATAAAATAGGCAAGACCATTGATTTTCCGCTGTCCGCCCAGCGGGACAATGTGGCCGCGCGCTACTTTTTCGAGAGAGCCATCGCCCAAAATGACCAGCCTGAGTCGGTGACGATCAACGGCAGTGCCGCCAATCGGGTGGCGCCGCAGGAGTTCAAGGCCGCCCCAGAAATGTCCATCGTCATTTGCCAGGTCAAACACCTGTGCAACATCGTCGAACAGGATCATCGGGGCATCAAGCGCGTCAGCCCCCATGCTCACCTTCAAAAATTTGACTTAGCGGGCATTCTGCTGGGCGGCATCGAATTCATGCACATGATCGCGAAGGGCCAGATGTTCGGCCCCGGGGGAAATCCGTCTTCCGCAGAGCATTTTTATTCGTTGACCCACTTAAGGGTGGTTCCTTCGGGTTTTGAGGCCTCTGCTCGCTTACTGCGACATAACCTCTTCAGTGTCACGACACACTGCTGCAAGGTCATTACAGGCGCATTCAAATAAAGGAATTTTCAATTCTTGCTGCCGTAACGCTGCTTAGTGGCTGTTACATCTATCGATACACCCGCCAGCAGGCGCAGATGGTTTGAGCTGCATCAAAAGCTGCACTGTCGAGCGCAATCAGTGCCGACAGGTTTCGCGTCTTCAAGAAAAAAACGTTGAGACCGAATACCAAGCCGATGTTAAAAGGCAAAAAAATTGTTCTAAAGGCAGGACCAAGCAAAAATGCTCGTCAGTATTGTGACAAGCCCAGCGGCTCGCCGTTAAATTTTGGTTCCAGCGATTTATGTGAGGATGACTTCAATCAGTGCTATGAAACTTATGGTGGAAGTATTCATCAAGTCCCAACCAGATTTTAATTGTCCATGTTTCATGAGGGTCTCACGGGTTTACTTAAGCGCTCCTGAGTTGACTCATTCTCTGTCACTGATCTTGCAGAGCTGGCCTAGGGCGCTTACCGACTTGAACTCCATTCATTTTGGTGTCCGCATACGGGCTGGCAATGCCCGACATTCTCAATATCGAGACTGCCGGAGACCACCCGCGCCCAAGACTGACGGGGGGCTGCGGCCGAGCTTGAGTAATCCGAAGGAATATCGGCTGTCCCGCCACAGCTTAGTACAGTTGAAAGCTAACGCTTTCGATGCAAAAACACTCAGTGAGGCTGGTGAGGGTATCACCAAAGCTCCGCTTTACGTTTGCAGCAGTTACCGCGCGTAGAAGTAAAGAAACGCCACTATCAGAACCACAAATATCATTCGCCCTTGAAACACATCAGAGTTCAACTGGTCATTTTTGATCTGTTGGTATCTGTCCGTATCACTCAAGCCTTGCGCCTTGTAGTACATGATCTGACTGATTTGTTTGTCGAGCTTCCTGTGCGTGAGCGTTATTACTCAGCACGGTGATACCCCAAAACAAGAGCCATAACCCACATGTCGGGTAATCCCCCAATTTTCAATACTTGCCAGAAATAGAGTTCAAACCGCGAGGCCAACTTCTGTTTGGGGGCGTGATACCTCCAAGCGACATATTCGGGCGTTCGTGATTGTACGTCCAAATCCAAGTGCGTCGACGCGAGTGCCTGCTGGAGAGCTATCCTTCCCCGCCCGACCGGATTAAGGCCTGACGTAGAATGTGGCCGATGCTGTCGGATTTCAAGGCGTGAGCGGACCGCCGGCCACAGCGATCGAAGTCGCTAAACGCGCTCTTCATTGATTCCCTCGCTCGCGCGCCAGGCTAGGTACGCGTCGACCGCACACAGTCGTTGGCGCGCCGGGGCGACGCGTAGCCACGGTCCGGCTTGATTCCGGGTAAAAAGATGGACATAGGGGCAATCAAGCGGGCATTTCCACCAAGACCAACGCATTGGTACCAAGTGACCTGTTGGCGCTGATGCCGAATTGATCCAGTTGCTAGGTTGTCACTGATCCAGTCTTATTGCACGAAAAACATTGCCTGTGCAGAGTTTGTGCTGACTAAGAGGTGGGCAGTCTTGCGTCGGTACGTGGGTCAATTCGGCATCGGCCTCAACAGGAACACGATGCATTGGACGCTTTATCGGTAGGAATACAGAATTCTCGTGTTCGCTGGGTATTGGACGTGGATATTCGTGCGTTCTTTGACACCAACGATCACGAGTGGATGATGTGTTTTCTGCAACACCGAATCGCGGATCGACGGGTGTTGCCGTTAATAGCCCGATGGTTACGCAAAGGTGTTCTTGAAAATGGAAGCGTATTCCTGCGAAACAGGGCACGCCACAAGGTTCGCCCATTTTACCGCTATTAGCCAATATCTACCTGCATTACGTGATGGATTTATGGGTCAGGCAATAGGCGTCGGCGTGCAGCCAAGGCGGGATGATTGCCGTGCGGTACGCAGACGACAGTGTGCTGGGGGTTGAGTAGTATGAAGATGCATTGAGTTTTCGGCATGCGTTGGAAGTTCGACTTGCGCGGTTCAACCTGACCTTGCATCCAGAAAAACACGCTTGCTGCGGTTTGGCTGGTTCGCGGTCGAAGTTCGTAGGAAGCGCGGACAAGGCAAACCCAAAACATTCAATTTTCTCGGTCTCCATTTCTGTGATCAGACCAAGAGCGTTATGTTTGTGATTGGGCTTGTAACCATTGGCAAGCGCATGAGGGCAACGCTCAAAGAGATACGAGCGCAACTTCACAAGCGCCGGCATGAGCCAGTCCCAGTGTTTGGTCAGTGATTGAATCGATTGTTTAGAGGGTATTGCGCTTATTACCACGTCCCCGGTAATATGCGGCGGCTGGATGCCTTTCGCCGTGAAATATCGGGGCATGGAGGTATGCTCTAAATCGACGAAGTCAGCTCACCGGTTGAATTGGGAGCGCATGATTCCGCTGGCCCGTTTGTTCATACCCTATCCACGAGAGTTACCAATGCTTCCGTATCCCATACCCCCCTCGGCGTCAAAACTCAAGGCAGGAGCCATATGCGGTAATTCTGCATGTACGGATCTGTGCGGGGGGGAAGGTGACTGCCATTACTATCGAGAACATTGCGATTAGCTGTTAGTATGGTTCACCCGGGGTAAGATTATAACCAAAATACCTTATCGTATAACTTGTGATTAAGTAGCAGTAAGGGACATGGTGTTGCGAGTCTCTTAAAGCAAATTAAAAGTATAAATGGCTGGGCCGCGGTTTTCCATAGACCGCCAACCATCAAAAAAACGCCAACATACTTTCCGAAAAAAAATGGCCAGCTCTGTCCCATGGAGCAAAGCTAGCCATCATGCACGACGCGGCCAGATAGTCTTTAAGACTTTATTAATAGCAGGGAAGTTCATACAGTTAACTTCTTAAGACAGCCGCTTAGCAACACTAGACAAAATAAAGTCCGGATCGATTGGTTTTTTTATATAGTCAATTGCGCCAACCATCATGCCATGCGCCTCATCCGCAGCAGAAGAACATGCTGTTAAGAAAATTATAGGTATCTCACGTGTCTCAACCATCCCCTTCAGAGCGAGGCATACCTCATAACCATCCATCTCAGGCATTACTATATCAAGCAGTATAAGGTCGGGGCACGGATCAGATTTCGCAATTTCAATGGCCTTAACGCCATTAGTCGCGACTAAAACATTATAATGTTTTTTCAGTACGGAGGATACAAGCCAGAGATTTTCTGGCGTATCATCTACAACAAGAACTACAGGCCGCTCTAACAATTCTCTTTCCCCCAAAAAACTATCCATTAGCGCTCAATTATCTATAATATAAAAATCCCGCGACCCACTATTCATCGCAATCCAAAATGAACGAATCCAGCGTACTATATTCCCAATAAAAAATTGACCGCCCCTTGGTGCAAAAATCCCCGGTTGAGGTCCTAGACGAAGAAAAGCGCTTCCATCATCTACCGTGGAAAATTTGCATTTGCACCTACATGACATGGTCAAGTATGAATCGGGCCCACCCTTAAAATAGGCGAGATCCGCCGGCATCGCAGAATAATTGACGCGGAGCCTACCGTAGGTCGGCGCGATTGTGTAGGCCACCAGCCACATTTGATCAATAAACCGCTGAACGGCTGCTTTGGTTATTGCTATCAAAGCCCACTACAAACAAAGCAAATCGAAGAGAATCCACAATTTCGCGTCTACATCAAGGTAGGCATCCCACTACTACTGAAGTATCACCCAACCGAGTAAAATGGCTAGGTAATTGAGTAAAGTTTGGACCGCCGTAAACCGAAGCTGCAGGAGGGCGAGCTCGCCCAGTCCTGCCTACCTGAAACTATAGTGATTGCCTCAACGACAACAGTGTAAGTCGAGTTGAACTGCTTACGAAAGAATGCCTTGGCGGTGAGGGGTAAGACATGAATCGTTATGGAACTTTCTGCCGAAGATCTCATCGTAAATATTAAAAACCAGAATGGCTTAGTAAAATCATTGACCTTCTGAAATCGTACCATCATGATCTTCGGAAAAAACACTTATTCGTGTGACGCCCACTCTCGCAGGCTTAGCGTGCCGCATCAGGGCGTTCATGTACGCAACCGAATCTGAAAATGGATCACTTTCCAGAGGAGCGCGCTGACTGAGCTGCTGAGATTTACCGAGGCTGAAATATAGCAAACCCAATTGAGCATAGTATCCAGGCGGCACGATACCCTTGTCAGCCTCGATGTCCTCAATATCCGATTTTAGGGCCGCGATCTGTTCTTTCACAGCATCCCCACGACAGTGTGGATTGATCGGCGGATTGTACCCATCCCATGAATGCCGGTCCGTTTTCTCCTCCTCTTCGCATCCTGAAAGAACAAAAATCGTCACCAAACTACAAGTAAGAAGCCAAGCTCTTGATATACTTCCAACCATCTGACGCGACCTTACTTTATTTTCGTTGTTTTTCTGCTCGTGATTTCCTGTGCGCGGGATTTCTATCACCAACAAAGAAGATCAACCGGAATCACGACAAACCATTACTACAACCCTTCCGACATTTGATTAACTTTTTGGAGCAAGCAACTAAAGGTCGCCGCCTGATAATTAATTTCGCCATAAGAAAAGTCACAAAACGTCACACCCAGTCTTTTATCACTGATAAAGTTATTTATCTTAACTTTCGCATCTCAAGCAAAAGCATTAATGTTCTTCCTAGTAAATAAATGCAATTCGGTGGCGTAAAAGTCACAGAAAAAAATACCGATCCCGCCAACCACCAATTTAATCGTACCCCCCCCCACACCAACTGGCTACCCTCCCCAGAAAACGTTGCTAGCACCATCTGACC
>Ga0182005_1001105_pt1 | contig 11276 bp, 11 predicted proteins | sample Sormic07211103_1_FD_123021 | JGI IMG/M metagenome (GOLD analysis project Ga0182005, IMG submission 123021) | Rhizosphere microbial communities from Sorghum bicolor, Mead, Nebraska, USA - 072115-103_1 MetaG | ecosystem: Host-associated > Plants > Roots > Rhizosphere | place: USA: Nebraska...
ATGTGCTTGAACGCATGTATCACAACCAGCTCGCCTTGGAGGCTGCGCTGATGGAACTGACCTTGCTAGTCGAAAGCCAGGGTCATGCTGAGGTCGGGGACAATATTAGGACTGCCTTGGACGTGATCGGCGAAAACGCTGGGCATATCAATCAGGGGCTGGCCAGACTCAAGGCACAAGGCACTGCTTGAACCAACGTCAGCAGGGGGCGCGAATGGACGATGACTGCGAAGTGTTGTTTGTTGCCGACCTGGCAACGATGCTTGGCCGAACTGAGGCGTCGGTCAGAGAGGGAATGCGCCGGGGCGTGGACTGGTTGCCGAAGAGCTTCAGGATGGGCACCAGACACTGCTGGCTGAAGGCGGATGTTTGGGAGTTCCTGCGCGCCTGCCGGGATGGCGAGAACAAGGCACCGAAGGTCGGTAGACCGCGGCAGACCCCGCCAACACTGAGAGATATCAGGAAATGACAGCGAGCATCGATCGCTTTATGCGCCTCGATGAGGTGCTTCACACCACCGGCTTGGGCCGAAACACGGTTTATCGGCGCATCAGGGAAGGCACCTTCCCAAAACAGGTCAGGATTGGCCCCAATTCGGTAGCCTGGCGTCAGTCAGCAATCGCTAAATGGATGCTCGATCCGAATCCCCAAGTCTGAGATCCGTCACAGGCTTAACTGGCGATAGATTACTCGGGCGTCAGTGCCACGTCGCAGCTCACGGAATGCGTCACTGAACAGTTGATCTGCGAAGACGTTATGTACTTAAGTCGGGTGCGTCGTTGCAGCCGCAGCCCATCCGCCCTTGAAAGCCAATGGCCAGCCCCCATATTTGAAGAACAGGGATGTCCCCTGCCTACGAGGGCTTGTAAACCATGGCTACAGGAAACGAATTTAAGATTGGGGATATTGTTAAATTGAAATCGGGTGGCCCCGACATGACAGTTCAAAGATGGAGCTCTCTCGAAAATTCCTATTACTGTCAATGGTTTGCAGGCAAAAAATTAGATAACGGTAGTTTCAAATTCGAATCCCTAGAGCTTGTCAGATCCGAGGAGAGCTGATGGACGCAGACTCCATTGCTAACTGGATGCTCGCTCAGATCGACCGAGAAGCCTGTATCTATCAAGATGACGTAGTGGATCACCTTGTCAAAGCAGGCCGGGAAAATTTGCTAATCGAAAATGCCGATGGCAACCAGGTGCTTGGGAAGGCTGTCTTATCAGCCTTCCGCAAGCTAACTCCGGATACGGTTGTGTGGGTGAAACCAGATCGTTATTGGCGTTTTCGGGTAGCCGAGGACGAACCGGGACGTGACGCTAGAGGTTGATGTCCCGCGACAGGCCACCGGCTATCGGTGGTCTGTTTCCACAGGCAGCGCGTCGAGAGAGGCGACTAAAAAAGGAATTCGAAAATGACGAAGCTGTTCGAAAAGCGATTTGCCGAGCTTGTAGCCCAGGTTGAGAGTATCGCCTCCGCTAAAACGACCTCCAGAAACGTACTGACTGGCCGTGCCGCCGACTACGTCGACCAGAATGACTTACTCAATTGGCAGATCAAAGCCAAGACCCTATTGCTCGGGGTGTGCGAGGAAAATTCTCACCATCTGGAAAGCTTGAAAAACGCTGCTAACGTACCGGGCGGATACACAAACCACGACATTCTTACACGGCAACGAGCGATATTTCTGGCGGCGAAAGATGATTTTGAAGGCGGCTATCTCAACACCGTCCGTAATCTTGTTCAGGCAGAGTTGTTCACCAGCGAACTTGAGCAAGCGGAAGAACTCCTCAAGTCGGGTTACGCAACAGCAGCGGCAGTCATTGCTGGAGTTGTGCTCGAAACGACTTTGCGCGATCTGTGTTCTACCCATGAGCTAGAGCACAGTAGCCTCAACAAAATGAACGATGACTTGGCTAAGGCCGGCGCATACAACGCCAGTCAGAAAAAGCGGATCACCGCTTTGGCTGCAATCCGCAACAGTGCCGCCCACGGTAAGCCAGAGGAGTTCACAGCCGCGGACGTGAGGGGCATGATTGATGATGTTGAGCGCTTTCTCACTGCGACGCTTCAGTGATCAATATTGCAAAAAGATGTGCTCAAATCTGAGTACATCGGGTGCTTGGGAGAGATGTGAGCAGAATTTCGCGCATCTCACCAATGCCCTCAATTTTGAGTACATCCCCTCCATCAGGTAAGCCCTGCCACCGCTCGCTCCCACAGTGAAATATCGCGCAATGTGACGCTTTGGGCTCAGTGAGATGATTTGGTCTCACTGCGGCGTCCTCCATAGGGGTCAAGCATCTGACGTTGCACGAAGATAGCAAGCACCGATCGCGTTCTTACCCTGGGCCCGTGCCAGAGTTACAACGCGTACCAGCGTCCGATTGCAATCAGCCTCTGAGGCCTTCTGCTCCGTCATGACCGGCTGGCCGCTGATGAACATTACGAAAATCCAGTGGGTGAGCATTTGCGGCCCCCTACGATGTGACAAGAGTAGATTTCAGTTCGCTGACTTCGACTCGCACTCTGCCAGCGAAGTCGACATAGCTCATGAAACTAAAGTAGCAGTCGTCGCCTTCTGACTTGCTTTGCCTTACGTGGTATGGCTATTTGTCACTATCCCATTCAAGGAAGAAAGTCAGTGCCTACCAAAAGAAAAATTGCGTACGCTCATCACCTCCCAGGCTGGAAATTCGATGGCGGAAACCGAGAAACGCTGAAGGCAAGTCGCCGTGTCGTACCAGATGAATACGAAGAAGAGATGATGGGAAACCTGTTTTGCCCAGGGTGTTACACCAACATCGAACGCACCCCGAAAGAAAAGAACATATCCACGAACCAGCGCGATCCTTTTTACCGTCACCTGAATCGCTGGCAACACATCGCTTGTGTGCTTAGAGCGAAGAAGCCAGTCGGAAAACGGTATGACACTTGGGAGGAAGCTAAGAGGGCGATCGAACATGAACACCTAGCGATCGTGAAGGAGTTTTTGCAGGAGAAGCCAGAAATTCAATTGGTTCCAGGTGGCGAGTATGACGAAACACCTGTCGAAGACATTGAAGGGCCTCTTTCGGCGACCCCGATAGCGCGACATGAGGGAGAATCATTCGAGCTACCAAGTACGATTACTACCGTCGCGGGCATATGCCGGAGCTTCGAAAAGAACAAAGACAAGTACTTTTTCCTGCCTGAAGCTTCGCATGCGGTGAAGCTAGCCGAGCTGCTCACTGACGTGGCCGACGTTGATTACGACATCCTCGACAACCCACAAACATCGCGCCTTTACTACGGAAAGATCATCGGGAGCCACAATGCTGGTAGCCATGACCTATCCACCCGAATGACGAAGATCGTTTGCAATTCTGCAGTGAAGGACTTTTATCTAAAACTCCCTAACGGCTTCTGCCGGGACAAAGGAATTACAGACAGGTCCAATGGGCGGATCGTGATGTTCTTCGGAAAGATTACTGAGAGCGGCATCGGATTAGCGGCCACAAATCTGGCTTGGGGGGAGGTCGCCTTAGTGCCCGCCAAGTACAACGAACTGCTGATCCCAGAATAAGGCACGCCCAGTGCTGCCTGACAGCAGGCTGGAGCAGGCGTGATTTAATTGTGATCGCGGCTCACATTTGAGCCATGGTGCGTTTCACCACGCCGCCCAATGGTGTAGGGGCAAGCCCATCCCCCTTCAATGCAGGGATTCCTGCTTTGCCTCACCATCGATTACGCGACACGTTTTTAGAATCAGCAAAACGTGTCGCGACACCTGCTCTACCGAAATGGGAGGCCAGGTCCACCCCAATGGAAGGACGGATCACTGAGCTGAAAACGCAGCCCTGTATCAATTTTCCGGCCTCCGACTCACTGCAACAAAAATCTCCTCCCTGATCCCCTCCAAGCCAACTATTTCCGTCCCGTTCAATCCGGTCACGTGTAGCACCTAGAGTGCATCTAAGGTGCTACACGTAACCGGATTTAATGGGACTGAAATAGTTGTTTTTCAGCGGATAGAGGAGGGCAATTTTGTTGCAGTAAGTCGTAGGTAGGCAAAGTGATACGGGGTCGGACCAGTCATTCCACCCTCAACTTGAGTTCCGGTAATTACTGGGGCGCGCTGGAGAAGGGCGGGAGCGGCAGGGAGATCGGAGTGTGTTGCAATTGGTGAAGCCATCGAGCATGAACTCGGAGAGCGCCGTGGCAATCCGGAGTTCTCCTCTATCCCGGAAAATTTTCCGGGACTGCAGCAGGGCGACACTCGCGACATCGCCGCTAAGGCTGCTGGTTTTCCCCGGACTGGGTTGATGTCGGGTTCCCCGGGAACAACCTAGCCTCCCATTTCGGTAGGTCAGGTGTCGCGACACGTTTTGCGAATTATGAAAACGTGTCGCGGAATGAGCGCAGACGCAAAGTGATCGAATCCCAATCGTTCCGAATGGCTCAAATGTGAGCCAGGATCACAATTGAATTGCGCCTGCTCTAGCCTGCTGTCAGGTAGACCTTGATGTCTATGTCTTGTTTATGAGCTAAATGCTGTACGGGAACTCATATAAGGTTTGAAAGCACTTTCTTCTGTTTATAACTTCATAAGTTCCTATAATGATATGGATATTTGACTGGTGGTCTGGTGCTTTATTGTATTTTTCAATCGCTTCAAGTGCTATTTTTGCGTAATCTATATTTTTTGCAAAAAGTATAAGGTAGAAGTTATTTAGTTCTTCTGCGTCGATCGCGCCCTGGGCTTGAGACAGAATTAGGGTGACATCTTCAATACTGGTGCCGCTAACTGGGCGTACTTCATAGCCGCTATGTTCATTATTGCTCAATCCCACCATCTCGGGAAACGCATCTCGCTCAGAAAATACTACCTCGTGACGCGCGGTAAGCCATTCAGTGATCTTTTTCTTTAGTTGTGTGTGGCTTGCATCATTAGTTTCAGTTGTTTCTGGTAGACGCGTGTTTTCAATCGATACGTCCCGTACATCTTCTAATGTTGCTTCAGAAATCTCTGTCTTTAAGAAGTCTTTGGCATATTGTAAGAATCCTTCCGGGTTGTACATGATGAAAATGTTTATCCCGCCTGTTAAACTGGCTTCCTCAATTAACTCTGGTCGAGGACCAATTGTTTTTGGTCCATCCAGATTGTATTTGAGCCACCAATCCTCTTTAGCATCGTCTGTCACAAATATTATTTTTGTCTTGTTGTGGGATTTTGCAAACTCCAGAAGTTGTATCCAGATTAAATAATCCCCATATTTTCGTTTGTACGTGACGCCTGAATGTACAAACTCATCAGGAGAGTCCTCATCTTTCTTGCTATCCATATAGCCTGGAGGTGTTCTGAATTTATAGCGCTGTTCAGCTGTCTTGAATAAGTCGTCAACGATTTTCTGATCAGATGGAGCAGGCCCTACACGACTTTCGAATAGTTCCTCTATTCGATCTTTCAGGAAGTCTGGTCCAGTTAGTTTTTGTTGTGTCTTTTGCGAGTTATCTAGCTGTATTAAGAATTTCTTGGCTAGGATTTCGAATTCAGACGTTAAGAAGTCGAAATCGATTAGAGTGTGTCTTTTTGCAAGATTTAATCTCGCCGCTTCCGCTGCAATGGTGCTTTTAATTTTTTCGATGCTTTTCCGGACTTCGGAGAATTTTTTTCCTTGCTCAGAGATTACTTTGAGTCTGTTTCTTTGGAATTCTAATGCTACATGGAAGGGGATCCATATCTTTTCAGATAACTCCTGTAATACAGAGAGTAGTTCGTCTCGAGTGTTTTCTTGATATCGATACAGATTCAGCAAAACATTTGTATCAAATACGAAGACTGCGTCTTGCCATGCAGATTTATAATCAAGCTGTCGCGATGCATCGTACTGTGGAAAGAGTCCCCTCATATGCCCTCCAGGCAAGCGGCGCGATCCGTCAGGACCTGTGCCATTGATATGGCATTATCTTGCCCCGTTTTCGTTCGCTTGTCGAAATCTCCACTGGCCTGTTCGCTATGCGATCGCAGTCACTCAGGTGGTGAGCCGAGAACCAGCACCTAGGGCGATCTGGTTTTGATTCAGTGCATTGAGCAGGCCGGCGATCAGTGTGTTATTCATTTCATCCCTCCAAGTGAGCAGGAAGGGTAGTAGGGCGCACGCTTAGGGCTGACTTGCACGAGTTCGATGCCGAGGGGCGGGTGCCTGGAAAGGTCGGCTAAAGACGCCCGATCAGTGAGACCAAATCGTCTCACCGAGACTGATACACCTCACTCAGACACGCCAAACCTAATATTTCTTATTGGGAAGTTAAGGGTGTAATAGTCATTATATTCTTCGCTAGCACCAGTAATTTTGAGAACAATTCGATGAAGGATGAGCTTCAGTAGCTTCGTATCTCTAATAAGAGAGATGTAGTCTCCATCGGCCAATTCGTTGCCGTGGGCCGCGTCGTTGCGTCTTTGCCATGCGTTGAGCTCGGCGCTTCCCATATCCAAATTCAAATAGTCAAAAAAACGCCGTGACTTAACTTTCAAAGACACGGCATTGCCATTATCAAGTTTGTCTCGAAATGTCTTTTCAATCTCTGGTGTCAAGTCGAAATCTTTCATGGTGTCAAGCACTGCCTTTCTTAGAATCTTATATTCACTTCTTGGAATGATAAGATTATTGAAGCGCGTTCCCTCCCCATCAATGTATTTTTTCTGAATCGTTTCGATAGTTGCTCCAAAGTATGCCGCAGCCATATGCACTGGTGCCGTTATTGCGTGCCAATAAACCCAGTTGAGAGAGCTAAGGCCATAGCTGTTGTAGTTAGCAAAAAAAGAGCCTACCACTTGCTCAAGCTTGCCTTTGTCTAGCATGTTACTGCTCGCTGGCTCACAGATTGGCGCTGGTGCCATAACAGGCACGCTGAAAGCTCTGCCATCCATCGAATAGCCGTTTATCGCCTTGAAGTTGAGCAGCTTCAATTCCTCGTTATATTTCGCATGCCCCAAATTAACGATGGGGAAGCCAAGGGCGAAAGACAAACTATCTCTTATTCGCTTACGAGTTTCCTCGTCTGGATTACCGACATACAGAATGTATCCCGGCTTAACATTGTCAAGTTCTGCTCCCAACGTCGTAGAACCTAGTATCACCCGAAACCCGCCGACAGTAATGTCTAAGCAATTCCTTGAACCGCTCTCATCTGTAGAGGTCACGGTTAGCGTCACAGGGTCAGCACCGTACCCGAAAATTCTAGTCGATACTTCTTGTGTAGAGTCTCTTACACCGTCGGGCCAGAAGTAATATCCCTTGTCAATATTAGCCAACCAATCAAAAACATAAGTTACAGTACCTTCGCAGGAAGTAGTGCTCTCAAAATGATGCAGAGAACAAGTCTGAATCGTTTCATGCGTGCCGTGTTGGTGGTTCGTATGGTTTTTTGATTTCCTAATATCTACTCCAAAGGCACGAGCGGTTCCGCCACCAGGGCTGATAAAGTCCACAGCATCTTCATTCAAGCGCACGGTGCCTGGAGGATGCTCCTGTTCCCTCATGGTCGTGCCGTGCTGCGCAGATTTTGTCTCCATTACAAGGCGAAGGTTGTGATCCCTCCAGACCCTCACGCTGCGTACCGGGGACAATAGCTTGCCAGGATCGGAGACCCTGAAAAGGTTGTTTTCTACATACGACTCTAAGCGCTCCCATTCCCAGAACAACATCACGTTCTTCCCTGTGTTTACGATCATGGCCGAAGGATAGCCGGTATCGTGATTTTCGATATAAACAGATGTGCAATCTCCTCTAAAATCGTCGCTCCCAAGATGGCGATGACCTATCAAACGCGCAACGACTCAGACGATTCCCCTCTGCACGCCGCTACCCGATCTAAGCGGGGCGTAGCGAGGTCCAGATGGAGTTAGCAAAGACGACTTTCGACCCAAAGCTGCCCGTCGAATCAGGCCAAAAGCGACCCATAGCTGTCCTTCACGAAGGGAGGGAGTCGGCCAAAAGGGACTGACCCCGATCAATCTGAGTGGGACTCAGTCGGTCTCTTGGGAGGAAGCGCCTAAGTTCAGCGCCCAAGGAGCGAATTTCCTACCGTATTTCAGTCGATTTCCAACTCTTCCTCTAATTCATCCACTTCATGTGCGCCTATACCACCGGCTTGTCGTGCCCTCGCGGCTTTCCAGTTATAGATAGATACTTTGGCAGCCTCCTCGTTGATAGCAATATGCGGGCGAAGCGTCGCAATGTTCTGTTCGATACTTTCCTCTGGGTTACACAGCGTATTAATCGCGTCAGTTAAACTAGCAAAGGAAATAGGCTGCAAAGCGAATAGACTGTGGCGGCGATGCCAGTGCCCGTACTGAACAAGGTAACGCGCAAGCGAACCGTAGAAGTATTTAGAGTAGGTTTCGCCCAGCCGCGCATTCAGTTCATCTTGAATGACTGAGGGGTCTACAGGCTTGTCGTGGTGCCGTAAAACGGAAGCTATGGCCTGCTGCATTGCATTCAAGTCGATATTTTCGTAAGCCTGCTCCGGGGTGGTGTAAAGCATCCGCTCGGCCTGTACGACCTGGTTGGTGACCATCAATTCGTTGAGATAGAACTTAGCATGTCGTGAGCTACGACTTTTCAACAGTTGCGCCACCTCATTACTGGTCAAAGGGCCTTGGCTTTGTCGCATTGACTGCAAAATAACATTTTTTTGCGAGTACAAATCGAACGCCGGACTCAGGCTGATGGAGTCGGTTTGCGACTTACCATTGAAGTAAATACCATGGTCTTCACCGTGCACCTTCACCACATAGCGAACTATGTAGTAATCATACTTACGCAGTTCCGGTAAGCCAGCATGAGCCTCGCTTAAATGCGATACCTCCCGCGCAATACTGGTGAAATAGGTATGGAGGGCACTGAAAATTGCGGGTTCGTCGACAGTGGAAAAGTCGACGAAGCGGGTATGCCTGTAGACCCCTTTGCCGGCTACATACATCAGTGCAGAGTCCTGTAACCCATGGCCACCGATCTGTTCCGAAAACGGACTACGGGAAATACCGCGCCTGTTCGCGTGTCGGGCAATATCCAGCCATGGCAGGCCGTTAGTATGCTCACTGAGCACTGCCGCTGCTGCCTCGTGCTTTCCTAGATTCAGCGGGCGTACTTGTCCGTTTTCGAGTACCACTTGACCTTCGTATTGAAGGAAGTGCAACGCGTCGGATGCGTCCTTTTCTTCCGCTTCAAGCTGTTGTTGCAGGTACTGGAGTACTAGACGCTGATCAATAGCTGTGCCGTGCAAGGCGAAGTACTCATCAAGTATTCTCAGTGATGGGCGTATCGAATAGGTGATATAGGCAATACGACCATGGCTAACGAATGTCAAGAACTCATGGAAGTGGGCTTGTGCTCCGAAGCACTCAAACAGATCTGCCATCTCCACGCACCGCGCATCCTGCGGCAGGCTCATGGCAGCGCGCCAAATTTCGTCGGAGTCCAGACCGAGATAACTACTGAGCTGCTCGTTAATCTTGCGTTCTCGTTGGCGAATACGTTCTCCGGAGATGTCAAATTTTTTGCCAATTTCCGAAAGCGTCAGGCGCTCGTCAACAAACCCCCATCGATGCTGAAAGATCAGTTGGCTCTTCTCATCCATTGACCCCAGATAGGTATCCAACCGTTCTAGCAGAAACTTGCCCAATGCCGCGATCGACTCGAACGATTGCGCCGTGGCGGTGATCAATGAGGATGTAGCAGCATGATAGTTCAGGATACCAGCGGTAATGAGCTGGAGTTCGGCAGCCAGACGCTCCCGAACCTGTAACAGTTGACTTCGTGTGCGAGCGCCTAGTGAACTTGGCATCCCTTGTACTGCCGAGTTGAAACTCAGAATAGTACGAATGTCTGCGCGACCTACAACGCGCTCAAGCTTGGCAATAGCTTTAAGGTCGACAGCGTCCAACTGCGTTACATTGAGTCGCATGTCGTCCCGCACATGGTGATCTGATTCAATGACGCCTGCCAAATCGGCTGGCACAGGCAGAAACTCTGATGCCTGGAAATACAGGCTTCTCAGCTCCTGCCAGTCGTCCCTGTAAGCTTTTCCGACCCCCTCGAGCTTGAACAGGCTTTCTATGGGCAAGTTCAAAATGTCCTCAAGGCGCTCGATGGTGACCGCTACCCCGGCGCTGCTGTTCGCGCTACGGCACAGCCGGGCAATCAACTTGTCGAAGCGCCCACCGAGTTGCACATTAGCGATGAGAGTAAGAGGATGCGGGAGGCGATGCGTAACGTCAGTGCCTGAAGATTCCGCTTGCGCTTGAGGCGTAAGGGCCGGCTCTCCGGCGGAGAGGTCTTCTTGCTTCTCAGCATGTGTGGTCTCTGGCTCCTCGTTATCCGACGTAACCGTCTGCTCGGTATCAGCCGGCATTTCCCATAAAGCCAGCAATGCCCAGAACGCCGGCAACGTGCGCAAACAGAGAAAATCGTCAGCTTCCAGTCTGGCTATCAGGATATCCAGGCGCTCCGATGCTCTGGTTGCGGGAAGCAGACCCGCGGTGCTCATCTGCGCTTTGAGCAAGCTAATGGTTGCTGCCATTTCGGATAAATCGAGCATTTCTACTACCCTCTTAGTCGCACCAAAAACACCGAAGTGGAACGAAATATGGTGGTTATTTGGTCGAGTTGCTCCTTGGATAGGGCCAGCAGATCCGCACGGCTGGTGACGACTCCGCGATAGTGCGCGAGCAGCTCAAGCTGTGCCCGCTCTTCGGGCATCATGGGTGCTGAGACTGGCTGAACGACTGAATTGCACTCTGCAGTAATTACCTCCGGCTCAGGAGCCGATTGCCCGCCCGGAGGTGAGATGTACTGCAAGTGTGTCGGAGTCAGCCTTGCAATGAAGCGGGCCATCTCCGATGTGGTAAACCAAGGCAGCGTCTTGTACTGAAAGTCCAAGGACAAGGCTTTGGGGCTGGGTTCCAGCCCGTGCTTGTTTTGATAGATCGCGTAGGCTTGAGTCACCGCGTTACTAATGGCCGAGGAGTCGACGTTCCAGCCGAACGCGGCCTGGAGATACCCTTGATAGGAATCAAAGTGCGTAGCTACCTGGTCCAACGAGAGGTCTTCCAGGCTACTTTCTAGTGCCTCGATTGACGGTACGTTACCAGTGGTGTTTCGGTAGCGTCTAAGCTGCTCGACCATTTCCTCACGGCTATTGAGCCGATACTTGAGGCGCTCGATCAAGTCCAGGACACGCGCAGCCGACTGGCTGTAAGTCACTTCAATAGTGTCGTCGTGCAGGTCCTGTTG
>Ga0182005_1001108_pt1 | contig 11260 bp, 7 predicted proteins | sample Sormic07211103_1_FD_123021 | JGI IMG/M metagenome (GOLD analysis project Ga0182005, IMG submission 123021) | Rhizosphere microbial communities from Sorghum bicolor, Mead, Nebraska, USA - 072115-103_1 MetaG | ecosystem: Host-associated > Plants > Roots > Rhizosphere | place: USA: Nebraska...
AAAGCTGTCCAGGTTCGCGTAGTCGAAGGTGTTTCTCAGCTCTTCGGGGAGTAGCGGCACAGCCTTGCTGTTGACCACGCCAGAGAACATCGTGGTTGCCATTTTCGCCTGGGTATCGGCCTCGAGCGTCTTGTTGATGAACTCCAGCGCGAGCGGTACGTCCTTGGCGGTCTTGGGTATGAACAGGGCGTCACACCAGAGGGCAGCACCTTCCTTGGGCACTGATAGTTCTGTGACTACGCCGCGCTTCTTGGTCTCGCTTGGGGTGTTGGCCGACGCCGAAAATACCGCGTCGACTTCGCCCGAGACCAACAGCGAAACCGCATCGCCCGAGGAGGCAGCAAAGACTCGGCATTGATCACGATACGGTTTGAGTTTTTCGAAGGCGTCGTCGAATTCGGCGCGGGTCAGGTTAGGGAACTTGTCCCCGTAACCGGCAATGATCGCGATGAGTGACCAGTTGGAAGTGCCGTCATCGACAAAGGTCAGCCGGCCCTTCAATTTCGGGTCGAGCAGGTCTTTGTACTCGGTGGGTTTCTTCACGTTCTTAGGGTTGTAGACGATGGTGTTCATGCCCCACAACAGCGGGATGCCCCATTGTTTGCCATCCCAGTACCAGCGGCTGCCTTTATAGAAAAGCGGGACGGTATTTTCGGCGGAGTAGTTGGGGATCTTCGAGGTATCGATCGCCTTGAGCAGGCCCATTTCCTGATAGATGGTCTCGTAGCCCAGTGCGTACATGGTCAGGTCAAGCTGGACGGGGTCGGAGCCGGCCAGCCGCGCGGTGATGTCGTCCTGGTTGCTGGCATAGCTGGAACGTACGGTAATGCCACGTTGTTTGCGCCATTCGGCGAGTTCCGCATCACCGGTTTCACCTTCCCACCCAAGAATCTCCAAATGGCCGGAGGACGCGGCAAATGCACTGGGTACGAACGAACTGATGTACAACCCCGCGGCAGATGCAGCAGCCCCCAGCATAAAGGTGCGCCGGTTCAGGCTGATCGAATCCAGCTTGATGCCAGTTGATCCATAACCCGTCTCTCTTTCTTTTTTCATTTTGAGTTCCTGCCTAGGGTGGTTGTTTGCTAACAATTGGCGACCTGCATTGGCGTGGGCGCGGCGGGTTTAGCCGGACACGTCCCTATGCATGCGGTCATGTAAATCGGCAGAGTTATGGCCAGCATTGTTTCCATGCAGCTGGGGAGGTTGTGGCGCGGTGCTGCCTGGTAAACAGGGCATTGCGCAGTTGGCCTCCACTGGTCCGATCGACTCTTCCTTGGCTGGTAGCGCGCCACTTTCCCTGGATATCAAGGTGAAGCCTTCACGTGGCACGCCCAGCGCTTGATAGGCTCGGCTTGTTGTTTTCATGGATCGAGTATTGGCCTGGCGAGCAGGGCACTCAATTTCGCAGCCCCTTTAAAAGCGACGCACTCTGACGCATCAAAGTGACCTAATCGGCGCAGCAGGCTACTGATAACGATAGCCCCGCCAAAGCGGGGGATGGGCGGCATTCACCTGCGTCAATGTGCGTCTCTTTTGCGGGGGGTGCGAAATTGAGCGGTGTTCGTTCCAGGCGAATACTCCGATGAAGGTCTTGAGACGACGCAAGGTGCATCCGCCCTTGCGCCAGCGTCTATTCGATGGGAGTTTTTCTGTGAAGCTCACGGGTGGTCAGATTGTTGCGAAAGCGCTGAAAGCGAACGGTGTCGACTATGTTGCCGGCATGCCGGGTGATGGTTCGTGGGCCTTGGTGGAAGCATTGCTGAACACTGGCTCCGACATCCCGTTCATTCATGTCATACAGGAGCAAAGTGCAGTCCATCTTGCCGACGGCTACTTTCGTGCCTGCGGTCGTCCGATGGCTGTTCTCCTGCCGGCTCCGTTGGGTCTTTCGAAAGCCTTGGGCGGGATCGCGGTTGCTTTGGTGGATCGCTCGGCCATGCTGGTGATCAGTGGGGGGAACCCCGATCGCGGCGATGACCGGCCTGAATTCGCCGCCACTGGCATCACAAAAGAGCATGTGCGGGTTTCGGCGATTGAACAATTGCCACAGACCCTGCGTCAGTCCTTCGACACGATGTTCAGTGGTCGCATCGGCCCTGTAAGCCTGGACATTCCGGCGGCTGTTCAGAGCGCCTCGGTTGACGCCAGTTTGTCACCTGCGACCTTGCGAGCGAACAGCGCCAGCGACATCCCGCCTCTGATGGTTCACCGACCTATGGCGGAGTTGAGATCGGGCCTGGAAGAGGATGCGATTCTGATGGTCGGGACGCAGAGTCTCCAGGAAATAGTCGGCGAGATGTTTCCGGATTATCAGCACCGAGGTCATTTTTGCACCGCTGGCGTCGGTGCGGTGGGTTGGGCAGTTCCGGCAGCCATTGGCGCGAAGCTCGCCATGCCGGCACGTCAAGTGGTGTGTGCCGTAAGTGACGGGGATTTTTTGCAGTCGATGCAGGAGATGGCGGTGTGCGTGATGCACAGTCTTCCCGTGGTGTTTCTGGTGTTCAACAACAGCGGGCCTGAGTCGTTGAGCGATGTGCAGGTTTCGCTTGCGGGGCAGCATCGGGCCGGGGAATTCAATTTGCCGGACGGCAAGCCTTACTCGCCTGACTTCGCGGGCATCGCCAGAAACTTTGGTCTTGAAGCGTGGAGAGTCGAGCATGCTTCGCAACTCAATCCAGCCTTCATCAAGGCACTGAACAGCAAGGGGCCTTCGTTGGTGGAAATTATTACTGCGCGCAGTTCGCGTGAAATCTGATTAAACCTTCATGAGTGTAGTCACGCCATCCTGCGCCGCTGTCGACGCCCCGCCGATCATCGACGGGCACATCGACGGGACCGCCTTTCAACCGTCTTAATCCTGACCGCCCCAGACGATAGTGGCGTTATCGCCCGTCATGTATTCGCGCACTTCCAGCGGTAATGACTGATCGCTGGGAAGCACAGCGGTTGCATTGCGCAGGTGGTGTTTACGGATCTTGCCTTTGTCCACCAGCCCCAAGGCCATTCGGGTAGAGAAGGGCTGGCGGAAAGAAGACGACGCCACCCCGGTGACCAATCCGTAGAGAAAGCGGATCGGCCGGCGATGCTGCGGCGTGAGAATCGAAAACGTCATTTCGTTACGTTGCTTGCCCTCGAAATCGACCATGAACAGGCGATCACCCAGCAGCAGGCAGAAACCGTGATAAGTGAACGAGTAGCCGATCTTTCCGCTGCCATCGAGCAAGGGGAAGCGTTCTACGGTGACGTACTGGACCATTGAGTCGGTCCGGTACAGGCAGGTGACCGAACGCAGGATGCGGCCTTTATAGATGGACGAGTTGTGGTACCGGTAATAGACGCCCAGATAGTCTTCAAGCAGATCCGCCGACTGCTTCGCCAGGGGCAGGAAATGATTGAATTGCGCCGAGGCCCGCAAGTCTGTCGGTAGTTCGTTTTCGTAGCCCTCATAAAATTTCTTGAACTCGGCGGGCGGCCGGAAAAGGTCTTCGGCCTCCATCATGAAATACCGGCCGATCTTCTGCAGGATTTTCTGTGAGGGTACGTGCTGACCCACCAGGTACTTGTTGAACTGCTGGCGATTGACATCAACTTTTCGGCACATGTCTGCAACCGAGCGGCAAGACTCAACCAGCGTACTCAGGTTTTTTTGCACATTGGCCTGCAAGTCACTGCGAACCTGTTGTCGCTCAGGGTGCGAGGTGGCAGCAGTTAACGACATGGGGGACGAATCTCCTCGGTTGGGCATTTTTTATCTCGATGTTGGCCTGAATGTAAGAGCGGAAGGTTATATAGGTTATAAATCAGTTATTGAGATAACCGTTTGTATAACTCCGTGCCGACACAAACACGTGAATATTCAATGTTTTAATTAAGCATGTTCTATGCCCACTCATGCTATTTAAGTTCAACGTGCCAATATCAGTCAATGCGTCAGATTGTAAGCGCTTTGGCGCATACCCCGTACTGCCAATGTGTGGGAAACCACCGTTGAGGGTGACCGGGAACCTGTGCCAGCCCCACATTTGGGTACTGGCAAGCGCTGCAAGTAACGCTTCACCTCGCCCTCGGTAACAAACTTTTGCCGACGGTTTTCAAAGGCTATTTCCAGATTACGAACATGACCCTTGCTTGCCGATGCAATGGGCGAGTGCTTCAGTCCGCGTCATGTATCGATAGTGTGCGAAATGGTGCAAAGAAACACCGCCGTCGATACTTCACACCGCGCACTCGAAAGCCGGCACTAAGAGAGTTGCTCAATGCCCGGGTCATTCGCGAGTGAGTGTTAACTATTGGAGTCTTCAAGCGATGGCAAGGTTAACCGGCGACATTCCAGGACAAAGACGATTCAAGGTCGGCATGGTGGGCGGCGGGCAGGGCGCTTACTTCGCCAGCTATCACCGGGCGGCCATGCGCCTTTGTAATCGCTTCGACATCGTTGCCGGTGCCTTCTCGTCGGACGCGGACAAGTGCCGGCAAGCGGGCGAGGCACTTGGTCTCCAGCCAGAGCGGATTTACTTGTCATTCGAGGACATGGCCGCTGCCGAGGCGCGTCGATCCGACCCCATAGATGCGGTCGTCATCGTCACACCCAATCACCTGCACTTTGAACCTTGCCGTTTGTTTCTGCAGGCGGGCATCCCGGTCATTTGCGACAAGCCGTTGGTCAACAGCCCTCAAGAAGCCATTGAGTTGGCGAGCATTGCCGATCAAAACAATAGGTTCTTCGCGCTGACCTATACCTACCAAGGCTACCCCATGGTCAGGGATGCCCGCAGCCGAATTCAGGCAGGGGAACTTGGCGAAATTCGCTTCATGTATGTCGAGTACCTGCTGGAGTGGTTGGCGCCGGGTGTTTCGACGCTGAGCAAAAGCCTTGCCTGGCGCGGGGATCCAGTTAAGGCCGGCACCACAGGTGTAGTGGGGGATATCGGGACGCATGCCTTCAACATGCTTGAGTTCCTGAGTGGGCGTCGCTGCACTGGCCTGAACGCCAAGTTGACCACGGTCGTACCCGGTTGGCGGCTGGACGATACCTGTGTGGTTCAACTGGAATTTGAAGGCGGCGTGGATGGTTTGCTGTGGGCCAGTTTCGCAGCGCCCGGCCATCGCAATGGCCTGCGTTTCAAGATCATCGGCAGCCAGGCCTCGATCGAATGGTGCCAGGAGTCTCCGGAAACACTCCTCTTTACACCTACCGACGGCGCTGATCGCCTCTATCGCCGTGGTCAGAGTGACAATGCTGCCCAGACGCTGAATTTCACCAGTTTGCCCGCCGGCAATACCGAGGGCTACCTGGAAGCACTTGCCGTTCTCTATGCCGATTTCGCCGAGGCACTCGATGCTGGCGCAGGTTGGCGCACGGCGAACGACATTCCGCTACCCGACATCCATGAAGGCGTACGCGGCGTAGTCCTGTCCCAGGCATGTGTCGAGTCCAGCCAACGGCGTGCCTGGGTACCTTTTCCACACAGCTGACACCTGTATCTGGACAGCGGGTTATCGACTCGCTCGGCGATACAAGGGGTTTGCCCGCAGCAAAAAAGTGAGCGCTCCGCTCAACACCACGCAACTGAGGAAAATCGATGTCTAGCGAACTCTCTAGAGCTGCCTATTCGGTACTGCTGCCCGCATTCGGGGATTTGAACCTGGACGACAACGTCCGTCGTTATCTGAGTCGGGGTGGCGTTTCCCTTTTGCTGGGGGAGACACGGGAAGAGTACGTGGGCAGAGCCATGAGCGAGGCGCGCAAGGGCGCGGAAACCCCGGCAGACTTTATAAACATCGCGCGGCAAGCGGCTGCTTTGGCTGGTGCGCCCGTGCTGATTGCAGTGGATCAGGAACTCGGCGGCATCGAACGCCTTCATCAACTGGTCCCGGCAGTCGCGTCGAGAGAGCAACTCAAGGCATTGAGTTCGCAGGACATCGAACATCGATGCTTTGAAATGGCAAAAGTGGCGCGAAGCCTGGGCGTTAATCTTTTTCTGGCTCCGATTGTCGACGTGGTGACCGGCGCCAACCCATGGTTACACAATCGGCACCTGGGCGCCGAGCCGGTTGAGGTCAGCCGGGTTTCATGTGCATTTATCCGTGGGGTTCAACGGGCTGGAGTGATTGCCACGGCTAAGCACTTTCCTGGCCATTACGTCACTGAAGAAGATCCGGCGATTGCCCAAGCCACGGTTCCCGGGCCACTGGAATTGCTGCATGACAACCTCGAAGTGTTCAAGGACGTCATTGCCACCGGCGTAAAAGCGGTGATGCCGGGGCCAGCGGTTTTCCCGGCGATCGACCCTGAGCATTCGGCCTCTACCTCGTCAAAAGTCATCGGTATTTTGCGCGACACCCTTGGTTTCGATGGCTTGATCATTTCCGATGACCTCGATGCGGTGTCCATTCTACGGGGCAACTCCATCACGGACACGGCCGTTGCTTCACTGACAGCAGGCGCGCATCTATTGCTGGTGTCCAGTGAGTCTGGCCTTGATGCCATCGCCGAAGCCATTGTTGCGGCCGTCCATGAGGGTGTTCTGGACCGTAAGATTCTGTTGAACGCCTCGTTCAAGGTGCGTGAGTTGGCCAATGCGACGCACGATCAGAACGCTTCAAACCAGGACTGACCATGAGCTCAAATGAAAGCAAGGCATTAAGCGTCCTGTTTCCGGTTTTGCTCGATCTGCACATGAGTGATGACGTGCGCAGGTTTCTCGACGGAGGCGGGCGCAGCCTGCTTTTTGGCGAGACGGCGCAGGAGTACAGCAGCGGAAAAATGAGTGCCAGCCGTCTGGAATCGGAAACCCTTGAACAATGGCAACGATTCACTGGCACAGCAAAAAAAATGGCCGGGCCGCTGATACTGGCGGCCGACGCCGATATCTCCGCCGTTCACCGTTTGCAAGGCGTTGCGCCGGCGCTTCCTGAACCGGATCTGGCCAGGAGCATGGCGCTCGCCGAACTTGAAGAGGCCTGTTTCGATGTGGCGACGGCCGTGCGAAACGCCGGGGTGAACCTGTTGTTGTCGCCGACCGCCGATGTCGTGGGCGGAGCCAATGTCTGGCTGCAGGGGCGCACGCTGTCCGATGATGTGGAGCAAGCGGCAGCCATGGTCGGAGCGTATGTCCGTGGTGTGCGGCGGGCCGGGGTGGCGAGTACCTTGAAGCATTTTCCAGGGCATTCGGTGTTGCTGCGCCAACCGGCGACTGAGGTGGCGGTAGTGACCGAGTCACTGGAGCAACTACGTGGGTACTGGTCACCCTTCCAGGCCGGAGTGGATGCCGGAGCGGACGCCGTAATGATGGGGCCGGCGATTTTTGCTGCGTGTGAGCCGCCGATTGCGGCCTCTGTTTCTCCTGAGCTGATCGGGGTGCTGCGGCGTGAATTGGGGTTCAAGGGTTTGGTCATGACCATTGACCTGGACCACCGCTCCATCATCGGCACGTCAACGCTGGGCGACGTGGCGGTGGCAGCGCTGAATGCAGGGGCCGATCTACTGTTGATATCGGCAAAGGCCATGCCCGAGGTCACGCAGATTGCTCGTGCGATTGTCGCAGCGGTCGCTCGTGGGGCCCTGCCTCAGGAGCGACTGGACGCAGCTGCCTTGGCAGTCTCCACCTTGGCCAACCGACTTGCAGGCGCTTGATAAGCCGGGCCATCGGCACCTGACGCAGTGACTGCGTCAGGTTGCGCCGTATTTTCCGTGACTGCGAAATCTCTACCTGAATCCGATCGCTCTACAATGAATAACAACGGTAGGAGCGTCATATGCAAACCCAAAACAATATTCTGGCCCTGCATTCCACAGTTGCAAAACACTCGACACTGGCAATGGACATCGACATCGCAAGGACCGTGGGTTTCGATGCGCTGGAGATCAACAGCGCAAAGCTGGAAAGCTGGCTGCAGGCCGGTTATTCCGAACCGGAACTCAAAAACCTGCTCAAGGACGTGCCTGTCACAGGCATTGGTTACCTGAGGGATATCGAGCGCCAGGGTGCCGAGCGCGGTGAGTTGCTCAAAGAAGCCGAGCGGCTTTTTCAATTGGCCAGTCTGGCCGGCGCAAAAGGTGTGCAGGTGCTCACCGGGCCAATCAATGTTCAGGCCGTGATCGATTTTCAGAAGCACGGCAAGAGCACGTATTACTCGGGCTTACTTGGGTTTGATGTAGCGACTCAGTATGCCCTGACCGCAAAAAACCTCGCACAGCTGGCCGACCTGGCAAAGCAATATGACCTTCTGCTTTATCTTGAGGCCCTGTCCTGGACCCCCCTGAACAGCCTGGACCATCAGCTACAGCTTATTGATCGAACCGAACGCGATAACGTCAAGATGGTCATCGACTACTGGCATTGCTTTACCTCCGGGGTGAAGCCGCAAGACATTGCCAGGATGAACAAAGACCTGATCTACGGCGTGCATGTTTGTGACTCGCTGCCGTTTGAAGGGGGTATCCCGAACGAAGACATCCTCAGGGATGTTCCGACCGGAAGCGGGGTCCTGGACCTCACCGAGTGGACGGCCGCGGTGAAGGCTACCGGGTACGAGGGCTGGTGGAGTTGCGAACTGTTTTGCAAGAAACAGCAACAACAAAACAGCTACGAAGTCGCCAAAGAGTTGAAGTCACTATTGACCCGGCTTGTAGGTCAATAAACAGCTCTGCTCAACAAGCACCAAAAACACTTTCAAGTTTGATTTCGGCCTGCTCGTCATTGAGCAGAGGACAAGTCAACGCTTGCCAACATCTATGGGCTGCCACTGCTCCCGGCAGCCTTGTTTTCAATACTTAAGAAGATCTGAGGTCGTAATGGTGGATTTCATCGTAATCGGAGGCGGATCGACAGGCTGCACCGTGGCTTCGAGACTGAGCGAAGACGCCTCTGCATCTGTCGTCCTTTTTGAAGAGGGGCCTCGCGACCGCAACCCCTATATCCATATTCCCGGCGCTTACTACAAGACGGCGCAGGGCCCGCTGCTCAAACGCTATGCATGGGAGCCTACTGAAGATCAACGCCGCACCGAGACGCCAACGATGGTTCAGGCCAGCGTGCTGGGTGGCGGCAGTTCGGTCAATGCGATGATCTATATCCGCGGTGTCCCGGCCGACTACGATGGCTGGGCCGAGCAGGGAGCGACCGGCTGGTCTTACAAAGACGTACTGCCTTACTTCAAAAAGGCCGAAGACAACGAGCGCTTCTGCAACGAAGCCCATGGCGTTGGCGGGCCATTGGGTGTTTCTGATCCGATCAATGTCCACCCACTGACCAAAGTGTGGCTTCGCGCATGCCAGCAATACGGCCTGCCGTACAACGAAGATTTCAACTCGGGCAAACCTGAAGGCTGCGGGCTTTATCAAATCACTGCCAAAAACGGCTTTCGCAGCAGTGCAGCCGTGGCCTACCTGGCACCTGCCAAAGCGCGCAAGAACCTGACGGTAAAGACCGGGTGTCGCGTCATCCGTATCTTGACCCAAGGCAACAAAGCCATTGGTGTTGAATACATCGAGAAGGGCGTGCGCCATGTAATGCACGCCGACAAGGAAATCATTTTATCGTCCGGCGCCATCAACTCGCCGCGATTGTTGATGCTGTCCGGCATTGGTCCGGCCGCACAGCTGGATAAGCATGGCATTAAAGTGGTCAAGGACTTGCCCGGCGTCGGCCAGAACCTTCAAGACCATATTGAAGTGTCGCTGGTGTATGAGTTGACAGGACCGCACAGCTACGACAAATACAAAAAGCCCCTTTGGAAAGTGATGGCAGGCTTGCAATACGCGTTGTTCAGGCAGGGCCCGGCGGCGTCGAACCTGATTGAGGGCGGGGCCTTCTGGTGGGGAGACAAGGCGGCCGACCATCCGGATATCCAGTACTTCATGGTCGTGGGTGCAGGTATTGAAGAGGGCGTTGACTCTGTTCCTGGCGGCAACGGGTGCACGCTGAACCTGGGCCAGATACGCCCAAGGTCTAGAGGCTATGTCGAACTCTATTCAGCCGACCCGATGTCACCTCCGCGGATCGTGCCCAACTACTTCTCTGACCCTTACGATATTGAAAGCCTGGTGGATGGTTGTCTGGAGGGTGAGCGAATCATGGCGCAGGCCGCTTTCAAGCCTTTCATTGCCAGGCGTCATGTGCCGGATGCGGCCGTGAGGTCTCGGGAAGAGATGAAAAAATTCTGTCACGAAGAAGCGCACGCCGCGCTGCACCCATCCGGCACTTGCCGCATGGGGGTGGATGAGCTTTCGGTAGTGGGTCCGGATCTCAAGGTGCATGGTTTGCAAGGCTTGCGCGTTGCCGACGCATCGGTCATGCCCACGCTGATTTCAGGGAACCCTAACTCGGTGTGCATCATGATTGGCGAAAAGGCCGCGGACATGATCAGAAACGGGCACTAAGGTGGCACACCGGAAAGCGTGGCAGTAACGGGGCAACCGTTGACAGCTGCGTTTTTCGGCTCAGGTCTAGGCGCCCAGTAACCACAACGAGAACGAAATGCCCAACGCGAAAAGCAAAATCGCGCCGCACAGGGTCGCCTGGAATTCGAGGGGCGATGTCTTTGCAGCGCGAGGTTTGTGCAGTAGATCAACAGGGTGTACACGAACTCTGGTCAGATGAGCTGTTGCGTAAAACAAGCTGTGCATGCCGTGTACCCCTTGGGTCGTTTTTGCTCAATCAAAGGTATAAATTCCCCCCAACGCCTGCGACGCAAGCTCCATGCCATTCGCCCCCTTGGAAAGCTCAGCATGCATGGCCCGTTCGCGTTTGTCTGCGAGTGACTTCGTCAGATCAACCGCGGTGACGACCACGGAAGTAGTTGATCAGACCTTGAGTGGACGGATCTTCGGCCGCGGTTTCCTCGCTGCCGACCAGGCGGTTGTAGACGCCTTTGCCCAGTTCCTTGCCAAGTTCCACGCCCCACTGATCGAAGGCGTTGATGCCCCAGATCACGCTTTGCACGAAGACTTTGTGCTCGTACATCGCCACCAGCGCGCCGAGGCGACGCGGGCTGATGCGCTCGACCACCAGGGTGTTGCTCGGACGGTTGCCCGGGATCACCTTGTGCGGCGCCAGTTTCTGCACGTCGGCCTCGCTCACGCCTTTGTCGCGCAGTTCGGCTTCGGCTTCGGCCAGGGTCTTGCCCAGCATCAGCGCCTGGCTCTGCGACAGGCAGTTGGCGTACAGCCACTGGTGGTGGTCTGACACCGGGTTGAAGCTGACGATCGGCACGATGAAGTCGGCCGGGATCAGTTGGGTGCCCTGGTGCAGCA
>Ga0182005_1001109_pt1 | contig 11258 bp, 10 predicted proteins | sample Sormic07211103_1_FD_123021 | JGI IMG/M metagenome (GOLD analysis project Ga0182005, IMG submission 123021) | Rhizosphere microbial communities from Sorghum bicolor, Mead, Nebraska, USA - 072115-103_1 MetaG | ecosystem: Host-associated > Plants > Roots > Rhizosphere | place: USA: Nebraska...
ACTGTGTGGCACCCGCTGGCTGCAGGGCGATCAGGCCGCGCCACTGCTTCGGCTGGCCGACCAGCAACTCAACCGCGCGCTGGTACTCGGTGCACCGCAAACGCTGAGGGAAATGCCGGATTGGTCAAGACAACAGGTGACTTTGCGGGTGGCCGGGGAGCCTCAGTTCGTCGGCGTTGGAAGCCATCCATTTGGTGAGCCGCTGAGTTCGCTGCCGTGGCTGGCGCGTCACGCTGCAGCACTGGGCAGCCCCTTGCGAGCCGGTGACCTGGTGGCTAGTGGTAGCTGGACCGGTATCTACTGGGCGTCGGCAGGGGTGCAAGTGGAAGTTGAGTTTGCCGGGCTAGGGCGGGTTGCCTTGTCGACTTGATGCGTTTCAAAGGCTTGCTGATTTTCAGTTTACGGAGCCGGCCGGCGCATTGCTAAAAGCTCAGGAGGTAGTTCACCTATGCCCTTGAGTCGGTCTTCAAGAAAATCACGGAGCACCCTGACTTTCGTCGAGTAACGTCGATTGGGAAGGTAAGCCATATAAATTTGATTCCCGGTCAGTGAGTTAACAAACCGATATTCAGGCAGCACGATTTGCAATTCACCGCTCAAGAGCAGGTCACGCACCAGCCAAATTTCAAATTCTGCAATGCCCAGGCCGCCACAGACGGCTTCAAGCAGCAGCTCCGAGTTGTCCGATTGCAGATTGCCCTTGGGGAAAATCGAGTGCTCTACGTCATCCTTTGTGAAGTACCAGTGGGGATCGCTGTCGGGGTGCAGATAGATCAGGCAGTTGTGTGCGCTGAGTTCGGCGGGAGTGGCTGGAGACCCGTTGCGCGCCAGATAGTCAGGGGTGGCGCACAGCAATGAATCGTTGCGGCAGATCGGATAGGCAACCAGGTTTTCCAGATGATTTTCACCCTCGTGAATATCGAGATCAAAGCCGCCTACGATCATGTCGTTGTGGTTGTCGGTCAGCCGCAGATCCATTTGGATACCCGGATACATCTGCAGGAAGGGTGCAATCAGCGGTGCGAGGAACCGTCTGCCGAACGCCACCGGCGAAACGAGTTTCAAGGGGCCGCTGGGCGCAAGGTTGAGATCGCTGACGACACGCAGGGTGTCGTCCAGATCTGCGATCATCGACAACGCCCGTGCGTGATATATCTGGCCTGCTTCCGTCAGGGCAACGATGTGCGTGGTGCGATGCAGCAGGGTCGTGCCCAGCGATTTTTCCAGCGTCGAAATCATGCGGGTCAAGGTTGAAGGGGATACGTGCATCTCCCGGGCCGCTGCGGAAAAGGTGCCCAATTCGACCACTTTGACCAGTGCTCTCATAACCCCCAGGTGATCGATACGTGCTGTTTCAGACGTCATGTTGGAAGTGGATGCCTTTGCGCTATGTGCAAAACCGAATTCTGTTTTGCGATATTCCATCGGTATTTGACTGAATATAGACTCATTTTCGATCGAAGTGCGCACGTCGTTCATCCAACCGACCACGTATTCGCCGACAGGACGCAGATCCTTGTGGCGAGCTTTGGAGTATCGAGATCATCATGGATTTTCCCGCACACGTTCCATTGGCCATTGCTACCCGAAACGACCATGTGGAGCGCATCCACTGGGGATCGGTGGCTGTCGTTGATAACGAAGGATGTTTGCTGGCCTATGCCGGCGATCCCGGTAGCATGATGTTTTCCCGCTCCACGCTGAAGCCGTTCCAGGCCATTCCGTTCGTCCGGGATGGCGGTGTCGAGCACTTCGGCTTCTCCGATGAGCAAGTGGCCATAATGTGCGCGAGCCACTCGGGCGAAACCCCACATGTGAATGCCGTGAGTGGCATTCTCTCGAAAATCCAGCGGGCCTCTACCGACCTGGGATGTGGTTGCCATCTGCCCGATTTCTACACAGCGGACAATCTGCCGCCCCAGGGTTTTCGCTACGATCAGCGCCACCACAACTGTTCCGGCAAGCACAGCGGTTTCCTCGCCTATTGCTGCCTGCATGGCTTGCCCACCGAAACCTATCTGTCCCCTGAACATGCCTTGCAGCGGGACATCCAGCGGCAGGTCGCGACGTTGACAGGTGTTGCCGAAAATCAGCTCTGGACCGGAATCGACGGCTGCAACGCGCCAAACCTGGGCATGCCGTTGTCGCGCCTGGCCCTGTTGTGGGCGCGGTTGGCCAGTGCTGATGGGGGTGGCGACGCCAGCCTCGATCCAGTATTGCGGCGACTATTCGACGCCATGCGCAGCCATCCGGAAATGGTCTCGGGGACCGGTCGCGCCGACCTGGGCATTACGCTGTCTTCGAATGGCGACTGGGTCGCGAAAACCGGTGCCGATGGCGTGCAGACGGTCGGCATCCGCAGCCGTGGTTTGGGCGTGGCGGTCAAGATCAGTGACGGCGATTTCCCCAGCGTATTCGCGGTGACCATTGCTGTGCTCAAGCAACTGGGTGTGCTGGATCAGGACGGCGAAATTCCGCTGCTGGCACCGTGGGCCGATCCGGTGTTGAGAAGTTACAACGGTTCGCGGGCCGGTCAATTGAAAGCCACGGTGCAATTGAAGTTCGTCTAGTCGGGGTGCCTGCCGGGCACGTGTCAGATCTATAAGGCAGACCAGAAACCATGCAATCGGCTCAATCGCTAACTCAACAAATGCCTGCCATTTCACTGCGCGCCGTGAACAAGTTTTTCGGCAGTCAGCAAGTGCTGTTTGATGTTGATCTGGAGGTCCAGCCTGGTGAGGTGGTGGTGATCATCGGCCCCTCCGGCTCTGGCAAATCGACCCTGTGCCGTTGCATCAATCGCCTGGAAACCGTCACCAATGGCGATATCTTCCTGCACGGCGAGCGCCTGCCGGAAGAGGGCGGGGCTCTGGCCAAGATGCGCGCGAAGGTCGGAATGGTCTTCCAGAGTTTCAACCTGTTTTCTCATCGCACCGCGTTGCAGAACGTTGCAATGGGCCCACGAAAAGTCCTCGGCATGCGCGGCGCGGATGCAGACGCATGGGCCTTGCAACTGCTTGACCAGGTCGGTCTGGCACACAAGGCGACGTCTTATCCCGCTGAGCTATCGGGCGGCCAGCAACAGCGTGTGGCGCTGGCCCGGTCACTGGCGATGAAGCCCAGCGTGATGCTGTTCGACGAACCTACCTCGGCGCTTGATCCGGAAATGGTCAACGAGGTGCTCAAGGTCATGGTCGATCTGGCCCGCACCGGGATGACGATGGTGGTCGTCACCCATGAAATGGGCTTTGCACGCTCCGCCGCCGATCGCATCATTTTCATGGATGCCGGTCGGATCGTCGAAAGCGCGCCGCCCGAGATATTTTTCAGCGCCCCTCGCTCGGAGCGCGCCCGCGAGTTCCTGTCCAAGGTCCTTGCACACTGATTCACTCAAAAACATCACAAGAACAAGAGATAACTACCATGCGCTTAAATCGAATCGCTTCCCTCGGCGTCTCCCTCATGGCTACCTGCATTTTCGCCTCGTTCGCATCGGCCTCTACCGTTGAGCAGTTCCCGGCCGATTCGACCATGGCCAAGGTCCAGAAGCGCGGCAAGCTGGTCGTTGGCAGCTCGCTCAATACCCTGATGTTTTCGTCTCGCAACCCCATGACCGGGGAGGTTGAAGGTTTCGAGGCTGACCTGACCCGAATGCTGGCGAAGAAGCTCACCGGCTCCGAAGACAACATCGAATGGGTCAGCACCACACCGGAGAACCGCATTCCGCTGGTCGAAAACAAACGTGTGGACATGGTCATCGCAACCATGACCGTGACCGATGAGCGCAAAAAAGTCATCGGCTTCGCGGGTCCGTACTATCTCGCCGGCCAGGATTCCCTGGTCCGCGCGGATGACGATTCGATCAAAAAGACTGCCGACCTGGATGGCAAGACGGTCTGCGTTCTGAGTGGCACCACGGTAGAACGCAACCTCAAGCCATTGGCGCCTACGGCCAAGATCGTGACGTTCAGCGATGCCTCGGCTTGCGTCGAGGGGCTGATCGACAAGCGTTTCGACGCCTATGTCGACGACGGTGCGACGCTGGTCGGCGAGTCCATGCGTCAACCCGGAAAATTGCGAGTGGTCGGGACGCCGTTCACCGAAGAGCCTTACGGCATTGCAGTCATCAAGGAGGATACGGTGTGGCGTGACTGGCTCAACAGCCAGTTGAGCGCCACCATCGAAAATGGCCAGTGGAAGGAAATGTACGGTAAGGATCTGCAAGAGGGTCTAGGTGCGCCACAGGTACCAGTGATCGAACAGTAAAGATAGGCAGAGGTGAGCCTGATGTCTTATATCGAACGCTTCCTGGGGGGCATTGCGGTCAGCGTGCAGCTGACCCTGCTGTCCTTTGCCATTGCGATCGTTCTCGGACTGATTCTGGCAATCATGAGGGTGAGCCCATGGCCACCCTTTCGCTGGTTTGCCAGCAGTTACGTAGAGCTCATGAGGATGATGCCGCTTCTGGCGTTGTTGCTGCTGTTCACTTTCGGCCTGCCGAAGCTGGGCTTCATGTACTCGCTGTTCACCTCTACGGTTCTGGTGCTGGGGCTGTACAGCGCGGCCTGGATCTGCGAAGTGGTGCGGTCGGGCATCAACACCGTGCCCATCGGGCAGATTGAAGCGGCCCGAAGTATCGGCATGCGATTCGACCAGATACTGGGCGAAGTGGTCTTGCCACAAGCGGTGCAGTCGGTGATCGCCCCGCTGGGCAATCTTTTCATCATTCAGATCAAGGCGTCCGCCATCGGCGCCGCGATCGGTGTGGCAGATATCACCTACACCGCGCAAAAAATCAACTTCGACACCGCCCTGGCAGTGCCGACGTTTCTCGGAGCAATGGCGGCCTATTTTCTGTTGACCCTTCCCTCGGGCCTGTTTTTCCGCTTCCTTGAGCAAAAAATGGCGGTGCTGCGATGAGCGCAGATAACCTGCTTTACGAACCGCCGGGTCCGATTGCCAGACGGCGTAACCGGATCATTTCGGTGATTGGCGTGGTCCTGTTGTTCTGCTTTATTTGTGCGATCGGGCATCGCCTGGAGGCGAGTGGTCAGTTCGATGCCCATCGTTGGAAAATCTTCCTGCATCCGGGCACCTTGAAGTTCTTGTTTGACGGTCTGATGGCCACCTTGCTGGCTGCATTGATCAGCACGGTGTTGGCCTTCAGCCTTGCCGTACCTCTAGCGCTGGCGCGGTTGTCGAACAGGCTATGGGTGCGCACGCTGGCGGCAGGCTACATTGGCTGCTTCCGTGCGGTACCGTTGCTGTTGCTGATTCTGTTTACCGTCATCCTGCTGCCTTCGCTCGGACTGCACTGGTCGGCTCTGGGCTACCTGATTTTAGGCATGGTGCTGCATCACAGCGCGATGACGGCGGAGGTGGTACGTGCGGGTATTCTTTCATTGGGGCGCGGGCAGAAGGAGGCCGCGCTTTCCATAGGCATGCGCGATCATCAAGCGATGATATGGGTGGTATTGCCACAGGCGCTAAAGCTGATGTTGCCAGCTCTGGTCAGTTCCGTTCTGGCGATCGTCCAGGATACGTCTCTGGGGTACATCATTCCGTACGAAGAATTGTTGCGTCGTTCACAGCAGATATCGAGCTTCGCGCCTCAGTCGCTGCTGCAATCGGCGTTTATCGTCACGGTGATGTACGGGTTTGTCAGTGCGTTGCTGTTGGCACTGCGTCGCTGGATTGAACGTCGGCAGTCTTATGAGTCACGCGGTCAGCGAACGAAGACGGCAATCACGGAAGGCAACTTTGGCGAACCGTTTGAAGCAGCGCCCGGTATGCAGTCGGGATTGCAGTCTGCGACCGATCGACTGTCGGGGCGGGATCAATAGCAGGTTTTTCAAAGCAGCAGACGCATCGCCGGGGAGAGAAAAAGAGAAAAAAGGGGACGGATATATTTTCCAGAAGGTGAAGGGAAAATAAATCCGCCCCGTTTCAAAGTCTGATTTTGAACCAACATCACCTACTCCTGATCCGCATCCACCACCGTCCAGCTGTCATCCGGATCAAAAAGCTTCATCGCCTTTGCCACTTTTTCACTGTCCGGCCCCAAATCCTTCTCGAACACCTGACCTTCATGACTGATCATGAAACTCATCACGCCGGTGTCATCGTATTTCTCTGGCCAGGCGATCAGTGCAAAGCCCCGGCTCATCTTGTCGCCGATGAGGTAGCTGTAGGCGCCACCCGGGGCCGAAGGACCCTGGCCATCCAGGATGCGGAAGTGGTAACCATGCCAGGCTTCGCCGGCAATGGTTTTGCCGAACTCTGGGCCCAGCGGGCTGATTTGTCCGGTGTCGTCGTCCGCCCAATACAGACCGTCATGGGTGCCGGGGCTGCTGTAGATATTCTGCGCATACTCAAGCGCGCCGTCACCGTCGCGATCCACTGAGGCGTAGTCCATCTGGGCGTCGTGATAGGCCAGCGCCGCTTGTACCGTGGCCAGTTCGTTGCGGCCGATTTGACGTGCACGGACTTCGGCACTGCCGGCCTTGACGTCGAAGCGCCAGCCGTTGGTGCTTTTCACGATAGGGATTGGCAGCGTCCAGTGATTAGGACCGACCGACAGAATCGCTGTGCGGTCGTTGGTTTTTTCAATTTTATTTTGCTCGTGGTACTGCTTCAGAAACGCATCCACATCTTTGCGTTCTGCGCCTTCACGCGGGATGAAACTGCGCCATTCCTTACCCAGCAACTCGGTCAGGCGCTCGTGATCGGCGTGGGTCGTGCCCAGTGCATCGACGAACGCTTGAGCGGCTTTTTCCGGGGTTGGAAATTCCTGCTGTGCCATCGCCATGCACGACCATGCCAGCCCGGCAGTGATCGCCAGGGCCTGAAGGAGCACGCCCAGGCGTGCCTTCACTCGAGGAGAGTTATTCAACGACGGCCACCCCTTTGACTTTGACGCGCTGGTGGATTGGACGGCCGACTGACTTGATGGCCGGCGGCTCGTGAGGCACTGGGGCGCTGGGCGGATGCCTGGCTGGCCCGGCCACGACTGGCTTGTGCGCTGGTTTGGGACGGTGAGCGCGCGCCGGCGAAGGCATTGTCGCGGGCACTGCCCCTGTTGGCAGCCGTCGGGGAAGGCCGGTTCTGCGTGGTTTGGCGCGCCTGCGCATTGCCCTGTCGCTGGTTCGTCTGGGCGGTCTGTTTTCTGGGCTGCTGATTGGCCTGATTATTTCTGGCGGTGCCCTGGCTTCTGTCAGACGCCTTTGCTCGGTCAGCGGCCTTCTGTCTATCAGCTGCGTTTTGTCTGTCGGAGGTCTGCGCCCTATTGGCTGCGTTTTGTCTGTCGGAGGTCTGCGGTCTATTGGCCGTATTCGGTCTGTCCGAACCGGCCTGCATCCGATTGCCGGCCGTCGCTCTGGAGGCATCGCGGGCTTGATCGCGGGCTTGATCGCGGGCTTCGCGGTTGGTGGTGGGGGGGCGTTCGATACCGGCCCTGTCCATGGAACCACGAGCGTTTTCACGAGCCTGGGCGCGCTGGGCGTTGTCCCCTCGATAAGCCTGACGCTGACTGGCACCGTCCAGCTGGCGGCCGTACTGCTCGCGGCTGCGGGTATCGCGATAGGGCACGCCATTGCGGTGCGCGGAATTGTGCTGCCACTTGTTCTGATTCACGTTGATGCGGTTGTTGCCATTGATGTTGTTGTAGCGCTCAACGTCGATGTCGACGTCGTTATTGCCCCAGTCACATTCACCCCACAAAGCACCGACGATGGCCACACCGGTACCAAACGCCAACCCGGCCATCAAGGCCTGGCCAGGGTAATAGGCTGGCGGTGGTGGGTAGTACGCGGGAGGCGAGGCGGGATAAGGCCAGGTGCCGTAAGTGGTTGTCGGGTTATACGTGGGGACGTACACCACCTGCGGGTCGGCGGGCTGAATGATGATAGTTTGGGGCGGAGCGGGCGCTGCGGGAGCGGATTGCGCGGCGGGTTCTGCTGCCGGTGGCGCAACATTCTGAATCGTCACGTTCTGATACTGGTTGCTCTGCAGGTTGCCGGCTTCCTTGGCCTGACGCCGCAAGCGTTGCACCCCGTTCATGACATCGTCGGGCTGCGCGAGGAAGGCGTCACCCAGGCGTTGTACCCAGACGGGGTCCTGCCCCAGCGTTGCCAACACCTGCGGGAAGGCGACGAGCGCCTGCACACTCGGGTCCCAAGGCTGATTCGCCACTTGTTTGACTGCATCGTCGCCCTTGGCGTCCGGGTGGGCTTTGGACCAGGTGACCGCTTCGGCAACTTCCCCGGGGTACGTGGAGGCCATTAAAAGCTGGGCCAGCAGTGGGTCGGGATAAAGCGCAATGGGCGCCAGCATTTGATCCAGCTGTTCCTCGGTAAACACAGGATCTTTAGGAGGCGGCGTGACGGGCGCGGGGGCCGGTGCCGTAGCGCCAGCGTTTGCCGGCGCAGGTGCGGTCGCACCTGCGATGCAGTTAGACCCGCTCAACAAAAGGACAGCCGACAGCGCGTAAATTAATGGAATGCGCATTGCAACTCCATGTAGTCAGGCAGGTTTGAAATAAGTGGATCAATGCCCTGGAAGTAGAAGCCGACTGTGCCAGCCACAGGTCCTGACTTCGACGCCGCTCACTAAGCGTAGCAAACAAAAAATATCTGCCATTTATTTACGTTCACTCGGTCTGGCTCCACCACTGGCATCGGTTTCGTGCTCGTCTGCAAACGCCATGAGCACGTCCAGATCCAGCACATCCAGCGGGATCCTGGCGATGAAGGCAGAGAAGGCGAGGTTGGCGGCGAGCAGGCGCAGATCGCAGGCCCACGCCGGAACATGGACCGGCGCCTTGAGCCAGCCGGACTCGAACAGGGGGGCCAAACGTACCGTGTCACCCAGACTGAGACGACCGGCAAACAAATGGCCCACCAGTTCCGGCCGGTTGTCGCGGATCGCGATGCGCAACAGGGTGTGGACGCCGAGCAGGCCGGTCAGGTATGCCGCATCCTTGGTAAACGCCGAACCGCCCCGCAGGTTGGCGCCGCGAAACACCCGTTGGGTTGAGCGAAACGACTCCTCTTGCGACTGGCCGGCCGCCAGGAATCCTTCGAATACCTGGATGAAATCGGCGCCATCCAGCGCTTGTTGGACCGCCAGCACGCGCAGGGCCAGGCGACGCAAACGGTTGATGTCCATGCTGCCGGTGAACAGCTCGGCCAGGGTGGCAATGCCTTCCTGGGTCTGGGTCGTGCGCGGCGCTCCGAGGCCGAGGCTTTTGAGGTTGGGTTGGAGCGCGCCGTTTTGCGCCGTGGCGACATGCACGAATGCCTCGTGTTGCAGCAACTGGTTCTTGTCCAGTTCCGAGAACAGGGCGCTGGCCCGCAGGCGGATGCGGCTCGACCCGGCGATGGCTTTGGCGGCGAGGGTCGGATCGAGCACGACCTTGATCCGCCCCTCGCCGAAGAAACGGTCCAGTTCCGGTTGCATCCAGGTGGCGAAGACCTCGGCCGGTATCTCGGCCGGACTCGGTGGAATCCGCGCGCCACCCAGAAGCGCGTCAGTGGTGTTGAGAAAAAACCGGGCGGCTTCAAGCATGCTCAGTTTCAGACGGTGGTAATAGAAGTCCGGACGCCGATACAGCGCTGACGAATAGTCGGTAAAGGCCGGCGTGCCAATAGCCCCGAGCATGCGGCCGGCCGTGGCATAACTTCGTGCGGTCATGGCGAGGTGGTTACCGGCGGGATGCCCCACATCGCATCGCTCAATAAAGGCTTCCAGGGCGGTGATGTCGGCGCTGTGGTCACGCGGGCGCAGTTCGACGTCAGGCAGCGCTGCTTTTGCGGCCCGCCAGTTCGCCAGGAAGGTTTCTTCGACACCCTCCGGCCAGGACAGGGCATCCAGCACGCGGATCTTGCGGGCCAGACCGGGCAGGGCGGCATCGAGTTCTGAAAGGGGCGCGGCGTGCATCGGAATCTCCCGGGGAGACGGGACTGACTTTAAAAAGCTTAGTCGTTGCTGCCGATATACAAGGAACAACACCGTCCGTGCGATTTCGCTCATAGGCAATCGTGTTGTCTTGGAGACTCGCGCACACCGGCAGCGACAATTTTTTTTGTCACTACAATGAAGTGAAATCAAAAAAGAGCGCCGCCTGAAAGTGCTGTGCTCTGGCCTTGGACGCTTGCACCGCGGGTACTTTTCAGCGAGGTAGGACGCATGCCGAACACCGGAGAACAAAAGCGGGCACGGATACTCGACCCGGTTGATCGAGTCACAGAAGTGATTTTCGGCTTGCTCATGGCGATGACGTTCACCGGAACGATCAGCGTGGCGACTTCAGGCCAGGAGGCGGAACGGACCATGATGTTCGCCGCGCTCGGTTGCAACCTGGCCTGGGGGCTTGCGGACGCGGTGATGTATCTGTTGCGCGCCTTGATCGACCGCACGCGCAAAAGCACCTTATTCGCAAAACTCGGCGGGGCGGACGCGACCACCGGTCAGGCGCTTGTGGCGGCTGCATTACCGTCGCACGTGGCTGCAGCGGCCAAGCCTGAGACTCTGGAATTGTTACGCAGTCGCCTGGTCCAGTACCCCGCCACATCAGTGCCGTCAGGCCTTGGCTGGGAGGATTTCAAGGGTGCGGTAGGCGTATTTCTGTTGGTGGTGGCCTCGACCTTTCCACTGGTCGTGCCTTTCCTGTTACTCGAAGACACGGCGCTCGCCGTTCGTTTATCCAATCTGGTCGGGCTGGCGGTGCTGTTCATCGCGGGCTGGATGCTGGCCCGATACGCCGGCGCAAAGCCTTGGCAGGGCGGGGTGGCGATGGCAGTCACTGGCGCTGTGCTGATCGTTGCAATCATCGCACTCGGTGGCTGAAGAACAGAGGAGGGCGCAGCAGGTCTGCGGGTGTCCTCTTCAGCCAATATGCGCTGTACGCCAAGGGGTTACAGTTCTATGAGCGATTTGGATTCTTCATCTTCCGCCCCGGAACCGGGGCGTATTGCACGCCGCGTTGCAGGCGCCGGCCAAGGCCGCTGGGCCCGCTGGCTGCCAGGGCTGAACACGCTGCGCCACTATCAAATTGCCTGGCTGCGAAATGACATTGTCGCCGGGCTCGTCCTGACCACCATGCTGGTGCCGGTCGGTATTGCCTACGCGGTGGCCTCGGGCGTCCCCGGTATCTACGGCCTCTACGCGACCATCATTCCGCTGCTCGCCTATGCGTTATTCGGGCCCAGCCGGATTCTGGTGCTGGGGCCGGATTCCTCCCTGGCGGCAGTCATCCTGGC
>Ga0182005_1001111_pt1 | contig 11240 bp, 9 predicted proteins | sample Sormic07211103_1_FD_123021 | JGI IMG/M metagenome (GOLD analysis project Ga0182005, IMG submission 123021) | Rhizosphere microbial communities from Sorghum bicolor, Mead, Nebraska, USA - 072115-103_1 MetaG | ecosystem: Host-associated > Plants > Roots > Rhizosphere | place: USA: Nebraska...
TACCGGCAGATGACTCGCTGCGTGCGCGAAGCCGCCGAACGGTTGTGTCAAGGCCGTCTCGTTCTGGTGCATGAAGGCGGGTACTCCGAAGCGTATGTGCCGTTTTGCGGGTTAGCGACCATTGAGGAATTGGCTGGCATCAGGACTGAAGTCACCGACCCCATGTTGGAGTTTGTGCAGCTGCAGCAACCGAAGGAAGCGTTTGCGGCATTTCAACGGCACTTGATCGATGAGTTGGCCGTAGCACGCTGAGCCTTGGCGCTGACAATGTTGCAGCGCAGTTCAACGGCCCGAGCGTGACGCAAAAAAAAATCCGATGCCATTACCGGCATCGGATTTTTCTACCCCAAGATCAAACGGTCAGCAGTTGCTGATCAGTCGTTTCAACACGGTTTTGAACGTTTCTATCTGCGTCTCGCTGAATTCGGCAAAGACTTTCTCTTGTTGCGCCTGAGCGATCGCCCAAAGGTCTTCGGTCTGCTCGATACCGGCAGCCGTCAGACGTACACCGTTGTCATCGTCGTTCACCAACCCCTTGCGTTTGAGGTTGGCGACGGCCTCATCGATTTCCCGAACAGGCATCGCCACCTCACGCAACAGATCGTCGGGGCTCAGCCTTGCGTCACTTTCCAGCACCATCAGCATGCGCGCCTCGCTGGTGCGCAGGCCGGTGGACAGTTGCCGTGGCTGGTAGCTGGACTGGTAGGCCCGCACCGCCTGGGTCATCAGGTAATACAGATTGTGGCTGAGGCGCCCCTGAAAATGGCTGCTCGGTGGCTGGCTTTCATCGCGTTTAGTCATGCGGGTATGAGGCAAGACCATGGAGTAGGCGCCCTGGTGATAGAGCAACGGCGAGCGACCGAAATCATCGAACGCCACCACCTTGCCGATCATGATCCAGTGATCACCGCCATCCACCTGCTGGTACTTCTCGCAGTGAAAACGCGCCGAGCAATCGGCGAACACCGGTGCCCCACCCTCGCCCGGTTCGAACTCGATCTCGGCGAAGCGATCTTCCTTGGGCCGGGCGAAATTATTGGAGAGGTCAATCTGGTCCGCCGCCAACACGTTGACCGCGAAATGGCTGGCCTGCTCGAACACCTCGTGGCTGTTGGAACGCTTGTCGATGCTCCACAGCACCAGCGGCGGATCGAGGGATACCGAGTTGAAGCTGTTGGCGGTCACCCCGACTTTGCGCCCGGATGCACTGGCGGCAGTCACCACCGTCACGCCGGTGGCGAAATTGCCCAGCGCCCGGCGAAAGGCCCGTGGGTCGAAGGTCGTTTCAGTAGCTGCACAAACGCTGTTATCAGACATGCAAGACTCCCGGACTGCTTTCAGGAGCAGTCCTGATTGTTGTTATGGGGACGCGGTGACGATCTGGCTCAGATCATGCTCGGGTCGGGCTCCAGCCCCATCAGCTCGCGGCCGAGGATCTGCGCGCAGACGTCGTAGTCGGTGTAGGCATGGGCCCCGGTCATGTGCGAGTCGCGGAACAGACGTTGCATCTCGTTGTGCTCGAACCAGGCATTGCCGCCGGCGGCCTCGAACAACCGGTCCACTGCCTGAATGCACATCTTGGTGGCGTAGGCCTGGTTGGTGCGCCAGAACGCCAGGGTTTCGCGGCTTGGGTATTCATGTCGTTCGCTGTGCTCGGCATGCTCCTGCCAGGTCTTTTCGAGAAAGGCCCGGGCCGCTGCTACCTGATGGGTCGACTCGGCCAGGCGCATCAACGCCGGGGTCGCGGCACCGACCGCCGCACCGGTGTAGGCACGCACGCGGGTTTTGGTTTTTTCACGGAACACCTCCAGCATGCGCTCGGCGACACCCAGGCTCACCGTGGAGAAACCGCTGGCAAAGTAAGGACGGTATGGCGAGTAGAAGATCTTGCTGTCCGGGTACAGACCGAAACCCGCGGACTTGCCTTCCATCATGTCTTTGGCTTTCTGGATGCGATGTTCCGGTACCAGCACATTGTCGATGATCAAGGTCTTGGTGCCACTGCCTTTCATGCCAGCGGCGAACCAGTCGTCACGGATCTGGTAGTCGCTGCGCGGCAGCACCGCGAAGCAGTAGTCCTGGGTACCCTCGGCATTCTTGCGACGGAAACCGACAATCGCCCACTCGGCATGGTCGCAGCCGCTGCTCCAGCCCATTTCACCGCTGAACAGCACACCGCCTTCGGTCTCTTCGGTACGGCCGAAAGGCGCGATGCTACTGCTGGCGGTGGCATCCGGGTTGGTGCCCCAGACTTCCTGCTGCAATTTGGCCGGGAACATCGCCAGTTGATGGCTGTGAGTACACAGCAGACTCATGGCCCATGCCGTGCTGGCACAAGCGCCGGCGAGCAAGGCAATGCAGTCGGCAAATTGCGGCAGCGATATTTCCATCCCGCCGAACTGCTTCGGCTGAAAGGCACGGTGCATGCCGATGCTTTTGAGCAGCGCAATGTTCTCGTCGGGGACCTTGCGGTCCTGCTCGGCCTCAAAGGCATTGGCAGCGATGGTCGGCAGAATGGATTTGAGGTCTTCGAGGAGCGGGTTTGGCTTTTTCATGGACGGCCCTGCTTATTATTGGATGTCCGGCCGGCGCCCCGAATCGAGGCACGGCAGCGGATACAGGGCCAGTATGGAACCCGCCATCGCGGTAGAAAATGCACCTTCCAGAGCCAAGATTGTACTTTTCAAAGGCAATGGCCCAATCATTCTGCCCACACTTGAAGCCGTTCTGGCACCCACGGGCATGTAGCACGGCAGGCACAGTCAAGCCACGCATGCCCCCACGGATTAACCTCGGGTTTTTCTCTTGTTCGCGATCAGGAAAACCCCCATGAGCGATATTGCGCTGCTGCCTCAAGTTGAAGCCTTCCTCCGTCGAAGCCATGCATTGTTTATCGACGGCGGCTACGTCCAGAGCCGTTCCAGCCAGACACTGGAAGTGATCAACCCTGCCACTGGCAAGGTCATTGCCCAGGTCGCCAATGCCGATCCAGCCGATATCGACGCGGCGGTGGAATCGGCCAAACGTGGCTTCAAACAATGGTCCCAGGCCACACCGGCGACGCGGGGCAATGTGCTGCTGAAACTGGCGGACTTGCTGGAGCGCCACCGCGAAGAACTGGCACAGATCGAAACCTGCCAATCGGGCAAGATCATCCATATTTCCAGGGCTTTCGAAGTCGATCAGGCCGCTCACTTTCTGCGTTACTACGCTGGCTGGGCGACCAAGATCAGCGGCCAGACCATCACCCCGTCATTGCCCTCCTTCGCCGGCGAACGCTATACCGCCTACACCTTGCGCCAACCCGTCGGCGTGGTGGTCGGCATCGTGCCGTGGAACTTCTCCACCATGATCGCTATCTGGAAACTCGCCTCGGCGCTGGTGACCGGTTGCAGCATCATCATCAAACCCAGTGAGTTCACCCCGCTGACCATCCTGCGGATCGCCGAACTGGCCATTGAAGCCGGTCTCCCGGCCGGCGCACTGAACGTACTGACAGGGGGCGGGCTGGTTGGCAAAGGGCTGATCGAACACCCGGGCACCGACAAGGTGTCGTTCACCGGCTCGGTGCCGACCGGCATTGCCGTCGGTCAGAGCGCCATGGGTGCCGGCCTGACCCGCGCCACCCTGGAACTGGGCGGCAAAAACTCGGCGGGGTTCCTGCGCGACGTCGATCTGGATAAAGCGGTCAACGGCATCATCGAAGCCGGCTTCCTGCATTCCGGGCAAATCTGTGCCGCTGCCGAACGGTTCTTCGCCCATCGCTCACAGATCGAGCCAATCATGGACAAACTGGCCCAACGTTTGAGCACGCTGAACATCGGCTCGCCCCTGGACGAGCGCACCGAATTCGGCCCGGTGACCAACCGCCAGCATCAACTCAAGCTCGGCGCGTTTTTCGACAAGGCCCGTGCTGAAAACAACACCATCATCTGCGGTGGCAACCTGATCGACCGCCCCGGCTGTTATGTCGAACCGACGGTGATCCTCGCCAACACCGTCAACGACTCCCTGCTCAACGAAGAAACCTTCGGCCCGGTCGCCACCTTCTACCCCTACGACACCGAAGACGAGCTGCTCGAACTGATGAACAACACACCGTACGGCCTGAGCGCGAGCCTGTGGACCAACGATTTGTCCAAAGCCATGCGCATGATCCCGAGCATCGAAGCCGGCACCGTCTGGGTGAACATGCACACCCTCCTCGACCCGGCAGTACCGTTCGGCGGCATCAAGTCTTCAGGCATCGGCCGTGAATTCGGCGGCGCGTTTATCGACGACTACACGGAGCTGAAATCCGTGATGATCCGCTATTGATTCGGAGGATTCCAAAGTCACCAGTGGATCCAATAAATCGTTAATAAACAGAATCAGTTTGACAAAACCTCAATAAATCACCATTAATGGATCCACTAAATAAAAACAAACAACCTTGGAGAATCTCCATGTACCCCAAAAACACCTGGTACGTCGCCTGCACGCCCGATGAAATCGCTGGCAAGCCATTGGGCCGTCAGATCTGCGGTGAAAAGATGGTTTTTTACCGCGGCCACGAGGGTAAGGTGGCGGCTGTCGAGGACTTCTGCCCTCATCGCGGCGCGCCGCTGTCCTTGGGTTATGTGGAAAACGGCAATCTGGTGTGCGGCTATCACGGCCTGGTGATGGGGTGCGACGGCAAGACTGTGGAAATGCCCGGGCAGCGGGTTCGCGGCTTCCCGTGCAACAAGACCTTTGCCGTGGTCGAGCGCTACGGCTTTATTTGGGTCTGGCCCGGCGATCAGGCATTGGCCGACCCGGCGCTGATCCATCACCTGGAATGGGCGGTCAGTGACGAGTGGGCCTATGGCGGCGGCCTGTTCCACATCCAGTGCGACTACCGCCTGATGATCGACAACCTGATGGACCTGACTCATGAAACCTACGTTCATGCGTCCAGCATCGGCCAAAAGGAAATCGACGAAGCGCCGCCGGTCACAACGGTCGAAGGCGATGAGGTGGTCACCGCCCGCCACATGGACAACATCATGGCCCCGCCCTTCTGGCGCATGGCCCTGCGCGGCAACAACCTGGCCGACGATGTGCCGGTGGACCGCTGGCAGATCTGCCGCTTCACCCCGCCCAGCCATGTGCTGATCGAAGTCGGCGTGGCCCATGCCGGCCATGGCGGTTATCAGGCTCCCCAGCAGTTCAAGGCGTCGAGCATCGTCGTCGACTTCATCACGCCGGAAACCGAGACCTCGATCTGGTACTTCTGGGGCATGGCGCGCAATTTCAATCCGCAGGATGAAGCCTTGACCGCGAGCATCCGCGAGGGCCAGGGCAAGATTTTCAGCGAGGACCTGGAGATGCTCGAGCGCCAGCAACAGAACCTGCTCAGCCATCCCGCGCGCAACTTGCTCAAGCTCAATATCGACGCTGGCGGCGTGCAGTCGCGTCGCGTTCTGGAGCGCCTGATCGCCAGGGAGCAAGCCCCGCAGGAGTCAATGGCATGATCGAAGTGCTGGTGGTATCGCGCAACAACGAAGCCCACGACATCTGCAGCTATGAGCTGGCCAGTGTCGATGACCGACCGCTGCCGGCCTTCAGCGCCGGTGCGCATATCGATGTGCACCTGCCCGGCGGCTTGATCCGGCAATACTCCCTGTGCAATCACCCCGAAGAACGCCATCGCTACCTGATCGGCGTGCTCAAGGACCCCACCTCCCGCGGTGGTTCACTGGCCATGCACGAGCAGATCCACCCCGGCACCCGCCTGCCGATCAGTGAACCGCGCAACCTGTTCCCGTTGGTCCATGAGGCCAGGCGCAGCCTGCTGTTCGCTGGTGGTATCGGGATCACGCCGATCCTGTGCATGGCCGAACGCCTGGCACACAGTGGCGCGGATTTCGAGCTGCATTACTGTGCCCGATCACGGGACCGTGCAGCCTTTGTCGAACGCCTGCAACGCTCGCCTTTTGCCGACCGGGTGTTCCTGCATTTCGATCAGGAACCCGACACCGTGCTGGACGCGGCCAAGGTTCTGGCCACGCCGCTGAACGACGTTCATTTATATGTGTGTGGCCCCGGCGGCTTCATGCAGCACGTGTTGGACACGGCCAGGAAGCAGGGCTGGCAGGAACAATACCTGCACCGCGAGTACTTCGCCGCTGCGCCCGTCGACACTGGCGCCGATGGCAGTTTCTCGATCAAGGTCGCCAGCAGCGGTCAGGTCTTCGAGGTGCCGGCCGACAAGAGCGTGGTGCAGGTGTTGCAAAACCAAGGCATCGAGATCGCCATTTCCTGTGAACAAGGCATTTGTGGCACTTGCCTGACTCGGGTTCTGGAAGGGGTGCCGGAGCATCGCGATCTGTTCCTCACCGAGGATGAACAGGCCTGCAACGACCAGTTCACCCCTTGCTGCTCGCGCTCGAAAACGCCGCTGCTGGTGCTGGATATCTGATAAACCGCGCTTATTCCGAGCGGAGAATGACCTTCATCCGCTCCTCGGCCGTCGCTGAGCCGAAGACCTCGGCGTAGCGCAACGTGGCGTTGGCGTGTTCGCGCATGATCGCTTCGGCACGCGCACCCTGGCGGTTAACCAAGGCATCGAACACCGAATGGTGTTGCATGTGGGCATAGTTGAAGCGTCGGTATTCCCGGACCATGTCGTTGCGGTCCACGGCCAGGGCGGTCACCGAAGCGAAGGGCAAATGATCGTTGCGCGCCAGGGCGTCGGCGATCGCCGGGTTATGGCTGCCTTCGACGATCACCTCATGAAAACGCATGTTGAGGTCGTGATAGACCTCCAGGTCTTCTATGGTCACGTACCCTTTATCGAACAGCTGATCACCCTGCATCAGGCACTGTTCGAGGGTCGCCCGGGCTTCGTCCGAGAGCCCGCGCTCGGCGGTCTGACGCGCCGCCAGGCCTTCGAGTACGCCCCGTACTTCGACCGCACCGGCAATGTCATCGGGGCTGACCGAACGCACCTGAAACCCGCGCCCGCCAAAACGCACCAGCAAGCCTTCCTGCTCCAGCGTGCGGAACGCCATGCGCACCGGCATCCGCGAAACACCGAACAGCTGCGCCGTGGGGATTTCCATCAACCGCTCGCCCGCCGCCAGTTCGCCCGAGGCGATCATCTTGCGCAATGCGACCAACACCGTTTGACCGGGCTTACTCATCCAGGCAACTTCCAGAAAGGTGGGCCTGCATAGTAACGCAAGAGAGAGACGCCAGGTTTGGGCAGAGGTCGCGGTGTTCAGCCTTGATAGGCCGGATTCTCGATCAGCAGTGCCATACCCTGTCCTCCGCCAACACACGCGGCGGCAATGCCATAACGCAGATTGCCCTCGCGCAGTTGCCTGGCCAGGGTCAGCACCAGACGCAACCCGCTGGCGGCCAAGGGATGCCCCAGGGCGATGGAGCCGCCCCGCCGGTTGAGGCGGTCGCCGTCCAGTTCAAGCACCTGCGCCACGGCCAGCACCTGTGCCGCCTGGGCTTCGTTGATTTCCAACAAGCCGATGTCGTCAATGGCCAGGCCGCTGCGTTGCAGCAGCAACTGGATCGCCGGCGCCGGGCCGATGCCCATGAACTCCGGTGCCACGCCCACCACGGCACTGGCCAGCAAATGGGCCAACACCGGACGCCGAGCCGCAGAGGCTCGCCCCACCAGCGCGGCCGCCGCACCATCGACCACCGCGCAACTGTTGCCGGCCGTTTGCACACCGCCGGCATGCACCGACTGCAACCGGCCCAAAGCGCTCAGGTCGGTAGGTCGCGGGTGGCTATCGTGCGTTACGCGGTCCACGCCCCGTGGCAACTGAATATTGCGTGGCTGATAGCCGGCCAACTCAAAACGCTCATTACCAATCGCTACCAGTTCCGGTTCGAACCAGCCGTCGGCTTGCGCCTGCAAAGCCAGTTGATGACTGCACAGGAGCGTAGCGATCCACTTCGTCGCGGCTCAGGCCATGCCGCCGGGCCAGGTTGTCGGCGGTGGTGATCATGTCTACGCCCGGGGCCGGGTCGTAGAGGGCTTCCCAGAGAAAGTCCTTGAACGCCACCTCGGCACCGAGCCGGAAACCGCTGCGGTGGGTGTAAGCGGCAATCGGGTTGCGCGACATCGATTCGGCCGCCACACACAGGGCCAACTGCACGCCGTCATCCAGCTGCCTGGCGGCCTGCCGCAAGAGTTCGAAACCGGTGGCGCAGATGCGCTGCACCCCCAGCGCCGGAGTCTCTTGCGGCACGCCACTGTAGAGGCCGATATGTCGAGGCAGCAGGTAAGCATCGAAACTGGCCTGAGCCACGGAGCCGGCGAGCACGCTGTCCACCGAGGACGGATCGAGAGCGGCGCGGGCCAATACCTCGCGCCCGACCTTGATCCCCAGATCGATCGGCGAGACCTGAGCCAAGTCCCCGCCAAGGTCGACCCAAGGCGTGCGCAGGGCTTCGAAAATCGCCACATCGCTAAAGCTCGAATACTGCCCCGCACCGTTCACGGCAGAGGTCCGGCACGCAGGATGGAAGGATCTTCACCGCGATACAGCGCCTCGACCTTGTCGGCACGCCACTGCAACACCGCACGCTGATTGATCGAGCCCTTGTCGGTGATTTCACCACGGTCGATGGAAGCTGGTTCGTCAAGCAGCGCGATCCATTCCAGGCGGCTGGCATTACCGGTGGCGTCGCGGTTGAGCCGCTGCAGCCAATCGCTGAACCACTGACGCACCGACGCGCTGGCCAGAACCTCGGCATCGCTGGCGTGGGCACTCAAACCCGCCAGACGTCGGCATTCATACAACCGGGGAAAGACCAGCGCCCCCAGGCACTCGCGGTCCGGCGCGGCCACCACCAGGTCCTGAACATAGGGCGAACCTTCGAGCACCGCGCGATTGCGCAGCGGACCGACGCTGACAAACACGCCGGAGCTGAGCTTGAAGTCCTCGGCGATGCGCCCGTCGAACATCAGCCCGAGTTGCGGATCACAGGGGTCAGCCAGCTTTAACGCATCGCCAGAACAGTAGAAACCCTGTTCGTCGAACACCTCGGCGGTCTGCTGCGGCGCGCGCCAGTAACCGGGCATGATGTGCGGCCCGCGAAAACGCCCTTCCAGCTTGCCGTCCACCGGCACCAACCGCACTTCGCAACCGGGTGCCGGCAGGCCGATGTAGCCGGCCATGGACAATGGCCCGGTGGTGAACGTGCAGGACGGCGACGCCTCGGTCATGCCAAGCCCGGCCATCATGCGAATGCGTTCGCCACAATGCTGTTCAGCGACCCGGTCCAAGCGATCCCAAACCCGTTGCGACAAACCGGCGGCAGCGAAAAAGAACAGCTTCATGCGCGAGAAGAAACGCTCGCGCAACTCGCCATCCTGCTCCAGAGCGTTGACCAGCTCTTCCCAGCCCTTGGGCACGGTCAGGTAGGCGGTGGGCGATATTTCCTTGAGGTTGCGCAGTGTTTCAGCAAAACCCTGAACGGTCGGCTTGCCGTCGTCCAGGTAAAAAGTGCCGCCGTTGTACAGCACGATGCCGACGTTGTGGCTGCCACCGAAGGTGTGATTCCACGGCAGCCAGTCCACCAGCACCGGAGGTTCTTCGCCGAACACCGGGAAGGTTTGCAACAGCATCTGCTGGTTGGCGCAGAGCATGCGCTGGGTGGTGACCACCGCCTTGGGCAGTTTGGTGGAGCCTGAGGTAAACAGGAATTTGGCGATGCTGTCTGGCCCGGTAGCCGTGAAGGCGCAATCGGCCTCGGCACCGCCGGGTTGTTCCAGCAGGCTGGCAAAACTCGCCTGACGGCGGCCCGGTACTTGACCATGCACGGTAATCAGCGGCGTTTCGGCCGGCAGCACCGCGTCGATCGCCCGCTGATAGGTCGCGGCGTCGCTGACGAACACGAGGCCCGGTTGCAGCAGATCGCAGACATGCCGCAGCTTGGCGAAATCCTGGGACAACAACGAATAGGCCGGGGAAATCGGGCTATAGGGAATGCCGGCATACATTGCGCCCAGGGCAATCTGCAGATGCTCGATGTCATTACCCGAGAGGATCGCCAGCGGTCGCTCGGCCGACAGGCCATAAGTCAGCAGGCTCTGGGCAATGGCGCGGACGCTGGTCAGCATCTCGGCGTAACTCACCCGGCGCCAGTCGCCGCCCTCCTGGCGAGCGGCGACAAAGGTCTGTTGCGGGCGCACCCGGGCCCAATGCACCAGGCGATCGAGCAAGCGTACGGGCAACTCGGCCAAGGGTTCCAGGGAGCGCATATGCAATATGCCCTGCTCTTCGCTGACCTCGACCGCAGGACAGCCGATGGATACCTGGCGATAGCGTGGCGCACTGGCGTCGGCCTGGGGTGGCGATCTGAATTCGGAACTCACGTGCTTGTTCTCCATCAAGGCACGCCACCGGTCCGCTGCGAAGCAGTCAACTGGGGCATGGCAGCCTTGTTATTGTTATTTCTGGCCTGCACGCGGGCGACGGGCGCTCTCAAGCGTACGTCGCCCGACGCTGCGACAGCTGCTCAGATCGGGTAGTGCCGCGGGCCGTTCTGCAAGGTCACCCAGCGCAATTGGGTGAAGTGCTCGATGGACGCCTTGCCGCCAAAACTGCCATAGCCGCTGGACTTGACCCCGCCGAAAGGCATCTGTGCCTCGTCGTGCACGGTCGGGCCGTTGATGTGGCAGATGCCCGACTCGACCCGCTGGGCCAAGGCCAGAGCACGGCCGGTGTCACGACTGAAGATCGCCGCCGACAAGCCGAACTCGGAATCATTGGCCAGACGCAGCAGCTCTTCATCGCCCTCACCGCGCAGCACCACCGCCACCGGGCCAAAGGATTCTTCGCGGTACAGGCGCATGGCATCGGTGACGCTATCGAGCAAAGTCGGCTGCAGAATACTGCCCTCCAACCGGCCACCTGCGACCAGGGTTGCGCCCTTGTCGAGAGCATCGTCGATCATCAGTTTGATCCGTTCGCCGGCGTTGCTGTCCACCAGGGAACCCAGCACCGAACCTTCCGCATTGGGGTTGCCGGCGGGCAAGGTGGCGATCTTCGCCGCCAGTTTGGCGACAAAGGCATCGGCCACCTTGGCATCGACGATCAGGCGCTCGGTGGACATGCAGATCTGCCCCTGATTGAAAAAGGCACCGAAGGCCGCTGCCTCCACCGCCGCATCCAGGTCGGCATCTTCCAGCACCAGGAACGGCGCCTTGCCGCCCAGTTCCAGCAACGCCGGCTTGAGATGACGCGCCGACA
>Ga0182005_1001112_pt1 | contig 11232 bp, 7 predicted proteins | sample Sormic07211103_1_FD_123021 | JGI IMG/M metagenome (GOLD analysis project Ga0182005, IMG submission 123021) | Rhizosphere microbial communities from Sorghum bicolor, Mead, Nebraska, USA - 072115-103_1 MetaG | ecosystem: Host-associated > Plants > Roots > Rhizosphere | place: USA: Nebraska...
CCCCTGTAGTCGCCAAAGAGAAAGAAGAAAGTAAAATAGCACCCGGTAGCAACAAAGCTACCCTCACCCTGGCCGATGGCTCCGTCATCACACTGGACAGTGCTGGCAATCAAACCATTCACCAGGGCAACCAGTCAATAAAACAACAAAACGGACAATTACTATACACAGCACAAGGAAACACTGGTACTGTACATTATAATAAGCTATCAACCCCAAGGGGAGGACAATTCCAGATCGTATTGCCTGATGGAACCAAAGTATGGCTCAACTCAGCTACCACCCTCCGCTATCCAACCGCTTTCACGGGCACCAACCGTGTGGTGGAACTGGAAGGCCAGGGATATTTCGAAGTAGCACCCAATGCCACACATCCTTTTCTTGTAAAAGTACCTTCCACACAAAGGGACAGTATGGAAGTACAGGTGCTGGGTACCGGATTTGATATCATGGCCTATGCCGACGAAGCCACTGTAAACACTACCCTCGTCAGTGGTAGTGTAAGAGTAAAAGAAGGAAACACACTACAAACGCTGCAACCCGGTCAACAGGCTGTCATGAACAATGATAACCATGCCATCACTGTAAGACCCGCAGATATCCAAAAAGTAACCGCGTGGAAAAACGGTGTGTTTGTATTTAATAATACCGCCTTGCCAGCTATTCTAAGAGAGGTCGCGCGCTGGTATGATGTAGAGATCGTTTACGCCGCTACCCCCAGCCCGGAGCTGTATGGTGGCGGAATCAGCAGGAACCTGCAACTATCATCCGTGTTACGGTTGCTTGAAGCAAGCGGATATAATCACCTGAAACTGGAAGGAAGAAAGGTCGTCGTATTACCGTAAACAATTAAACCAAAATTTATAGCTTATTGCTACCGAAAGGTACCTGAACCAAAATTTAGTATAGAACCAAAATTTAAAAGCAGCAGAAGAAAATACTAAAAGCAGCCGCTAAAGGGATACCTATGTAAAAACCGGAGACGCTCGCAACATCCCCGGTTTAATTATCCGGCATTCCTTGAATAATCACTGTAAGACCATTTAAGTACTACCAAACACTACAAAAGTATGCATTTCGATTGTAATGTAATGGCCCGCTGTGTGCGCGGGCTATCAACCAAAATTTGCCTGGTTATGAATTTGACCGCCCTACTTCTTCTGGTCACCTGTTTGCACGTTACCGCCGCAGGGTATTCCCAGAAGGTTACCTTAACGGTAAAGGAAGCGCCACTCCGGAAAGTGTTTGCCGAGATCATCACCCAAACGGGTGTCTCTATTGTTTATTCTGAAAAGGTATTGTCCAATACAATCCCGGTATCTTTCCAGGTAAAAGAGGCCAACGTACAGGATGTACTCGACCTATGTCTTAAAAATCAACAGATCACCTATTCCCTGGAAGGCAACAGCTTCGTGATTCACAAGGCACAGATCGCTCCTGTCGCTATGGCGGATACCACTATTACGGTATCTGGCCGCATCGCCACTCCCGGTGGTGCAGGACTACCCGGTGCTACCGTGATCGTGAAGGGCTCCCGCAGAGGTACACAATCTGATGCCGATGGTCACTTCACCATCCGGGATCTGAACAAGTCAGATGTACTCGTGATCAGCAATATTGGTTTCGCTACAAAAGAATATCCCGTTGCAGGTGTACATGGTACTATCAGCATTCTCATGGAAGAAGACACGAAAAAGTTTAACGAAGTAGTGGTAGTAGGGTACAGTGATAAAAAGAAAGGTGAACTGACCAGTGCTGTTACCGTAGTAAATGCGGAGAAACTGAAAGACGTGACAACTAACGACCTCGGTAGTATGTTGCAGGGTAAAGTAGCTGGTTTGCAGGTGGTGAACGGTTCCGGTGCTCCGGGGGCTGCTTCTGAAATCAGACTCCGTGGTGTATCATCTGTCAACGCATCGCAGAAACCACTGGTGGTAGTAGATGGTATCATTGGTGGAAACTATGATCCGAATGATGTGGAAAACGTAACTGTGCTGAAAGATGCAGGTGCAACTGCCATGTATGGTTCCCAGGCTAATGCCGGTGTGATCATCGTGACTACCAAGAGAGCCAGGCTAGGTAAAACACAGTTCGAAGCCAAGGTAACGACGGGTTTGCGTAAGCCTGATTTTGGCAAGATGAAGATGATGAACAGCAGCGAACTGTATGATCACCAGAAAGAATATTACCGGGATTATGTGCCGGGTACGACGACCAGCTCTTATAAAATTGATATCCTCAAGTTTTATAGCGAGCGTCCTAAATCTTTGCTGGACCAGGATTACAGCTGGTTAAATACCATGTTCAGCACAGCCCCTATGCAGAACGTGTATATCTCTGCCAGCGGTAGTACAGAAAAGAATGATTATTATACAGCCCTCACCTACTATAATGAAAAAGGTACTTTCATGAACTCAGGATATCAGCGTGTGAACCTGCGTGCAAACTCTACCTATCATTTTACGAAGGATGTAGCTGTTACTAACAATATCAATATCAGTGGTACCAATGGCAAGTCCTACAACTACGAAGATGTGTATTATGCCTATCTCGGTATGCCATGGGATAACCCATACAATGCAGATGGATCGCCCAGGTATGTAGATGGTAGTTCTACCTTCAAATGGTGGTCAAGAGATAAAACAAACCCTGTACATACTGTTGCTAATTCTTCACATCCGTACAAATCATTCGATGTGAATTATGACCTGGGTCTGAATATCAACATCACCCCATGGTTAACCTTCACCAGTAGCAACCGGGGTGCCGTGAACTACTCTAAGTCAAAAGACTTCTATTCTCCTGAAACGGTGGCTTATCACAATGATGGTTACCTCTATGAATACAGTACCCTTGGTTATGGTTTTATTTCCAATGACCTCCTGAAATTCAAATTCAAATTTGGCGATCACTCCCTGACCGGTTTAGCGGGTGTGGCTATAGAAAATAATAAAACCGAAGTACTGGGTGGTTCCGGCAGAGGCTTACCTTTAGGCCTGCAGGTGTTGAATGTGGTATCTAATACCCAGATGGTATATGGCTCTGCTGACCAGGCGATCATCCAATCCCTGATCTCCCAGGTGAGCTATGGTTACAAAGAGAAATACTTCCTCACAGGCTCTTATCGTATAGATGGATCTACCGCTTTCCCTTCTAACAAACGTTATGGTTCCTTCCCAGCAGTATCAGCTGCATGGGTACTCAGCAACGAAGACTTCATGAAGGATACCCGGTTTGTAAACAACCTGAAACTGAGAGCCAGCTTTGGTGTGACAGGTACACAGGATATTGGTGCCGGTCGTTACCTGGGCCTCTACTCGTTGAACAGCCAGTACAATGGTTCTACCGCAGCAACCCCTTCACAGTTGCCAAGTCCGAACCTGACCTGGGAAAGTAAACAACAGATCAACGTAGGGGTGGATCTGAGTGTGCTCAACAACCGCCTGAATATCACGGCAGATGCTTATAACAATATCACCAAGAACCTCCTGTTACAGGTGTCTCAACCACTGTCAGTCGGTTTTGAACAACGTTGGGAAAACGTAGGGCAGGTAGTGAACAATGGTATAGAACTGGGTATTAATTCAGTGAACATCCGTTCTAAGGATTTTGAATGGAGCACCGATTTCAGTGTGAATGTCAATACCAATAAACTGCGCCAGTTGCCCAGCAGCATTACCCGTACACAATCTACCTGGAGTATTTCACAGATCTACCGGAACGATGGTAACCTGTATGAATTCTACATGCCAAAGTGGTTGGGGGTAAACCAGCAAACAGGTGCACCACAGTGGGAGAAAGTGAACTATGATGCTGCCGGTAAGGTGACTTCCCGCGAAGCAACTTCCGATTATGCCAGCGCTACTTATCAGGAAGTAGGTTCTGCACTGCCTAAGTTTCAGGGGGGGCTGTCATCTACCTGGAAATACAAAGGCATCAGCCTGAGCGTGAATACCTATTTCATAACTGGCAATAAAGTATTCAGTAACTCCCTGCGCTTTGTGGAAAACGATGGCAATGAGCCTTACTACAACCAGATCGTATTGCCAAAAGGATATAACATCTGGACCAAACCGGGAGATGTAGCGACTGAGCCAAGTCCACAGAATGCGGCTAACTCTACCGAAACTTCTACCCGTTACCTGAAGAATGGTAGCTTCCTTTCTATCCGCAATATCGCACTGGCTTACCAACTGCCTAAATCACTGGTGAATAAGTGGCTGCTGAATGATGTGACAGTATCCCTGACAGCAGATAATGTGTATACGTTTACCAAATTCCTGGGTCAGGATCCTAATACTTCCATCACCTCTACTGCTTATGTGATGCCGGGTGTATCGGATTTCAAATATCCTAACAACCGCCAGTTTTTGTTTAACATCAACATCAGGTTTTAGTTAAAAACAATCAGGCCATGAGAACAAGATTTTTCTTTATCATACTTACCTTACCTGCCTTTCTGGCTAGTTGTCTGAAAGAGGTAAGCCCAAGTGACGCGCTCACTACTGATAATCTGACCAGCACTGTGACTGGTATGAAGAATGCGCTGAACGGGGCATATGCATTGTTCAAAGACCATATGGATTTTGCCGGTGGTTCGGACGATAACAATATGTACCTGCGCCAGTATTTTCAGATGAATGATTTTGCGAGCGATGATATTGTGTGTGGGCAAACGACTACAGATGCCTTCTACTACAGTTTTTCACTGGCACATACACCTACACAGACGAACAGCCGTTTCTTCTGGTATGTGTCTTACAAGATCATCAGTGATGCGAATACAGTGCTGGCAGCAGCAGCTGGAATAGAGAATCCTAGTGATGAGGTGAAGCAGATGATTGGAGAATGTTATTTCCTGCGTGCCTGGGCTACACTTGGTTTAGCACGTTTTTATGCAAAGCCGTATACACAGGATCCTACCGCACCGGGTGTCATTCTCCGTACATCTATCAGTGATCCTTCATCCAAGGCAAGATCGACCGTAGCGGAAACTTATGCACAGATCATTGCTGATGCAGAGCTGGGCGCTAGTCTGATGAACACCTCACGGGGTGTGCAATATGCTTCGAAGGAAGCTGCTTATGCACTCCTGTCCAGGGCATTCCTGTATGAAGATAATACCGACAGTACTACTTACTATTCCAACCTGGTGATCAATTCAGGTCGTTTTAGCCTGGAGACGGCCAGTGGATATCCTTCTATGTTTGCAAACGCTACTTCCAGCACAGAAACTATTTTCTGTATCGCATTCACTACCGTGGATGACTACAAGAAAGCCTCTATTGCCTCTATGATCTACACAGATGGCACCTCCGGCTGGGGAGAAGAATTTGCTACTACTTCCCTGAGAGACACCATGTCAGCATATGCAGGCAGTGATGTACGCTGGAGTTACATCGTTCCATTCAAGGATGCAGACGGAAATGTGTCTAAGAAGAATGGTATTGAGATGTACATGATCTCTAAATTTTCCGGTCAGGGCAATAGCCCGACCCTGAGTTCACCGATCCTGTTCCGGCTGGCAGAGATGTACCTGAACAGGGCAGAGGCGGAGGCAAAAGCTGGCAACACTGCCGGTGCACTGGCCGATGTAAATATGATCCGCAAGAACCGTGGTTTGGAAAATGCACAGTATACTGCTGTTCCCGCAGGTAAAACGATCCTGGATGTAGTGTTGAAAGAGAGACGTATAGAACTGGCCTTTGAAGGGCATCGGGCATTTGATGTATACCGCAATAAACTGGCGCTGAACCGCACCTATTGGGGCTATCACCTGCCGGGACTGAAGGAGTCCGACATCAATCTGTCTGTATTACCGACCAATTATGATAACATGATCATTAACTGGGACAATACCAAAACCATCTATTACATTCCGATAGATGAGATGCAGACAAATACCTTGTGTACACAGAATCCATAATACTTAAAGCCGTAGATCATGCGTTTGAATAAACATATCATGGTAGCCCTGATACTGCTGGTAGTAGCAGGCGCCTGTAAGAAAGATAAAAGCACACCATCTGCCGATTTATTTTATGAAGTGGCGATAGATGGTTACAACGTGACATTTACTAACGAGACAACCGGTGCTACCTCCTATAAATGGGATTTTGGTGATGGTGATACATCTACAGAAGCAAGCCCGGTACACACCTATCCCGGCAAAGGAAAGTATGTACCTACTTTGTACGCATATACCAAAGAAGGAAAGGTAACAGAAGGGTCTACTGTGGTGAATATTGCGAAGACTTCACCTGTAAAACTCGATGATAATTCACTGGCAGACTGGGATACCATCTCTATGTTCGTAGTGACACCCGCTGCATCAGAAACCTACTTTAAGAAAGCGAAGTTTGATTATGACGCGAATTATATCTATTGTTATTTCGAAGTGAAATCTACCAAAGCAGCGAATGATATCTTTGATATCTACATGGATTCTGATAATAATCCTGCTGTGGGGTATGCCACAGGTACCTTCCTGGATGCGGGTATGGATGTGTTGATAGAAGGAACGCTGCTGGCCCCTACAACGGTGCCACCTGCCATGTATAACTATGCAGGTACGAACAATTCATGGGCATGGAACGACTCAGGAGCATCAGAATTTTATACAATAGGTACTACAGTGCAGGATGGTACGACGTTGAAATATGAGATGCGTTTTTCAAGAAATAAAATCAAGAACCTGCCAGCGTCTACAGGATTCAGAATAGGTATACAGGCCTCTAAGAATGACTGGTCTGTTACCTATGGCTCGCTGCCGGGATCTGGTGTCGCCGCTTATCAGGTCACATTTGAATAAGATTTTGCCGTAGCTGGTAAAGGGGGGCAGGGAGGCATTTATTTGCAGGACCTGCCCTTTTTATTTAAAATTAAAGATAAATTCATGAGGGCGATGCGCTTTTTATTTCCTGTTATATTGCTGGCTGTAGCATGTGATAAGACGAGTGGAGGAGACAATAATAGTGTAGGTAAAGACAGTACGACCATTACCTATACTGCGAGTACGGAAGATTTTACAAATCCTGAAAGAGGTTTTTATCGATATTCTGAAACAACTGTTGACAATTTCACGGCATTGGATGCCGCTACCTTAGCTACGTATAAAAACGGTGCCACACCATCGGGAGGTAGCTTTAGTGTGATGAGTACATTGGTGTTCCGGTATTTCATCATGAGTGGGTATACAGGGAAAGCCTTGCCGGCAGCATTTTTAACTAACCTGGCCAAAGACTTTGCTACGGCCCGTGCAGCAGGTGTGAAATTAATTCCAAGGTTTACTTATACTATTAGTGTCACAGCTGGGAGTTGTCCCGAAAGCTGGATCTGTACACCGTATGGCGATGCGCCAAAGAGTATGATACTGAGTCATATTGCCCAGTTAAAGCCGGTATTGCAGGCCAATGCAGATGTGATTGCTACTGTGCAGTTAGGTTTCATAGGTGTATGGGGTGAGAACTTTTACACAGATTATTTTGGCGATGCCTCTTCCAATGGACAGCAGCAATTGCTGGATAAAAACTGGCAGGATAGATCTGAGGTGTTGAAAGCGATGCTCGATGCATTGCCGGCAGATAGAATGGTGCAGATCCGTTTACCACAGCTGAAGCAGAAGTTTGTATATGGTGTAAGTGCACTGCCTGCATCCAGTGCCATGACGGCAGACGAAGCAGCAACGGGTACAGACAAGGCAAGGATAGGGTATCACAATGACTGTTTTCTATCCGGTGCCAACGATTATGGCACCTTTGCAGACTATGGCAGTTCATCGGCTACGCCGGTAGCGGCAACGACTGCTATGCGGAATTTTGTATCCATGGATAGTAAGTATGTGGTAGTAGGAGGGGAGACCTGTAGTGATGAATATAGTCCGCAGAATGATTGTGAACCTTCCGGCCATGCAGAGCAGGAGTTCAGTACGATGCACTATAGTTTTCTGAATGCGGATTACAATGCAGATGTAAACAATGACTGGCAATCGGGTGGATGCCTGGATAATATCAAGCGTAAACTAGGATATAGACTGGTACTGAAAGATGCAACTTTCCCTGCTAAGCTGGGTACTACAGATTCGCTGACAGCTACCATCCATTTACAAAATGTGGGGTATGCAGCGCCATATAATCCACGGCCTGTACAATTACTTTTGCGCAACACGGAGAGCAAGAAAATAGATACATTGGTATTCACCACGGAGGTGCGTAAATGGCTGCCGGGGGATGTCACTGTAAGACAATCTTTCAAACTGCCTGCAGGTATTGTAGCGGGTACTTATGAAGTGTTGCTGAACTTACCAGATGGGTACAACACGTTGCGTAATATGCCAGCGTATAGCATCCGGTTGGCAAATAATAATGTATGGGAATCAACTACAGGGTACAACAATCTGAATCATAAGATCACAATCCAATAATATGGAAAAATCTACCGGACGTTTATTATCACTGGATGTAATGCGTGGTATTATCATGATTCTGCTGGCAGGAGAGAGCTGCCGGGTGTATGATAGTCTGCATGAGGTGTGGCCCAATGCCTTCATAGCGCAATTCTTTCATCATCCCTGGCATGGGTTGCATTTCTGGGACCTGGTACAACCTGCGTTTATGTTTATGGCAGGAACTGCCATGTATATTTCTTATGAAAGCAAGTTGCGAAAAGGCGTGAGCTGGGGACAGAACTTCAGGCATATCTTAATCAGGAGTTTAAAGCTCTTCATTTGTGGGGTAGGATTGCATTGTATCTATGCAGGGAAACCGGTGTGGGAGTTATGGAATGTATTGACGCAACTGGCATTTACGAGCATCATTGCTTACCTGTTTATCCGCAATTCATTGACGGTACAGATCATCGTAGGTGTACTGTTAATCATTCTCAATGATGTATTGTATAGAACGATCCTGGTGCCGGGTTTTGAGCAACCTTTTGTAGAATACCACAACTTTGGTGCTTACATGGATACGTTATTGATGGGTAAGATCAATAGAGATGGCTGGGTAGCGATTAATATCATTCCTACGGCAGCGCATACATTGTGGGGTGTGGCGGCAGGGAAGTTGCTGACTACTTCCCGCACGGGTGAGCAAAAGACTATAACGCTGCTGGTGGCTGGTTTGGTAGCTTTAATACTGGGTTTTGCTGCCGACTGGTTTGAACTGTCTCCGATTATAAAAAGAATTGCCACTGCCGGATTTGTATTGGCATCAGCAGGCTGGGTGTTACTAATCCTGGCATTTCTGTATTGGTGGATAGATATTCAAAAGCATAGCAGCTATACCTGGGTAGCGGTTGTAGTAGGTATGAATGCGATCTTTATTTACCTGTTCTTTGAAACGGTAGGGGCGCAGTGGCTGAATGGGGTAGTAGGGATCTTTGTGCCGGTTAATGTATTGGCGGCGTTTGTGACGTGGGGGCTGGAATGGGGATTATGTTATTGGCTGTATAAGAAGAATATTTTCTTTAAGTTATAAATGCTATACTTTCATTTCATGCAGGCTGGTTGAAGGTACCGTCCAAAAAAAGAGCAGTTGCCGTAGGTAACTGCTCTTTTTTTTATAAATATCTCTCTTTCAGGATCTGCATATGATGCAATTCATGCCCTGCCATTATATATAAAATTGTCCTCACTGAGATCGGGTTACCTGAAGAAGTCCCTTTGATAGCCCCTTGTTCTTCTGTCAGGTTACGCACCAGGTAATAATTGGCTGTTCTCACTATTTTCAATTCTTCAGCCAGGTCCTGAATTGTCCTGGAATTAGCATCCGACATCGCCACATAACCATCCTGCTCAAATCCGGGTAACCCTTGTTTTTCACCCCTGATAAAAGCCAGCAGGCGATACGCAAAGATCCTTTCCGTATCAATAATATGTCCCAGCACTTCCTTTACAGTCCACTTGCCCGGTGCATAAGCATAGGCGCCCTTCTCCTCCGGGATGGCGGTATAAAAGTTATATCCCTTATCAATTAATTCCAGCAATAACTGCTGTACAGGGGCATCTCCCACCTGTCTGATATAATTCATCTGGTAATCAACGAACTCTCCTGGTTGTGGTTTTGTGGTAATCATGGCGGTAATTTTAATGACAATATAGTTTAGGCCTTCAAATTATTTTTTATATTTTTATAAATAATATCTCAATACCGCAAAAAAATGGGGACAATCGGCCTTACTTGTTTGTTAATTATCATAATTAATATTATCGTCTCGTTCAAAGGTTTCAGGGATGCGACTTTCTTTAGCCGTTACGCATTCGATGTAGATGGCATTTTACTTTACAAACAGTACGACCGTTTGATCAGTGCGGGTTTTCTGCATGCTAATAAAATGCACCTGTTTCTAAACATGCTGGCCTTATTTTTCTTCAGCACCAGTTTAGATTTTGTACTCAGTAACCAGGCTTACCTCACGGTATTCTTTGCCAGCCTGGTAGGGGGAAGTTTGCTAAGCCTTTTTCTGCATCGTCATCATGGTGATTATACAGCTATTGGGGCTTCCGGTGCGGTGAGTGGTCTCATTTTCGCAGCCATCGCGCTGGAACCGGGTATACATATCGGATTATTATTCCTCCCTTTCCGGGTGCCTGGTTGGCTGTTTGGTATTGGGTATGTGTTGTACTCCATATATGGAATTCGTTCTAACCGTGATAACATCGGGCACGATGCCCACCTGGGCGGCGCAATGGTTGGCATGGTGACAGCCCTCCTGTTTCAACCGCTGGCATTGGTTTACAACTATATCACCATTCTGTTGATACTGGTTCCGGGCATCTTCTTTATTTATATGGTGATCAGGCATCCGCACATACTGCTGGTAGATAACCTGTATTTCAGAAGACACCACCGGGGAGACCTGACATTGGATGATAGATACAATTCTGCCCGTGTGATCCGGGAGCAGGAAATAGACGGACTGCTGGAAAAAATCCATAAAAACGGGCTCCGCAGTCTTACGAAAAAAGAAAGAAAAACACTGGAGGACAATTCGAAATTATAATGAAGAAACTACTGAAGATCATATTATACATTATTCTTACACCTATCCTGCTCGTGGGCCTTTATCTGCTCTCAGCGTATGGTCTTTCGCGGATTACGGTAGCTGCAACACCTTCGGAAAATGACAATATTCCCCTGTATATCTTAACAAATGGTGTGCATACAGACCTGGTGATGCCTGTCCGAACTTCCCAGATCGACTGGAGCCAGCGCATATTATTCGCTAATACCA
>Ga0182005_1001113_pt1 | contig 11231 bp, 9 predicted proteins | sample Sormic07211103_1_FD_123021 | JGI IMG/M metagenome (GOLD analysis project Ga0182005, IMG submission 123021) | Rhizosphere microbial communities from Sorghum bicolor, Mead, Nebraska, USA - 072115-103_1 MetaG | ecosystem: Host-associated > Plants > Roots > Rhizosphere | place: USA: Nebraska...
AATCCTCCAATTCGCCCAACTAGCAATCAAGTTAAATTACCTTTACGTTAACGTCAATTTTTGATCCCTTTTACCTGGCCGCTGTCACGCTGTGGCTTTCAAAATCGGCTGATGCCGCTCTATAAGTTCCACTTGAGAACTTCGAGATAGCAGAAGGGTGATCAAGATGGATCTTCGTATCGACGGGAAACGCGCGCTGGTGCTCGCCTCTTCCAAGGGGCTGGGGCATGGCATCGCCGTTGCGCTGGCGCGCGAGGGAGTAAACGTCCTGCTTTGCGGCCGCAACGGCGAGAGGCTTGACAATAATTGCAAGGCCATCAACGCCGAGGGGAAAGGCCGGGCCGACTGGATCTGGGCCGATCTCAACGACGAGAATTTCATCGAGATCATCGGCAAGGCCGTTACCGAGAAACTCGGCGGCATCGATATTCTCGTCAACAATACCGGCGGCCCGACGCCGGGAACGACTGAGGATATGACCGCCGAGCGATTGGAGACCTATTTCATCTCCATGGTGGCGCGGATCATCACCCTGACCAATGCATTGTTGCCTGGCATGAAGGCGCAAGGATGGGGACGCATCCTCACCGTCGCCTCCTCCGGCGTCATCGAGCCGATCCCCAATCTGGCGCTCTCCAATACGCTGCGCCCGGCGCTCGCCGGCTGGAGCAAGACCTTGGCGAGCGAAGTGGCGGCACAAGGGATCACGGTGAACATGCTCCTGCCGGGCAGCATCGCCACTGATCGACTGGCCGAGCTCGACGCCGCAACGGCCAGGCGCGGCGGCAAGAGCCTCGAAGAGGTCAGCACCGAGCGTCAGCACCGCATTCCCGCCGGCCGCTATGGCCGCGTCGAGGAATTCGCGGCAACGGCCGCTTTTCTCTGCAGCGAACCCGCAAGCTACGTGACCGGGACGATGGTACGCTGCGATGGAGGCGCTGCGCGATCCCTCTAGAGCGGTTGCGCATTTCACGGAATCGCTTAACCGCTCTGGCTTATTGTTTTTGCGCAATTCCGGACGGAAAACCGCTACGCACTTTTCCTGAAATTGCTCTAAAGTCGTCATCGGCAAATCGAAAACAGGCCTTTGTAAATGGGGCCTGACAACACAATTACGTGAGCAAAGACGGGCCCGCCATGACGCCTGCGGCCTGTCTTTACGCGATAAGCGCTGTAAAAGCGCATGCAGCCCTCCGTTTATTACATGGCGGCAATCAAAAAATAATCATCTGACTATTTGCTGCGCCGCACAATGCAGAGCAAGTCGAAAGCTTTCCAAGCTTTAATTTTTCGTCATGTCGAACTGTGGTAAATTGCACTGGATGAGCGTTCATAAATTCAGGTTATAGGGACAGAATTACCGAACGTTAGCGGTAACGGCGATGTGATGGATTGCGGCGAAGCCCGTCTTTGTTGTGCGACGCAATAAATACACCTCGATGTCATCGCGCTTTCTGCAACTCGCTTCGACCGGTTCTTCAATATGAAAAAATTTTGGCTTCCCCTCGGCCTTCTAGTCGTCGCTGCCCTTGCAGTCTGGGGCTATCGTGACCGTATTCCTTTTCTTTCCGCATTTGTTGATCAGGCCTCCGCAGAAACCAAGGACGGCAGCAAGACGGCGACAGGTAGCCACAAGCGCGCGGCACTGTCTTCGGTCGTCAAGACCGTTGCGGTAACAAAAACACTCCTTCCAAATGACGTCACCGCTACCGGCTCGGCCGTTGCGCAGAATGCGACGACGATTGCCGCGCAGGAATCCGGCATCATCACATCGATCGAAGCCAAGGACGGCGTGATGGTCAAGGCTGGCGATCTGATCGCAAAGCTCGACGCACGGACTGCACAAGCCGCCGTCGACAAGGATCAAGCGACCATAGCCAAGGATCAGGCGACGCTTGTGGCGGCAGAATCAGCCCTCACCCGAGCCAAGAGCCTGCTTGCCAACGCCGGGACGCAGCAGACGGTCGATCAGGCAGTTGCGGCACGCGATACCGCCGTCGCCGACGTCAACGCTGACAAGGCTCAGCTTGCATCCGACCAGGTGCTGCTGGAAAACACACAAATCCGAGCCCCGTATGATGGGCGTCTTGGCAATGTCGTCCCGAGCCCAGGTGCTTATGTCACTCCCGGTACGGCGATCGTGTCCATCACCCAATACGATCCGATCTACGTACAATTCCATCTGCAGGAAAATCATCTGCGGGAATTGGAGGAAGCTTTGAAGGCTGGCACCGTGCCGGTCAGCACTGTTCCGCGTTCGGATAAGGGCAAGTCTCGCCAGGGCGAAATCAGCTTCTTCGATAATTCGGTCGATGCCGCTTCCGGCACCATCCTTGCCAAGGCAAAGTTCGCCAATGCCAATGGTGCTATCTGGCCTGGCCGATCGGTCAACATCATCGTCCACCTTACCGACACTCAGCCTGTGATCGTCGCTCCGACGGTTGCCATCAGCCCAGGCGCTGACGGTTTCTTCGCCTTTGTCGTCAAGGACGGCAAGGTTCATATGACGCCGGTCACCGTACAGCGCGAGAACGGGGGCTTTACCGCTGTCGCCAAAGGTCTTTCGGAAGGAGATCACGTCGTCGTCGAGGGACAGGTACAGCTGACCGATGGTCAGACCGTCGTCGAACAGTTCAACGACGGAAAGACACAGAACCTTGCCGCAGCCGATGATCAGTCGGGCCGGAAGAGCGAAACGATTACGGTTGGAGCACAGCAATGATCCCCAATTTCTGTATCCAACGGCCGGTGGCGACCACGCTTCTGGCGCTGGGTGTAGTCATGGCCGGTTTGGCCGGCTATCAGCTCGTGCCGGTCGCGGCTTTGCCCCAGGTCGACTTTCCGACGATCAACGTCTCGGCACAGTTGACCGGCGCCTCGCCGCAGACCATGGCGACATCGGTTTCCACTCCGCTGATCAAGCAGTTCGAAACCATCCCCGGCATCAGTGAAATCTCGGCCACGAACTCGCTCGGCAATACGAGCATCGTACTTCAGTTCGATCTCAATCGCAGTATCGATGCCGCCGCCGCCGACGTTCAGGCGGCAATTTCGAATGCAACGCGCCAGCTGCCCAACAACCTGACGACACCGCCGGGCTATCGCAAGACCAATCCGGCCGATGCGCCGGTCATGCTTCTTGCCGTGCAGAGCGATACAATGCCGCGCAGCAAGCTCGACGAAATTGCCGAAGACATCATCTCCCCTTCGCTGTCGACGCTCCCCGGCGTTGCCGAAGTGACCGTTTTCGGCGCGCAGACTTACGCCGTGCGTGTCGAGGTCGATCCGAGCAAGCTGCAGGACCGCGGCATCGGCATCGACACCGTCAACACCGCGCTCGTCAACGCCAACAACCAGGTTCCGGTCGGCACTCTGCAGAACAACGCACAGAGCATGACCATCAACGCCAACACGCAGCTTACCGATGCTCAGCAGTTCAAGTCGCTGGTCATTGCCAATCCCAATGGCGCGGCGATCCACCTCAGCGATGTCGCCGACGTCCAGGACAGTGTGCAAAATACCAATACCGGCTCATGGTATGATGGCAAACGGGCCATCATTCTTGCGATCCAGCGTCAGCCGGATGCCAACACCGTCGACGTCGTCGATGCAATCAACGCAAAACTGCCGCAGCTTCATGCGGAAATTCCCGGTTCGGTCACGACGAGCGTCATGAACGACTCGGCGCAACCGATCCGTGACGCCATCTCCGACGTGAAGTTCACGCTGTTGCTGACGATCGGCCTTGTCGTTCTGGTCATCTATCTCTTCACCGGCCATGTGACGGCAACGATCATTCCCGGCCTTGCCGTGCCGCTGTCGCTGATTTCGACCTTTGGCATGATGTATGTGTTGGGCTACAGCGTCGACAACATCTCACTGCTAGGATTGACACTCGCGGTCGGCCTTGTGGTGGATGACGCAATCGTCATGCTGGAAAACATATTGCGACATGTCGAGGAAGGCATGCCGGTATTGCAGGCGGCGATCAAGGGTTCGGCGGAAGTCAGCTACACGATCATCTCGATGTCGATATCGCTGATCGCCGTATTCATCCCGATTCTTCTGATGGGTGGCGTCGTTGGGCGCATCTTCAACGAATTCGGCATGGTGGTCGCCATCGCCATCGTCTCTTCGGCGATCGTTTCGCTGACAGTTACACCGATGCTCAGCTCCCGCCTCTCCAGCGGCCATGGCCAGCCACCGCTGCCGGTTCGTCTCTTCAACAAGGGCTTCGACTGGACGCAGCGCGGCTACGACAGAGGCGTATCCTGGTGTCTGCGCCATCGCGCGACCGTGCTTGTGTGCTTCTTTGGTTCCATCGGCTTTTCCGCCTATCTGTTCATGGTGCTGCCGGCGAGCTTCTTCCCCACGGAAGACATCGGCCGCCTGCAGATCTCCACCCAGGCTCGACAGGATATATCCTATTCGGCCATGCGCGACCTGCAAAACCAGGCCGCAGCCCTCGTCAAAAAGAACCCCGCCGTCGACCACGTGATGTCGATCGTCGGCGGCAGTGCGCGCCAGCCGCTGAACAACGGTACGATGTATGTCCAGCTGAAGCCGAAGGATCAGCGCGAGCCGCTGGACCAGACGCTGCGTGAAATACGCACCACCATCGGCACGATCGCCGGTATCAAGGCCTACATCACACCGCAACAAAGCCTGCGCTTCGGCGGCCGCCAGACCGCCAGCCAATACCAGCTGGTGATTCAGGCGTTGAGCGCCGACAAGACCGACCTCTGGTCCAACAAGATCGCAGATCAGATGCGCCGCGATCCGCGCTTCACCGATGTCGCCTCGGATGAGCAGAACAATGCGCTGCAGGCCAATATCGTCGTCGACACCGAAAAGGCGGCCAACTACGGCATCAACAACAATGTGCTGCGCACCACGCTGGAGGAAGCGTTCGGCAATTATAACGCCGCGCAGATCCAGACCACCGGCGACAGCTATGACGTTATCGTCGAATTCGACACCAGCAAACCCTGGGACGACCAGAAGCTGCAGGAAATCCGGGTCGCCTCCGCAAGCGGCGCCCTGGTTCCGCTGTCGAACTTCGCCCATGTCGAGCGCACCACCGGCCCGGTCACCATCAACCAGACCGGCCAGCTCGTGTCGACCACCGTGTCCTTCAACCTGCCTGCGGGCGAAGCCCTCGGTGACGCCACGGCACAGATCGATCAGATCAAGAAGGATCTCAACATGCCGGCGGACGTCTTCACGTCCTATGGCGGCACCGCCCAGATCTTCCAGCAGTCGCAGGGCAGCACGCCTTATCTCATCCTTGCCGCCGTGCTGACGATCTATGTGGTCCTCGGCGTGCTCTACGAGAGCTTCATCCATCCGCTGACCATTCTGTCCGGCTTGCCGGCCGCCGCCCTCGGCGCGCTGCTTTCCCTCAAGCTCTTCGGTTTCGACCTGTCGATCATCGCCCTCATCGGCTTGCTGATGCTGATCGGTATCGTCAAGAAGAACGCGATCATGATGATCGACGTGGCGCTGGAAACGCTGCGATCGGGCAGTGGCGTATCTGCGGCGGAGGCGATCCATGAAGCCTGCGTTCGCCGTTTCCGGCCGATCATGATGACGACCTTCTGCGCCCTGCTTGGTGCCCTGCCGATTGCCGTCGGCGGCGGCGCGAGCTCGGAACTGCGTCAGCCGCTCGGTGTCGCGGTCGTTGGCGGTCTGGTCGTCTCGCAGATCCTGACGCTGTTCATCACGCCGGTGATCTTCCTTGAGATGAACCGCCTGAGCGACTTTCTGGCTCGCCTCGGCAAACGCAAGGACACGGACCAGCATCCGAAAGACAGACCGACGGCTATCGCCGCCGAATGAGATCAACGGGCGCCGAGAGGCGCCTGCTTCGCTTGGCATGCCCGGAATTGCCGATGGCTTCGCGCAAGGCGGGAATGTCACCGGCCGCGTCTTTGGACAGGCCAAATAAAACCCATCGCCAAGTCTTGCACTTGCTACCCAGCCATGTCATGACGCGCCCTCTTTGCGATAGTGGCGCGTCTCGCGCCTCACAGGGGCTCTGTCCCAATCCTGAAAATTTCGACGGAAAGGAGTGCGGGCATGGCTCGGGCGCTTGGTTTCGACTTCGGCACGACGAATACGGTTCTGGCGATGGCCGATGGGCCCGACACCCGATCGGTCGCCTTCAACAGCGCAACAGGCACGTCCGACAGCATGCGCACGGCGCTCTCCTTCATGAAGGACCCGGCGCTGGGCGCTGCGGCACTGAAGGTCGAGGCCGGACATGCGGCGATTCGGCAGTTCATCGACAATCCCGGTGACTGTCGCTTTCTGCAGTCGATCAAGACTTTTGCGGCAAGCGCGCTTTTCCAGGGCACGCTCATCTACGCCAAACGCCATCGTTTCGAAGATCTGATGGAGATTTTCGTGCGGCGCCTGCGCGCCTATGCGGAAGATGGCTGGCCCACCGAAGTCTCACGGATCGTTACAGGCCGGCCGGTGCATTTTGCCGGCGCCAATCCCGACCCCGCACTCGCCACGGAACGCTACAACGCGGCCCTGTCCCGCATCGGCTTCCCGGAAATCCACTACGTCTACGAGCCGGTGGCGGCCGCCTTCTACTTCGCCCAGCATCTGAAGAAGGATGCGACCGTGTTGGTAGCCGACTTCGGCGGCGGCACGACGGACTATTCGCTCATCCGCTTCGAGACCCATGCCGGCAAGCTCACCGCCACCCCGATGGGCCATTCCGGCGTCGGCATTGCCGGCGATCATTTCGACTTCCGGATGATCGACAACATCGTCTCGCCGGCAATCGGCAAGGGCAGCTTCTTCAGGAGCTTCGACAAGCTGCTGGAAATGCCCACCTCCTATTATGCCAACTTCGGCCGCTGGAACCAGCTCTCCATCTTCAAGACCTCGCGCGAATATGCCGACCTGAAAACGCTGGTTCGCAGCAGCCTGGAGCCGGAAAAGCTGGAGACCTTCATCGAACTCGTCGAGCATGACGAAGGCTATCCGCTCTATCAGGCCGTGTCGGCAACGAAGATGGCCCTTTCGGCTGATGAAGAGGCGGAGTTCAACTTCCCACCCCTCGGCAAGGCCGGCCGCACGCGTGTCCGCCGGGCGGACTTCGAAAAGTGGATCGCAGACGACCTTGCCCGTATCGAAGGCGCGCTGGACGATGTGCTGACGACCACGAGGACGTCACCCGACGCGATCGACAAGGTATTCCTGACGGGCGGCACGTCCTTCGTGCCGGCTGTGCGGCGCATCTTCACGGAACGCTTCGGTCAGGAGCGCATCGAGACGGGCGGCGAGCTGCTCTCGATCGCCCATGGCCTTGCGCTGATCGGCGAGCGCGAGGACATCGCCCAGTGGACGGCGTGATAGAGCACGCTGCCCTGCTCTTTCGTTCCTGTGCCGCATTGGCTACAGTTCGTCCATGATCTCCGCCAGCGACCTAACACCGGCCGAACTTGCCGCTCTCCTGCATTTTCATGCGGATGCCGGGGTCGACTGGCTGCTGGAAGAGCAGCCGGTCGACCGATTTGCCGAATTCGAAGCCATGCGGGCCGCACGACTGGGGGCAAGGGCGGTGCCGCCGCGTGACGAAGCGCCGCCGCCTGCGGCGAAAGCGCAGCCGGATCGTCGTCAGAGCGCGAAGCCAGTTGCCGTACCGCCCCCCACCTCGCCGCGCAATGCGCCCGCGATCCCCGACGAACAGGTTATGGAGCAGGCCCGATTCGCGGCTGAAAGCGCGCGGTCGCTTGCCGAGCTGAAGACTGCAATCGAGGCCTTCAACGGCTGCAATCTGAAAAACAGCGCCCGCTCGACGATCTTTGCGAGCGGCACGGCCGAAAGCCGGATCATGGTGATCGGCCCGATGCCGAGTGCCGACGACGATCGGGAAGGCGTGCCCTTTGCCGGCCGCGCCGGATTGTTGCTGGACAAGATGCTGGCCGCCATCGGCCTTCGGCGCGACGATATCCTGCTTACCAACGTCATTCCGTGGCGGCCGCCGGGCAACCGCACTCCCTCGGCACCGGAAATCGAGATATGCCGTCCGTTCATAGAGCGGCAGATAGCGCTCACGGAACCGAAAGCATTGCTGCTGCTCGGCAATTTCACCGCGCGTCATTTCTTCGACAGCGGCGAGACCATCCACGGACTGCGCGGACAATGGCGGGAAATCAGCATTCTCGGCCGAACGATCCCGGCAATCGCCAGCCTTCATCCGCAGGAATTGCTCACCGCGCCGATCAATAAGCGGCTGGCATGGAATGATCTGCTCGCTTTCAAGAATCGTCTCGACGCCGAAATATTAGGCTGATTTTCGCCACAGTTAACAAAAAATGACACTAGCCATGCATTTGTAGCATGGCAGTCTTTCGCGGCTGTGCATTGCGAAATGTATGTTGCACTGCAATATATAGCTGTGTCTTGGGAGGAATCTCAAAAGGAACCAAGGCCATGAGTTCACGTTTTCGTCCTATTCACTGCGGGTTGTACACCCTGCGTCGCGCTCTCGAGCCCGTGCGCGCTACAAACGGACATCGCAATCTCGGCGTCGCTGCCAACGAGCAGATGACAGCCCGAGGCACCGGAATCTCGGCTCGCGTCAGCCGTCCGACCGCCATCTTCGCCGATTTCCGCGCCTGCTGAACAAGCGTGGCCGCGGGTTGCGGCATAGCCTCGCCTTTGATTTTCAGGAATTACAGCATGTCTTCGGGTTTGCGTTCGCTCATCACCCTCTTTGATTCGGTCGGCCATATCGGCTCCGCGGTGCGCGCTGCCGAGGAATTCGAGCGCGCTCGCAATCTTGGCAGGGACGAATGCAAAGACTCAAGCCCCGCATGGGCAGCAGTGGCCAGCATTCCTCTATGAGGCCTCATGGGCGGGATCAATGATCCGGCCCATCGTTTAGACTATCCAAAAGAAGATCTCATGAAGCACCGCCGGGTATCGACGCCCGGCTGCGTATCGACGCCGTTATTGTTTCGGATCGGGGTGCCCTGCGGCAGACTGCGCCCAGGCGAAAGCCTCGTCTATCGCCGCAAGCTTCACAGCCTGCCATCCGCAATACTGATCCAGAAAATCGCGCGATATCCACATACGCGTCTTCTTGGGTTCATCATACCAGCCTATGTCGCCACGATCGGCGGATTTGCGCAAAAGGCGTTGCAGATGGGTCCGGGATATCATGAAGTGAGCCGCCAGTGCGCGCGCGTCGACGCGCCCGATATCGATGTGGCTTTCCATCTCCGCGCTCAGATCCATTTTCGCCATGATGTGGTCGACGACAAGACCACCGGCCTCGGTCCATAAAAACAAGCCAACGCCTTCCGGCGGCTCGCGCCAGACTTCCGCCTCCAGGCAGTGACGCGCCATGCGCGGTTGTGCCAGATCCATCAGCGCCGGAGAGGTGGCAAGTGCGACCGCACGCACGCCATCGTCGAGCAGATCGAGCGCCGCCAGATTGGACAGATACCAGCCAAACATCGCCGTGTGACTGATCTCGGTCGGCACATAGCGCCGGGGGCGTCGAACATGGCCGGGGGCCGGCACGAGGAAGCGATAGGTGAGCAGTTCCTCGATAAAGCTCAGCACCGTGTTGCGGCTGGCGACCCGATGACGCGTGATAAGATCGCGAAGGCTGACGACGGTCAGACCGGAGCCAGGTACCGCCGGATCGTATTCGAAATGAAGCGCATAGGCCGTCTGGGTCAAAAGCCAGCGCTGATGCGAGGCAAGCATTCGCGCAATCCGCGGGCCATGATCGTAGCGGTTCCGCAACGATTCCGCGAGGAAGCGCAACGATGATATGAATTTGGGATGGCGAGCAAGTTGCTCAATGGAAAAGCTCAATCGGGCCTCCTTGGGGTGCCCTTCTCAACTGCCGATAATACAGGATGTTTTATTTTTGTGAACGAGTTCACCGGAATCGATCATAATTCCGAAAGCCTATAGCATGCTATAGTTGTGTAGACGCACTCATACCGTAAGAGATTAAACAAATAATTTACTTTAAATAACTCTTCTCTGTCTGCGCACGCTGTTTTCGATGACAGCAAGGCAATGACGGCCCGTCTGAACGATGTGACCGCAATCGCTGCAAAGGCAGCAAAAACAGCCGGAGAATGATTACGCAGCGGCCGGATACACATCCAAGAGTGGCATTCAACCTGAAACGGAAGCTGCCCGTCGATCGAATACTTGCTGTGCCATAACAAAACATAACGATGTAATGATATGACTTTAACTTTGGTTCAGATTTCGATGTAATGATGCGGCGACTTCCAGTCCGAGGTAAGGCTTCGGATTGCGCCCGCCATAGCATAAGCCTTGATCAGGATGGACCATGCGAACAGACACCGGCCAGATTGTCTATCTGGCAGAATATCGTCCCACCGACTTCGTTCTGGAACGCGTGGATCTCACTTTCGATCTGCATCCGACCGAGACCAAGGTCGAAGCGCGGCTGATCTTTCACCGGCGGGAAGGCACCGATCCGAAAGCCCCGCTCGTGCTCGACGGCGATGAGCTGGTTCTTTCCGGGTTGCTGCTCGATCAGGACGAAGTTCCGGCCGGACAATATGAAGCTTCGCCGGACAGCCTGACCATTCGCGACCTGCCGGAAAGCACGCCCTTCGAGCTCACCATCACGACGGTGATCAATCCGGAGGCCAATACACAGTTGATGGGCCTCTATCGCACCGGCGGCGTCTATTGCACGCAGTGCGAGGCCGAAGGGTTCCGCCGCATCACCTATTTCCCCGACCGACCGGATGTTCTCGCTCCCTATACGGTCAATATCATCGCCGACAGGCAAGCAAACCCGCTGCTGCTGTCGAACGGCAATTTCCTCGGCGGCGCCGGCTACGGCGAAGGCAAGCACTTCGCCGCCTGGTTCGATCCGCATCCGAAGCCGAGCTATCTGTTTGCGCTCGTGGCGGGCGATCTTGGCGTCGTTGAGGACACGTTCACGACCATGTCCGGCCGCGAGGTGGCGCTGAAGATCTATGTCGAGCACGGCAAAGAGCCGCGTGCGGCTTACGCCATGGATGCGCTGAAGCGCTCCATGACATGGGATGAGGAACGGTTCGGACGCGAGTATGACCTCGACATCTTCATGATCGTCGCCGTTTCGGACTTCAACATGGGGGCGATGGAAAACAAGGGCCTCAATGTCTTCAACGACAAATACGTACTGGCCGATCCGGAAACCGCAACCGATGCCGACTACGCCAATA
>Ga0182005_1001114_pt1 | contig 11216 bp, 13 predicted proteins | sample Sormic07211103_1_FD_123021 | JGI IMG/M metagenome (GOLD analysis project Ga0182005, IMG submission 123021) | Rhizosphere microbial communities from Sorghum bicolor, Mead, Nebraska, USA - 072115-103_1 MetaG | ecosystem: Host-associated > Plants > Roots > Rhizosphere | place: USA: Nebraska...
GGATGGCGTAGCCGACCGACTGCCAGTGAATATCCGACCGGTGTCGACGCGGCGCCAGCGAGCGACGCGGCCGGCACGACGAAGCGATATTCCGAACCATCGAGCTCGGCGACGGTGACTTCGAGATCCGTCCGGGCATTCAGAATCGGCAGTCCGGTCAGCGTAAACGGGCCGGCCGGTACCTGGGTCGCATGGATCACACCGCCGCCCTGACGAACGATCACGCGCGCGTCGGATTGTGCGACGCCTTCGACGGTCGGCCCGCCCCCCGAACCGGTCAGCGTGGCCTCAGGCGTGATCTGGGCGCCGGATATCGGCGCACCCGTGAACAGCGGACTGGCGATGTTGATCTGACCCGCCTGAATGGTCGAGCGTCGTTCCGGAAGCGTCCATTGCGCATAAGCGTACAAGTGCTCGAAGCGGCTCCTGCCGTCCGCCGAAACGTACATCTGCCGGCTGCGGACGATCCAGTCGTCGGCATTGAATCCGGCTTCGGTCGTAGCGTAAACGTGCCGGCTGGTCCGGCTGCCGATATGGGATGTCATGCCCATCACGTCGTAGTTGATCACACCGCCCACGCCGCCGGCGGCCGCGGCCGTCGCCGCTGCGGATGGCGCGCGTAATGCGGCCGTCGGTACGATCAGCGCAATCTCGTTTCGATTCGGCGCAAGCACGACACGCGTCTGCGGCCACTCTTTCACGAACGCCACGCATGCCGGTCCGTCCGCCGATGCGACCACGTCGCCGCGAACATCGAGCGACGCGTGCTTGAGGAGCACCGGCGTCCAGCACAGCTCGCCGTTGGCATCGATCGTCACGTCGACGGGACCGGCCTTCCTGCCGTTCACGATCAGCATGACGCGTTGCTTGCCCGGACGAAAGCGCGGCGCGACGCTTAGATATTCGGCTATGTGCGGATCGATTCCGCGCGAACGCAGCAACCGCGCGTCAAATGACGGTCCGCTTCGCGGCATCGGAGCGGGCGCGGCTTCGTCTGCACCGGCGCAGTTCGGAGCGAAGCCGAAACCGGCTGCCGACAGGACGGCGATCCACGTCAATCGACTGCGAACCGAGCCGCGATCGCGGCTGCTCTTGCGCGGCCGCGCGACGGGCGCAACAGAAGCGCAATTCAAGGACGCGCGGTGACCAGCGGCGCGTCGTAGCGGTCGACGGCGATGCCGTATACCGTCGCAGGAAACAGCGTGACGGACTGGATAGTGGGCGTGGCGCCGGTCAGCGACAGGGTTTCGCCGGGCAGAATGTACGGACGCGGGAGCTCGAGCATTTGCGCCGACGGATTAAGCCTTACGTTCTGTGCGAGTCGCACGACGTACCCACTGTCGTTCATCACGCGCAGCGTGTCGCCGTGCTGCGTCCATTTCAGAAGCGTCCACGGCTTGCGATGCTTGGCGAGCCCCTTAGGATGAATGATCAGCGGCAGATTATGGCGCACGGTCACGGTGATCTTCGCGCTTCCGGCCCCCTGCTGCGGGATGCCTTCGAGCAGCACACGTTTCAGGCGCTGTGTCGTCACGGGCGTCTGAGCGACGCTGACGAAGCGCACCAACTGCGTGTCGCCGCCTTCGACGCGGGCGACGGGCGGAGTCAACACGACCAGCGACTCGGGGTCTTCCGGAATGTCTTCGATCGACGCATGCAGCAACGCCGGCCTGCTTTCCGTATTTTTGACATTGAGCGTGGTTTCTCCTTCGGTTTCGTCGAGCACGACGATCGATGTTTCTGGCTGCATTCCGCTGGCCGCGGCATGGCTGACGAACATGCATGGCGTGAGCAGCATACTGATGGCAAGAGAGGCGACGCATTTCATGCAAGGCTCCTGTGCGGACGGTGTGACGGCGCGCGCTGTGTTGCAATGGCGTTTCCTCCGGTTCGAAGGCCGAGTGCGGAGCGTTGGCGCTTGAGCCGCGGCTCCGCGGTATCGCCGGTTTTCCCGAACGCGCGAATCGACGCGGAGTGGCTTCCGGCGCGGACGTAAACGCCGCGCCGGTGTAACGACAATTACAGGTACTTCAGTTCGAGCGTGGCGGAGCCGTCCAGCGGAACGTCGTCGATAGCGGGAAGCTCGCCGGCGGGCGCAATGACGGTGGACACGCGCAGCGGCCCCGTCACCTGCCGGAACGCCGTGGGACCGATGTTGTTTGCGCTGTCCGAAAATCCGACCCAAGTATCCGGCTGTACCGGCAGCGTGTCGCCCGACAGCCAGGTTTCCCCGTTATCGATGCTTTGCTGATATGACTCGATGGTCGCCCCGTCACCGGTGAAACTGCGGGGATTGAACTGAAGGCGGTAGCCTCCGATCCTGGTGCCGTCGGTTTCGCCGAGCCCGAAGACGGTCGGCCCGGCGCCCCACGCCGTACCGCTGCGGTTGTCCGCAAACGCGATGGCGAACCGCGTCGCGCCGTCGCAGCTGATCGCGAGCGGAACGTGTTGAGCCGGGAGCGCGGTCGGCTCACCGGGGCTCAATGTACTCGACGGGATCTCGCCGTGGTCGACTTCGCCGTTGTTGCCGAGCTGGATTGCACACGCGGCCGGCGTGATGCTGCCTTTGACCGACAGGTCGGCGGACTGAGCGTGAACGGGCGGCGCAGCGCTCAACGCGCCGGCAGCCGCAAGGGCTGAGATGGCTTTTCGCATGGGATGAACTCAACGTATTGGAACGGACGACGCGCACATTCGGCATGACGATGTGCGCGTCGGGGCTCTGACAAGCGCGAATCAAAGGTACTTCAATTCCAGCGTGGCCGAGCCGTCCAACGGCACCGAATCGGCCAACGGCAGCGTTTTCGACGGTGCAATCGACGTCTTGACGCGAATGGCGCCGGCGAGTTGCTCGAGCGATGCCGGTCCCGCGTCCTTGCTGTCGGCGAAGCCGAGCAGGCTTTCCGTACTCGCCGTCGCCGTCACGTGCGACGCCCACGTCTCGCCGTTGTCGCTGCTCGTCTGGATGCTGGCGATCCGGTTGCCGTCGCCGGTGAAGCTTTCGTTCGCGAATTCGACCTGGTAGGCGCCGATCTTGGCGCCGTCGACTTCACCGAGCCCGAACTGGTCGTTCCCCGGCGCATGCGCGGTGCCGGTGCGGTTGTCGGCGAAGCCGAGCGCGAAGCGCGTCGGACCGCTGCAATTGACCGCCAGCGGCACCTCCTTGGTATCGAGTTCGGTCGGGGTCGATTCGGTTAGCCGCCCGAAGAAAATGTTCCCGTGGTCGACTTCGCCGTTGTTGCCGAGCGTCATCGTGCAGGCCGTGGGCCTGATCGTTCCCTTGACCGTCAGGTCGGCCGACTGCGAATGTGCGGGCAGGGCGGCACCGAGGCCGAGTGCCGCGAAAAGGGCGATTTTCTGAGTTGTTTTCTGCACGGAATAACCTCTGTTGAAGGATGGGAAGCGCTGCCTGAACCGCATCGAAGGCGTCTCGGATCCGTGTGCTGCGATACGGGTCAGCGCGGTCTAGTCTATTGAACGCATGGGTGACGATCCATCTGACGAGTCGGATAAATCGGGGCAGACCGCTTGACCGAGTCAGATAGTCGCGCGAAGGATTCCGGCTGGTGCAAAAGGCCGTGGTGCACGACGGCGTTCGTATGGCGGCAGCGGCCCGGCGTGCGTGCCGTCCCCGTCGCGCCGAGAGCAGCGCGAGCGGCATGCGTGTATCGATGAGGATCGGCGCGGGATTGCCGCTTATTTCGACGCGGCTCCGACAGGCGCGACCGTGGCGGCGTCGACCACGCGCGCATCGACGGTCCGGCCGGTACCGGTGTTGCGCACGCGGATCGTGTCGCCGGTGGCGCCATCCTGGAGCGCGGTGCCCGTCGCACTGACCTCGATCGGTCCGGTTTGCGCAACGATGCGCACGGCCTGCCCGCGCTTCACGGTCGTCTGCGCTTTCAGGAAGCGTTTCTGAAGAACCTGCCCCGATTTGAGCGCGCGTCGGCTCACACGTCCGTCGACGGCACCGGGATCGGTCAGCGCATCCGGTGTCGCGAGCCAGTCCCGTTCCGCCAGCACGACGTTCTCCGCGGTCAATGGTCGACCCGCCGGAACCGGCGTGGTCGCCACCAGCACTTTCGCCAGGATCTTGCCCCGCACGAAATAGATCGCCGTGCGGTCTGCACCGGCGCAGCGGACCGAAAAACGCATGCGTGCGATGCGGCGAGTATCGAGCGGCTCGATTGCCGGCTTGTCGCAGTGCACCGGATGCGCCGCCTGCCGCGCGCTCGGCGGCAGCACGGTAACGTCGACGCTGGTGACGTCGACGGGCTGCCGCGCCGCATAGTCCTGCAGCCACGCGCGTGCCGCTGCCGCGACGCGTTCGTCGACAGCCGGCGCGCCGTGCGCACGGACCGCGCCGAGCCAGAGGGCAAGCAATGCAAATCGGAGCGGTGCGAAGCGGCGTGCAGACATGGCCGGCGAAGGTCGTGATCGGTGTGCCGATTATAGAGCGGCGCGTGCGCAACTCGATCCGTATCAAGGATGTGTTCAGATTCGTCGCCGGGGATCCGGACGGTCTTTATCCTCTGGCCTGTCAACTGGATGGGCCGTACGGGACGTCGTGCCCTGTGGTTTCTCTCGGAACAGGATCAATACGCGATGGGATTGAATTTTGAGCGCGACATGGGCGTGCACGCCGCGGCGCTGAAGGTGCGTACCGACCGCACGCGGATTCTTGCGTCGAATCTGGCAAACGACGCGACGCCGGGGTATCAGGCGCGCGATATCGATTTTCGCGCGAGCCTCGAGCGGATGCTGACGGACAATGCATTCAACGCAGCGGCGCATGGCAGCGACGTGCCGAAATACAGGGTGCCGAGCCGGCCGTCGCTCGACGGCAATACGGTCGAACTCGGCGTCGAACAGGCTGCGTTTGCACAGAACGCCGCCGACTTTCAGGCGAGCCTGACGTTTCTGAATATGAAGATCAAGGGTTTGCGGGCCGCGATTACCGGGAATACATGATGAGCTTCAACGACATTTCGCAGATTGCCGGCTCGGCGATGGCCGCGCAGACGGTGCGTCTGGACACGATCGCCAGCAATCTCGCCAATGCCGATACCGCAGGCACCGAAGCGACCGCGTATCGGGCGCGCAAGCCGGTGTTCGCGGCAGTGTACGAAGGGCACGGCGCACGCGTTCAGGTCCTCGACGTGATCGAGCTGGACGATCCGCCGGCCGAGAAGTACGAGCCGGCCAGCCCGCTCGCGGACGAAAACGGGATGGTCTACTACTCGAACGTCAGCGCGGTCGAGGAAATGACCGACATGATGGCGGCGTCGCGCGCGTTTTCGACGAACGCCGAAGTGCTGTCGCGTGTGAAGGCGATGCAGCAGGATCTGCTGCGGCTCGGCGAGGGGTAAGCATGACGGCGATTCAGTATGGAATACGCGGTGCGGGAATGGACGTCGGTGGGCCGGGTGTGCCGCCGCCGGGCGGCGCGCAGCCGAACGACGGGCCGTCGAACCTGTTTACGACGCTGCTGATCGCGCAGATTCGCAATCAGGATCCGCTCGCGCCGATGGACGCGAGTCAGTTCGTCAACCAGTTCGCGCAAATGAGCCAGGTCGAGGCGATGCAGACGCTGGCGAACCTTACTGCGTTGACGGCGGGCATGCAGGAAAGCACGCTCGTCGTCACGCTGGGCGCGCAAGTCGGCGCACAGGTGATGGTGAAGGCCGACGCGATCGATCTCGGCGATACGCCGGCGCGCGGCGGCTTCACGCTGGAATCGTCGACGTCGGACGTGACCGTCAAGCTGACCGCGGCGGACGGCACCGAGCATCGGATTTCACTCGGCGCCCGGGAAGCGGGCGCGCACGAATTCGAGATCGATCCGGCAGAACATGGCCTGGCGCCCGGACGCTATGCGATCTCGGTGTCGGCGGACAACGGCGAGACACCGTCGACGGAGCTGGCGGGTGAACTGCTCAGCGTTCGCGTCGGACAGAACGGACGCGTGATTCTGGCGATCGCCGGCCTCGGTGACGCGGAGACTGCCGACATCACGCGCTTTCTCGGTCGATAGCGCGCGGCCGGTATTGTCAATCCTCTTTTACGGAACTTTCGATACATGAGTTTCAACATCGCTCTTTCGGGCATCAAGGCGATCAACGGGCAGCTCGGCGAGATCAGCCAGAATATCGCGAACGCTGGCACGTACGGCTACAAGGCCGGGCGTGCGAATTTCTCCGCTTTTTATCTGGGCTCCGCGCCGGGCGGTGTCATGGTCGGTTCCACGTCGCAGGCGATGAACGTCGCCGGCTCGCTCGTGTCGACCGGCAGCGGGATGGATGCGGCGCTGCCCGGCAACGGCTTCTTCGTGACGCGCGATGCGAACGGTGCGCTGGTCTATTCGCGCGTCGGCCGCTTCGGCACCGACCAGCACGGCAACGTGATCGACTACATGGGACGCAAGGTGCAAGGTTATGCGGCGGACGGCGGCGGCCAGATCGGCGACCTGGGCATTGCCGGCGGCGGCATCCCGGCGAAAGCGAGCGAGAGCGTCGCGTATGCCGGCAACATGTCCGCGGACTGGGTCGTGCCGTCGAACGGCACGTTCGACAAGGACGATCCGCAGTCGTACAACCGGATGAGCTCGCAGACGGTTCTGGATTCGCTCGGCCGCGAGCACGTCGTCAATCAGTATTTCGTCAAGGGCCCGGACAATCAGGTGACGGTCCATTACACGATGGATGGCGAGGCGGTCGGCGCGCCGGTCGAGATGACGTTCGACGAGCACGGCGCGCTAATCTCGCCGACGGGGAAGGTCGCGCTGGATCTCGGCACGCCGGCCGGTGCAGCGGCGTTGGCGGTGCAGATCGATTACTCGGGCACGACGATGTTCGGCGGGGACGCGACCACGACGCGGCGCAGCGCGGACGGACATAAGTCCGGCACGGTGACGGGCGTGCTGCTGACGGAAGACGGCTCGCTCGAAGTGCAGTACAGCAACGGCGAGAAGACGATCGCCGGGCAATTGGCGGTCGCGACGTTCCAGAATGCCGACGGTCTCGTGTCGGTGTCGGGCACCGGCTGGCACGCGAGCGCCGCCGCCGGCGAAGCGCTGTACGGCGCGGCCGGTGCGGGGCCGATCGACAAGCTCGTGGTCGGCGCGCTCGAGCAGTCGAACGTCGAGCTGACCGAGGAACTGGTGAACCTGATGAGCGCTCAGCAAAACTATCAGGCGAACTCGAAGGTGCTGTCGACCGAGAACGAGATGGTCCGCACGCTGATGCAGACGCTGTAACGCGATGGAAGCATTCATCTATACCGCGATGACGGGCGCCGCGTATGCGCAGCGCGCGCTCGGCGTGCGCGCGAACAATCTCGCGAACGCGCAGACGGCCGGCTTTCGCGCCGATCTCGTGCGCGCCGAAAGTCTGACGCCGGATGGCGTCGGCTACGACTCGCGGCATCTCGCGCATTTGGTATCGACGGACGTCGACGTCGCGCCCGGCCCGATGTCGGAGACCGGCCGGCCGCTCGATGTGGCGATCGCCGGCGCCGGATATCTGACGGTCGAAACCGACGACGGACCGGCATATACGCGCGTGGGCAATCTGTCGATCGACGGGGACGGCGCGCTCACGGTCAACGGGCGTCCAGTACTCGGCGACGGCGGCCCGATCGTGCTGCCCGCGCACCGGTCGGCGACGATCGGAGGAGACGGCACGATCTCGGTCGTGCCCAGCGGCGAAAGCGAAGTTCAGACGGTCGCGCGGCTGCTGCTCGTGAATCCGGATCCGGCCGATCTGGTCAAGAGCCCCGAAGGGCTGCTCGTGTCGCGCAGCGGCACCGAGTACGACGCGGACGAGACAGTGACCGTGAAGGGCGGGTATCTGGAGGGCAGCAATATATCCGCGATCGAGGAAATGATGCAGACGCTGTCGCTCACGCGCTCGTTCGAAATGCAGATGCGGCTCTATCGGGCCGCGGACGAGATGGCCGATACCGGCAACCGCCTGATTCGCGGTTGAGCGGCGACGCAGACAAGGAAACGACATGAATCACGCAATGTGGATCAGCAAGACCGGCATCCAGGCGCAGGACGCGAAGCTTCAGACGATCGCGAACAATCTGGCCAACGTCAACACGGTCGGCTTCAAACGCGATCGCGCGGTATTCGAGGATCTGTTCTATCGCACCGAGCAGCAGCCGGGCGCGCAGATCGCGGACAACGCGACCGGCCCCGGCGTGCAGATGGGCAACGGCACGCGCCTCGTCGGCACGCAGAAGACCTTTACGGCCGGCAACCTGCAGACGACAGGGCAGCCGCTCGACGTCGCGATCGTCGGCGACGGCTTCCTGCAGGTCGAGATGGCGAACGGCGAGACCGGCTATACGCGTGCGGGACAGCTGCGGCGCAACGACGAAGGTCGGCTGACCAACGCCCAGGGCTTGCCGCTGGTACCGACGATCGATATTCCTGCCGATGCGACGTCGGTGACGATCGGCGAGAACGGGACCGTCGCGGTCACGACCGGTTCGAGTGCGGTCCCGACGGAGGTCGGCCGGCTTCAGCTCGCGAACTTCGTCAATCCGGCAGGCTTGCTCGCGGTGGGCAGCAATCTGTTTGTTGAGACCGGTGCGAGCGGTCCGCCGAGCGAAGGCGAGCCCGGTGCCGACGGTCTCGGCGTGGTCCGGCAGGGTGCGCTCGAAGGGTCGAACGTGCAGGCGGTCGAAGAGATGGTGGAGATGATCACCGCGCAGCGCACGTACGAGATGAGCACGAAGGTCCTGTCGGCGGCGGACAGCATGATGCAGTATCTCGCGCAGGTGGCGCGGTGAGGATTGCGCGCCGGAAAACCGCGGCGGTGGCCGCCGTATGCGCGCTGCTCGCCGGCTGCGCGGCGCCGGGCCGCATGCCGGCCGACGACGACGCGCTCGACATGCCGGCGGCCGCATTCGAAGTGCGGCGCGGCACGGCGGGCGGCGTGGTCGTACCGGACCAGGCATGGTCGCTTACGTCGGACGTGCGTGCGTTTCGTGCGGGCGACGTGCTCACGGTCGAACTTCAGGAATCGACGCAGGCGAGCAAGAAGAGCGGCACGCAAATCGGCAAGAACGGCAGCGTCAGCGTGAAGCAGCCGAGCCTGATGGGCTCGATACTTCCGCTCGAGGCCGAACTCGGCGGCAAGCGCAGCTTCGACGGCTCCGGGTCGAGCTCGCAGCAGAACACGTTGCGCGGGTCCGTGACCGTGATCGTGCAACGCGTGATGCCGAACGGCCTGCTGCAGGTGCGCGGCGAAAAACGCCTGGTGCTCAATCAGGGCGAGGAAACGGTGCGGCTCGCCGGCTACGTGCGCGCCGCGGACATCGACGCGAACAATCGCGTGTCGTCGCAGCGCGTCGCCGATGCGCGGATCCGCTATTCCGGCCGAGGCTCGCTCGCCGATGCGAATCAGCCGGGCTGGCTGACGCGCTTTTTCAACAGTCACTGGATGCCGTTCTGAGCGGCGTCGGACGTTTCCGGCGCGCGCGACGCAACGGTTCGCGCGCGACCGCCACGAGGATTGCATCGATGAAATCGAAATGGATGATTGCCGGCTGGCTGGTCGGTGTATTGCTGGTCGCGGGCGCCGTACGCGCACAGACGATCGGCAGCATGGTCAACGTCGAGGGGATGCGCGAAAACGCGCTGGTCGGCTACGGCATCGTGGTGGGCCTTGCCGGCACCGGCGACGGATCGCAAGCGAAGTACACGACCCAATCGCTGGCCAACATGCTCAAACAGTTCGGCACGCGGCTGCCCGAGAACGGCAACGTCCGTTCGCGCAATTCGGCGGCGGTGATGGTCAGCGCGACCTTTCCTCCTGGTTATCGCCGCGGGCAGACGATCGACGTCACGGTATCGTCGCTCGGCGATGCGAAGAGCCTGCGCGGCGGCACGTTGCTGATGACGCCGCTGCGGGCGGCCGACGGAGAAGTCTATGCCCTTGCACAGGGCAATCTGGTCATTCCGGCCGTCCGCGCACAGGGCCGCGGCGGATCGTTGGTGACGGTCAACACGGCGACGACCGGGAGGGTGCCGGGCGGCGCAACGATAGAACGCGAGGTCGCGACCGATTTCGCGCAGACGCCGACGGTTCGGCTCAATCTGAAGCGCCCGGACTTCCAGAGCGCGACGAACATCGTCGACGCGATCAATCGCGCATTCGGCTCGACGCTCGCATCGTCGGGCGACGCCACGTCGGTCGACGTCGTCGCGCCGGCGAATCCGAGCGAGCGCATCGCGTTCGTTGCGAAACTGAGCGCGCTTCCCGTGACGGCCGGCAACAGCGTTCCGAAGATCGTATTTAATTCGCGCACCGGCACCGTCGTTATCAGTCAGGGGGTGACCGTGAAACCGGCCGTGGTGTCCCACGGCGCACTGAAGGTGAAGATTGCGGAGGGCGTGGCGGTCAGCCAGCCGAACGCGCTGGCGGGCGGCAGCACGATCGTCGCGCCGGTCAGCGACATCGACGTCGAGCAACGCGGCGGCGCGCTCGAATGGTTGTCCGGCGCGAGCCTGCAGGCGATCGTCGACACGATCAACAGTACCGGCGCGACGCCGGACGACCTGATGGCGATCCTTCAGGCACTCGACGAGGCCGGCGCGTTGACCGGCGAACTGGTCGTCATTTGACGGAGCGATAACGACATGACGGACTTCTCGCGTATATCCGCCGCTCCGCCGGTCGCCGGCGCTCCCGTGCGCGTGACAGCCGTCGCCGGGGACTCGCACGAAGCGAAGCTCGAGCAGGTCGCCGTGCAGTTCGAAGGCATGTTCATCGCGCAGATGCTCGGCGAGATGCGCAAGCTGGCCGATCACCTGAAAACCGGGAACGGTTTCGACGACCGTTCGAGCGAAGGAATGCTCGAGCACGCGCACCGGCTCGTCGCCGATTCGATGGCGTCGCAGCGCGCGTTCGGCATTGCCGACACGCTGATCGCGGAGTTCAGGCAGGTGCGGGTGCAGGCGCCCGGCGCGAGCGCCACCGACAGGAGTCACTCATCATGAACATCATGCATATCGGGTTGTCCGGTACGCTCGCCGCGCAGGCCGGGCTCAACATGGCTGCCCGCAATACCGCCAATCTGCTGACGGCCGGCTACACGCGCCAGGGCGTGCATTTGACGTCGCGGGTGGGCGGCGGCGTCGACGCGACGTCGCTGGTCCGCTTCGCGGACCAATACAAGACTCAGCAGAAATGGGCGTCGAACGTGCC
>Ga0182005_1001116_pt1 | contig 11212 bp, 5 predicted proteins | sample Sormic07211103_1_FD_123021 | JGI IMG/M metagenome (GOLD analysis project Ga0182005, IMG submission 123021) | Rhizosphere microbial communities from Sorghum bicolor, Mead, Nebraska, USA - 072115-103_1 MetaG | ecosystem: Host-associated > Plants > Roots > Rhizosphere | place: USA: Nebraska...
GACGGGCCGGACATATTCCCCTTTCGGGTCTTGTATTCGCCCACTCCCGACATAACGGGGATTTTCTCGCAGGCGTAGAGAAACCGCAGACGAAAAAAAGCCGCATGACTGTCGGGTGCGGAGTACCGCTCTGGTTTGTAGAGTTTCTTAGGCTCAGTTAATAGATTATGGTTCAGAGTTGTGTAAGTCAAGACTGTATTTAGGTACGGAGTGAGAAATTAAAATTCGTTTATCTAGAAGTTAGAATGAATGAAGTTAGCCTCGAAATGGTGGTCAAGGCAGTCACACATAAAATATGTGTGACTGCAGGTCTTTATAACTAGCTTTTCTTTAGGTTCTGATCGCCTTTTTCTACATAAGCACATTGCACTCGTCGTAATTTTCCGTCCGCCTTAAGTAGCGCGTCTCCTCTACCATTTAAATTTTCAGCTCCAGCTTCATCTAATACTACTCTGCTTTCTGTTCCGCTCTTAACTCGCAAAGCGAGCTGTGCCGGCAAATTTGAACGTAAGTTGGTGCTGATTACTTCTGCACTAGGTTTTTGAGTGGCAATAATCAAGTGTATTCCGGCCGCGCGAGCTTTTTGAGCAAGTCGTTTGAGTTCCTGTTCAATTTCTTTTTTATTTTGAGAGTCATGTGTGAGGTCGGCATACTCGTCAAGTACAATGAGCCACCATGGCAACTTTTCTGAAAAGGAAGCTTTTGAGTTGAATTCTCCTAGACTCCTGCATCCTAATGTTCGAAACAAGGTATAGCGCCGTTGCATTTCTTCAACGGCTTCTTTCAATAGGACAATCGCATCCGAATCTTCCCAGCCAATTTTGCCGTGAAGATAATCACACCCCTCAAAGGCACGCATTTCTGTACCTTTAGGATCCACGAGGAGAAGTTTAAGTTCGTTAGGGTTAAAGAAATTAGTTAGTCCAAATAGTATGGCGTTTAATGCTTCGGATTTGCCACTGCCTGTGGTTCCTGCTACAAGAAGATGCGGAGAGTTGGCCGACGAGAAATTTATGCTGACGATTTCTCCTAACTGATCTTCTCCTATAGGCGTGCTCAATACATCCTTTTCTACGATCCAATTTTTCCAAAGGTCAGCAGCATTAACAAAATATCGAAATTCTGATGCTTTTGGCACATCAATAGTGACAAAACCTTTGTCAATGTCGAATGTTATATTCTGCTCTTGATCTAGCTCCAGCTTTAGTTTTAATGCCTGGGATTTCTCGAAAAGCTTCTTAGGGTCCACTCCAGCTCCTGTCCTCACTTTAAAAAGAATCGAGGCAGGCCCTTCGATGTATGGGGTTTCCAAGTTGGATGCAGCTATGACATTTATGTTGTGCGCAGAAAAACATGCCAGAATTTCGTTGTAGATGTGACGAAGAGCGACTTCATCCATTCGATGTCTTTTGCCAGATGATTCCAGTTGGGAAGCAGCGGTAGTCTCTAATGACGGTTCTATATTCTCGCTATCTGGGTTCTGCAATGCGGCTACTGTGTCTAGTGGATTGTTAATGTCTTTATCATATGGGATGGTATCGAAGGCGTCTGATTCTCGTGGGTAAGGAAGGTCAGCTTCGGGTGTGTTAAAATGTTCGGGCCTACTAATTAATTCAAAGATTAGGCTGCGAGTTGTCTTCACAACCAATACGCCATCTTTTTCTTCAGTAGTAATATCGCCCTCAACGGTTTCCCATAGGCAAGAGGAATAAAGTCCTTTTACGCTATTGAGAGTATATTTTCCATCACGAAACAACTGTCTAATATCGTTGGGAATAGTATCAGTCGCTAAAATTATTTTTGAAGGTGTTGGGTTCGCTAAATGAATAGCTTCTTTGGCAACGGACTCAATGGCTGCCATAATCCGTTCGCGCCACAAATCTCCATCAATTTTTGCGCATCCATCCATGGGGTTTTCTAGTATGGAAGTGAAGAACTCGCAAGTTCGTTTTACCTGTACAATTCCGTGCGGATCAAACAGCTGTCGTAGTTTGCCTTCTAAGATCAAAACGTCGATATGGAGCTCGTCAGAGTCGATTCTTCTAAAGGTTAGGCGTGCCATGTCAGCTCTGACTTGGAATCCGCGTAGCCATTCCGAATGCTCATCAAGGCTTATCCAAACGGATATGCCATCTATCAGCTGTACAGGAAATAACTGTTCTGCAACTCGTCGAGCTACACTTAAGCCAAGTATCTCTTCTGTTACCCTGGCAACGCCCATAGCCTTTAATGCTAAATGAGGAGACAGTTGCCGAGTTTCTTCGTAAATGCGCTGAGCTAAATACTTTACAATGTCATTAGCTGTCTCATTGTCCTCGATGTCCGGTATTAGTCGGTGCAGTTTTCGTGAAAGTCGTGACTCAATTAGAGTTCGGCCTGAGCGTGAGGAAACGATGATGGTATTAAGACCATTTCCGCCTATACCCGTCTCCATGCTTAGAATATCTGGAGCTCCAGCTTCAACAGACTCAATTTGCTCGCGAGAGATGTGTCTTTCTAATGTAATTACCCAGTGGCAAGAGGTGTGAAGTATTTGGAAAATACGTGCGGAATCTTGAAAGTTGACGCGAAGTTCTACGAAATCAATATTTTCAGGCTGAGTAGGGGAGACAGGTCTACATCTATCCGAACGAACGACAATGGTCCCCCAAGTTTCTAAAAGCAAATCTGGGTCACGCGGACGCATAGCAATCGAAATAGAGCCACCATCGTTAGACGGATCAAGGCGAACAGGTCTATCAAATAAAGGGTGAAATTTACCTTTCCGTTCCATAGGAGGCTCGGTATTTGTCTGGCTCGTGATGTTCTCTTGTAAAATGTGCGTTACAAGCGCGATGTCGTACAATTGGTCGCCTAAAAGTTCTGGCAGGTTGTCGCCTAATGTGTAATCTATAAATGCTAAATCTCGCGCAGGAAAAAACAATCCTTTGTGAGATGCCCTTTCTTCTATGGGAAGTTTTTCAATGGCTTTAGTTATTTGCTCCCATCGACTTCTTGGTGCTGCAACTGTAATAGATACTCTTAGGCCGGAAAGTGAACCACGAGATATTTTTCGAACAAGTTCTGCGACCATGTCGTCAGATGGAGGAAGAATCGCAAGTAGAGATAGGCCTTCTCGCTTGTATGGGTGAGCGTCTAAATAAGATATAATTCTAGAAGCAATTGAATCTAGTGCTGAAGTGTCAATAGAAACATCAGAAGTTACTTTTCTTAGTGGAGAGAAGTCCTCAAACCAAGCAAGCTCAGATCTTGCAAAAAGGATTTCACCAGCTAACCCCGAGGTAGTTGGTGGAGACTCATGTGGAGTGAGAGCTTCCAACCAGTTTAGATATTGTTCTCCATCGGCGGTTGCGAATTTTGCATTTCCTTGCAGACATGAAGTCGCGAGTTTTCGGCATTTGTCTAAATATTCTGCGATCCATCTCAGCCGAATTGGCTGCAGTGGGAACATAAGCCGACGATCCTGCTCCTTTACAATGAGAGTATCATTTCCCAAAAAAGCCTGTAGTGTGGAAGATCTACTGCCATCGGGTACAAAGTCGGTACTAATGGCTACTAGTACCTGCTCCCATTCGTCTAGGAAAGAATATATATGCTCTACAGCAAGGCCATCACTGCTTAAGTTACTCTGGAGAGCTTCTCTTAAATCGATCAGATTGTTTAAAATTTGATCCGGTCCGTGATAAACAGAGTTTTCGGTAGCGGTAATTTTATCCAAGGGCGTTAAGCGTTGAATAAAAGGTAATACCCAGTTGCCCTCTTCTTGTACGTCGTTTATGGCTAGCTCCCCAATTGATTTCCAAATTGGGGAGTCAGGGGCTGAAACTAAAAGCCACATAAGTGCGAAGTATTCTATATGTTCTGCGTGCCATACAGTTCCATCAAATTCCTCGAGAATTTCCCCATTACAGTCCTTGATTCTGAAACCAATGGAAAAGGGCTCCCATCCAATTGGATCGCGATCATCTTCACTTTCAGGGGTTTCTTCGTCTCCTTCAAGATCTGGGACTGGGTGTTGTGCAGTCAAAAAAGAGGGGAGCGCCAGTTCGCATGCTCCGGGTACATCAGCTAACGATTCCGATATCGATATAAGTGTTGGGCCAAACAGAAATGCAAAAAGTCCGTAAGAAGCGTTGGATGATTGCTCTTGATAGTCAGAGAACATTTCTATGATTGCGGGTTTTGTTTGCTCATCCTGGCTTATGAATCGTTGGTATACCCCTACCAATTCAATTGCCGGATTGAAGAAAGTCTTTTTTGCAGGAGTGGCTAGTCGTTCCACTGTCTTGCGAGTTTTAGTTGAAAGCAGATCTGCTATGAGCTTTTGTTCTCCTCCGCCGAGTAGACTGAGAAGCCGTTCCGCATCGAGTTGCGAGCGCGCGTTGAGCCCTGGAACTACATCGGATTGTTTTAGTGTATTTAACTCTGATGGGTGATTTGATTCAATTTCTGCGTAAACTTTGTCTCCGAGCTTTAACCCTTTTGTATCTCGCTTAAATAGTTGTTCAAAAATATAGTATGGGATGGACCTCTGTGTGATGTTTTCAGGTTTGTGTATATAGCTCGTGCATAGTTCACGAAATTTTAGAGTTTCTAGTTTTGGAACTGGCTCTCCATATTCTCCTACAAATAAAGTGTTTGAAACTAACTTTTCTAGATCTTCAGGTATGAGGTCTACGCCGGCGGACGTAAGCTCTGAATGGTTGAAGTTAAGTTCAAGGCGACGTTTTATTTTTGATTCATTATCGCCGGTTCGCCACTTGATGTCGGGGAAAAGATCTAAGCGCCACAGACATGCTCCAACTAATTTGTCTGCAGTATCAGAGTTGATTGGTTCTTTATGGTTGTACCATTCTAAACTCAGTTCTTTTGTGAATTGTATAAGCTTTCTAACCGGTAGTGGAGCTATCTCTGGGTGTATAATTTTAATTAACTTGGTTGCGCGTTCTAAAAGCAGTGACGGTGTCGGTGTGCTTAAATTTGCGACGGCTTTCCATGAGTTACTTATTATAAGGCTAATAACAGATCCATGCTTTCCTGAATATTCATCAAAGCTATTGTCGAGAAAGTTTATATCTCGTAGCGTGAAAAGATTCTGCAAGCCTTGTTCATCGCTTTGGACATGTGTTTCTAAATACACTAGACCGTTTAGATTGTTGTTTCTATAAAAGGTTATTGAGTGTCCACTTTTTGCTACGAATTCGGTTGGGATCGTCTTCTCGAGATCATCGGCAACAATAAGTTGTACATTTGTTAAAGGGGAGTTTGTGGGCTTACATTTCCATATAGAAATCAAGGATATGATTTCATTCGGTTGAAGGTTTTTTATGCGGAAGCATTTTTGGTTTGTATCTGGGTTTTTACGGAATGCTTCATTGATTATCTCAAATACTGTAAGGGCAAGTACTTCTGTTGTCATTGCGTTATCTCCGCAGATACCATTCGGGTAGCGTCGGAGTACACGCGAAGCATCCCGGTTGCTTTCATTTGCTCAGCAAATTGCCGTTCGTTTTCTTCAAAAATTGTGGCGTCGAATGCATTCAACATTCCGTGTTCAGACGCACTGTTTCGACCTAATACCAAGCCGCAGCGTTTCCCAAGCCAATTAGAAACAAAGTCTTCAAAAGTTTGCTCTATCTGCGATTCGGCTGACGCTAGTACGAGCGCCTCTACAATATGAAGTTTTAATGTAAAATGCCGACGGCCTTTTGCCGCGTTGAGTAAGCCGCAGGTTCCGGCTGTGTTACTAAAAAAGCCTTTTATTTTATTTATCTGCTGTTTAGATATTTCACCGGTTTGAGTGTTAGCCTCTAAGTTCGCAGCATCTTCGATATTTGTAAGTTGTAATTTTAAGCACTTTTGCGAGGCTCGACGAAGCTGCGGATGAACGCCCGCACAATCAACGATCAAGCCCTGCCAGTTTTTGTTTAAGTATTCTGCCGCTCGAGTAGCTTCTAGAATCACGAGCCAGAATCCAGTCCAATTCATAATAGCCTTAACTCTTTGTACTGAGGATAAGTTGCTGTGGCTAAGAATGTTTCTTATTCCATCTCGATACAAATTTTCTAGTTTGTCATCTCTGATTTTAGATTGCGGCTCTACCAAATCTATCACAGCGTCTTTATCAATTTCGCCGTGTTTTAATAATGCCGCTGACAAAGTTTCTAAAGGGGTGTTGGTCTCTGATGGATATAATAATCTAAAACCGTCTCTTGTTGATTTTAAGCGTTCTTGATCTGGATCGTGACGTAATACTGAAAACGCGAAAGCGCCTCCCCCCCTCAAATAGCGTCTTTCCTGATTTACCTTAATCACTCCTTCTTCACCCGTTCCCGAGTTCCGGCTTCTTGCATCCCAATGAACAAGAGAACGTGTGTATGGGAAAAAATGCGTGCGCTCCCAGCTTTTGGTTTTTGTTATGTTTGGAGCTTCTAATTCAAGGCAGTGTAAGAGATGAGCAACTGCATTTTCAGAATGCTCATTAAGAAGGACTTTTGATTTTAAGCTAGGGGGGAGTTTGCCGGCAACAAGTCTTCTAGCGAAATCATGTGAGCGGCGTATTAACTTAATTTCCTTTACCTCTGCGCCTGGCAAGATTTCGCCTGATCCACATACGATGAAGTTAATAAGTTCTAATCCGGGAAAATGGCCAGCACCGTCAGAGTCAAAAATCCCACCAAATAACGTCTTAGTTATGTCGGGTCCTTTTAGATTTGGCACCTTAGACTCCTCCTACCTGTATCACATCCATGTCAATTGAGACGTTATGCACACGTCCCTTCATAAATAGCGATATTTCTCCGCCTTCGCTTTTCCCAAGAGCCGCAAGTCTTCCGAGAAAAGATCTAATTCGTCGGATCTCGTGGGAGTAAAACTCTTCAGACACATAACCAGATGCTGACCGCGTTACGCATTCGAAAGCAAGCAAGTCTAAGGCAATATCAATTGGCTGCTGTCCGTTCTCTTGAACGCGAATAACGATGGTCCTATCTATCCAATCTACAGATTCATTGAGGTTCCAGTTTTTTTCATTAATGTTCCACGCTTTTGATGCTGGAAGCATCTGTAAGTGATTTGTAGGGATACGCCGAGCAATTATCGCAGCGTCAGCACTTGCTTTTCCGAAAGCTGGATCAACGAGATGTAATGTTGTCTCAGATTTAGACATACGAAGGCCTTGAATCGCATGTAATCCTGAAATTATCATGTTCTTCAATTTTACAAGTTCGGTTGGTGTAAGGCAGCCTTTTATCATTCCCAAGAATGAGTCTCCATGGCGAAAACCCAACCTAGACATCAACGTCCCTTTCTCTCCCGTATCGTCAAATAGAGCTCTTCTGCGTAGCGCTCGTACAGCGACTGCAGTGGTTTCATTTTCTTTTATTTGCTCAGCTTTGTTTTGAGGATTTCCCATAAAATCATCGATACCCTGAGATGCATCAACGATTTTGATTTTGTTGGATGATTTCAGACTGAATTGAAGGTCCAGTTCGTTGAAGGGAAATACTTCACCTATATTTAGTATTTTTTCATCTACTGCTCTAGAAGCGATTGATCCAGGATCTAGCTTCCTAAATACCGATAAAATAGGTATTCCTTTGTAAATTCGATCGGCGAATTCCGGAACTGGAGGATTAAAAAGAACGTTATAGAATGCCCAAGTATGCTGCCAACCGGTTTTTTCAGTCTCACTTGTACATTTGTTTAGTATATCCGAGCAGGTCATGCCACCGGTTATGAGGAAGGACACTAGCATAAGCATTTCTCTGATGGTTATCACATGGCCGAGTCTTTCGATAACTTCACATAACTCTTCAATCTTAGATATGCGTTGCTTTGACAGCTCGTCACTTTCTGCCAATAGATATCGATTATTTTTAATCGGGCACAGAGCTGAAAGTGAGCATGTATTGCAAATTGTCCATCTTCGTCCGTCATTTACCCAGCTTTGAAATGTCTTGGTTAGTAAGCTTTCATCCGATTGTTCTAGTTTGGCTGCTACTGATTGATAGTTGAGATTAACTATGTGGGTTTTTCCATCGATAGAACTTAGTCCTGTGTTGAAGGACTGTTTGAATAGTTCCGCAATTTTTTTACATTCAGGATTAGAGGTGGATGAATTTACGACAGCTCTCAATCTGCCTTCGTTGGCACATATAATTAACACCTCGTTTTCTCGAGATGGGGCTCTTTCAATTAGATCGACCGCAGATTCTAAATTTAACTCAGAGTAATCTTTATGTACGCGGAGCTTTATTGCGGATAATCCATCTTTTGGCCCGATTGTATACTGGCCATTACATTGTGTTACCAAAATCTCTCTTGATTCTTGACTTGTATAGCCTAGATACTCTTCTATAAGCTTTCGGCAAAGATGAGTTTTTCCATGCCCTGCGTCGCCTGTTAATACAATACATCTTGCTCCACCTTTGAGAGCTTTCTGTGTGTACTGCAGCGCTATTGTGGGTAGATCTAGAGAGTCGTCACCAGTTTGATATTCTTCGTAGATCTGATCGTGCGCGGCACTAAATGGCAAGAAACGATTCAGTCTTGCCACATGGCCGTTGATTTTTGGGGATTGATCACTAGGCATGTCGTCCCTCTGCCTCAATTCATGGTCGGCTGAATTGCCACTGTTGACCACATTGAGTGACAGTACAGCAAATCGTAGGGACTTTGGAATGGCTATATGGCATCACCAAAAATGGCTCTCATGTGATAAAATTTTCAACGATAAAGAATTGTTTGTAGAGGTCAATTTAGAGATATTTTTGCATGCTCATTTGATCGGGATTGGTGGTGGATTCATTACGCTTAGGTGTTGCAACTGATTTTTTTCGCGAGCTCTGAGAGCTTGATGCTTGCAATTTTTAGCTCACATTCCCACACGACCAAGACTTGCCAACCTGCCTTTTCAAGCTTTTCGCGTACCATCAGATCCCGGTTCACATTTTTCGTTAGCTTCTCCGTCCAAAAATCGACCCTAGATTTGGGTATGGTTGAATATTTGCAGCCTGCGTGACGATGCCAAAAGCATCCATGTACAAATATACAGGTAGCGAATTTGGGCAGTACAATGTCCGGACTTCCCGGTAAATCCTTCTTATGAAGGCGGAAGCGGAAACCATTTGCATGAAGATATTTGCGTACCAAGATCTCCGGTTTGGTATTTTTACCCCTGATTCCTCCCATCATCCTGGATCGGGTCGCGGCATCCACCACGTCCATACCGTGCTCTCCTATTGACTGAATCTAGATATGAAAAATACTACACCTTTTCAAATAGTCGACCTTTTCGCCGGGCCAGGTGGCCTAGGTGAAGGATTCTCTTCCTTGGGGGGGGGGCATACCTTTGATATTTTGGTCTCTGCCGAAATGGATCCAGCCGCGCGCGAGACCCTTCGATTAAGAGCGTTTTATCGAGCATTACGAAAGAGTAATCCAGCAGCGCTGGATGACTATTACGAATTCTGCGAATCCGGAGGTAGCAAGGCCCCTTGGAGCTTTAGAAGCAAAAAAGAATGGGATGCTGCCGATCAGGAAGCTAGACAAATTCGATTGGGAAGCGATGAAGGAAACGCTGAGCTTGATATCATTCTAAAGAACCTCGATAAAACAAGACCTTGGGTGTTAATCGGAGGTCCTCCGTGCCAAGCCTACTCCTTGGTAGGCAGAGCCCGTAATCGTGGTAACTCGGAGTATAAAGCTGAGGAGGATCATAGACATTTCCTCTATAAGGAATATCTAAGGATAATACAAGAACATAGACCGGCAGTATTTGTCATGGAGAATGTAAAGGGCATACTTTCTTCGAAAGTTGGAGGAAAGCATATTTTCCCACAAATACTTCAAGATTTGGCGGATCCTGATGCAGCTCTTGGTAAGCTTGATTCTGGAAAGACAAAATACAAAATTTACTCCTTGGCCACTGACGATTTTTTTCAAAGTGGTGATGATCCTTCAGCAATTGACTCCAAAAATTTTGTAATTCGCGCAGAGCATTACGGTATTCCGCAAGCTAGGCATCGAGTTATATTGCTTGGTGTTTCTGAAGATTTTACGTATGACTGCAAAGTTAATGGTTTGTCAAAAGCAGAGCGGACAAATATTGAGTCTGTAATCGGCCGCTTACCACCACTGAGGAGTACTTTAACTAAGCTAAAAGATACCCAAGATGGATGGTGCAAAGAGGTCTTAGGGCATCTTGATGAGTTAATTGTTGGATTGTCGTCTTCTGGTAAAGCGGATCCGCTTCTTGAAACTGCGCTTAACATAACTAGAGGTTCATTTTCTGGGGGGCGTTTGTCCAATGGATCACTCCGCCTGCGCAAAGACGGATTCTGGAGCGGAGTCGTAGCGAATCCAGAGTTGGATGCTTGGTATCAAGACCCTTGTTTAAGTGTTTGGCTTAATCATGAGGCTAGAGGGCATATGACCTCTGATTTACGTCGATATGTTTATGCATCAGTATTTGCTACAGCCCATAAGTGGTCTCCAAAAGGCCATAAAGAGTTCGACCTTCCAGGGTTGGCTCCGGAGCATAAAAATTGGGAAAGTGGAAAATTTTGTGATCGATTTAAAGTGCAGATAAAAGGTGCGCCTTCATCGACGATAACTAGCCATATATCTAAGGATGGGCATCACTTTATTCACTACGATCCTAATCAATGTAGAAGTCTTACGGTTAGGGAGGCCGCAAGATTGCAGACGTTCCCCGATAACTATTTCTTTTGTGGAAATAGAACGCAGCAGTATCATCAAGTTGGAAATGCCGTTCCTCCATTGCTTGCTCATAAAATTGCGGAAGTTGTTGCCGAAATACTGGCGGGGAGGAAGGTGTTATCAATGGATCGTAAATGGGAACAGCTGGCTCTTGGGTAGCTCTGGCTGTTTTTTATGCGTGATAGGTTGATAGTTGTTAAAGTTTAAATTTTTAATTTGTAGTCTGGTTAAAAAAAGCCCTGAACGTGCTCAGGGCTTTTTTATAATCGGACTCGAATATTTCAATTAAAAACTGACGAATCCAGATTGGCTCGATATCAATCCCAGCTAAGCGCACCACCAGTCTGATACTCAATAACCCGAGTCTCAAAGAAATTCTTCTCTTTCTTCAAGTCCATAATCTCGCTCATCCAAGGGAACGGGTTCGTAGTCCCTGGATACTCTTCCTTCAACCCAATCTGCGACAGACGACGGTTAGCGATGAACTTCA